>Ga0307469_10000073_pt1 | contig 37727 bp, 34 predicted proteins | sample atmos_gasesAM2C__FD_203084 | JGI IMG/M metagenome (GOLD analysis project Ga0307469, IMG submission 203084) | Hardwood forest soil microbial communities from Morgan-Monroe State Forest, Indiana, United States - atmos_gasesAM2C_515 | ecosystem: Environmental > Terrestrial > Soil > Temperate... | reverse complement strand
CCACTGGCTCGAGCGCGTGCGCATCGACTCGCCGCGGCTGCGCTTCGACAACTTCCCCTTCGGCATGTCCGGGGGCATGTGCCAGCGCGCGATGATCGCGATGGCCCTCTCCGCCGAGCCCTCGCTGTTGATCGCGGACGAGCCGACCACCGGCCTGGATGCCACCATCCAGTCGCGCATCGTCGAGCTGCTGGGAGAGCTCAAGCAGGAGACCGGGATCGCGACGCTCCTCATCAGCCACGACATCAGCGTGATCCAGAGCCTGTCGGACCGTGTCGCGGTGATGTACGGCGGCACGGTAGTCGAGACCGGGCGCGCGGCGGAGGTGCTCGCGCGCGATGCGCCGGCGCGCCATCCGTACACCTCCGCGCTGCTCGCCTCGATTCCCAGCGCCGAGACGATACGCAACAAGAGCTATCTGCAGGCGATCGAGGGCGAGGTGCTCGACACCATCGAGGTGCCGCGCGGCTGCCGCTTCTACGGGCGCTGCAACCGCGTCACCGACGCGGTGCGCGAGCGCTGCGCGGGCCTTGAGCCGCCTCTAGACGAGGTCTCGCCCGGCCACAAGGTGCGCTGCTGGCTGTATCCCGAATCCCCGACGAGCGCAAAGGGCGCGCCTGAAACCGAATCATGAGCAAGACCATCCTCGAGGTCACTGACCTGCGCAAGAACTTCAGCCAGTTCAGGGGTCTCTTCGCGACGCTCACCGGCGACACGCGCGTGATCCCCGCGGTGGACGGCGTGAGCTTCTACCTGAGGGAGAACGAGACGGTGGGGCTCGTGGGCGAGTCCGGTTGCGGCAAGACCACCATAGGCCGCACGGTGCTGCGCCTCACCGATCCCACGAGCGGGCGCATCGTGTTCGACGGACGCGACATCACGAAGCTTTCGCGCGCCGAGCTGCGACCCTTGAGGCGCGAGATGCAGATGATCTTCCAGGACCTGGACGCCGGCTTGAACCCGGCGATGCGCGTCCGCGACATCCTGCGCGAGGCGCTCACCGTCCACGAGCGCCCGAGCGACGCCGAGATCGCGAGCCGCATCCGCGAGCTGCTCGAGCAGGTGAACCTGAAGGAGAGCAAGCTCGCGAACTTCCCTTCCGAGCTGTCCGGGGGAGAGAAGCGCCGCGTCGGCGTCGCGCGCGTGCTCGCGGTGCGCCCGCGCCTGATCGTTGCCGACGAACCCACCAGCGCGCTCGACATCTCGATCCAGGCGCAGGTCGTCAACCTGCTTCGCGACCTGCAGAAGCACCTGGGGCTCACCTATCTCTTCATCTCGCACGATCTTCCGCTCGTCGAGCTGGTGAGCCAGAAAGTGGCGGTGATGTACCTGGGGCGGATCGTCGAGATGGGCCTGGCCGAGAACATCGCGCACAGCCCGCGCCACCCCTACACGCGGACCCTGTGGTCCTCGCTCGCCGACAAGCAGAACATCGAGGTGAGCCGGCGCGTTCGCAACGTCACGGTGGAGCGCGAGCGCCGCGCCTGGGGCGTGTTCGACTTCGAGCACCCGGCGCGCGGCTGCCGCTTCGCCCCGCGCTGCCCGCTCTACCAGGAGAACGGCCGTCCCGCGGTCTGCACCGATCCCGCCTCGGAGCCGCCGCTGCGCGACGTCGGCAAAGGGCACGTGGTGGCGTGCCATTTCGCCTAAGCGAGCGAGCTAGTTGAAGAAGACGCCGTCCTTGTTGATAACGGTGATATCGACGTACCTGGAGCCGTTGTGGTTGGTCGGCGAGTAGCTGACGAAATACTCGCCGAGGTCGAGATCGTGGATCCCTTCCATGGCCTTGATGAACGCCGCGCGGGTCAAGTTCTTGCCGCTTCGCTTCAGGCCCTCGACCAACACCTTGGCCGAGATGAAACCCTCCAGGCCGGAAAACGAATACTCGGGCTTGGCGCCCACGGCCGCCAGGGCGGCTTGGTACTCGCCAACGATCGGGATCCGCTTCTTGGTCGGCAGTGGCACGACCTGCGCCATGATCACCCCGGACGCCTCGCTCTTCAGCTCCTTCACGATCGCGCTGCCGACGAACGAGACGCTCAGAAACTGCGAACCGGCGCCTGATTTTCTCATCTGCCTTACGAACTCGCCCAAGGGCTTTACCGCCGCGTTGCAGATCACCGCTTCGGGATTGAGCTTGCTCATGACGTCGAAGGCTTCCTTCACGTCGGGCGAATTGCGGTCGACCGATGCGCTACCCACCAGTTTGAGGCCGTGCAGCGCGGCGGCGTCCTCGGTCATCTTGAGGTTCGACTTGGTCAGATCGTCCTTGTGGTAGATCATGCCGATCTTCTTCTGGCCGGTGACCACCAGATAGTTGACCAGCGCCTGCGTCTCCACCTTGTAGCTGGCGCGAACGTTGAACACGTTCTTGTTGAACACGCCGTGGACGGTTTCGCCACCGGTTGCGGCTCCGAAAAACGGCACGTTCGCCTGCGTGATGATCGGCAGGGCCGCCTCGCTGGTGTTGCGCCCGGTATACCCGAACAAGAGGAAGACCTTGTTATCGGCGATCAATTTCCTGGTGTTTTCCTCTCCGAGCTTGGTCTGGCCGCCGTCGTCCAGGGTGATCAGCCTGATTTTTCTGCCGTTGACTCCGCCCTTGCGGTTGACCATTTCGAAATGGGCGAGCGCGCCGTCTCGCGTCTGCTGCCCTGATTCGGCCGACGTGCCGGTGAGAGAAGCCGATTGCCCGATCAGTATCTCGCTCGCGCTGACACCGTTTTCCGCAAGCGCGTCCGATGGGCATCCCAAGGGCACGACCAACGCGAGCGCCGCGAACGTTCCGGCTTTGAACATGGCTCTCTCCCCGTTCCTACAGCGTGGCGACTGCGCCAGCATGATACCGCGTTCTGCCTGCGGCTCAGGCGCTGCGCCGTTCCGCGCGTCCGGCGCGCCAGCGCGCCCAGCCGTCCTTGCGCAGCTTGCACGCCGGGCACTCGCCGCAGCCCGGCCCCCAGTCATGGCGCTCGCGCGATCCCAGGTAGCAGGTGTGGGTGTGCTCGGCGATGATCTCGAGCAGCGCCTTGCCGCCGAGCTCCTCGGCAAGGGCGAAGGTCTGCGCCTTGTCGATCCACATGAGCGGCGTCTCGATGGTAAAACTGGCATCCATGCCCAAGCCGAGCGCCACCTGCAGCGCCTTGAGCGTGTCGTCGCGGCAGTCGGGGTAACCCGAGAAATCGGTCTCGCACATGCCGCCCACCAGGGCGCGCACGCCGCGGCGGTAGGCGAGCGCCGCCGCCGCGGTGAAGAACAGCAGGTTCCTTCCCGGGACGAAGGTGTTGGGGAGGCCCGACTCGGTCATCCTGATCTCGATGTCCGCGGTCATCGCGGTCGCGCCGAGCGCCTTGATCACGTCGAGGTCGAGCACGTGGTCCTCGCCGAGCCGCGCGCCCCACGCGAGAAAGCGCCGGCGCAGCTCGGCGATCACCTTGGGCCGGCACTCCATCTCGACCGCGTGGCGCTGGCCGTAGCGGAAGCCTATCGTCTCGACGCGCGCGAAATTCACGAGCGCCCAGGCGAGGCAGGTAGTCGAGTCCTGCCCGCCCGAGAACAGCACCAGGGCCTGGTCGCGCATGCGCGGATGATAATCGATAGGGAAGCGCTCAGACCTTTTCCTTCTTCGGCGCGTCCAGCATGTCGCCCACCCGCACGCTCGCGCCGCCGAGCGCTTTCACCAGCGCCAGGGTGACCGCCTCGTTGTAGCGCTGCCCGAGCGCGGAGTCGTTGAACTTCGCGTAGGCGGCGAGGTCCGCGTCGGCGACGCCGCGGTACATGTAGGCGTAGAGGGCGGGAAGCGACGCGGACAGGTCGGCCCTCAGGCCCCGCGGCGGCACGGCCGCGCGCAGGCGCGCGCGCAGGCCCGGGACTCCGATGCGCTTCTCCGCCGGCTGAGTCGCGTCCAAGCCCACCGCGACGCCGAGCGAGATGGCCTCGATGAAGCTCGCGCCGATCTCCACCGCGTTGGTCGCCTTGACGAGCCCGGCGAGGAGCGCGGCGCGCTTGGGGTTGGCCGGCTTGCCCTTCTCGCTCTCGAGGAAGGCGTTCACGTTCTCCTGCGTCATGCTCCCCACGGCGCCCTCTTCGGCGAGGACCACGCGCCTGCCGACCTCCCCCTCGAGCCAGGCGAGCACCTGCCTGACATCAGCCGCCGCGAGCTTCTGCGCGAGCGTGCGCACGATCTCCTCGCGGAGCAGCTCCGGGGCGAAGCTCCTCTTCCCGGCCTCGGCGAGCGCGGCGATCGTCTCGTCTGGCACCCTGCCGCGGTAATCCCCCACGCCTTGCTCGAACTCCGTGGGGATGGACTTGACCTGCGCGTCGAGGCCGGCGCGCTCGTACAAGCGGCCCGCGAGCTCGAGCTCTTCCTTGGATTGGGCGTGCGCGGCCGGCGCGAAGAGCGCGAGCGCGACGACCGCCCCCGCCAGACGCAGGGTGGCGTTCATGATTTCCGGCGGTCATTCTAGGTGACGGGGAGCGGCTTGGCGATCATCAGCCAGTAGATCGCGATCACCGCCGCGAACGCGGGGACACGGAGGCCGTACCAGACCCTGAACCAGAGGTGGAACGACCGCGGCAGCCACTCGGTCGCCGGCACGCCCTCGGCCACCCGCTTCAGGTACGCCTGTATACATAGAACCGGAAGCCAGCAAGCGCCGGCAAAAATGAACAGGGCCCAGACCGCGATCGCCCACGTGCTCAGCTGCGTCCATCCGAGCTGCTCCATCAGGATCGCGCCGCTCGCCGCCTGGAAGGCCACCGCCGGCAGCGTGAACCCGGCGTCGGCGATCATCGACAGCCGCAGCACCGAGCGCAGCGCGCCTATGTCGCCCGAGCGCAGCGCGCCCACGTCGCCCGCGCGCAACGCGCCGCGGTAGCCGGACCAGCAGTGAAAAGCGATCCCCCAGCCGGTGCCGAGGATGATCGCCGCGGAAAGGACGTGCGCGGTCTTCCAGAAATCGTAGGCGGTCACTCGGGCTCGGTGGTGGCAGAGCTTTTCAGCCTCCCTTATACCGCCCGAAATTGAAAAAATCGCGCCGCCCGATGCGCCGAATCGCATGCGTCGGACGGCCCAGGGGACTTCGCTACAGCTTCACGCCCTCGTCGGCGAGCACGCGCTGCACCGCAGGGCGCTTCGCCATGCGGTCCTTGAGCGCGGTGTAGTTCGCGAGCTCCCCCACCGGCAGCTCGCGCTTCTTTCCCCAGGCGTAGAAGACGAGCGCGTAGGGGTCGAGCACCGAGTACCGGTCGGAGAGCCACTCGCGCCCAGCGTACATGGCGTCGATTTGCTTCAGGTACTCGTGGAAGGACTTCTTCCCCATCGCCTGCAGCCCCGGGAAGGCGGCCTTGTCCTCGGTGTAGCGCTCGGGCCGGCCAATGTGGGCGTGCGCGGGGTGCACGCTGGAGGCGAAGAAACCGATCGTGGAAAGCGCTTTCGCCTCCCGGACCGGGTCGGTGGGCCACAGGCCGAAGCGCTTGCCGAGGAAAGGCAGGATCGCAGTGTTCTCGGTCAGGGGCGAGCCGTCGTCCAGCCTTAAGGCCGGGACGCGGCCCAGGGGGTGGATCTTCATGTACTCGGGCGTGCGCTGCTCGCCCTTGGCGAGGTCCATGCGCTTGGCCTCGTACTTCTCGCCCGACTCCTCGAGCACGATGTGGGAAGCCATCGAGCAGGCGCCCGGGGCGTAGAACAGGGTCAGCATGGGAAAGGGGCTCCTTGGGGTTCGTTGACGGCTTGGGACCGGTCCCGGCGATTCTAATCCAGGGGCCGGGAGGAAAAAAAACCGGGAGAAGTCGGCCGCTTTCGCGTAACATACTGCTCCTCTTTTTTTGGGAGCATCCGCTTGCAGGAAATCCTTAAGTACCTGAAAGACCGGGGCGAGCAGCTCGACACCGACATCGCCACGGCCACGGGGATATCGCTCGAAAGCGTGCGGCGCCACGTGTCCGCGCTGTCCGCCCGGGGCGAGGTCATGACGTGCCAGTCGACCCGGTTCAACAACGGCAGGAAGATCGAAGGCGTGCTGTGCCGCATCGCCGGCTACGTTCCGCCCGCGGCTCCCGGCAGGAAGTCGAAGGCGCAGAAAGCGCTGGCGCAGGCCCGGTCGGCGACCATGGGAGACCCGTCTTGACCCACGTGACTCACTCCAAGATGCTGGAGAAGAGGCGTAAAAGGAAAAGAAGGAAGAAGGACCTCGAGCAGGCGGCCAAGCTCGCGAAGCAGAACGCCAACAAGCCGGCTGCGACCACGCTGCCGGAGAAGAGCGTTGGCTAAGGCGGGCCCCTCCGCCTACGATCCAGCGGCGGCGCGGGAATTCTTCCGTTCCGCCGGCAAGCCGCAGGCGGTCGCCGCGGGCACGGTCATTTTCTCCGAGAACGCGAAGGGCATGCCGCTGCTGCTCATGCCCAACCGGATCTACCTGCTGCTCGACGGAGAGGTCGAAATCGTCGCCGAAGGCGGGACCATCGCCACCTTGCGCGACGGCGAGATCTTCGGCGAGATGGCCTCGCTCGGCAGGATGCCGCGCAGCGCCTCGGCGGTGGCGAAAACCGATTGCCGCGTCATCGGCCTCGACGAAGCGCAGTTCCAGGCCGCGCTCGGCCGCAACCCGGGGTTCGCGCTCATGCTGATGAGCGTCATGGCGAGCCGGCTGCGCGACACCATCGCCCGCGCTCCCGCCGCGGCCGGCGCCGGGTGGCGCGAAGCCGCCGCGCTCGACGAGCAGCTGCTCTCCGACCTCGCCCAGGTGCTCGGTTCCGCGGCCCGTTTCCGCCACGAGCCCGGAAAGATCATCATCAGGGAAGGGCAGCGGGGCGTGGCCCTGTACGTCGTGCTCGAAGGCCGCGTGGCGATCAAGATCGGCGACTCCGTCGTCGAGAAAGTCGGCCCGGGCGGCGTGTTCGGCGAGCTCTCGCTCGTCGACCGCTCGCCGCGCCTGGCGACCGCCGTGGCGGAGACCGACTGCGCCCTGCTCGCGATGAGCCGCCACATGTTCCTGCACCTGGTGAAGCGCAGCCCGAAATTCGGCGCCGCGCTGCTCAAGGCCGTGGGCGAGCGCGCGGCCTTCATGGCCTCGCGCCGCGATACGGGCAAGGCCAAGGCCGCCTGACCCGGTTTCCCGCTACAGCGAACGCAGGAAGTTGAGAACGTCCTGCTTCTGGTTGTCCTGGAGCGCGTTGAAGTTCTTGATGACGCGGTTCGCTTCCGAGGCGTTGAAGGTGAAGATGCTCCCGCTGCGGTGCGCCGCGATCGCCTCGCGCAGGTCCGAGGTCCGTCCGTCGTGCAGGAAGAACAGGCGCTGTCCCAATCCCCACAGCGGCGCGGTGCGGAACTCGCTCGGCCCCGCCTGTCCCTGGCTGACCCCGTCGGCGAGCCTCGGCCCCATGTCGTGGACCAGGAGGTCGGAGTAGAGATTCACCGGCTGGTTGCGCAGCGCGGCGACGGTCGCGTCGCCCGTATTGAGCGCGGGCGTATGGCAGAGCGCGCACCCGGAATCGACGAACAGCTTCCGGCCCCGCGCGATCGAATCGGCTCCCCCCGGCGTGTCGGGCGAAGGCGCCGGCGGCGCGAGGAAGCGCGCGAAGAAGGCGAACTTCTCGATCGCGCTGATCGTCGCGGCCGGCGTCTCGGCGCCGGTCTCGGTGACGTCGTTGGGGACCATGGCGAACTGGCAGTCGGGCGTCTCGTCGCGCTCGGTCTGGAACAGCTCGTTGGTGATGCCCATCTCGACGTTGTACGCCTCGCCCGAGAACAGCAGCAGCGATTTGTTCTGCGCCTTCCAGCCGAAGCGCGCGACCGTGCCGTCGTTGCCGTTGTTGTTCGCCTGCCCCGTGATCGCGTGGCCGGCGAGGACGATGTTGGCCCGGCCCTGGATCCTGAGCTCCTTCTTCCGGGGCGCGTCGACGACCTGGTTCGCGAGGATCGCCTTGTCGGGGATCTGCTCGATCAGGCCCGCGCCGAACACCGGGGTGGGAATGCGGAAGATCACGTTGCGGCGCGCGAGCTCGCGCTCGAAGTCGGGCTGCGCGAGGGCGCATCCCGGCGCGTCCGACCGGCCGGCGATGGTGAACAGGTCGTGCACGCCGCCGTCGGGCGTTCCGTCGGCGTTCTTCACGAACCTCGCCTCGCGCACCGGCCCCTTGGCCGAGATGAACGAGGGAACCTTGTTCCTCGCGCCCTCCAGCGTGGCGAACGCGACCTGGGGATTCACCGCCGGGCTGGTTCCGCCGACCGCCGGGTGCAGGTGGCAGCCGGCGCAGCTGTCCAGGTTCATCGTCGGCCCCAGGCCGTCCTCGGCTTTCTCCTGCTCCTCGAAATCCTCCTTGCCCGCGTTGAAGAACGCGAGCTCGGTGGCGCTCAAGCCCGCGATCGGCGCGCCCGCGCCCGCGGCCCCGCCGCGCGGCCCGGGGTCGCGCGCCGTCGAGGACGTATCGTCCGGGAGCGGAATTTCATCGCGCAACAGGAAGAAAACGACGCCCGCGATTATCAGGGCGAAGACGAATTTTTTCATAGCCTCTCTCCTTCTCCAAGCCTCCCCTGACCGGCTCATTTTTCGCCGGGGAGAGCGGCCGTGTCAACGTTAATCTATGACGACGTCATTTTCGTCTGCGATCGCGGAAAATATGAAAAAGTTCCTGGAGGAGTATGCTTGCGTCCATGGCGCTCAACCTGCTCATCGTCTGGCTGATCAACGCGCTCGCGCTGCTCGCGCTTCCCTACCTCGTGCCCTCGGTGCAGGTCGACAGCTTCTACACCGCGCTGATCGCGGCGCTCATCCTCGGGTTCGTCAACACGCTGATCCGGCCGCTTCTCGTCGTCCTCACGCTGCCTGTTACCGTGCTGACGCTCGGCCTCTTCGTCTTCGTGATCAACGGGCTGTTGTTCTGGTTCGTCGCGTCCTTCGTGAATGGATTCACGGTCGGCGGGTTCTGGTCCGCGGTGCTCGGCGCGATCGTCTACGCGCTCGTCTCCTGGGCGGCGAGCGCCCTCGTCTTCGGCCCGCCGCGCGTGGTCGTGGTGCGGCGCGACGACACCCGCTAGCGGAAGTTCTGCAGCTCCGGCTCGTCGTTCTTCTCCGGACGAGACCGGCGTCGCCGGCGCTGGACATTGTCAATATTTCGTGCCAGTATTTATATGGTCTTGACCTCGGAGAAAAGAACCCGTGACCCAGGCAGCCCGCGCGGCCCGTGGGAGAATACCCAAGCGCGGCTTGGGGCTGGGCAGCGCGGTGCGCCGCATCCGCGAGCTGCATGGAATAGGGCAGGAGGTGCTGGCTGAACGCAGCGGTCTGAGCCAGGGCTACCTTTCCCAGATCGAGAGCGGTACGTGGACGGCGATCACCGAGGAAGCCCTCGGCCGGATCGCCGGAGCCCTTGGCGTCGAGCCCTGGGTCCTTCTGGCTCAGGCGGCCGGTCTCAAGCTCGATCAGGTCGAACGCTTCTCCGAAGATGAACGGAGGTGGCTCGATGCTTATCGTGCATTGGATCCGGAACAACGCGACACTATTCTGAACGTGGCGATGGTCATGAGACGACCTTCGCCCCGGAAGCGTTCCGGGTAACAGCTAGTCCTTGGCTCTATGAAGGGGACTCGTCAACTGCGCTTCAAGATCGGCAATGTGTCGTTGGGCGGCAACGACAAGCTCCTGCACGCCGGCAACGCAACTCGTGATGGCAAACAACTTGTCGTAGGCGACCGTGACCAGTTCCCCCTGCTCTATGCGCTCGGCTAGATTTTGTGTCGGGTCTCCCACCAGTGAATGGAGCAGCCCTTGTAACTGCTCGAGCCTTCGTTGCTGGAGCAACGAATAGTTCTTGACCGAGCGGTATTGATGAGTCAGGAGCAGAAGATTGCGGCAGCGCGTGCGGACTTCGAGCGGATCGATCGGCTTGGCCAGGAAGTCCACGGCACCCGCTTCCAGCGCCTCATAGCGCACGGCTCGATCGTTGGTCGCAGTAATCACCATCACGGGGATGTGTCGAAGGCGGTTGCTCCGCCGAAGCTCCGAGGTTAGCTGTACCCCGGTCATTCCCGGCATCTGGTAGTCCGCAATGACCAGGTCGGCCTCGTGCTGCTCGAGCCAAGCGAGGGCCTCCATGCCGCTGGGAAAGAGTGCAGTCGCGATGCCGGGATCGATGCCCCTGATCATTTCATCGAGCAGGACCCTGGCGGTCTCCTGATCATCGACGATGACCACCGACGCGCCTTGAAGCCCGAGGATGTGTACGGGAGCCTCGAGTGCCGGCTTGACCGGCCCGGAGCGCGGACTGGGACTCGTCATGATCTATCCTCCGCCTCGCCGGCAAACAACTGGTTTCCTCCCGATCAGAGAAATTGTACAGTCAATCCGGGGCGTGAAACGCGAGCGCCCTGAACTCTCCGGCCTCGTTCAGCTTGAACGCGGCGATGGCGCCGAACGCGGAGGCCGGGATGACGGCCAGCAGGATCCAGGTCTTCAAGCTAGTCTCTCTCCAACGAGACTTCGCTTTCCTCGGGGTTGGACCCCGTCTCGGCCCGCCCGAGCTCACCGCGCGCATCCGCGATCATGCGCAATTGCAGCGGTCCTTCTCGGTCGGCGACCGACGACAGAATCTCGCGGTAGCGCTCGAGCCACTGCTGCGCGGCCCGCGGGGTCAGGACGCTTAAGCGGTGGTCCAGATCGATATGCAGAGCCGATTCCGCCTCTGTGATGTTCATCATCAAATCGAACTCGACGCAGGTGACGGGAGTGGCGTGCAGATCGACCTGCAGCCCGGCGAAGGTGGCCGGCACGGCGACCGGTTCCAGATTGAACGTCGCGTAGAGCAGCGGCGGCGCACCCGCGTCGCGGTTCCAGACCTGCGCCGGCGGATGCTCGGCATGGCGATAGGCACCGAGCAGCTCGCGCTTGACCTCGGCCAGGAAATCGGCGAACGGCATGCCTTCCCCGGGCCGGATGCGGATCGGCAGGAGTTTCACGAAATTGCCGATCAGGCGCTCGTTCGCGCCCTTGCTCCGGCCGAATACCGGAACTCCGATCGCCAGGTCGTCGTGTCCGCTCCGTTCGAAAAGCAAGGCGGCGTACGCGGCAAACAAGGTCATGAAGGGCGTGCATTTCTGCTTGCGGCTGTAGCTCTTGACGGCCAGGTAGGTCTGCCTTTCCAGCGACAGCCGCTGGCGTGCTCCGGCATAACGCGTCGCGGATGGCACGGGCTCGTCGCGGGGAAATTGCGGCGCCTGGGGCACGGGATCGAGCTGCCGGCGCCAGTACGCCCCGGCAGCTTCGTCGATCTCCTGGTCTTGCCGCTGGCGAAGGTACTCAGCCAGTGACGGCGGCTCGCCGAGATCGATCCGAGCTCCGTCGCGCTGCGCCGTGTAGAACCGTCCCACTTCATCCAGGACCAGGGCGAGCGACATGCCGTCGCAGATCAAGTGATGGATGGCGAGATGCAGGATGTGCCGGTCCTCGCCCAGGCTGACCAGGGAGATGCGAAGGAGCGGAGGGTTCGACAGATCGAACGGTCGCTCGACCTCGCGAGCCAGCCACTCGTGCAATCGGGCCGGCCGCAGCGACTCCGCGTGATCGCGGAGGTCCACTCGACCGAGCGTCAACTCGAGCGGAGTGACAAACGCCTGCCCGCTGCAGGACGGGTCGAACGCGGCGCGCAAGGCTTCGTGGCGCTCCAGCACCCGGTTGAACGCACTCTCCAGGGCGCGCGCGTCCACCTTGCCCCGCATCTCCAGGGCGAAGGCGATATGGCACACGTTCGATGCCTCTGTCCCCGCGCGCGCCCATGCGGCGAAGCGCTCTTGCCCCGGCGTGAGCGGCACCGGGTATCCCGTGCTGACGCCCTCACCCGGGCTGCGCCGCGTCAGCAGGCCCGGCGCGGACGCAAGCGCAGCGGGTTCGCGCAATTCCAGGACGCTTTCTTTCACCGCGCGGACGAAGCTCGCGATGTCTTCGTCGGAGTGCTCGGTGGACAGGAAGCAGTTGCGCCCTTCCCAGATGTAGATGCCTCTGCGGTTGAGATGATAGAAGAGCAGGTCCATGTTCCCCGCGAACGAAAAACGAAACAGAGAACTGAAATGCGCGATCCTGAGAGGAAGCTCCTGCTCTTCGAAATGGGAATTCAGCTCTTCGGCGAGCGCGGCGGTGCGACGGTTCAGGTTCTGCTGCAGCTCCGGGCCGGATTGCTCCAGTCTCTGCAGCACCGCGAGCGCGGCGCTCATCGCCAGCGGGTGCTTGCTGAACGTCCCGGCGAAGAACGTTTGCTCGGTCCTGGGATACGAGCCGTCGCCGTACGACCACGTGCCTCCGTCTATCACGTCCAGGAAGCGGGCTTTCCCCGCGACGACGCCGATGGGCATTCCGCCTCCCAGGATCTTTCCGTACGTGGCGATGTCGGCGGAAATGCCGAAGTACTCTTGCGCGCCTCCCGGAGCCGCGCGGAATCCGGTGATGACCTCGTCCCAGATGAACGCGACCCCCGCCGCGTGGGTGAGCGCGCGCAGTTGCCGGAGAAATTCCACCGGCTGATTCTCGGGGGCGCGGCTCTGGACCGGCTCGACGATCACAGCGGCCAACTCGTCGATGGTGTCGGCGAGGATCTTCAGCGATTCTTCGTGTCCGTATTCCAGAACCAGGACTTCCTGGGCGACGAAGCTCTTGGGAATGCCCGGAGCCACGGGAATGGTGTAGAGCAGGCCGTCGACGATCTGGGCGCGCGCCAGAACGCCGTCGAAGATGCCGTGATAGGAATTCGAGAAAATCGCGATCTTCGTCTTGCCGGTCACCGCGCGCGTCAGGCGCACCGCGGTCATGACCGCCTCGCTGCCCGAATTGCAGAACGCCACCCGGTCCTGGCGCGTCATCTCGGCGATCTTCTCGGCGACCGGTCCGGCGAGGGGCGACTGCGGGCCGATCTGGAAGCCTTCCTCGAGCTGCCGCTGGATCGCCGCGACGATGAAGTCCGGCGAATGCCCGAACAAGTTGGCGCCGAATCCCATGGTGAAGTCGATGTATTCGTTGCCGTCGATGTCCCGCATGCGAGACCCCTTCGCGTCCTTGCCGACGATGGGGTAGAGCATCTCCTTGGTGGAAAGCCTGAAACCCGCCGAGGCCCGGTTGTCGGCGAGCACCGGTCGGTAGCGCTGCGCGAGGCTCTTGGAGCCGCAGGTGCGCGGTAGGTACTGTTCCTCCAGGCTCTGCACCTGCGCACGCTTCGCGGAATCGAGGACCTCGGTGGCCGCCACGGGCGCGCGGTGCCACGAAGTGAACGGCTCCGAAGGCTTTCCCTGCTCATTCACCCGGCCCCAAGCGGGCGCCGACGGCGCGCGAGCTCGCGGCGCGCCAGCTCCGTTGCTCAACGCCTCGAGCTGCTGCGACATGAGGCGCAGCTGCTGCTGCACGACATTCTCGAGCCACCCGGCCGCCGTCGAGATCCCCTCCACGCGCGACGCGACGACGCGGGTCGCATCGGATGCGAGTCGCGTATCCGGGTGCGGTCGCGAATGGATCTCGCTCCCGTTCTTCCGCGCGCCCTTGCGCCCCGAAGCCGCCGGTGCCCGAGCGTCGACGTAAGCGGCCAATGCCTCGATCGTCGAGGTCTCCTCGAACAATTGGTTGATGCTCAGACTTACGCCGAACCGGTCCTCGACGGCGTGGATCGCCTCGAGCAGTATCAGGGAGTCGGCGCCCATTTCCAGAAAGGGCGCCCGGACGTCCACCTCGTCGGCGCTCATTTGCAGCAGGCTCGCGACCAGGGCGCGCAGCTCCGACAAGGTCGAAGAAACCGTCGCGCCGGCCTCCTCGGTGGAGGTTCTCGAGGTATCCATGGCAGTCTCCGAAGAAGTTTCGATGAAAGCGGCTTGGTCCGGCCGACGCTCGGCGCGCGTCGTTCTCACCGGGTCGGGGGCGCCCTCTGGGTCCGCGTGCGCCGCCCAATATCTCTTCTTTCGATAGACCGGCGCGGGCAGCGCCGTGCGCCGCCGCGGGTACGGCCGATCGAAGCTCTTCCAATCCACCTCCACACCGGCGGCGTAGAGCTCGCCCAGGGCATTCAGAAGGACGCTCTCGTCGTCGAGCGTCTTGCTCGAGGACGAAAGGAACAGCGCCTCCTTGCCGTCCACGCAGCGTCTCGCCATACCGGTCAGCACGGCGTCCGGGCCGATTTCCAGAAAGATCCTGCAACCATGATCGAAGGCGGAGCGGATTCCGTCGCCGAAGCGAACCGCCCGCCGAAGATGATTTCGCCAATACACGGCATCGATCGCGTCCGTATCCGACAAGAGCCGGCCCGTCAGATTGGAGACGAGGGGGATAGCCGGGCGACGATAGGCGAATTGATCGGCGGCGCGCTCGAACTCCTCGAGGATCGGATCCATGTGCGCCGAGTGGAACGCGCGCGACACCGGCAGGAGCTGCGAGCGTATGCCTCGCTCCTTCAGGACGCCGAGGGCCCGTTCCAGCGCTCGCTCCTGCCCAGCAAGGACCACCAGCGACGGGGCGTTCACGGCCGCGATCGAGACCTCGTTTCCGTGCTCGGCGAGGGCCGGGGCGGTTTCCGCTTCGCCAGCGCGCACCAGCGCCATCGCCCCGTCCGATCGCGCCGATTGCATCAGGCACGCGCGCCGTACGAGCAGCTTCAGGCAGTCCTCGACGCTCAGGACGCCCGCGAGCACCGCGGCGACGTATTCGCCCAGGCTGTGCCCCAGCACCAGCGAGGGCCGCACCCCCCACGAGCACCACAGCTGCGCGAGCGCGTACTCGAACGCGAACAGGCCCGGCTGAGCGTACTCGGTTTCGTTGATCCGGGCCCTCGCTGCCGGATCGTCGCCGTAGACGAGCGAGCGCAGCGACGTGCTCCACAAGGGCTTGAGGATCTGGTCGCACCGATCGAAGGTGCTCCGGAACACGGGAAAGGCGTCATAGAGCTTGCGCCCCATGCCGTGAAACTGCGCCCCTTGCCCGGTGAACAGGAACGCGATCTCGGGTGCCTTCCTCACGCCGACCGCGCCGTGCGCAACCGACGCCGCCTCGCCACCGCGCGCGAAACCTTCCAGCCGCTCCACCAGCGCGGGAACCTGGTCGAAGCGCGCGGCGAGGCGCCAGTCGCGATGTGCGCCGCCGACGTTCGCCGTGTAGCTGAGGTCCGCGGCGTTGACTTGCGGATGGGCCCTCAGGTGGTCAGCGTATTGCAGCGCCAGGGCGCGCAAGGCCCCCTGGTCCGGCGCCGAGAGTGCCAGGACATGGTACGAGCGCTCGGGAGCCGGCGCGGGCGGCGGGTCGGCCGTCGGTGGCTCCTCGACGATGACATGGCAATTGGTACCGCCGAAACCGAACGAGCTCACGCCCGCGACGCGCGAATTCTCGACGCGTTCCCACGGCACGGTGCTTGTGCAGATCCGCAGATGGTCGCTCGGCGCCGCGATATGGGAGTTGAGCGCGCGGAAATGCAAATGCGCCGGCAGGGACGCACGGCTCAGGGCGAGGACCACCTTGATGAAACCAGCAATGCCCGCCGCAGCCTCGAGATGCCCGATATTGGTCTTGACCGAACCCACCCAGCAGGGCGCGACGCGCGACGGCACGACAAAGACGTTCTTCAGCGCCTGGTACTCGACCGGGTCTCCGAGACGCGTGCCCGTGCCGTGCGCTTCCACGTAGCTGACCGACTCGGGCTTGACGCCGGACTTTTCGAGGGCCTGCCGAATGACCGCCTCCTGGGCCAGACCGTTCGGGGCCGTAATGCCGTTGCTGCGCCCGTCCTGGTTCACGGCCGAGCCACGTACGACGGCCAGTACGCGGTCGCGGTCTTGCCGCGCCTGCGAGAGGCGCTTCAGGACCACGAACCCGCCGCCCTCGCCGCGCACGTAGCCGTCGGCGGAGTCGTCGAACGACTTGCACCGACCATCCGGCGCCATCATCCGGGCCTGCGAAAACACAATGTGCAGCTCCGGCCGCAGCATCAGGTTCACGCCCCCTACGAGCGCCAGATCGCATTCGCCCGCGAGCAGGCTGCGGCTCGCGACGTGCAGCGCCACCAGGGAGGAAGAGCACGCCGTGTCGAAAGCCACGCTCGGGCCGTGAAAATCGAAGAAATACGAGATGCGGTTGGCCGCGATGCTGTGCGCGTTTCCGGTTCCGCAGTAGGCGTCGAGCTCCTCGTGTCTTCCGGCCTGCAGGAGCGAGTAGTCGCTGCTGCTGATGCCGACGAACACCCCGGTTCGCGACGCGGAGAGCGCCTCGGGCAGGAGCCCGGCGTCCGCGCACGCCTCCCGTGCCAACTCCAGCAGCAGCCGGTGCTGCGGATCCATGCGCACGGCTTCTCGCGGGGAGATGTCGAAGAGCTCGGCATCGAACATCTCGACCTCGGAGAGGAATCCGCCCCAGCGCGTGTTCATTTTGCCCTTGCGGCCCGGGGCAGGGTCGTAGAGCGCATCCACGTTCCAGCGCGAGGACGGCACCTCGACGATCGCGCTCTTGCCGTGCGCGAGCAGCTCCCAGAAGGAATCGGGGTCGTTCGCGCCGGGGAAACGGCAGCTGAGCCCGATCACCGCTATCGGCTCGTCGTGCGGACTGCGCGCGGACGTCGCAGCGGCGGGCGAGGCCGCCGGGGCGGGATCGAAAAACCAGGAAGCGAGTTTCTCGATAGTCGGATGCCGGAAGAACAGCGACGTGTCCACCGGGCGGCCCAAGTGCAGCTCGAGCTCCCCTGAAAGCCGTATGACGTCGAGCGAATCCAGGCCCAGGCTGAAGAACTCCTCGCGCACGTCGATTTCGTCCTCGGGTCGCCGGGAAATCTTGGCCACGGCCGACACGAGCCACCTCTGCAACTCGCCGGCCGCGCCGTGTGCCCGCTCGCGGTCTTGCCCGCTGGTCCGCGCCTCGCCGGCGCGCGCGGGCGGGAGGTCCTTCGCCCGCACGCAGGCTCTTGCCCTCAACTCACCGGATACGTAGTTCTCGCGACACGCGCGCCGGCGCAGCTTGCCGCTCGAGGTCTTGGGTATGGCGCGCGGCTTGACGAAGACGATCTCGTCGACGCGCACGCCGTGCGCCTCCATGACGGCTTGCCCGATCTTGCGCCACGCCGCCTTCCAGTCGAGCGTCGAGGCATCGGCGACTTCGCAAGCGATGACCAGACGCTCTTCCCCCTCGGAGTCCACGGCGAACGCGGCGACCGGCCCCTTGGACTCGAGCGCATCGCACGCGATGACCGCGTCCTCGATGTCGTGGGGATAGTAGTTGCGCCCGCGAATGATGATCAGATCCTTGATCCGCCCGGTGACGTAGAGCTCGCCGTCTTTTACGAATGCCAGGTCGCCGGTGCGCATGAAAGGACCGTCGCCGTCGGCCAGGTACGCACGAAACGTGCTCTCGGTGGCTTCGGGATTGTTCCAATAGCCTTTCGCGACGCTCGGCCCGGCGACCCACACCTCGCCGATGCGACCCGGACCGCTGGGCAGGCGGGTCTCCGGATCGGTTGTGACCACCCTGTGCCCGCGCTGCTCGATCTCACCGCAGGCGACCACCGGCGACGCCGTCTCGTGTCCGCCCGCGTCGATCACCCGATGGGATCGCAGAGCATCGCTGTCCACAAGTTGGATCTTGGGCGGCCGCTCGGGATGGCCACCGGTCACGAACAGGGTTGCTTCCGCCAGGCCATAGCACGGGTAGAACGCGTCCGCGCGAAAGCCGTGGGAAGCGAAGCGCTCCCAGAAGCGCTTCAAGGTATCGCGCCGGACCGGTTCCGCGCCGGTAAAGGCGATCTTCCAGCTGGACAAATCCAGTCCCTGGCATTGCTCGGGCGTCACCTCGCGCGCGCACTGCGCGTAGGCGAAGTCGGGGCCACCGCTGGTCGTGGCGCGATAGCGCGATATTGCCTCCAACCAGCGCAGCGGACGCTGGATGAAGGATACCGGCGACATCAGCGCGCAGGGAAACCCTCCGTAGAGGGGCTGCAGGACGCCACCGATCAAGCCCATGTCATGATACGGGGGCAACCAGATCACGCCGCGGCTCTCGGACGAATGCCCGAAGCGCTCGTAGATGAGAGCGGAGTTCTCCAGGATATTTCCGTGGCTGACCATCACTCCCTTCGGTGTTCCGGTCGAGCCGGAGGTATATTGGAGAAACGCCACGTCATCGCAGGAGATATCCGCTTGCTCCCAGCGCTCCGCGAGACCCTCCTCCAGACTCTCCGTCGTCAGCCATGCCATGGAGCGCCACCGCGAGGCGGAGTCGCCGAGGTTGCGCAGCGCCTCGGCGATCGTCGAGGTGGTGAGCGCCGCCCTTGCGCCGGCGTCGCGAGCGATTCCCTCCAGGCGCTCCAGGCCCCCGCCGGCCTTGCTATTCGCGACCGGATACGCTGGCACGGCGATCACGCCCGCGCACAGGCAGCCGTAGAAACCGATCACGTAGTACAAACCGGGTGGATACAGCAGCAGGACGCGGTCTCCTGTGCCGCAGTGCTGGCGCAGCAGCACCGCGACCGCGCGGGCACGGCGACCCAGCTCGCCGTAGCTGATTTGGCTTTCCTTTCCGTCCCGGCCGAGAAAGAAATACGCAGAACGGTCCGGATGCTCTTCCCAGCGACGGCGGAGAATGTCCACGAACGTGACCGCGGGCTTGGGCATCGCAGCGTCGCGTCTTTTCATTCGCCGTCCGGTCTAGCGTGCGACCGCCTCGCGCCTCGCCGTCGCGGGCAAGGGGACGCCGCTTTGCGCTGACGCGGCCGTCGCGATGTGGTCGAGAAACACCGCCCAGGTATCCAGGGACGCTTTCGCGCGAGTCACGACTTCGTCGTAACGCTCGGGCACGAGCGCCTGCCGGAGCACGTACCAGGCGTCCTCCGAATGATCGTCGTCGATGAATTTTCCGTCGTGCTCAACGTGGATATTGTGATAGCCCTTGCTCACGTCGATCTGGGTACCCTTGCCCACGCTTTTCGCCCAGGGCCCGCAAAATTTCGTGAACACGGTTTCGGAAATGGCCAGGACGCAGCTCAGGGGAAGGTGGTCGCTGTAGGTATCCTCGAAGGTACGGCGGCACGCCACCGCGGCGGCCGACGGCCTGAACGCGCGTTGCTCCTCGACCGAAATCCCGAGCTGGCGCAGCGTCGCGTCGAACTGAAGGTAGTGTGACAGATAGGGGTTGCCAGCATAGTCGCTGGCGGTGTCCGAATTCGGCTGGAAGCCCAACTCGTCCAATAAGTTCAGCTGCAGCAAGAAGCGAGCGGCGACCTTTCCCAGAGCACCGAGACGCGGCTCGAGCTGGGCGCAGGTAAACATGGCTTGAACCAACGCGTCGGTGAATATCTGGGCGAATGCGTGACCGAACTCCAGGTGAAAGAAACTCTGGGCGGCCTGATCGTGCTGCCCACCGTCCAGCTGCGCGATGATGGGATGGCGCGTGATCCGGTGCTGGTGCACGGTCGTGAGCAGCAGATCGCTGAATCGCTCGTTTTCCTCCCAAAGGTGATCCGGCACCGAGTGGCGAACCGCCTCGCGCCCGTTTTTCCTTGGATGCTCGACTGTATACATAGCTATACCTCCTTAAAGATGCGTGAGCTGCTACCAAATGGACTCGTCTAAGTGGCGTATCCCCAAGCGATGAGGATCAGTGCCGCCAAGACCGCAGAAACCGGTATCACTTCGAGATACTTGATGGGGTTGTAGAACGACGCTCCGATCAACAGCGTCGGAACTCCGATCATTCCGACGATCATCGCGTACGACCCGAAGCGTTTCAGGGAATCGGAGAGATGCGCCGCGTCGATATGGCTTCCATACAGGATGCTGATCATGGGCAATGCGATGAACGCGATGTGCGCGAGGCGTATCAGGCGCCGCGGAAGCGCGGCATATCCTTCGTGGCCGCGCGGAGCCTTGAGCGGCCCGTCGAACGCGTACATTCCCATGAATCCGCCCATTACGATCCCGACCACCATGAAAAACCAGCCGTACGCGATGTTCACTGTGCCGATGGACATGGGTTCTCTCTCTTTCATTCCTTCATCGTGAAGAGGGATTTGCGTGCCGAATCGTCAAACGATTGTCCAGCGACCGTAAAATGCGTTCTAACATGAACTCTCCCCTGCAGCCTGACCCGGGTTCGCCACGATATTAATATAGTCTTCATATATTTACAAGCGTAGGATTCGCTGCCTGCGCCCGCGCTTGCTTGTCGCGAGGGAAGATAGCCGGCCGATGCCCGAAGCCTTGCCTAGCGGCCTGCATTCATAGGCACATACGCTGGTAATATTGAACGTGTGGATTGATGGCCGGCACCAGGCCATCCCGCGGACGAGGAGCGCCTGATACCCTAAGTGGGGAGTACGCCAGCGGTGGAGACCTTGAGAATCTGGTGGGAAGCTCAGAAGGGGCGGGCCAACTTTGGCGAGTTTACCCAGGCCTTTCTTCGCGTCGGCCTCGGCCTCATCCTTCTGTTGGCCTGCTACATCTGGATGGACTGGAGCGCGCAGCCTTGGGTCCGGTACGTCTATTGGGGGTTCGTCGCCTACACCTTCGTCCTTTTCGCCTGGATCTACTCGACGAGGAAGAGCCCCGGCTTCGTTCGCTACCTCACCCTCGCCGTCGACATGGGCACCGCGACGGTTCTGCTCGGTCTCACCGGAGAACGAAGCGCCATCCTGCTCTTCGTGTACACCTGGATGGCGATCGGGCACGGGTTCCGGTACGGTCTTCGCTACCTGTATTTCGCTTGGATAGCCGGTCTGGTCGCGTTCGTAGGCGTCTACGCGCTGAGCGCGGCGGTCGAGGGTTTCTGGTACCAGCACCCGCTGGTGTGGCTCGGCGCGTTCGTTTGGGTCGGAGCGCCTACGTTCTACGTTGCTCAATTGCTCAAACAGGTTGCCGCGCGCGTGGCGGAAGAAGCCCGGGTGCAAGTGGAGCGCGCTCAAGCGGTGGCGGAACGCGAACGGGTCGAGCGCGCCAGAGCCGAGGCGGAACGCGCGCGCGCCGAAGCCGAGGCGGCAAGCGAAGCAAAGAGCGAGTTTCTCGCAACCATGAGTCACGAAATGCGCACGCCGCTGAATGGCGTCGTCGGCGCGGCTGAAATGCTCGCCGGGAAGGATTTGCCCCAGAAGGAACGCCAACTGGTCGACTGGCTGTTGACATCATCGCGGCAGCTTCGCTCGCTTATCGACAACCTGCTCGATCTTCGCAAGATCGAGGCGGGAAAGATGATCATAGAACGCTCGCCTTTCGATCTGCACGCCCTGATGAATCGCCTGGCCGCACTTTTCGAGCCGGAAGCCAAGCGTGCGCGTCTCCACTTCACGAAAAGCGTTTCCGTGGACACGCCTTATTTGCTTCTGGGCGACGACGTGCGCATCCAGCAGGTCTTGATCAATCTCACCGCGAACGCGCTCAAGTTCACCCGGCAAGGCTTCGTTCGCGTCAGCGTCGGCGCGCTGGAACAAACGGATCGTGAGGTGACCTTGCGGTTCGAGGTGCGCGATACCGGGATCGGAATTCCGCCGGAGCAGGCAGGACGGATCTTCGATCGATTTACGCAGGCCAATCCAGGCATTCATCGTCAGTACGGAGGATCGGGCCTCGGGACCACGATCTGCAAACATCTGGTCGAGCTCATGGGCGGGGCCATCGGTTTTGACAGTCAACCGGAAAAGGGGACGACTTTCTGGTTCACCGTTCAGCTGTCGCGACAGCCGGCGGAGGCGTACGAGGACGACGTACGGGTCCCGATTCGTGATGCGCGTCTCCTGTTCATTTCGGGCCGCCCCGCGGCGAACGACTGGCTTGAGAGGACCGCTCTGGAACGACAGTTTCGATATGCGTCTTTCACATCTATAGACGACGCAATCGCGAAGGCCCGGCAAGACGGCAATCGGGAGCTTCGCATGTTGATCGTCGACGGGGACGAGCACGGTGCCCTCTGGCGCGATATTCCAGGTGCAATCAGCGGGGGAAGCGCCCCATTGCCGTGCGTGCTGATCCATCCCGAGGTTGATGAGGCCGACGCCTTCGACGCGGGTTACGTGTGTCTTCTGAAATCTCGCGATCAGCGTCTGCTCGGCAGAGCGGTCCGCAGCGTTGCCGCAGGCAGTTCCTCCCTGCAGCCGCTGGTGGATTTTTCAGGGCAGCCCATACACGGCCGGACGGGCCTGCGCGTCCTCGTCGCGGAAGACAATCAGATCAGCCAGCAGATCATCGCGATGATGCTTCAAGCCGGCGGGCATAACGTGACTCTGGTCAGCGACGGAGAGAGCGCCCTTGAGAATTTCCGCAACCTATCGTTCGACGTCATCGTGCTGGATATGCACATGCCCGGGCGCACAGGTTTGGAAGTCGCCCGCGCCATCCGCCTCATCGAATCCAAGGGCCAAAACCGGCGCTCGCCCATCATCATGCTGACCGCCGCGGCGAGCACGGATCTTCGCGAGAATTCCCTGGATGCCGGCGTCGACCTGTTTCTCTCCAAGCCCGTGGACCCGCGCGCGTTGTTGCGCGGAGTGAATCAGGTGTTTTCGGGGGAAGATCGCGCAGGCGTCCTCACGGCCTCGAATTCCCAGCCGCCGCAGGACTACATCGACCGGGTCCTGCTCCGGGAAATGGTGGAGCTCGCCGGCGATTCGCGCCTCATAGAGAACCTGACCTACAGGCTTTCCAAGGACGCCGGGCAACTCATCGACGAGATACAGGCGGCCCTGATCCGAAAAGACCGCGGGCGGTTCCAAGAGCTGATGCACGCGCTCAAAGGCACCGCGATGATGGCCGGCGCGATCCGGCTGCGAGATTCGGTGGTGCGCGTGGAGAATACCGCCGGGACGAGCTTCGAAAGCGTCAGCGCCGATATGATCGACGACTTGAGGAGGACGCTCGCAGTCACCAATGACGAGCTTTCGCGGATGGTCGCGTAGTTTCCGCGCTAGCGGAAGTCCTGCAGTTGCGGGTCGTCGATCTTCTGCTCCGGGAGCCCGGTGATGTCGGGCAGCTGCGACAGGCGCGGCATGCCGGTCAGCACCCGCACCCTGCCCCTCCCGTCTTTCCAGATCAGACCCGGCGTCCCGGACACGCCGAAACGGTCCATCAGGAAGAAATTGTCGTCGAGCAGCGTCGCAACCTTCTTCGTCGGCTCAGCCGGCGCGATCCCGCCGTCGTAGGAATCCGCGCGGTACTTCGTCTCGTTCTCGCGCATCGCCGCGACGCGGTCCTTCGCCTGCATGATCGCCGCCGCCTTGGTCGTCGAGCTGTCCTTCTGGTAGGCCACCGGCACCCAGCGCACCTGCAGCCCGGCCTTCACGTAGGGCTGCAATGCCTTCCAAGTCAGATGGCAGTACCAGCAGTTCGCGTCGAAGAAGACGTAGACGACGCGCGTTGGCGCGGCGGAGCCTTCGACGACGGCGTCGGCCTTCTCGATCGCGGAGTACAGCTTGGGGAGCTCGCTCGGCGCGGGCGGCTTGGCGTGCGCCGCGGTGGCGAACACCAGCGCGAGGCCGGCGACTGCGACTGCGTGCGACTTGCGGTTCATGGGATACTCCGTGGCAGCAAAAAATCGGAGGATATTATCAGGCGATGGCGCTACGCCGCGATGAGCATCCGGAACCTGCGGCGCCCGCGAACGCGGTATACCGAAAAGTCGTTCTGGTCGATCGTCGCGATTTGCATCACGCCGGTTTTCTCGGCGAGCCAGATCAGCGACGCATCCGCATAATCGCACGGCGGATCGGCGTATTTCGAGATGATACGCGCGAGCGCCGAGTGGTCCTCCACTGCCGCCACCTCAAGGATTCCGGCTGTGCTGGCACGCTGCACCCACGTAAGCGCGGCGTGCTGATGCGGCGGGCTTGCCGCGAGGACGTAGGCCGTCTCAGTAATCACGGCCTCGGTTGTGAGCATCTGTCCGCGAAAGCCCCGGAACCAGGCAGCCGCGCGCGCGTGGTACCGGTCGTCGCGGTTGATCAGCGCGACGACCGCGCCCGTGTCAACGAGCGCGCGGGCCACGGAAGGCGCCGCGCGCGAGCTTGCGCGCCGCTCCCGACTGTAACTTCGGGGCGCCCCGCTTCGGAATCAGATCGGCCGCCAGCGTATACGCATCGCCGCCTCCCTGCGCGTCAAGATAGGCGTCGAGCGCGCGCACCGTTGCATCAGTGCGGGTGACGCCGTGCTTCGCGCAGTACTCCGCGAGCTTTTGCTGCACGCGCAGGGGAATGCGGGCATTCAGGGTATTGGACATGGTACAATCTGTATCACTTGTATTACGTTCGTCTGCTAGTGTAACACAGCGCGCAGGTCGAGTATACTCGGGCAAATGCCCCGCCGCACTTTTCCCCGTCTCGCTCCCCTCGAAGTGCTGCTCGAAGCGAAGCACGGCAGGCTGCTGCCCCTGCCTCCGCGCCTCAGGCGCCTTTACGGGCCCTTGCACATGCCGCAGGCGCGCGCGCGTCCGTACGTGTACACCAACTTCGCCTCGACGATCGACGGCGTGGTGTCGCTGAACGTCAAAGGCCACAAGAGCGGCGGCGATATCAGTGGATGGAGCGCCGAGGACCGCATGGTGATGGGACTCCTGCGCGCGGCCGCCGACGCGGTGGTGGTCGGCTCGGGCACGTTCGAGGTGGACCGCCGGCATCTGTGGACTGCCGAGGACATCTTTCCCCGCTTCGCCGCCGAATATCGTGTCTTGCGCGCTTCGCTCGGGAAGAAAGGGCCGCCGCTGAACGCGGTCGTCACCGGCAGCGGCAATCTCGACCTGCGGCTGCCGCTCTTCGCTTCCGGCAAGGTGCCCGCGCTCGTCGTGACCACCGCCTCGGGCGAAGCGAAACTTCGTAAGCAGCGCGTGCCCGGCACCGTTCAAATCCGAACGGTGAGAAGCAGGGGGAAGACGCTCTCCGCGCGCGCCGTCCTCGCCGCGGTGCTGCGCGAAAGCCCGGGCAAATCCATCCTCGTCGAAGGCGGCCCGACGTTGATCGCCGCTTTCTACGCCGAGGGCCTGCTCGATGAGCAGTTCCTCACGCTCTCGCCGCAGATCGCCGGCCGGGGCATTCCCGACGAGCGCGTCAGCCTCGTCATGGGACGCACCTTCGCGCCGCAGAATCCGCTGTGGGGAACGCTCGCCGACCTGCGCCGCAGCGCGAGCGGCCACCTGTTCCTGCGCTATTCGTTTCCGCGGTGAAGATCGACCCCGACGACTTCCGCGTGCGGCCGGGCGAGAAGGTCCGGCTGAAGAAATGGCCGACGCGCGTCAAGCCTTACTACGCCTCGGAGGACGATTACCGCAAGCGCCTCGCCGCGCAGGTCGAGCGCCTCTCGGAGCTGCAGAGCCTGCTCTACGCGTCCGACCGCTACGCGCTGCTGCTCATCTTCCAGGCGATGGACGCGGCCGGCAAGGACGGCGTCATCAAGCACGTGATGTCGGGCGTCAACCCGCAGGGCTGCCAGGTGTTCAGCTTCAAGCACCCGAGCGCCGAGGAGCTGCAGCACGACTTCCTGTGGCGCCCGCGGCGCTTCCTGCCCGAGCGTGGGCGCATCGGCATCTTCAACCGCTCCTATTACGAGGAAGTGCTGATCGTGCGCGTGCACCCGGCAATCCTGCGCGCCCAGAACCTGCCCGAGGAGGACGGCGACGGCTCGATCTGGGAGCGGCGCTTCCGCTCGATCGCGGGGCTCGAGGAGCACCTGTCGCAGAACGGCACCCGCATCCTCAAGTTCTTCCTCCACCTGTCGAAGGAGGAGCAGCGCAAGCGCTTCCTCGCGCGCATCGACGAGCCGCACAAGAACTGGAAATTCTCGCTCGCCGACATCGAGGAGCGGAAATACTGGAAGGACTACATGAAAGCGTACGAGGCCTGCCTCGGCGCGACCAGCAGCAAGAGCGCGCCCTGGTACGTCGTCCCCGCCGACGACAAGGAAAACGCGCGGCTGATCGTCTCGCGCATCGTGGTGAAGGCGCTCGAGGCGCTGCCCATGGCCTACCCCGAGCCCGACGCGGCGCGCAAGGCGGAGCTCAAGGTGATCCGCCGCCGCCTCGCGAAATAGGATCCCTCAGGGCCGGCGCGCGTAGGCCGCGTCGAACGCGGCTTCGAGCCGCTCGTGCGTGCCGCGCACGCCGTCGACGACGCGCTTCGCCCAGTCGAAGTACTCGCGCCGGCGCTCCAGCGGCCACTCCGAGGGCGGATGGTCGGCGACGTCGCGGACGTTGGCGATCTTGTCGGCGAGCTTCACCAGCTTGGCTGCGCGCGACAGATGCGGCGCGTGCTCGATCTGCAGCTGCTTGCGCTCGGCCTTGGGCAGCGCCTTGTCGTCGGTGACCTCGAGGACCACGTCGGCGATCTCGCGCCCGAACTGCTCGGCCAGCTCGTCGTACGTCGTCTCGGTGTCCTCGATGGTGTCGTGCAGGACCGCGGCGCTGAGCACCAGCCCGTCCTCCACACCGCCCTCGACCGCCAGGATCTTGGCCAGCGCGATCGGGTGGTTGATGTAAGGCGAGGCCTCCTTGTCCTTGCGCCGCTGGTTGCGGTGCTTGTCGGCGGCGAAGTTGAGGGCGCCGATCAGCATCGCCGGCATCGAGCCGGCGCGGGACGGGGCGCCGGCTGCGCCGAACTCCGCGAGCAGCCGCGAGAGCTGCACGTGCGCGACCAGCGCGTCGGGAACGGCCTCGATGATCTCGCGGTAGGGAACTGTGAAGCCTGGGTTCCCCTCGAAGCGCACCAGCGTGCGCAGCTTGTCGATCACCCCGCGCATCTGCACACCCGCGTCCCGCGGGTCCGCGCCCTCGCCCGCCTCGGCGAGCTCGTCCAGCCCCGCGATCAGCGCCGACAGCACGCGCAGCCACTCGAAGGACGCGTCGCGCAGCACCAGATCGAGCAGCTCGCCCCGGGATTCGACGCGGCCGTGCTCGCGCTCGTAGCGCACGCGCTGGGCGTCGAGCAGCGTCTTGTGCAGCCGCAGCAGCGCGTGGCGCAGCTCATCGAGCCTGGAGATCGTGGTCATGGAACAAACCAGATGGGGACGAACCCCGGGATTTCCAATCTCGTCTTACAGGCGGCTCTTTCGCTCGACTACGTACCCGGCGCGCACCTGCTCGACGCGCGCGAGCTCTCTGGTGATGCCGCGGCGCGCTTCCTCCAAATCGTAGTCCGCCTGGAGTCCCAGCCAGAAGCCTTCCGACGTTCCGAAGAAGGCCGCGAGCCGCAGCGCCGTGTCGGCGGTGAGCGCGCGCTTGCCGAGCACGATCTCGTTGATGCGGCGCGGGGGCACATTGGTTGCGCGGGCGAGCGCGTTCTGGCTGATCCCCATGGGCTCGAGGAATTCCTCGAGCAGGACCTCGCCGGGGTGGATGTTCCGCAGCCGCTTTGCCATGCGCTCCTCTAGTGATAGTCCACGATGTCCACGTCGGCCGCACCGGACTCGGTCCAGCGGAAGCAGATGCGCCACTGGTCGTTGATCCGGATGCTGTATTGCCCCTTGCGGTCGCCCTTAAGGGCCTCGAGCCGGTTGGCGGGCGGTATCCGCAGATCGTCGAGGCGCCGTGCGCTGTTCAGCATCCGCAGCTTCCGACGCGCCACGTCCTGGATTTGTCCGGGAAGCCGGCTCGAGCGTTCGCCGCGCCAGATCTTTTCCGCTTCCTTCGAACGGAAGCCGAGGATCATGCACGACTATAACGCCGAGCGTTATAGCGCGTCAAGCCGAGGGGAAGTGCTCGACGAAGTAGAGCGAGAGAAGGGAACACCGGACTAGAAGCGATGACGCAGTGCAAGATGCCGTCGTCGTCAGTCATCACTCGATCTCTCGTTGACAGCGTCATAGCCGGGGCGTAGCGTTTCCCGGCTCGGACAGCCACCGAGCGGCGGAAGCAGAAACGTCCAGACTTTTCGTCAACAGTATCGTGGAGGAGGGTGATCATGAAAAAGTTCTTCGGAACACTAGTCGTTCCCGCGTTCGTCTTGGCAATAGCGGTTGCGATTCCGGCGACCGCGCAGGAAAAGAAGGCGGTACCGGCGGCAAAAGGAAAGCCGACGATGAAGGTGCTCATCGAGAACGACAAGGTGAAGGTATGGGAGACGACCTACAAGCCGGGAGACGTTAACACGGAGGTGGCGAACTCGTTCTATCGCGTCAACCGGACGCTGCAGGGCGGGACGATCGAGCGCACCTACGCCGACGGCAAGAAGGAAAAGCTCGAATTGAAGGCCGGGGTGGTCAGATATCTCGAGCCGACCAAGCCGGGCGCTCCCACCTACACGGTCCAGAACATCGGCAAGACCGACTACGTGTCCTATACCGTGCTGCTGAAGAAGTAGCGCGAGTATTGGCAGGAAAAAGCCCCGCCGCGGCGGGGCTTTTTGTTGGTAGCCGTTCTACAACACGCCCGAAGCCCCGCCGTCCAGGTTGATGCTGGTGCCGGTCACGTAGCTCGCCCTCCAGGAGACGAGGAAGGCGATCACGTCGGCGACTTCCTCGGCGCGCCCGACGCGCCCGAGCGGGATCTCCTTTCCCATCTCGGCGTAGATCTCTTCCACGGGGCGTCCGGCCTTCTCGGCTTTTCTCTCGTGCTGTCCCGCGCGTATCAGCCCGATCGACACAGTGTTCACCAGGATGTTGTGCGGCGCGTATTCCTTGGACAGGGCCTTGGTGAGCGCGAGCCCCGCGGCGCGTGTCACCGTGGTCGGCATCGAGCGGGCGCGCGGCTGCTTGGCGCCGATGGTGGTGATGTTGACGATGCGCCCCCCGCCCTGCTTCTTCATGTGCGGGATCGCGAGACGCGTCAGGCGGATCGCGGCGAAGAGCTTCAACTCCATGTCCGCCTGCCACAGCTCGTCGGTCACCGATTCGAATTCGCCCGTCGAAGAGGTGCCGGCGTTGTTGACGAGGATGTCGATCCGGCCGAAGGCCTTCAGCGCCTCCGCCACCAGGCGCTTGCAATCCTCGGGCTTGCCGACGTCCGCCTGCACCGCGGCAACGGCTCCGCCCGCGGCGCGGATCTCGGCCGCAACGGCGTCGAGGCGCTCGCGCCCGCGCGCCGCGATCACCACGCGCGCGCCCTCCTTCGCGAGCCGCAGCGCGGTGGCCCTGCCGATGCCCTGCGTGCCGCCGGTGACGATCGCCGCCTTGTCCTTGAGCTCGAGATCCATTGGGCTTTCCGCTCCGGCGCTGGAATGCCCGCCATTCTAAGACACCGCGGAGGGTGGTTGACAGGCGTTGGCGGCAGGCCGAACATCTCCGCACGAAGACTTCAGGGAGGGTCACATGGAAACCATTGGGAACCGGCTGGCCGTCATTCTTCGTCGCACTTGGTGGATGCTGCTGCTGCGCGGTCTGTTCGCGATTGCGTTCGGCGTCCTGACCTGGGTCCTGCCCGGGGTCTCGCTCGCCGCGCTGGTGCTGCTGTTCGGCGCCTACGTGATGGCCGACGGCATCCTCGGCGTGTGGAGCGCCGTCGCGGGGCGCAAGGAGCACGAGCACTGGTGGGTGATGCTTCTCGGCGGCTTGCTCGGCATCGCGGTCGGCCTGCTGACCTTCCTCGCGCCGGGCGTCACCGCGCTCGTTCTGCTGTTCTACATCGCGATCTGGGCGATCGCCACCGGCGTCCTTCAGATCGTGGTCGCGGTCCGTTTGCGCAAGGAGATGAGCGGCGAATTGCTGCTCATCCTCGCCGGGCTCGCGTCGGTGCTGTTCGGCGTCCTGCTCGTGGTGCGGCCCGAGGCGGGCGCTCTCGCCGTGCTGTGGCTGATCGCGACCTACGCCGTCTTCTTCGGCGTGCTCCTCGTCATGCTGGCGCTCAAGGTTCGCAGCGTCGCCGCCTAGCCCGCGCGCCTGCGCCATACGCTCGCGAGCCACGGCTGGCGCTCGCGCGGCAGGCCCGCGGGCCGGTAGTAGTGCTCGAGCTCGGCGAAGCCTGCCGCGGTCACGAACCGCCGCCAGGTTTCCAGGTCGTGGTACGCGCCGTAGCGCCCGCGGTTCCAGCCCTCCCGGTTGTCGCCGTGCGGGTTCGAGCTGAACAGCACGCCGCCCGGCTTCAGGCTCGCGTGCAGCTCACGCAGGACGCGCGGCAGCTCCTGCGCGGGCACGTGGAACAGCACCGCGTTGGCGAACACGCCGTCGAAGCGCGCCTCGGGGAGCGAGAGGGCCAGCAAATCCTGCTTCCACACCTCGCAGCCGCTGTGCTCGCGCGCCATCGCGGCGAAGCGCTCCGATCCTTCCAGGCCGACCGCGACGTGGCCGAGATCGGTGAGCGCCTTCAGGTCCCGCCCGGGCCCGCAGCCCAGGTCGAGAATCGCGAGCGGCGGTTTCCCCTCGATGTGCCGCAGCAGCGCCGCGATATTCTGGCTGACGTCGTGATCGCGCGTGCCCTTCCAGAAATCGTCGGCGCCGCGGTCGTAGTGATCGAGCGTGCGGCGGGAGATGTCCTCGAGATCCCACCGCTTGAGGGTCATCGGTCGATGAACGGCGCGATCAGGCCGCAGTCGCCGCCGCGCGCTCGCGGCGCTCGCCGCGGAAGTGAGACACCGCCAAGAGCAGCGCCGCGGCCTGGAGCGCGGCGCAGAAGTAGAACGGCGCGCCTATGCGCCAGTCGCCCCTGGGGAGATGCGACACCATCGTGAGGATCGCCGCGCCTACGGGCGGCGCGATCACCGCCATCAAGCTGTTCAGGCCACCGACCGCCCCAAGCATCTGGCCCTGGTTGTGCGAGTCGGCTGCGCTCGAAATGATGCTCTGGATGGCCGCTGCGACGGTCGCGCCGAGCAGGTTGACGAAAATGATCGCGAACATCATCCAGCTCTGGGTGGCCGCGCCCCACAGCACGTAGGCGAGCGTTGACGAGATCAGCCCGAGCACCGCGAGCCGCCGCGGGCTGATGCGCTTCAGGATCTTTCCGAGCAGCAGCCCCTGCACGACCGCCGACACGATGCCCACTGCCGCGAGCGACCAGCCGTTCTCGAGCGGTCCCCAGCCGAACTTGAAAGTCGTATACAGCACCCAGCACGTGTACAGCACGAACTGCGCGAGCCCGCTGAAGGCGACCACGGCCACCAGCCTTCCGGCGCCTTTCAGCTGCGCGAGCCCGCGCAGCGAGCTGACCGGATTCGCCGACTTCCACTGGAATTTTCTCCGGCGATCCTCGGGCAGCGACTCGGGCAACACGAAATAGCCGTAGAGAAGGTTGAGCATGGCGAGGCTGCCGGCGGCGAAAAACGGAAGGCGCAGGTCTATCGCGCCCAGCAGCCCGCCCATCACCGGCCCGAGGATGAAGCCGATGCCGAACATCGCCCCCATCGCACCGAAGCGCTTCGCCCGCTGCTCCGGCGGCGTGATATCGGCGACGTAGGCGTTGGCGACCGACATGTTGGCCTGCATCGCCCCGCCCACCAGCCGCACCGCGACCAGCATCCAAAGGGACGTCGCGAGCGCCGTGAAGAAAAAATTGAGCGCAAAGCCGCAAAACCCGATCAACAGCACCGGCCGCCGGCCGAAGGAGTCCGAGAGCGCGCCCAGGATCGGCGAGCCGAAAAAATTCGCGATCCCGAAAGCGAAGGTCACCACGCCGTACCAGAACGCCTGGTCCCCCTGCGAGCCGGTGAAGCTGCCGACCCACGCCGGCAGCACGGGGATGATCAGCCCGATCGCGATCATGTCGATCAGCGCCGTCGCCATGATGAACGGCATCGCCGCAGCGCGGCCGCGGCGCGGAGCAAAGAGCTTGAAGCGAGACTGCGTCACGGGACTCCGGGGTTGCGGTCGGAAGCGGAACCCGGATTCTAAACGAAGCTTGACTTCCACGAATCGCAAAGGCACAATGCGCCCCCTTCGCATCGAGGAATTATGCGGACACGACTGACGACGAACGCAGCGCAACGCGCCTCACTGCTTCCATGCAGCGAGCGCCAGGCGTCGTATCGCCGGGAAATCGGTGAGGACCGCGCGCGTTCGGGCCGAGGAGATCGCTAGCAGCAACCGGCGAATCTCCACGGGCCCGGACCGCGAAAGCGCTCCGGGCTTTTTTGTTTTCGATGTCAACGCCGCGAGGAAAGCGGCGTTAGCGTAGGACCGGCAACAACGAAGAGGTTTGAAATGCTTCATGCGAGATTGCAGCGAGGGATAGGCGGCGAGCGGGAGTCGAACGCGTGCGCGTTCGGCGATGCGCCCGCGCGCGCAATCCGGACCGAAGGAGACGGCTAGCGACAAATTTCGTCCGCTCTCTCCCAAAGCCCGGGTGCGCCGCAAGGTCCCCGGGCTTTTTGTTTTTTTGCCCCGCTGGCGGAATTGGCGATACGCGCATGTCTCAGAAACATGATGTTCCGGGTTCGAATCCCGGGTGGGGTACCAGATTTACGGAAGCACCGCTCCGGCACTGCGACCGGATCAAGCGGATCGTTCTTTTACAACTCGGGATGTGGCAAGTGCAGGGCAGGCATAGCTCAACGGGAAGAGCGCGACGTTGCCAGCGTCGAGACGTGAGTTCGAGGCTCACTGGCTGCCCCAATCGTTTCCGTCGTCTAAGGGTCAGGACAGCGGCCTTTCAAGCCGTGAATGCCGGTTCGACTCCGGCCGGGAACGCCACGGGGACGTCGCTCAACGGGCAGAGCATTCGCCTTGCAAGCGAAGCATATGGGTTCGAGTCCCATCGTCTCCACCAATTCACTCGCTGTAGCGCAGCGGCAAGCGCGCCTCGTTCGGGACGAGGAGGCCGAAGGTTCGAGTCCTTCCTGCGAGACCATACCCCCGTAGCTCAGTGGATGAGCGAGACGCTACGAACGTCGAGGTCGAGGGTTCGAATCCTTCCGGGGGTGCCAATTTCGAAGACGCTGTAACTCAGAGGCCGGAGTGCTCGCCTGTCGAGCGAGAAGCCGCGGGTTCGAATCCCGCCAGCGTCGCCAACGCTTTTCGAGGCGCGTATCTCGCCTTCGTTTTCCACGGCGCGTAACTCAACGGGAAGAGTAGCTGACTCTTAATCAGAAAGCCGCGGGTTCGAGTCCTGCCGCGCCGACCATACTCGGTTAGCTCAATGGGAGAGCGCCTGTCCTACACACAGGAGGCCGGTGGATCGGTCCCACCACCGAGTACCAGGTTCCGTAGCTTAGCGGGCCAAAGCGCCGGGCTCATAACCCGGACATCCTTCGTTCGAATCGAAGCGGAACCACCATTCCCTGCTTCTCTAGCTGATCTGGTGACAGCGCCGGTCTGAAGAGCCGGAGAGCTCCGATCGTAACGGAGGGGAAGCGCCAGCACAGACGGGGCGTAGTTCAGCGGAAGAACGCCGGCCTCTGAAGTCGGATGTCCCTGGTTCGAATCCAGGCGCCCCTGCCAACGCCGGTCTAGCTCAGAGGCAGAGCACCCGCCCGATAAGCGGGCGAGCGCGGTTCGATTCCGTGGGCCGGTACCACTCATTTTCGAACAGATGTCCAGTAGCTCAATCGGGAGAGCGGCGCGCTGTTAACGCGAAGCGTGCAGGTTCGAGGCCTGCCTGGACAGCCATTCGACGGAGATCTTGGTGTAAAGGCAGCACGGCGGAACGTGAATCCGCGAGCGCCGGTTCGAGTCCGGTAGATCACCCCACCTTTTCTTGCCACATCCCTAAAGGAATTCGTCGTGAACGCGAATACCGCAGCGGGCGAGGCTCGTGAGTCCTCCCTGGCGCGCCCGGCCTGAAATATCGGCTGGGCGGGTACCGCGGCGCGGGAGCGGCGGATATTTGGACGGATTAGCTCAGAGGAAGAGCGCGGTCCGGACAGACCGAGGTCATGGGTTTCGATTCCCATATCCGTCACCAAGGATAGCTCAGACGGGTAGAGCAATCGGCTTGTAACCGATGTGTCGCGGGTTCGACTCCCGCTCCAAGCAACAAAGGCCAGTTACGCCTTTAGTGCATTAACGCAGTACCGGAGCCGGCTTCAGTGCGCGCGGCAGAACAGCGTCGCGCGCGCACCGGCTGCCGGGCCGAGTGCGCCGTGCGGCGTACGCGGGCGAAGCGGCAACAGCCGAGCGCGGCGGTCTTGCCTGCTCGTTCAGAGCATCGAACGAGCGTGGCGGTCGCTCAAGGCGCGGCCGATTCCCTCGCGCACGCGGCGGAGCCCGCCGGGCAGCCGGGAGGCCGGGTCCATTTTTTAACGTAGTCGTTTCGAAGAAAGGAGAGTGATCGTGTTTCTGATGTTTCATGTGAAGAAGGACGAACGCGCGCTGCTGTTCAAGCGGGGCGACTTCGTCGACGTGCTGGGTCCGGGCGGCTACCTGCGCTTCGACCCGCTGTTCCGCCTCGCCGTGCAGAAGTTCGCGCTCGGCGCGCCGCGTTTCGAGCACCGGCTGGCCGAGTTTCTGGTCAAGGCCGAGCCGGAGATTGTGGAGCGCGAGTTCCACGTGGTGGCGCTGGGCCCGATGGAAGTCGGCCTGCGCTACGAGAACGGCGTGCTCGCCGAAGTGCTGGCGCCGAACACCCGTCGCCTGTACTTCAAGGGCTACATCGATCTGCGCTTCGAGCGCATCGACATCGCGAAGAACTTCGAGGTCGAGGCCAAGCTCGTGCCGCAGCTCGTCGCCTACACCGGCACCGGCTTCAAGGCGCTGGTTCCGGGCGCCGACGGCGTGTACGGCGTGCAGGTGCCGCAGTTCCACGCGGGTGTCCTGTACGTCGACGGCAAGCTGGTCGACGTGCTCGATGCGGGCCTGCGCGCGTACTTCCGCTTCGGCCGCGACGTGCGCGTCGAGTTCGCGGATCTGCGTATGCAGGTGCTCGAGGTGGCGGGCCAGGAAATTTTGACCCGCGACAAGGTGCCGCTGCGCGTGAACCTGAACGCGGGTTACCGCGTGAGCGACGTTCGCGTGGCCTTCGCCAAGCAGGCTAAGCCGGTGGACTACCTGTACAAGGAGCTCCAGTTCGGCCTGCGTGCGGCGGTGGGTACCCGCACCCTGGACGAGCTGCTGGAGAACAAGGTGGTGATCGACCAGGTGGTCGCCGAGCACATCGAGCGCCGCGTCGCCGACTTCGGCCTCGAGGTCGAATCGGTCGGCGTGAAGGACATCATCCTGCCGGGCGAGATGAAGACCATCCTCGCCAAGGTGGTGGAAGCGGAAAAGGTCGCGCTGGCGAACGTCATTCGCCGTCGCGAGGAAACCGCGGCTACCCGCTCGCTGCTGAACACCGCGCGAGTGATGGAGGACAACCCGACCGCCCTGCGCCTGAAGGAGCTGGAGACTCTGGAGAAGGTCACCGAGAAGATCGACAAGATCTCGGTGTTCGGTGGCCTGGATGCGGTGCTGAAGGATCTGGTGAAGATCCGTTGAACCCCGGCCGGAAGTTCGGCCGGGACTTTTTTTGAAGAAGAGAACATGAAGAGGAACGAGCAAATCGACGGCATTACCCGCGAGGTCCACACCCTGTGGAACCTGATTCTCGACCATCGCATGGCCCGCGCCATGAGCGAGGGCGTGTCGCGCTATCCGATCTACCGCGTGCTGCACTTCGCCGCGCGCATCGAGCTCGACGTCCTGCTGGACGCGATCGCGCTCGACCCGAGTTGGCGCGCCGAGCGCGTGGCCTACGAGGACGTGCTCCTCGACGGCGACGGCATCCTGATCGTCGGGGAAGGAGGCCGCAAGCTGGACTACTGCTCGTGCAGCTTCTATATCTGGGCGGCCGACGTCGCGCGCGCTGAAGCAGCGAAGCAGTGCCTGCTCGACAAGGCGGGCTCGACGCGCATCACCGAGCCGATGTTCCGCATCGAGTGGACCTTCGTCACGTCTCACGGCCTGAAGAGCGCGTGGATCGAGGAGATGGCGGACGACCTCCTGCGCGACCGCGCCTATCCGGAAATCGCGGGCGGCGTGCGCAGCTTCATCGGCCGCTATCTCGCCTCTCCGGAGTCGGTGCTCGTGCTGCAGGGCCCGCCGGGGACCGGCAAGAGCCGCCTCATCCGCGGAATCCTTGGCGAGATGTCTCGCCGCAAGGGCGAGGACGCCGTGGCTCTCTACACGGGCGACATAAAGGCGCTCGCCGGCGACGAGATGTTCGTCAAGTTCATCACCGGTCGCCAGGACGCGTTCGTCGTCGAGGACGCCGACCACCTGCTCAAGCCGCGGGCGGACGGCAACGAGCACCTGCACCGCTTCCTGACCATCGCGGACGGCGTCGTGCGCTCCCAGGGCCGCAAGATCATCTTCTCGACCAACCTGCCGAACGTCGGCGACCTGGACGACGCCCTGATCCGCCCGGGCCGCTGCTTCGCGCGTATACACGTCCGCACCCTGACGAGCGCGGAAGCGCAGGCGCTCGCGGACGAGATCGCGTCTGGGGATGCGGAAAAGCTGGCGCGGGCGGCAGTGACGCTCGCCGCAGAAAGCGGCCGGAAGCATTCGCTCGCGGAGGTCTACCGGGCGTTGCGGTGAGGCGCGGGCGCGGCCGCCGCCGACGCCGCGGGCCGGCCGTTCGTCTACAATCGAGAAGCGACTTGCAGACCGACGCCCGTGCTCCGGCGCAGGGCCCGAAATGAAACGCACTTCATCCACGCAAACGCCCGAGAGGCCCGCCATGAAACCGTTCTCGAACCTCACCCGGGGAATCGCCCTAGCCGCCGTGCTGACCTTCGGGCTCGCGCCGGCCCACGCCGCGACCCTGGGCGGACCGTTGACCCTCGAAGACGAAGGCGCCTTCTTCGTCGGCGGCAAGACGATCACGTCGAATTATCCCGGCGCGTCGCTCGTCACCGGGCCCTCGGCGCCGGGACGCATCACGGTGAACCAGATGTACGTCCACTACCGCATCCCGGCATCGAAGCACGGCGTGCCCGTGGTGATGGTGCACGGATCGAATCACACCGGCATGACCTACGAGACCACGCCCGACGGCCGCGAGGGCTGGGCGACGTACTTCGTGCGCAAGGGCTCCTCGGTCTACGTCGTCGACCACTCGGGACGCGGCCGCTCGGGCTTCGACCCGACGCCGTTCAACCAGGTTCGCGACCAGGCGGGCTCCAATCCCGCGTCGCTACCCACCCTGTTCCTCGGCACGCACGAGCGCGCGTGGCTCAACTTCCGGCTCGGCGCTTCCTACTCGGTGCCGTTTCCCGGCCTGCAGTTCCCGGTCGAGGCGATGGACCAGTACACCATGCAGCTCGTGCCCAACGCGGAGACCTCGCTCGCGGGCGGGGGCGCCAACACCGTCGACGCGCTCGCCATGCTGCTCGACCGGATCGGCGCATCGGTCGTCATCGTCCACTCGCAGTCGGGCGTCTACGGCCTGGAACTCGTGCGCAAGCGCCCGAACCTCGTCCGCGCGCTCGTCACCGTGGAAGGCGGCTGCGACGGCTTCACCGACAAAGACGCGGCGTCCACCTTCGCCAAAGTGCCGGTGCTCTCCCTGTGGGGGGACAACAGCGTCGGCGCCAAGCAGATCGTCAACGGCGACGCGAGGCGCAACGGCTGCCTCGCCGCCGTCAACGCCATCAAGGCGGCGGGCGGACGCGCGGCCCTCACCCTCCTTCCGGAGGTCGGCATCAAGGGCAACAGCCACATGATGATGATGGACAAGAACAACCTTCAGGTCGCCGAGGTCATCCTGAAGTGGCTGGGGGAAAACGCGAAGTAAGCCGCCGGAGACGGGCAGCCGCCTCCCTCGATCGCCCGATCTCGTGAGGGTCGGCGGCTGCCCTACTTATAGCGGCAACGCGTTGGGCTAACGAAGCCCTCGATCAGACTGCGGGTTATTGATTGACCGGCGCAGAGGTAGCGGCCTCTTCAATAAGCTTCGCTGTTTCCTTCGGGTGAGACATGTAGGCCACAT
>Ga0307469_10000072_pt1 | contig 38141 bp, 43 predicted proteins | sample atmos_gasesAM2C__FD_203084 | JGI IMG/M metagenome (GOLD analysis project Ga0307469, IMG submission 203084) | Hardwood forest soil microbial communities from Morgan-Monroe State Forest, Indiana, United States - atmos_gasesAM2C_515 | ecosystem: Environmental > Terrestrial > Soil > Temperate... | reverse complement strand
CCTCGACCTCGGAGGCGAACCAGCCATCGAGGTCGGCGACGGTCTCCCAGGCTTCGTCCGGGCCCGCCGGGAGGGTAGTCTCACGCTCCACGGATTCCACGCGCTGAGTATATAGTGCAACCTACGGGTTGCACATAACGAGGAGGCGACACATGGCGATGATCCCGATGGTCATCGAGCAGACCGGCAACACCGAGCGGTCGTTCGACATCTACTCCCGGCTCCTGCGCGACCGCATCGTCTTCCTCGGCATGCCGATCGACGACAACGTCGCGAACCTCATCACGGCGCAGCTGCTCGTGCTCGAACACGAGGACCCGGAGAAGCCGATCAACATGTACATCAACTCTCCCGGCGGCTCGATCACGTCGCTGTTCGCGATCTACGACGTGATGAACTACGTGAAGCCGGCAGTGCAGACGATCTGCATGGGCTTCGCCGCATCCGCGGCGGCGGTGCTCCTCGCCGCCGGCGCGCCGGGCAAGCGCCTCGCGCTCCCGAACTCGCGCATCCTGATCCACCAGCCGCACTCGCAGGGGTCGCAAGGTCAGGCGGCGGATATCGCCATCTGGGCCGAGGAGATCCTGCGTCAGCGCGCGCAGCTGAACGAGATCCTCGCCGAGAAGACGGGACAGACCGTCGAGAAGATCGCGAAGGACACGGACCGCGATAACATCATGTCCTCGGAAGCGGCGAAGGCCTACGGGCTGATCGACGACATCATCGAGCCGCGCAAGCTGAAGGGCTTCGTCCCGGCGGTGCCGACGGAGACGAACGGCAAAACGGGCTGAGTATCCTCACGGGATGCGTCCCGTGGGCTGCCATGTCGACGGCGATCAGCCGCTGAAGATCGCGGCGACGCTCGGCGCGGGCTGCGTCCAGATCTTCCTGTCCGATCCGCAGTCGTTCAGGGCGCCGCCGAAGCGCCCGGACGAAGAAGAGCTGAAGTCGTCCGGCTTCCCGATCTACGTGCACGCGCCGTACCGCATCAACGTGTGCTCGCCGGCGTCGAACGTCCGCTACGGATCGCGCAACGTGCTCAAGTCGACGCTCACCGCAGCGGACCGCATCGGCGCCGCGGGCGTGATCGTCCACGGGGGTCACGCCGAGGACGACGTGTCAGAGGGGTTCGGACGCTGGGCCCGCACGATCGAGGACCTCAAGTGCTCGACCCCGGTCCTGATCGAGAACACGGCCGGCGGAAAGAACGCCGTCGCGCGGCGCATGGACGATTTCGCGAAGCTCTGGGAGACGGTGAAGGACGTCAACCCGAACATCACGCTCGGGATCTGCATCGACACGTGTCACGCGCATTCGGCGGGCGAGGAGCTGTCCGACGTCATCGAGCGCGTCATCGGCTTCGCCGGGAAGATCGACCTCTTGCACGCGAACGACTCGAAAGACGCTGCCGGCAGCGGACGTGACCGCCACTGCACCCTCGGCACAGGAGAGATCGACCTCGACGCACTGAAGCACATGATCCGCGCGGCGAACGCCCCGGTCATCTGCGAGAACAAGCAGCCGCAACCCGGCGAGGTCATGCAGTCCGACATGGACTTCGTGCGCGAAGCGCTCGAAACGCCTTGAGAGGTGCTTAGGAGCAGATCACGATGCGGCACTGTGCAACAGCGTTGCCCTTCGCCGTGTTTCCACCGAGATCGATCAGTCCTGGGCTGCCCTCGATCCCGTAACCACCGTTGTTGTTGGCCGAGTTCCCGGAGAAGGTGTCGTGGTCGGTCACGGCGCTGATCCCGTCGCTGGAGTTCTGATCGGAGAAGTTCCCGCTGATCGTCGCCCCTCCGCCGATGATCGATATCCCGTCGCCGGAGTAGTTGCTCGAGACCCGATTGCGGCTGACTCTGGCACCGGTGCCCCAGACGATGATGCCGTGGTATCCGTCGTCCTGTGCCCAGTTACCGGTGATCGTCGGACGCTGGCCGCGGGCGTCGATGCCTGACTCGAGGTTCGTGTAGACGAGGTTCCGATCGAACACGGCGTCGTCTCCCGGGTCCGCGAGGATCCCCGAAACGCCAGTACCAGATATCCGCATCCCTCTTACGGTCGGATGGCGGCCGTTGACGTGGACGCCGTAGAGGAATCCGGTGATGGTGCCGTCGAGGACGGTCGGGCGCGCATAGAGGGCATCGTCCCAGACGCCACTGCCGGTGGTGGTGTTGGTGCTAGCGATCGAGTGACCGGCGAAGTCGATGGTCACGCGGCTCGCCTTGATGACGAGCCCGTCACCGGTGCAGCCCGTCAGGTCGTTGCGGACGACGATGTCGTGCCGAACCTCCATCCCGCAGCTGATCGTCGTCGCGAGCGGACGGTGCCGCGCCTGCTGATCGACGGAGACCCCGACAACGACTCCGACCAGCAGCAGCGTCGCAACGACCAACGTGAGGAGCCTGCCCGTCCTCATCTCTAGCGAGAGTACGCCATTCTCTGGCTCCATAGAGTCATGCCTTCGAAGGGGCTTCGTCCGCACGAGGACGCCTACGGCCGCGCCATGCTCGACTTCCACGAAGGGCGCCGCGGCTGGACGCCGATGATCGAACGCGACGACGGGAACGTCGATGCCGACTTCGGCGTCCACGTCTACTTCGAAGAGAAGTTCGCCGGGCCGGACCGGGAAGCACTCAAGTTCGCGCAGGGTCGCGTCCTTGACGTCGGTGCCGGAGCCGGACGCGTCGCATTGCACCTCCAGAAGACGGGTCACGACGTCGTCGCCATCGACAACTCACCGCTCGCCGTGAAGGTGATGAAGGAGCGTGGCGTGAAAGACGCGCGCGTCCTCCCGTTCAAGGAGATCGACGCACGGATCGGCACGTTCGACACGATCGTGATGTGGGGGAACAACTTCGGCCTCTTCGGCCGCGCTTCCGGCGTGCGATCGATGCTGCGACGCCTGAAGAAGCTCACGAACCCCGGCGCGCGCGTGATCGGGATGACCGTCGACATCTACGACACCGATCAACCCGTCCATGTCGCATACCAGCGGTTCAATCGTAAGCGCGGACGGATGCCCGGCGAGCTCCGCATCCGCGTGCGCTACCAGACGTACAAGACGCCGTGGTTCGACTACATCATGGTGTCGCCGGAGGAGATGGCCGAGCTCGCGTCGGGAACGGGATGGTTCCTCGAGCGCGCGATCCACTACTCCGACCGCACGCCGCCGATCTTCTTCGGCGTCCTCGAGAAAGAGGTTTAGATGCTGAAACCGCACGAGGACGCGTACGGGCAGATGATGCTCGACTATCTTCGCGACGGCTCCGGCTATGAAGTCGTCGAGCACTCGGACGGTCATTTCGGGATCGGCGCCGGCCCGTCCCTGTACTTCACGGGATATGACGCGTGGCGCCAGGTCGAACGTGACGCCTTAGCACTCGTGAAGAGCCGCGTCCTCGACGTCGGTTGCGGCGCGGGGCGCTTCATGCTTTGGCTGCAAGAGAATGGCCACGACGTTTTCGGGATCGATATCTCTCCTGGGGCGATCGAGGCCTGTCGCCGGCGTGGTCTCGCGAACGTCGAGGTCCTGTCGATCGATCAGGTGTCTCGTCGGCTGGGCACCTTCGACACCGTCCTGTTACTCGGCGGGAACCTTGCGCTCCTCGGACCGGCGGACCGAGCGAAGCGCAACCTCTTAAGGCTCCATCGTGTGACCTCACCCGACGGTCGGGTCCTCGGCGCGAACCGCGACTGGACGAAGAGTGGCGATCCGGAAACGCGAGCGAAGGCGCTCGACAACATGGCGAGAGGTCGCTTCTCCGGCGAACACCGGAGCCGGATCCGATACAAGAAGTTCGCGACACCGTTCTCCACGTCGTCGCGGATGTCCCCGGACGAACTGCGAGCACTGGTCGAGGGAACTGGATGGTTCGTCACGGAGATCCTCGACCGCAGCGAGGGGATCTACATCGCCGTTCTCGATAAGACCTGACGCCCAGAGGACTGCAGCGTTCTTGGGCTCTAGGACGACCCGAAAACACTGCAGTCGGCTGGCTAACTCTCTTCGTACGTTCCGGGGCGCGTGTAGTCCGTGCCTTCGGGTTCGTCCGGCGTCCGGTCGACCGGACGCTTCGTCGGGATCGTCCGGATCCCGAGGGCCTTGCGTTCGCCGGCCCAGGGACCGGGGATCGCGTTGATGCGCTCCGCGATCTCGAGGGCGATGTGTTCGTAGTTCACGCGCCAGCCCCGGAAGTCGGGCCACGCTTCCTCGGCCGTACGCTCCATCGGGAAGCCGATCTCTCCTAGGCGCTTCACGCCCCGGACGTACTCCTCGTAGGTGAGCTGGATCGGTGCGTCCGGTCGCGGATCTGCGTCGTAGTCGATGGAGATCACGTCGGCGATCGTGCGAAGTCCCGTGAAACCCATGCGAAGGCATAAGCGCGCTTCGGACGGAGCAGCTTCCGGCGACAGCGAGAGGTACAACGCAGCGGAGTCGAGCACAGCGAGCAGGCCGGTCAGCCACGATCGCAACGGGTCGGGCGAGCGGAACCACAACAGGACGGGATATGTCGAGTGGCTCTCGGCCAGGTCCGCGCACCACTCCTCCCACTTCCCGTAGAAGTCGCGCACCGTGTCGAGGATCCCGATGCGCTGGTGCCGCCATAAGATCTCCGGCCCCCACGCCGGTGCGCCGGCGCGCGCTTCGAGCAGCGTCACGAGGGTCTCGCGCCGGTTGAACGCGGCGTAGATCGCGGGCAGGTAGCCGATGAGGAGCGCGACGACGACGAGTCCCGAGCCGGCCGCGAGCAGATCGACGACGATCGCTGAGTGCGAATGCGTGACCGAAAGTCCGAGGGTCGTCATCGACGATCCCGCTTCCTGGAAGGCATCGGCGACCGGGATCTTCGTGAAGGCCCACAGGATGGCGCTGTATCCGCAGAGCATCAACGCGAGCCACGTCGCGAGGAGGCCGAGGAGGAACCACGGCGCCTGCAGCGCGAGGACACGGTCCTTGCGTTCGTAGCTCCGCGCGAACCGCGCGAGTACGCGGAAGGAGGGATTGAATACGCTCGCGACGTGTCCGGCGAGTCGTCCGGGTGTATCGCCGGGCGTGATGATCGTCCCGACGACACTCGACAACGTGCCGAAGACGATCAGCCCACCGATGATGCCGGCGACGATCCGGAGCGCGAGGATCAGCTCTTCGTTTCTCCCGGCGTGAAGGCCACGACCTCCACTCCGCTCGCGAGCGACTTCAACTGGTCCGGCGTTCCGGTGAGGACGGGAAACGTCCCGAAGTGCATCGGGACGACGGTCTTCGCGCCAAGCAACTTCGCCGAGTGTGCGGCTTCACGCGGACCCATCGTGTAGAAGTCGCCGACGGGAAGGAACGACACGTCCGGCTGGTAGAGCTCGCCGATGATCTGCATGTCACTGAAGACCGTCGTATCTCCGGCGTAGTAGATCTTCAGGCCCCCGGGGAACTCGATCACGTAACCGGCGGCTTCGCCCCCGTACAGGATCTGGTCGCCGTCCGAGATGCCGCACGAATGCACGGCGTGCACCATCGTGAACTTCACACCCTGCGCCTGCGCGGTCCCGCCCTTGTTCATGCCGGTCACGTTCGGGACTTCTTTCGAACCGAGCCACATCGCGGTTTCGAAGATGGCCCACGTCTCCGGCGAGTGCTTCTTCCCGAGCTCGACGGCATCGCCGATGTGATCGAAATGCGCGTGCGTGATGAGGACGAGGTCCAGTTGATCCGGACTCTTCTCGCCGTCCGGGCACGCAGGGTTGTTCATCACCCAGGGATCGACGATGAGCACCTTGCCCTCGGTCGTCTTGAACTTGAACGTGCCGTGTCCGAGCCAGGTGACCTGCGTTCCCTTGAGATCCATCTGTCCCTCCTATCGGATCCGGTAACCGCCGTCGACGGGGATCGTCACTCCCGTCACGAAATCAGATGCGGACGAAGCGAGGAAGACCGCGGCGCCGCCGTGATCTTCCGGGATCCCCCACCGTCCCATCGGCGTCCGCCGCAGGATGTCGTTGTTCATGTCCGGGACGTCCTTCACCATCGCCGTCATCGGCGTCTCGATCCATCCCGGCTGGATGGCGTTGACCTGGAAGTTCGGCGCGAGGTCGATCGCCATCACCTTCGTGAGGCCCTCGAGCCCGTGCTTCGACGCGGTATAAGACACGAGGGCCGGACCACCGAACGTCGCGTACTCGCTGACGATGTTGATGATCTTGCCGCGTCCGGCGCGCTTCGCGAAGCGCTGCGACGCGACGAGCGCCGACGTCAGGTTCACATCGAGGACGCGACGCCAGTCGTCGAGCGAGTGGTTGGGCGTCGGTCCGACACGCGCCATGCCCGCGTTGTTCACGAGGATGTCGAGCGTGCCGAAGTCGTCGAAGACGCGGTCGACGAGCGCCTCGACGGCAGCCGAGTCGCCGACATCGCAGACGTAGGCGCGAGCGTTCACGCCGAGCTCGGCCACCGCCGCGTCGTTCCGCTCCTCGTTCCGCGCGGCGATCGCAACGCGCGCGCCGTGCACGATGAAGGCGGCCGCGATCGCTTTCCCGATCCCAGAGTTGCCTCCGGTGACGAGCGCCACCTTGCCGTCGAGCGAGAAGTCGGGCACGGGAGGAGCGTAGCGACTCCGTGCGATACCAGGCCGAAGCCGGGCACACGCGGACCGCTACCATCGACGGCGTGCACGTCGAAGTGATACGTGGATCGGGGGCCGAGCGCCTCGAGGAACTCGCGCCGCTCTTCGCCGCCGCTCGACGCGACAAGAACCACGAACCGCTCGGCGAGCACAAGGTTCTCGACCTCGTCCACGGCGGGGCCGACTGCTTCTGGGGCATCGTCGCACGCGAAGGCACCGACATCGTCGGCTACGGACACCTTTCGCGCCACGGCGACCACCGCTTCGGTCTCGAGCTCGTCGTCGATCCGTCGAGGGACGCATCGCTTGCGGCAGACATCGCCCGCGACGCGCTCGACATCCTCAGTGCCGACGGGGGCGGGCACTTGCAGCTCTGGGTCTTCAAACCGACCGCGGCGGACGATGCGATGGCGAACGACCTCGGTCTCCGGCGCGGCCGCGACCTGTTGCACATGACGGTGGCACTGCCCATCGAGCGAAGCTTGGAGACCCCGCCGGGCATCGTCCTCCGACATTTCATCCCGGGCACCGACGAGGAGGAGTGGCTCGACGTGAACAACCGCGCGTTCGTCGAGCACCCCGAACAGGGAGCCTGGGATCGTAAGACGCTCGATCGACGCATGGGCGAAGCGTGGTTCGACCCGAAGGGTTTCGTCATCGCCGAGGACCACAAAGGGATCGCCGGGTTCTGCTGGACGAAGATCAACCCGAGCTGCGGCGAGATCTACGTGATCGGCGTCGATCCCCGCGCGCAGTCGGGCGGTCTCGGCAAGGCCCTGGTCATCGCGGGGCTCGAGCACATCGCCAAGCACCGCGACCAAGCCTGCCTGTACGTGGACGAAGCCAAGCGCTCCGCCGTCGAGCTCTACACGAAGCTCGGCTTCACCGAGGACCACCGCGACCGCGCGTACATCGGAGAAGTCCCCGGCCGCGCCGCATAAGCCTCTCGCGTCCAGGTCGCAACAGCGTCCAGGCCGTGCTATAGATGGTGGTTCATGCACACCGGATTCGGGATCGCGCTGCTGCTGTCGGCGTTCGCCCTCGGGTTCCGCCACGGCATCGACTGGGACCACATCGCCGCGATCACCGACATCACGTCGTCGCAGAGCTCCGTCCGGACGGGGCTCCGCTTCGCGACGCTCTACGCCGCCGGACATTCAATCATCGTCTTCGTCATCGGCATCGCCGCCATCGGCCTCGGACGCAACCTCCCGAAGTCCGTCGACGAGATCATGACCCGCGTCGTCGGCGGCACTCTGATCCTTCTCGGGATCTACGTGCTCTACGCGCTGATCCGTTACAAGAGCGAGTTCCGCATGCGCAGTCGCTGGATGCTGATCTTCTCCGGCGTCCGGAACGTCTACCGGAAGCTCCGGGACCGGACGGAGCCGATCGAGCACGAACACGAGCACGCCGAGCTCGCGCACCACGGCGACGGCGGGACGACGACGCTCCCGGTGCGCACGCACAAGCACGCCCACTCGCACACCGATCCGTTCATGAACTACGGACAGGGCACGTCGTTCGCCGTCGGGATCCTCCACGGCGTCGGGGCCGAGACGCCGACGCAGGTCGTGATCTTCCTGGCGGCATCGGGCGCCGGCGGCGTGTCGGCCGGGATCGTCGTGCTCGCGACGTTCCTCGTCGGACTGTTCACAGCGAACTCTGCTCTGGCGGTGGCGACAGCGTCGGGGTTCCTCGCCGCCGGACGAAGCTTCAAGGTCTATGCGACGGTGTCCGCCGTCACCGGCTGCGCGAGCTTCGTCCTCGGGCTGATCTTCCTGCTCGGGAAGACGGCGCTGCTGCCGGCGATCTTCGGCGGCTAACCCCGCGGCACTTCGCGCAGAGCCCGACGATCGCGAAGTGGCGGCGGTCGACCTCGAAGCCGTGGTCACGCTCGATCGTACGCAGCAGCGGCTTGAGCTTCGACGCCGGCAACTCGATCACGCCCTCGCACGACTCGCAGACGAGATGCTGATGTTCCTCGTCGGCGAGGTGATAGATGGCGCGTCCGTGTCCGAGGTGTACGTGATCGATGACGCCGATCTCCTCGAGCGCGTCGAGCGTGCGGTAGACGGTCGAGATGTTGATCGACGGGAAGCGGCGGTGGATGTCGGAGGCGAGCTCGTCGGCGGTGACGTGTCCCTTTGCCTGCAGGACGGCTTCGACGATCACCTGACGGGCCGACGTGCGGCGGCGTCCCGTCGCCGCCAGTGCCCCGAGCACCTCATCTGCGTTCATACGCAACTGCAAGCGTATTGCAAGTGCCGTCTACGGGCGAGACCGGGTCCCTTCGCATGATGTGACGAATCCGCGCGCGAGTGCGGGCTCGCTCGCGAAGTGCAGGTGGACGTAGCTCGCGAGCACGTTGTCCTTCCGGAATCCTTCCTCGAACGGCTCGCCAAACGTCGGGACGACGCGATACGCCTTCTCCTCGGACACGTCACTCGTCATCTCCGAGTAGTGGAAGAGGTGACCACGTGCCGTGGTGCCGGCGTCGAAGATCCCCGCATCCTTCATCTCGACCTCGGCGTAGTTCAGCGTCAGCGTGTTCGTGAGCTTCGTCCAGAGATCGAGCGCACCGACGAGCGGATGACGAACGCCCTCGGCGTCCTCGATCCCACGTCCGAGGTACATCAGGCCGCCGCACTCGCCGTAGATCGGACGACCGGACGAGGCGAAGGCGCGGACGTCGGCGAGGAGATCTCCGTTCGCCGATAGCTCGGCCGCGAAGAGCTCGGGATAGCCGCCGCCGACGTACAAGCCGTCGAGATCGTCCGGGAGCCGGTCTCGAAGCGCCGAGAACTCGACGATCTCGGCTCCCGCTTCACGCAACAGATCGAGGTTGTCCTCGTAGTAGAAGCAGAACGCTTCGTCCCGAGCGACACCGATGCGCACGCGCGCCGCCGGACGCAGCGCCTCGGCCGGACGCCCGGCCGTCGACTCGGCGGCGATCTCGAGCAGCCGGTCGAGGTCGAGCGATGCCTCGACGAGATCGGCCATCCGCGCTATCCACGATCCGGTGCGTTCGGCGTCCGGCATGACGAGGCCAAGGTGGCGCTCGGGGAGCCGGGCCGCGTCGTCGTTCACGATGCCGCCGAGCACCTCGACGGAGCCCGCCCCCGCTACCGTGTCGCGGAGCATGCGGAGGTGGATGTCGCCGCCGATGCGGTTGAAGACGACACCGGCGACCGTGAGGTCCGGGTCGAATTCGCTGTATCCCTTCACGACGGCGCCGGCGCTCCGCGCAAGCGCCCATGCGTCAACGACGAGCACGACCGGGAGACCGAGCCACTTCGCCATCTGCGCGGCGCTGCCGTCCTCGCTCGATCCGTCCCGCCCGTCGAAGAGGCCCATCACGCCCTCGACGACCGAGACGTCGGCGGACGCCGCAGCGCGCGCGTAGATCGCCTCGTTCGCTTCGCGGGAGAGCATCCAGCCGTCGAGGTTCCGGGACGGGCGGCCGGCCGCGAGCGTGTGATGGGCAGGATCGATGAAGTCGGGACCGACCTTGAACGGCTGTACGACGAGGCCGCGACGAGCGAGGGCCGCGAGAAGCCCGACGGTGATCGACGTCTTCCCGACACCACTCTGGGTCCCGCCGACGACGAATCCCCTCACGCCGTGATCGGACGCGCAGCTGCAGGCGGCGGATCGCCGAAAACGTCTGGATGGACGATCGACGCGAGCACCTCGAGTCCGTCGACGATGCGCGGACCGGAACGCGAGAAGTACGACTCGGCATCCGTAGCGAAGACCCGGCCGTTCCGTGCCGCCGGAGTCGCGGCGAACTCGTCTCGTCCGAACAGTTCCCTACCCTGGTCGACGGCATCGTCCAGACCGAAGCTGCACGGCATGAACGCAACGACCTCGGGCGCGGCGGCGGCGATGTCTTCCCACGTGAGCCGGCGTGAGTCTTTCCCGTGCTCACCAAGGAGCGGCGTCCCGCCGGCGAGCTCGATCATCTCCGGGACCCAGTGCCCCGCCCCCCACGGCGGGTCGCCCCACTCGAGCGCGAGCACACGCACCCGTTCGAGAGCCGCCGTGCGTCCGCGGATCACGTCGACGCGAGCTTGCAGCGACGCCACGAGCTCTCGCGCGCGATCGGCCGCGCCGAGTTGGTCGCCGAGATCGACGATCGTGCGCAGAACATCGTCGATCGAATGAGGATCGAGCGAGACGACGTGCGCGCTACAGCGCGCGTCGTGCAGGGCCTGCTCCGCCTGGCTCGCCGGAAGCGCGCACACGGGACACAGATCCTGGGTGACGATGACGTCCGGACGAAGCTCGTCGAGCATCGCCGGATCGATGCGGTAGAGCGCTTCACCGGATCGTTCGACGTCGGCGACGCGCGCGTCGATCTCAGCCGGCGAGAGCGATTCGTCCGCCAGCACGCAGCGCGACACGATCGGAAGCGACGACGCTTCGGGCGGATAGTTGCACTCGTCGGTAACCGCGACGACAGACGCACCGAGGCCGAGGTCGAACAAGATCTCGGTTGCCGACGGAAGCAGCGAAACGATCCGCATGCGTCGAACATAACGCGCGGCGTGGACACCGGACGGGCCGCGCCCTATAGTGACGTCGCTCGGCGCGTCGCCGGGTGGCAAGGAAGACCAGCGAAGTCCGGTTCGACTCCGGCGCTGTCCCGCAACTGTGAAGCTCCTTCGTCCAAGAGGGAGACGAGTCAGGTCGCCATCTTCCTGCCGCGAATGCTGTCCTCGGAGGAAGGGCGGTTCGTGCGGCGAAGTCGCCGCCTTCCGCGTCCCTCCGTCGTGATGTGAAGGAGGAGTCGTGTCGCGGAAGATCTTCATCATCGCCATCGTGCTGTTCGCGGCGACGGCGTGCGCCGCCAAGAAGACGCCGGTCGCACCGACACCAACACCGTCGGCCGCCGCGGTCGCCTATCCCCAGCAGATCACGACGAGCGCCGGCCTTGTCACGATCCCGAAGAAGCCCGAGCGGATCATCTCCCTCTCCGCGACGGCGACGCAGATGGTCTTCGCGGTCGGCGCGGGTAGACAGGTCGTTGCCGTCGATCAGTACTCGACGTATCCGACGAACGCTCCGCGGACGAAGCTCTCGGGATTCCAGCCGAACATCGAAGCGATCACCGGGTATCGCCCGGACCTCGTCCTCATCGAGTCCGACCAGGGTGGCCTCGTCAAGTCGATGAACGCTCTGCACGTTCCGGTACTCGTCCTGCCGGCCGCGAAGGATCTATCCGGCACCTACGACCAGATCAACGAGCTCGGACGCGTCACGTCGCACGTCGACGGCGCGCAGCGCCTCGTCTCGAACATGCGTCACGAGATCGCACAGATCGTCACGTCCGTTCCGAAAGCGTCGAACCTCAGCATCTACCACGAACTCGATCAGACGTACTACACCGCGACATCCGCGACATTCATCGGACAGATCTACAAGATGTTCGGACTCACGGATATCGCAGACAAAGCCGGGCTGACCAAGAACTCGGGTTACCCGCAGCTGTCGTCGGAGTACATCGTTTCGGCGGATCCGCAGCTGATCGTCCTCGCGGACACCGTGTGTTGCAAGCAAACGAAAGCGTCCGTTGCCGCGAGGCCCGGGTGGTCGAAGATCGCGGCCGTCCAGCACGACGAAGTTATCCCCGTTGACGACAGCCTCGCGTCGCAGTGGGGGCCACGGATCGTCGACTACGTCCGCCTCGTCGCCGGCGTGGTGACACACGCGGAGTCGGTGTACAAGGCGACGTGACGGACGAGGCAGCTGCGCGGGTTGCATCGCACCGGCTGCGCGCGCGCTGGCTCGTCGTCGCACTGGCGATGCTCGCGCTCGCGATGGCGGCGGGGATGCTCTTCGGAGCGAAGTCACTCCCGCCGAGCGATGTGTTGCGGAGCCTCGTCGGCTCGTCGTCACACGGTAAGCAGCCGCTCGACGCGGTGATCGTCCGGAGCATCCGGCTCCCGCGCGTGTTGCTCGCCGGTCTCGTCGGCGGCGTGCTCGCCCTGGCCGGCGCCGCGTACCAAGGCGTCTTCGCGAACCCGCTCGCCGACCCGTATCTGCTCGGCGCCGCCTCGGGGGCCGAGGTCGGGGCGACGATCGCGATCGCCTACGCACCGGCGGCGTGGAGCGTGAACTCCGTTCCGGTCGCTGCCTTCCTCGGCTCGATCGCCGCCGTCGCCGCGGCCGTCGTCCTCGGACGCTCGGTCCGAGCCGGACGGAGCACCACCGTGCTGATCCTCGCCGGCGTGGCGATCGCCGCCTTCCTCACCGCGGTCGAGACCTACGTGCAGCAGCAACACCAAGCAGCGATCAGGCTGATCTACTCGTTCATCCTCGGCCGGCTCGGCACGGCGGGGTGGTCAGGGTTGAAACTGGTCCTTCCGTATGCGCTCGTCGCCGCCATCGTGATCCTGCTGCACCGCCGCCACCTCGACGTGCTGAGCCTCGGCGACGATGAAGCCGCGAGTCTCGGCATCCGCGTCGCGCGCGTCCGCCTCATCCTCGTCGCCGCAGCGACACTCGCCACGGCCGCGGCAGTCGCGATCGCGGGGACGATCGCCTTCGTCGGCATCATCGTCCCGCATACGATCCGATTGATCACCGGCGGCAGCTACCGGACGATCCTGCCGCTCTCGATCATCGTCGGCGCCGCCTTCCTCATCCTCGCGGACCTCGTCGCGCGCACCGCCGTCGCGCCCGCCGAATTACCTATCGGCGTGATCACCGCCCTCATCGGTGCGCCGTTCTTCGTCGTCCTGCTTCGACGCAGCCGGGTGGTCGCGCAATGACGGGCGTCGAACTCGTCGACGTCGGCGTGTCGTACGGCGAACGCCGCGTCCTTCACGGCATCAGCGCCCGCGTCGGCGCCGGCGAGTGGCTCGCCGTGCTCGGCCCGAACGGCTCCGGCAAGACGACAGCGCTGCGTGCGGTGTGCGGTCTCGTCGACTTCGACGGCGACGTCATCGTCGGAACGACGTCGATCCGGACGATGCACAAACGGGTGCTCGCGCGGTCCGTCGCGCTCCTCCCGCAACATCCGACGGCGCCCGTGGGGATGCGTGTTTCGACCTACGTCCTCCTCGGCCGGACGCCCCACCTCTCGTACTTCGCGCAGGAAACGGACAAGGATCGCGCCGTCGCCGAACGCGTCCTCGATCGTCTCGGCATCGGCGCGCTGGCCGAACGCGACGTCTCGTCGCTCTCCGGCGGCGAGCGGCAACTCACGATGCTCGCACGCGCACTCGCGCAGGAACCATCGATCCTCATCCTGGACGAGCCAACGAGTGCGCTCGACATCGGACATCAACAGGACGTGATGGAGGTCATCGACGATCTCCGCCGCAACGACGGCATCGCGGTCATCAGCGCGATGCACGATCTCACAGCCGCAAGCCAATTCGCCGCCAACATCGTGATGCTGAGCCGCGGCCACGTCGTCGCTTCAGGACACGTCGGCTCGGTCCTGACCGAGGAGCGCATCAAGGAACACTTCGGTGCGTCGGTTCGCATCGTGCAGGACGGAGCGGGCGTCGTCGTGATCCCCGTCCGCACCAACGGGAACGGTTCGACCGGAGCCGCCCGATGACCGACGTCCCGACCGAACGCCCGCACCACCCCGAGCCGAAACGAGTAGCGTCCGTCGTCATCGTCAATACCGGAGACGGCAAGGGGAAATCGACGGCCGCGTTCGGCGTCGTCCTCCGAGCCGTGGCGCGCGGCTGGCGCGTGTGCGTCATCCAGTTCCTCAAGTCCGAGAAGTGGCACACCGGCGAAGAGGAGATGGCACGCCGACTCGGGGTCGACTTCAACCCGCTCGGCGACGGGTTCACGTGGGACTCCGACGACCTCGACGCGAGTCGAGCGCGAGCCGCGGAGGCATGGAAGGTCGCGGCAGGCATCATCGCCGCGGGCGAACACCATCTCGTGGTCCTCGACGAGGTCACCTACCCCATGAACTGGGAGTGGATATCGACGGACGATGTCGTGGCCGCGATTCGGTCCCGTCCGGAAACGGTGAACATCGTCGCGACGGGACGAGACGCTCCGGCCGCGCTGATCGACGTCGCGGACACGGCGACGGAGATGCGCAAGTTGAAGCACGCCTACGATGCCGGCGTTCGCGCGCGCCGCGGGATCGACTTCTGATGACGTTCACCGTACTCATCGGTGGCGTCCGGTCCGGCAAGTCGGACCTCGCGGCCCAGCTCGCCGGCCGTTCGGACGGACCCGTCGTCTTCATCGCGACGGCGGAGGCCGGTGATGACGAGATGGCCGCCCGGATCGCACGTCACCGCGCCGCGCGTCCCGCGCACTGGTCGACCGTTGAGGCTCCCGTCGAACTTCGGCAAGCGATCTCGAACGCGCCGGACGATGCATCGCTCGTCGTCGATTGCCTCACGATCTGGATCTCGAATCTCATCGCTCACGAGCTCTCGGACGCAGAGATCCTGCGTCTCTCGGAAGAGGCGGCAACATCGGCGCGCGCGCGGCGGACAACGATCGTCGTCGTCACGAACGAGGTCGGCGCAGGCATCGTGCCGGACAACGCCCTCGCGCGCCGATACCGCGATCTGCTCGGGAGCACGAACACGATGTGGGCCGCCGCGGCCGATCGCACGTTGCTCGTCGTCGCGGGACGGGTCCTCGGCCTTCAAACGATGGAGGGTTTCGATGGATGAAGAGATCGGACGGCTGCTCGCCGGCGCACCGGCACTCGATGAGGACGCGGCCGCGGCGGTGCGAACGAGGGCCGAGAACGTGCTTCGTCCGGCGGGTGCGCTCGCGCGACTCGACGAGGTCGCAACGTGGCTCGCGGCATGTCAGCGGACGGCGCATCCCGCCGTGGAGTCGCCCGGCGTCATCGTGTTCGTCGGCGATCACGGCGTGACGGAGCGCGCCGTGAGCGCGTACCCGGCCGAGGTCACGCGCGCGATGTTGAAGGCGCTGCAGGAAGGTGTCGCGACGGCGAGCGTCCTTTCGCGCGCGATCGGCGCCACGCTCGACGTCGTCGACGTCGGCGTGGGTGATCCGACGAACGACTTCGTCGACGGTCCCGCTCTCGATCCGGCGCGGTTCCGCGAGTGCTTCGAGCGCGGACGCCAAGCCGTTGCCGACGCACGCTGCGATCTCCTCGTCTTCGGCGAGATGGGGATCGGCAACACGACGGCCGCTTCCGCCGTGACGGCGGCCTTGCTCGGTATACCCGCCGAACGATGCACCGGACGAGGCACCGGCGTCGATGACGAGGGCCTCGAGACGAAGCGTCGCGTGGTCGCCGCCGCCAGCGCCCGCGTTGCCGGCTCGCCGCCCATCGAGATACTCCGGCAGGTCGGCGGAACCGAACTCGTCGCGATCGCGGGAGCGACCCTCGAGGCCCGGCTGCGATCGATCCCCGTCGTGCTCGACGGCTTCGTCGTGTGCGCGAGTGTCGCGCCGCTCCACGCCGTCGACGGCCGCGCGCTCGAACACTCGGTCGCCGGCCATCGCTCCCCGGAACCGGGACACGCACTGCTGCTCGACTGGATGGGCAAGCGTCCGCTGCTCGATCTCGAGCTGCGGCTCGGCGAAGCGAGCGGTGCGCTCGCCGCCGTCCCGTTGATCAAGCTCGCGGCGGCGGCGGTGACCGAGGTCGCGACCTTCCAGGAGTGGGGGGTCGAAGGACGCTGAACGGCCCGCTCGACGCCGTCACGTTCCTCACCAGGATCCCGCTGCGCGCGAAACGCCGCGCCGACACGGACACGGGGAACGCGGTGCCGTGGTTCCCCGTCGTCGGCGCCGCGATCGGTCTCCTCATCGGCGCGGTCTACGCCGGCTGCGCCGTTGCGCTGCCGCATCTCCTCGCAGCCACCATCGCGCTCGCCGTCGGACTCCTCGTCACCGGCGCATTGCACGAGGACGGCCTCGGCGATGTCGCCGATGCGTTCGGCGGCGGTCGTGACCAGGACGATGCACTCCGCATCATGAAAGATCCGCGTCTCGGAACATTCGGCGTTCTCGCGATCGTGATGAGCGTGCTCGTACGGATCGTTGGCATCGCATCACTCGGCGGTCCCGTCGCGCTCGTCGTGCTGCCCGCGGTGCACTCGCTCAGTCGCTCAGCGGCGGTCGGTGCGATGACGATCTTCGAACCGGTTCACGGAGGCCTCGGCTCGGTGTATTCACGCTCCCTCGTTCGCCGGCGCGTGATCCTCGGGATCGCAGGCGGAACGCTCATCGCTGCGGTCCTCGTCCGCGTGTGGGTGCTACCCGCAGTCGCGATCGGCGCGGTCGTCGCGGGGGTGATGGGCGCGCTCGCGAGGCGCAAGATCGGCGGGATCAACGGTGATGTCCTCGGCGCGATCGAACAACTGACGGAGATGGCGCTGCTGGTCGGCGCGGTCGCGCTCGTGCACGCGCACCTCGCGGTCGGTTGGTGATCCGTCCGGACGCGAGTTTGCCTCGACCGCTCGACGGGAACGGGTGATGCGGGAGGCAAGAACGTGGATCACAAGCGGCTCGGCCGCCGAGCGGCCGCAGCATGCGCCATCGTCGCCATCGTCGGCATCGGTTCATCCGCTCATGCAGCGACGGACCTCGACGCGGCGAAACGCGGCGCGAGATGGATCACCACACAGCAAGCTCCGGACGGGAGCTTCTCCGATCCTCACCCGGCAGCAGCAACGGGCGAAGATCTCGCGGCGATGATCGCCGGTGAGGTGACGGGCGCGCCGGTGGACGATGCGCTGTCGTACCTGAGGGCGCACGGGAAGGCCGGCGCGACCGAAGGCGCGTACACCGGATGGATCATCGCCGGCATCGTCGCGGCAGGACAGAACCCACGCTCCTTCGGCGGGGTCGACTACGTGAAGATCCTGCATTCGCAGTACAACGCGACGACCGGCGCCTACGACAGCAACAGTTTCCTCGCGGACCTGATCGCCGCGAACGGAGCGAACGCCGCGAGGGACGCGCTGCCCGCGCAAGCGCTCGCGTACATCGATGCGGCGCAGTGTCCTGACGGCGGATCCGCGGCACGAACCTGCTCGGACGGGTCGGACGTCGTCACGACGGCGTGGGCGATCAACGTCCTCGTCGCGTCGGGTCACGGATCCGACCAGGGCGTCGGCCGTGCGCGGAACTACCTCACACACGTCGAACGTGCGGACGGTGGATTCGCCCCGTCGTCCTCGAGCAACTTCACGAACTCGGATGCGACCGGGCTCGCGCTCTCCGCGATCAACGCCCTCGGTGAGGACGCGACGACGACGCCGTGGGCTAAGACGAACGGCAACCCCGTGAAGGCGCTCATCGCATTGCAGACATCGGACGGATCGTTCCGGACGAACAAAGACGCGCAGGCCGGGAACCTGATGTCGACCGTGAACGCGGTCCCCGGTCTCGCGCACGACTCCTACCCCGTCCTGCCGGCGAACCAGAAACCGAAGACGACGCCGACGCCGAGGCCCACACAGCAGGCGACCTCCGGAGGAGGTACGACGCAGACGGCTGCGCCGTCCCGGGCTTCGGTAACGGTCGACGGCCTGGCTGCCGCACCGGTGGTCGCGCACGAGGTCTCGGCATCGTCCGGCAGCACAACGTCGTCGTCGAAACATCACGGTGCGACATCTCGCGGCGACACAAAACCCACGCGCTCGCCGTACGTGCTTGGGTTCGGCGGCATCTCGACGAGGCCCGGCGGTCTGTCGATGGCGGTCTGGGGAGCGATCGCCGCCGGGTGCGCGGGGATCGGCGTGGGCATCTGGTTCCTCCGCGCACGCTTGCGTTGAGCGCGGATCAGAAGATCGACGACAGCAGGAAGACGTTGAGCGCGACGATCGCGACCGACACGACCGCTGCAAGAACAACCGTCGGACGGCTGTTGACGAGCGCGCCCATCAGGCGCTTGCGGCTCGTGAACACGACGAGCGGCACCACAGCGAACGGGAGCCCGAAACTCAGGACGACCTGAGAGAGCACGAGCGTCCGCGTCGGGTCGACACCGATAAGGATGACGACGAATGCCGGAGCCATCGTGACGGCACGGCGCACCCAGATCGGGATCCGCCGCCGGACGAACCCCTGCATGATCATCTGACCCGACATCGTCCCGACCGTCGACGACGACAGTCCGGACGCGAGCAACGCGATCGCGAAGATCACCGCGGAGGCGGAGCCCAGGAGTGGTGCCAGCGTCTTGTGCGCCTGCTCGATCGTGCCGACGCTCGCGAGGCCGTGTGAGTGGAACGTCGCCGCCGCCATGATCAGCATCGCGCCGTTGACAAGACCGGCGACGGTCATCGCGATCACGACGTCCACGGTCTGGAACCGGAAGAGACGCTTCAGACGCTTCGGATCGCGCGTGACGATGCGGTTCTGCGTTAGTCCCGAGTGCAGGTACACCACGTGTGGCATCACCGTCGCGCCGAGGATGCCCGCCGCGAGGAGGACGCTCTCGTGTCCGCTGAACGATGGGATCACGGCGTGCGGACCGACCTGCGACCACACCGGATGTCCGATCACGAGTTCGGCCACGTAACACACGGCGATGATCGCGACGAAGAAACCGATCGCGACCTCGAGCGGGCGGAATCCATACCGCTCGAGCGTCAGGATCGCGAAGGTCACGATCCCCGTGAAGACGGCTCCGACGATGAGCGGGACATGCAGCAGCAGATAGAACCCGAGGGCTGCGCCGAGGAACTCCGCGAGGTCCGTCGCCATCGCGACGACCTCGGCGAGGCCCCACATCGCCCACACGACGTGTTGCGGGAATTCATCGCGACACGTTTCGGCGAGGTTGCGTCCGGTGGCGAGGCCGAGCTTCGCCGACAACGTCTGCACGAGCATCGCCATGAGGTTCGACGCGACGACAACCCACAGCAGCAGATAGCCGAACTTCGCTCCCGCGGAGATGTTCGTCGCGAAGTTGCCGGGATCGACGTACGCGACCGACGCGACGAAGGCCGGGCCGAAGAACGGAAGCAACCGGAGCAGCAGCCCACGCTTGCCGGCCCCCGAGAGCACGTCGTCGGCGGCTTGCTGCGTGCGGTGGTCGGCTCTCCGCAGGAATCCCGTCGGGACTTCGATCCGGTCGCCGGTGAGTTCCCGCTCGCTCACGAGATCTCCACCGCGACGGCGTGCGCCGCTTCGAGCCCCACGATGTGTTCCGTGCCTTTGATGCGCACGCGCACACCGCCCGAGAACGGGATCACCTCGAGCACGCTGAGCTTCGTCCCCGGCGTGATGCCGAGGCCCGCGAGGTGGCGCAGCAGTTCGGGGTCGCGATCGCCCACCCGCCGAACGATGCACCGCATGCCGGCCGCCGTCTCAGCAAGAGCCGGATAGTCGTTCTCGACGAGATCGAGGGCCGCGGACGGGATGGGGTGGCCGTGCGGATCCTCGGTCGGGAACCCGAGGAGCTCGTCGAGCCGCGATTCGAGATCCTCGGAGATCACGTGCTCGAGCGCGTCGGCCTCAGCGTGCACCTTGTCCCACGGCATGCCGACGACCTTCGCGAGGTAGAGCTCGAGCAGCCGGTGGTGCCGGATCATCTCGACGGCTTCGCGTGTCCCCCGTTTCGTCAGCCGGACGCCGCGGTACTTCGCGTGCGAGACGAAGCCCTGCTCGTCGAGCTTGCGCAGCATCGCGGAGACCGAGCCGGGCGTCACGCCGAGTCGGTCGGCCAGGTCGGAGGTCGCAACGTCGGAGCGCGCGCCGCCGAGCTGGTAGATCGCCTTGAGGTAGTCCTGCTCGGCGACCGTCGAGACTTTTGGCATGCCAAACTTTATCGTTTGGCGACCCTCTATCGCAAACCCGCTAGCGCGAGCCGGGCGCGTTCCGCAGATACGTCTCGATCGCTTCGTCCGGCATGCCGTGGGCTTCTCGCAGGCCCTGCGCGATGTGATTCAGATATCGATCCGATGGCGGACGGAGCTCTGTATCCGGTGCTTGCGTGATCGTCCGGATCTCGTGGCCCTCGAGGAAGCCGAGGATCGGAACCTCGCCGTACATGTAATCGCCGCCATCGATGCCGACACTTCCCGGGTCGAGCCAATTCTCCTGCGCGACGACGTCGGCGAACTGCTCGTCGGTGACGAGGTACAGACGAGCTTTCGTCCTCGCGCCGTCCGCGGGTCGCACGAAGGCGACGCCGCCGCCCCACGTCTGCGACATGCCGCCGAAGGCAAGTTCGAGATCGGCGATCTCGAACGGTCGGACGTCGACCGGGTCGGACGCGTCACGGCATCCGGGATAGTGATGCGTGCTCCCGTCCGGCGTGCCGCCGTGCAGGTAGATCGCGAAGCGCTTCGACGAAAGGTTCGATCCGTACGCGGCGTACCAGATCACGCGCCGTGCAGGATGTTCAGCAGGTCGCCGTCCTGCACGACGTAGTCCTTGCCCTCGACGCGCAACAGTCCCTTGTCGCGAGCCGCTTGTTCAGATCCGCACGCAACAAGGTCGTCGTAATTCACGCGTTCCGCGCGGATGAACGCGCGCTCGAAGTCGGAGTGGATCGCTCCCGCCGCCTGCGGCGCCTTCGATCCGCGCTTGCACTCCCACGCGTGTGCCTCGGTCGGACCACCGGTGTAGAACACGAGGAGGCCGAGCGCGTTGTACGCGGCCGCGACGAACCGCCCCGCGGCCGACTCCTCGATGCCGAACTCCTTGAGCAGCACCGCGGCTTCGTCCTCTGGCAGCTCCGTCGCTTCGGCCTCGAGCGCACCGCAGATGACGACGCCGAGGTCCGACGGAGTTGGCTCCTCGGTGTTGATCACGTTGACCGACGGCTTGAGCGTGAGCGGCGTCCACAGCGAGACGATGCGTCGCTCCTCGTCTGACCATTCCTCCTCCGAGAGCCACCGCCCGGCGTGGAGCGCCTCCTGCGCGCGCTTCGCGACGTCGCCCTCGGACGGATCGATCTTCTTGCGCTCCGTGACCTTCTCGACCGTTGCGAGGTCGGCGAAGGTGAGCTCCGTCCGGAACATATCGAGGTCTCGCGCGGGGTCGGCGTCGGCGCCGAAGGCTCGGAGGACGATCGCGAGCGCGTCCGCGGCGCGTGCTTCACCGAGTGCGCGCTGATCGAGACCCGCGATGTCGAGCAGTCGCACCTGGGCCCGCGTGATCTTCGCGGACGAGTAGATCTCCGCGATGCGCTCGAGGCGCTCGTCCGGCACTTCGACGACGGCTTGCGCAGCGGTCGCGCCTCGCTGCGAGATGCGTCCGGAGACCGCTGTGAACACCGTCGACTTACCGGACGCCGGCAGACCGACGAGAGCAACGTCCTTCATCGGGGGCGCCTTCTCGGCGCATCCAAGATCATGGCCTGAGAGCATACGGTCGTGAGCAGGCGCGCATATTCGTCGACGGGTGTCGCCGCGGCGGCCGGCGGTGTGTTCCTGTGGGGCTGCGGCGCGGTGATCATCAAGCTCACGACGTCGCCGATCCTGATGGTCATCTTCTACCGGCTCGTGTTTGGGATCCCGATGCTGTTCATCGCGTGGCGGCTCGGACGCGACCGCACGCTGCCGTGGAAAGCCGCGAGCTTCGGCGGCGTCCTGTTCGCCGTCCATCAGATGGCGAACTTCACGGCGCTCCGGTACTCGACGGTCGCCGTCGTGACGATCTTCTTCTCGCTCCAGCCGCTCGTCGTCGGAGCCGCGAGCAAACGCGTGACCGGCGAGACGACGACACCGCGGTTCTACCTGTGGGCTCTTGTCGCCGTCGGCGGTTGCGCGCTCCTCGTGCTCGCCGCCAACGAGCAGGGACACGGCACGGCGCTCGGGAACGCACTCGCGGTCGTGAACCTCTTCGTCTGGTGCGCGTACTACCTCGCGACGAAGCGCGCGCGCGCATCGGTCGGGACGCTCCCGTGGCTCTTCGTGATGACCATCGTCGCGTGCGCGTGTGTCGGCGTGGTCGCCCTCTTCACGCGGCAACCGTTCGCGCCGCCGCACGGTCACGAGCTCGTGCTGCTCCTCGCCCTCGCCGCCGGGCCCGGGACGCTCGGACACTTCCTCGTCACATGGGCGCAGCCGCGGATCCACGCCGCGGCATCGTCCGCGATCATCATCGGCGTGCCGATCGTCGCCGCGATCGGAGCGGCGCTCTTCGCGCACGAACCGTTCACGGCGCCTGAGGTGCTCGGCGCAGCGGTCGCGCTCGGCGCGACGGTCATGGCGATGCGTCATCTGCCGCCGCCCGTCACCGAGGAAGCAGCCGAGACCTACGGCGAGATAACGACGTAGACTCGCAAACGACATGGTCCTCGCCGCATCCGGCGGTATCACCGAGCTCCTTATGATGCTCGCGCCGATCCTCACCTTCATCGTCGTGCGACGGATCGCGCGCGGACGTCCCGCCGATCGCAACCCCGTCGAGCAGCAGAAGAAGCGATGAAGCTGCGCGCCCGGCTTCCGCTGTGGTGTTCGATCCCGGCGGGCGTGCTCGCAGCGCACGCCATCGGCTACTTCATCGTCTACCGCGACGCCCGATACCGCGCGGACGTCCTCGCCGCGACGGGCCACGGCTACCTCGGCCACGCGGTGATCGTCGCCGTCATCGCCGCGGCAGCGGCGGTATCGGTCGCCGTCGCGCGCGGGGTCCGCGAAGAGCGCGCAACCAGGTGGTGGGACGCCGCGCTCCGCATCGCGGTCGTGCAGACCGCAGCCTTCTTCGGCGTCGAAGTCATGGAGCGCGTCGCTGCCGGCGTGCGTCCGTTCAGCGGGATGGGGCACGTGCTGCTCATCGGCGCGATCGTGCAGCTGTTCATGGGCGCGGTCGTCGCGTCCGTGCTCCTCGCCTTCGAACGAGCCGGACGAACCATCGCCGCCGTCGTCCGCGCCGAAGGCGCGCCCCGCCGCGCCCGCGGCTACGTTCGACTGGAACCGCCGACACGGTCCGTTCACCGGCGCTTCGTCCGGCTCCCGGACGCCGCTCGCGCTCCCCCGCGACTCCTCGCTTCGACGTAACCCGTCAATCGAGGAGGTTTCATATGTTCCGCTGCTTCGCACGACATGTCGTCGTGCTCGGCGTCGTTGGCGCGATCGTGTTCGCCGGCGGCGCGGCGATGGCACACGAGGAGCGCAACGTCGGCAGCATCACGATGCGCGTGGGCTGGCTCAACGAACCGACGTATTCGGGATCCGTCAACGCCGTCCAGGTGTTCCTCGCGAAGAAAGGCGGCGGCGCGATCCCGGACGCCAAACTGACGGTCGTCGTGCTGTTCGGTCCCAAGACTTCGACGACGGCGAGCCAAACGATCACGCTGAACGCCTCGGACGAAACACCAGGCGAATACACCGGACCGATCGTTCCGTCTCGTCCGGGGACGTACACCTTCCACATCACCGGTGATGCCGGCGGGCAGAAGATCGATCAGTACTTCACGTCGAGCGAGACAACGTTCGACAACGTGAAGGACCCGACGGCGGACGAGTTCCCCGCAAAGGATCCGACGAACGGTCAGCTCGCAGAACAGCTCTCGAGTGCGTCCACCAAGACGAACTCGGCGAAGACCCTCGCCCTCATCGCGTTGATCGTCGGCGCCGTGGGCGTGCTCGTCGGGGTCGTCGCCGTCGCGTCACGACGCAAGGCCTGACATCCGCAAGTTCCTCGCAGCGTGCGTGATCGCGCTGGGGGCGAGCCTTCTGGCCGCCCCCGGTGCGCTCGCGCACGCGAACCTCGGCTCGTCCGACCCGGCCGCCGGCGCGCGCCTGGACACGCCGCCGAGCGAGATCGTCATGCACTTCACGGAGCAGCCGGAGCTCTCGCTCTCCGGTGCGCAGGTCCTTTCGTCGGACGGAGCACGCGTCGACGACGGCAACCTGCGACAAGAACCGGACCCCCGGGCACTCGTGATCGGGGTGAAGATCACAGCGCACGGGACGTATACCGTCGCATGGCACTGCATCTCGAAGGTCGACGGTCACGCGACGGCCGGATCGTTCGCCTTCGGCGTCGGCGTGAACCCGTCGGCGCCGAAGAAGAACCTCCCAACGGGCCCCCCGCCGAACCCGATCGAGATGACCGGACGGTTCTTCTTCATCATCGGAACCGTCCTGGTCTTCGGCGGCGCGCTCGTCGCGCTCTTCGTGGCCACCGGCGCACGCCGGATACTCCGCCGGTACGTGATCGCCGGCGCCCTCGCCGGCAGCGCCGGCGTCATAGTCCTCGCGCTCGCGGAGCACGGCACGACACACGCGTCGTGGTCCGTCCTGTTCAAGCTCACCATCGGCCAAGCCCTCATCGAACGGGTCGCCGCGCTCGTCCTCGCCGCTGTCGCCGTCGCCGTCGCCGTGCGGTGGTGGAGCTACGCCCTCGCGCTTCTGTTCGCCGCCGGCGCGATGTTCGCCGACGTCCACGCCGGACACGCCGACGCCACGTACTCGTGGATCGGGGGCCCGGTCCTCGAGGTCCTCGTGCAGTGCGTGCACTTCGCCTCGGCGGCGGTCTGGATGGGCGGCCTCGGTGCGCTGCTCATCGCGATCCGCGGAGGGGAGAGCGAGGACAAGGCGAGCGCGGTCGTGCGTTACGCGCGCTTCGCCGCGCTTTCCATCTTCGTCGTCGCCGCGAGCGGCCTGTACCGTGCGATCGGCGCGATCGGAAGCTGGCACGGCGTCTTCCACTCCGGGTACGGCTACTCCGTCATCGCGAAGACCGTGCTGCTCGGCCTCCTCGCGTTGCTCGCCGTGCGCCAACGGTTCTTCAATCTCGACAAGGTCCGGACGACGCTCGCCGGACTTCGCCGCGTCGGCAAGGCCGAGCTCACCGTCGGACTCGCGATCTTCATCGCCACCGCGATCCTGCTCGGACTCTCGCCGCCGCCGCCGGTCTCCGCGGCGAGCGCGCCGCTCGTCGCCGACGCGATGGACCTCGGCCACACGGTGTCGGCGCATCTCGTCGTGTCGCCCGGTCAGGCTGGGATCAACACTTTCACGGTGAGCCTGAAGACATCGGAGCGTCCGCAGACGGTGTCGCTCCGGTTCGTGTATGCGAGCGGCAGCGCGATCGGTCCGTCCGTCCTTCCGCTCGAGCGACGCGGCAACGCATGGACAGCGACGGCCGCGAACCTGTCGATCCAAGGTCTGTGGAACGTCACCGTCGTCACGCAAGGAGCGACGACGTCGAGCGAAGTCCCGCTCGAGATTGCGACGCACTGCGTCACGGATGCGGTCCCCGGGCCGAACGGCCTGATCCTGTACACGCAGACCCTCTCGGGCGGGAACTCGGACTCGATGTACCTCGACCCTGGCCGCGTCGGGCACAACGAGATCCACTTCACGTTCTTCGATCCCAAGGGGAACGAGCTTCCCGTCCCGGACGAACCCACGATCACGGCGTGGCGTCCGGGCACGAACGCACGAGGACTCGCGCTCAGGCGCTTCTCCGCGGGACACTTCATCGCGTCGGCGCGACTGGGCCGCGGCAAGTGGCGGTTCGAGGCGGACGCCGTCCCGAAGGGAACCACGCAGCCGCTTCGAGCGTGTTTCGAGCAGACGATCTGACGATCCAAGGAGACGACATGCGGAAGATGGCTCTCGGGGCGGTGATCCTTCTCGCCATGGTGGCGTGCAACTCGAACTCGAACGGCAGCGTCGGGACGAGACCGACGTCGACGGCGAAACTGACGATCCTCCAGCCGACGACCGGCTCGACCGTCGACGGCAAGGACGTCGAGGTGAAGCTGAGCCTCGTCGGAGGTACGGTGACCACAGTCACCGTGTCGAGCGCGCGGATCCAGCCGAACATCGGACACATCCACCTGCGCCTCGACGGCAACACCATCACGCTTCTCGGTCACCTCGACAACCACATCAAGAACGTGAAAGCCGGCCAGCACATCCTGGAAGCCGAATACGTCGCGCAAGATCATCTGCCGTGGGCGAAGGACATCTTGTCGACCGTTAGCTTCACGGCGAGATGACGGCCCTCACACTCGAACGCCCTCGCACGCAGTGGCTCGCCGTCGTCGTCGCGGGGTGCGCCGCGTTCACGGCCATCAGGTTCCGGACGATGCTCCCGCCGCCGCACTACGGCGCCGTATCCGTCGCCGCAACGATCGCCTTCGCGGTCGCGCAGGAAGCCATCTTCCGACGCTTCCTCTACGCGCAGCTCGAACGATTCGGCGCCGCCGCCGCCGTGATCGTGACGGCCGCGCTCTTCGCGCTGTTCCACGTGCCGCACTATGGGTGGGGCGTCCTGCCCATCGACTTCGCGGCCGGACTGCTCTTCGGCTGGCAACGGTGGGCGTCCGGGAGCTGGACCGCTCCGGCCGCGACGCACGTCGTCGCCAACCTGGTGCAGCTGTGGTGAGGCTCGCGACGATCCTCACAGCGCTCGCGCTCGTGTGCGGGGCTTGTGTCCGGAGCGGCGACGCCTTCGTCGTCGGCGCCGTCTACCCGACCACGGGTCCGCAAGGCACCGGCGGTTCGCAGGAGTACCACGGCGCAGTCCTCGCGGCGGATTACGCCAACACGCAAGGCGGCGTCAACGGTAAGCACATCGCGATCGATCTACAGTCGGAACCGTCCGCCGAGGGCGTGCCGGGCGCGGTGCGTGCACTCTCCAAGAAGTCGTCCGTCGTGATCGGCAGTTACGGGAGCACGCTCTCCGTCGTCGCCGCACGCGTGGCCGCACAGCGGAACGTCGTGTTCTGGGAGACCGGCGCCGTCGGCGACATGCCGGGCAAGCTCCCTCGCTCGGACCGTTTCTTCCGCGTCGCACCGACGGGTGAGGAGCTCGGCGCCGCTGCCGTCGCGTTCGTGCGCGACCGCATCCTGAAGACGGCGACGGTGAAGTATGGCGTCGCCTACGTCGACGACGTCTACGGCCAGGCCGTGGGCGGCGGCGCGATCGCCGAGATCGAGCGTCACGGCGCGACACCCGTCCGCTACAACTACACGCTGCCCAACACGAACTTCGACGAACTCGCGAAACGCATCGCGAGTGACGGCGTGAACGTTCTCGTCGTCGCGGCGTACATCGACGACGGTGTGACGCTGCGCAAAGCGCTCGTCGATCAGCATGTCCCGCTCCTCGCGAACATCGGCACGAGCTCGAGCTACTGCATGCCGGAGTTCGGCAGACGGCTCGGCGCCGATGCGGTCGGTGTCTTCGCGTCGGACAAACCGGACGGCGACATCCTTCGCACGCAGAGCCTCACACCCGGCGCGGTGAAGGCCCTTGAGTGGGCACGCGCGCAGTACCGGAGCCGCTACGGCGGCGACATGCCGGCGCCGGCGCTCGCCGGATTCGCCGGAGCGTGGGCGCTGTTCCACGACGTCCTGCCCAAGTCGACCGGACGAAGCGCCGCCGCGATCGCCACCGCCGCGCACTCCGTAACGCTTAGAGGCGGGTCGCTCCCGAACGGCAGCGGGCTCGCCTTCGGAACGGACGGCGACAACACACGCGCACTGACGGTGATCTGGAAGTGGGTCGGCGTCGACAAGCGCGCCGTCGTGTGGCCGCCCGCATTCGCGACCGTGAAGATAGCGCAGTGAGGAAGGCGGTCTTCGGCGTTATCGCCATCGCGCTGTACGTCGTCGCCGTCGCGATCACGCACGTCCCGGTTCGTCCGTTGTACGACGGCAGCGGACCCCCGCTCCCGTACAACTGGGTGAAACCGCCGTCGGGCTTCAAGAACAAGAAGCCGAGGCCGTTCTCACAGAACGTCGACATCGGGAGCAAGGGCACCGTCGGCGCGAACCTCGCAACGTCGGACGGTCAGGCCGTCCTGATCGCTCAGGAAGGATCGTTCGCGAAGCACGGCGCGGACACGAGCGTGCGCTTCCGGTTCGTCCCGCTCGATCCGGCGAAAATCACGCCGGTAGCGAAGCCGTCGCCACAAGGCAACGCGTACGCGATCACGGCGAAGTACCTGCCCTCGGGTGCGGCGGCATCGCCCCAGAAGGACGTCACCGTCCTGCTCCGCTACCCCGCACAGGCGACGACGATCCTCCGGCTCACGAACGGGAGCTGGACGCAGCTCAAGGCCCAGAACCTCGCCTCGACGCTCCAGATCTACGCGAACACGAACGAGCTCGGCACGTTCGTCGCGGCCGGGGGCCGCAACAACACGAAGATCCTCTGGTACATCACCGGCGGCGTCTCTTTCGTCGCGGCAAACCTGGGGCTCATCCTCGGTCTCCGCGAGCGACGCGCGCGACCCCGCAGACGTGGAAACTGAGGGCATGGAGCTTCTCGATCCGGCCGGCGTCAACGATCACGAAGAGGTCGCCTTCCGCCAGGACCGCGCGTCCGGCCTGCGTTCGATCATCGCGATCCATTCGACGAAGCTCGGTCCGGCCCTCGGCGGGACGCGTTTCCTGCCGTACCCCACGGAGGACGACGCCCTCGCCGACGTGCTGCGTCTCGCACGGGCGATGTCGTACAAGTCCGCTGCGGCCGGACTCAATTTCGGTGGCGGCAAAGGCGTGATCATCGGCGACCCGCACCGGACGAAGACCGACGCGCTCCTCCGCGCGTATGCGGAGTTCATCGAATCGCTCGGCGGCCGCTACATCACGACCGAGGACGTCGGCTCGACAGAGCAGGACATGAACGTGATCGCGCAGTACACGCGTCACGTGACCGGCACGTCAGAGGGATCGCACGATCCGTCCGAAGCCACCGCCTGGGGCGTCTTCTGCGCGATGCGCGCCGTGACGGCGAGATGTCTCGGACAATCCACGATGGCCGGACTGCATGTCGCCGTCCAGGGCGTCGGCAAGGTCGGTTCGTCGCTTTTGCGCTATCTCCGCGCAGAAGGATGCGGGCTCACGATCGCGGATACGTCCGAGGAAGTGCTCCGTCACATGTCGCGGCGTGCCGACGTGACGATCGTGCCGACCGAGGAGATCCACTCCTTCCCCTCCGACATCTTCTCGCCGTGCGCGCTCTCCGGAACGCTCAACGAGAAGACGATCCCGCAGCTCCGGTGTCGCGCCGTCATCGGCTGCGCGAACAACCAGCTCGCGATACCGGAGGCGGCCGAGATGCTCGCGTCGCGCGAGATCGTTTACGCGCCGGACTTCATCGTCAACGCCGGCGGCGTGATCAACATCGCCCACGAGATGGGCGGGTCGTACGACCACAACGCGGCGTTCGACCACGTCGCGCGCATCGCCGACACGATCACGCGAGTCGTCGACCTCTCGCAGTCCGAAGGCATCACGACAGAAGCCGCCGCGGAAAGGATCGCCGAGGAAAGGATCAACGCAGCATGAGCTACTTCTCGAAGGACGGGGCTGCCTCCGGCGAGCTACGCGTCGTGCGCGGCGACGAGCTACGAGGCGTTGAAGCCGCCCCCGGACTGACGCTCCACCCGCTGATCGGGAACGGGATGAATATGAACGTCGTCGTCATCGAGCCGTACGGCGTCGCTGAGCTGCACGCGCATGACGAAGAGCAGATGGGCTACATCGTGTCCGGCGACACCGAGTTCACGGACGGCACGAACACGTGGGTGCTGAAGCCGGGTGACACGTATCACGCCGCGTCGGGCGTGCCGCACGGCGCGCGATCGCTCGGGGACCGGTGCGTGATCATCGACTGCTTCTCGCCCGTGCGAGCGGGGATCAGGGAGCTACTCGAGGGCTAGGCCCCCGTCGGTCTCTGCGTACCAGGCGAGGATGCGTTCGGTCGCGGCCGCGATCGTTTCCTCGGACGCCGCGAGCGAGAGCCGCAGCGAATCGCGTGCGACGTCACCGAACGCCGTCCCCGGCGCGACCGCGACGCCGCGATCGATCAGGGAGAGCGCTCCCGCGCGCCCGTCGGCTCCGTCCGCCAGCGGCAGCATGACGTAGAACGCACCGCCCGGGACGACGACGTCGATGCCGGCGCCGCGCAGCAGTCCGACGATCAGATCCCGGCGCTTCTCGTACGCCGCTCGCATCTCGGCGACGCAGGCCTGTGGCCCGGTGAGCGCCGCGAGGGCCGCCGCCTGCGTCACCGTCGACACGCAGGAGATGTTCCCTTCCTGGACGCCGACGACCGACGGTGCGAGCCACGCCGGCGTCGCAACGTATCCCACGCGCCACCCCGTCATCGCGTAGGTCTTCGAGCAGCTCCACACGCCGGCAACGGCGTCCTCGTCGATGGAGAGCAAGCTCGAAGCGACATCGTCTCCGTCGAAGACGATCTCGTCGTAGACCTCGTCCGACAGCACGAGGACGTCACGCTTGCGCGCGACGTCGACGAGTTCGCTCAGGACGTCCTTCGGGATGAGAGTTCCCGTCGGATTGTTCGGGCTGCACACGATCAGCACGCGCGTCCGGTCCGAGATCAGTGACTCGACCTCACGCGCATCCGGGACGAAGCCGTTCGCCGCGCGCAGCGGGTACCGGACGCAGCGCGCACCGTTCGCCGCGATCATCATCGTGTAGTTGGGCCAGCCGGGGTCCGGGATCAACACCTCGTCGCCGTCCGAGACCATGGCCGAGATGACCGCGTTGAGCCCGTTCACACCGCCGTTCGATATCAGGACGCGTTCGAAAGGGATGTCGAGCGAATGCACGCGCCGAAGTCGTTCCACGACGGCATCGCGCACGCTCGGGAGCCCGGACGTGTTCGTGTATCCGGACCCGGTGTGGGCGGCTTCCGTCGCCGCTTCGACGATGTGTAGCGGAGTCGGGAAGTCCGGCTCGCCCACCTCGAGGTGGAGCATGTCCGGGACACCCCACGCGCGGTCGAAGATCTCGCGGATGCCCGACGGCGAGATGGCGACCGACGGCTTCAAACGCCGACCGGCGCGGCTCCGGAAATGATCTCGAGTGACCGTCTCGCGAGCGCCGGCACACCCGCGTCGAGCGCTGCGAACATCGAGTCGTCCGCCATGCCTTGCTTGAAGCGGAAGTTCGAGCCTTCCATGATGATCGCGATCTTCCACCCCGCGAACGCGCAGTAGAACCGAAGGTCGTCGATGGTCCGCCCACTGCGGTCGGCGTAGCGCGAGGCAAGCTCCGACCGCGTCGGGTATCCCTCGGCCGTCGCGCTTTCGACGAGCGAGGGTGCTCCGTCCCGCTCCGGCGAGAAGTAGAGCATCCACCCGAGGTCGACGAGCGGATCGCCGATGGTCGAGATCTCCCAGTCGACGACGGCGGCGATGCGCGCGGGTTTGTCCGGGGCAAGCATGACGTTGTCGAGCTTGTAGTCGCCGTGCGTCAACGTGACGTCGCGCTGCTGTGGCTCGTTCGTGCGCAGCCATTCGCCGACCTCGTCGATCTCCGGCACCTCGCGGTGACGGACGGCGTCGTAGAGCTGCTGCATCCGTGTGAGGTTGCGCGACAGGAACTGCTCGGGCTTGCGTGCCATCTCCGCGAGGCCGACGGCCTGCCATTCGACGGCGTGGATGTCGGCGAGTTTGTCCGCGAGTTCGAACCCGATACCGCGTTCGTCTCCGCGCAGCGCGTCCGGCACGCCACCTCGCATCACGACGCCGTCGACGTACGACATCAGATAGAAGGGCGCGCCCACGAACGAGTCGTCGCGACACAGGTCGATCGGGATCGGCACGGGCACCGGGCTCCCGGCGTCGGCGATCGCGCGCATGACCTCGAACTCGCGGTGCATCTCGTGTGTGCCCGGAAGGATGTCGCCCCGCGGCGGACGCCGCAGCACCCATCGGTCCGGCCCCCGCTCGACGAGGAAGGTGAGGTTCGAGTGGCCGTCGCCCAGCCGCGAGACGACCGGGACGTCGCTCGACGTGCCGAAACGGCCGTCCAGGTACCGGACGAGGCCGTCGGTGGGCACGAGCGCGTCGGACATGGAGGGGAGCATCGCACGGGAGCCGCTCCGCATACCAAGTCGTGAAAGCATTCACAAGCGCACAAGTAGTTGGTTTGACACCAGCTCAGGCTCTGTAAGGATGAGCCGGTCAAAACGAGCGGGTGCCTTCGGATCGCCCACTGAGCGCGGTCCGCACGGGGCAGGCACATCCCCCATCAAGGAGACCAACATATGTTGCTGCACGGCGACTTCCGTTCGCGCGCCATCGTCGGGGCCGTTGCCCTGTCCATCGCGTTCGCGGCGATCCCGAACGCGCAAGCCACGACGAGGAAGGCAGTGATGGAGGAAGCCGTGACGGTCAAGGCGCCGGCGAAGAAGAGCAAACGCAAGGGCGTCGCCGGACCGAGGGCGAGTTGGTCCGTCCACACCGGCGCATGGCACTGGACGCCCCACCGCGCGATGACGAAAGCACAGATCGTGCTCGCCGTCGCTCGCGCTCAGCTCGGGAAACCGTATGCCTGGGGTGCCGACGGTCCGTCCGAGTTCGACTGTTCGGGCCTGACGATGTTCGCGTGGCATGCTGCGGGGGTCGATCTCCCGCACAACTCATGGGCGCAACAAGACGTCACGAAAGCCGTCCCGGTGGCCGGCATGCAGCCCGGGGACCTCGTTTTCTACCCGGGCCACGTCGGGATCTACATCGGCGGTGGCCAGATGATCCACGCCCCGCACACGGGCGCGAACGTGGAGATCGCCCCCCTCCAGTCGGACATCATCGGAGCCGGACGACCCGCGTAGCGAGTTGACTCGCGAGTCAAGTAGCCTCGCCCGGATGCGCTTCCGTGCGGCGGCCGCGCTCGGTTGTTTCGCGCTGTGTGCGATCGCGCCGGTGCGCGCAGCCGCATCCTCCAACTCGGACGACGCCGTGTACATCGACGGTGTCGGCGGCGCCCACGGCTACGGCCTCGCCATGGACGGCGTGGAGGGCGAAGCGGATCACGGCTGGGACCACGACAAGATCTTGAACCTCTTCTATCCCGGCACGTCGTCCGGTCGGATGGCCGGCACGATCCGTGTGTGGCTCGCGGAAGGTGGTCCACAGGCGTTCACGCTCCCGGGCGGCGGCGCCGTCCTCGACGGCCCAGGCGGTCGGACGCTCGCGGTCCTGCCCAGCGGTGGACGTGTCACCGTGAGCGAACGCGGAGGCGCGCTTCGCATCGCGGCCAGCGGGACGCAGGCACCTTCACACGTGGTCGCCGACAGCGCACAATCGACACCGGCGCCGCAGCCGCAGCTGACGCCGGGTGCCACACCCGCTCCCCCGACTCCCCTCGCAACGATCGTTCCGACGCCGCAGCCGATCACGAAGAAGCCCGTGCCGACGAAGACACCGACCCCCACCCTGGCGCCGAAGCCGACGGCGACGCCCGCGCTCACGGCGAGGGGCTCGATCTACATCGTCCCGAGCGGCGTCCCGGCGCTCACCACTGTCGGCACGACGGGACACAACTACCGCGGGACGATCGAGATCCGTCGCGTCAGTCCGGGCACCGTGCGCGTCATCAACCACGTCGACCTCGAGACCTACGTCGACGGCATCGCGGAAGAGAAGGGGGCCGGATGGCCACCGGAGGCGATGGACGTCCTCGCGGTCGCTGCGCGCAGTCTCGCCGTGTCGACGATGACGTGGTACTCGACGCACCACGGCGACGGTTACGACATCTGCCCGACCGACAAGTGCCAGGTGTACCTGGGCTACGACGGCGAGGACTATCCGATGCGCGCTGCCGCTGCACAGACGGCGGGCATCATCCGGACGTACAACGGGAGTCCGATCCTCGCGATGTACCACGGCAACGGCGGTGGGCAGACCGAGACCTACGGTCCGGAGTACCCCTACCTCAAGTCGGTGAAGTATCCGTACGCCGACCCCTCCCACTGGCACGTGCAGACGTCCTTCTCGCAGATCGTCGGCCAGCTCAAGGCGAAGAAGGATCCGGTCCCCGATCCGCTCGAGTTGCTGAAGGTGCTCAAGCGCGGGGATTCGCCGCGCGTGCAGTCGCTCGAGCTCGCCGGCGGACAGAACACGTCGGAGACGATGGCCGGCACCGACTTCGCCGACGCGCTCAGCCTCCCGTCGACGTGGTTCTACTTCTCGGGCAAGGCGCCGGCACACGGTGTCGGGGTCTCGTCCGCCACGGTTTCGGCCCCCGTGTTCGGATCGTTCGGCTCGGAGGTCACACGCGGCGACGTGCCGCGCGGAGGGTCGTTGTGGGCGATCGTATGGATCGCGCTCGTGACGTTTGTCGTCGTGACGTCGGCGACGTACGTGATCCGCGAACCGCTCGTGCTCACGCGGCTACGGACGCTCGACCTCCGGCTGTTCGGCCTCCGTCCGTTCGGCAGACTGGGCGGCGACCACTCGTCGCGCTAGCCGCAGCACCCCGAACGTCTTCATCACACGCGGAGCCACGTCCGGGAAGAGCTGCGCCATGGCGATGACGGGACGCATCGGCGACGGGTTCACGATCAGCTCCGACGCGTTCGTCTTGATCGCCTTCACGACGGCTTCGGCGACCTTCTCAGGCTTCGACACCCCGAGCAGCCGCGACGCGCGCACGCCGGTCTGGCGCTGCATGTCCGCGTACATACCTTCGTCGGCGACGAATCCCGGACACACCACCGAGCAGCCGACCGGTGTGTCGACGAGCTCTGCGCGGAGCACGTGCGTGAACATCACGAGCGCCGCCTTCGTCGACGCGTAGGGGGCTTGGTACGGGAAGCCGCCCTTCCCGGCGAGGGACGCGATGTTCACGATGTGCCCGCGCTCGCGGCGGAGCATCCCGGGGAGCAGCTTCCGCGTGAGGAGCATCGGCGCGGTGAGGTTCACCTCGATCATCCGCACGATCTGCTCCGGCGGGTAGTCGTCGAAGGGATGTGTCGCCTCGATGCCGGCGTTGTTGACGAGGATGTCGATCGGTCCGAGCTCCTCGCTCGCCCTCGTGACGAGCAGGTCGAGCTGCGCGTGATCGGACACGTCGGTCGGTATGCACACGACCTTGACGTCGTGACTCGCGACGTCCGCCCGCACCTTCTCGAGGCCGTCGGCCGACCGAGCCGCGAGCGCGAGATTGATCCCCTCGGCGGCAAGAGCGTCCGCCATCAGCATTCCAAGACCGCGCGACGCGCCGGTCAGGATGGCGTTCGCTCCACGCAGATCTTTCATGGCCCCCATCACATGGTGAAACGTGCGGTCGGCGACCGCAAAACGGGCTAGACGAACTCGCGGATCCCCGACAGGAACTCGACGGCGACCTTGTGGAACTCAGGGTTGTTGACGACATTGAGGTGCGTCCCGCCGACGATCGCGCTCTTCGCGCCGGGGATCGCCGCCGCGAGGGTCTCCGGCGAATGCGCGAGCGGATCGTTGTCCGCGGTGAGGATGAGGACGGGAACGTCTATGTGGTCCAGGCCTTCGAGCGGTGGGTGCGACTGACGCATCACGGCCGCGAGTGCGACCTTGTCCGCGCGTGTCAGGTCGGCGAAGTCGCGGAACGACTTCGCGAAGTTGTTCGTGATCGTCGACTTGTCCTCTGCGAGCATCGCGTCCGAGATCGCGGACCCGAACCCGCGCGCTTCGAGCATGTTGCCGCCGACGCCGCCGAGCACCGCACCGCGGATCCGGTCGTCGACGAGCAACAGCGAGAGCATGTTTCGTCCACCCATCGAGTAGCCGACACCGAGCGTCCGTTCGATCCCGAGATGATCGAGCAGCAACTGGGCGTCCCTGACCATCGCGTCACCGGCGTACGCGTCGTCGTCGTGGGGTTTGTCCGACATGCCGTGGCCGCGCTGGTCGAGGACGATCGTGCGGAATCCCGTGCGGTTGAGCGCCTCGACCATGCCCGGACGAACCCAGTTGATGTACCCGTCCGTGGCGAAACCGTGCAGCAGGAGCACGGGCGTGCCGTCGCCGTCCACCTCGTAGGCCAGGCGCGTGCCATCGAAGGACTCGAACGATGCCATCAGACCTCGCTTGCTCCGCGCTCCGGCGCGCCGCAGTCGTTCATCCAGACCTCGCTTGCTCCGCGCTGAGCCGCTCCGCAGTCGTTCATCGGGATAGCATCGTCCCTGATGGACGGGCTCGAGTACCACTCGCAACCGGCGCTTCGCCGTCCGTTCCTGGTCGCGGCTTTCGAAGGATGGAGCGACGCCGGGGACGCGGCCACCTCGGCCGCGCGCTACCTGCACGAGCGTTGGGAAGCCCAGCCGCTGGCATCGGTCGACCCGGAGATCTTCTACGACTTCCAGGCGCACCGTCCGCTCGTGCATATGAACGAATCGGGCATCCGCGAGATGGTTTGGCCGGCGACGGAATTCTCGTACGCGAGACTGCCGGATCGCGATGCGGTGATCGCCGTCGGGATCGAGCCATCGATGCGCTGGCCGACGTTCACGAAGATGATCCTCGACGTCGCGCACACGACGGGCGTCGAGCTTGTCGTGGGGCTCGGCGCGCTGCTGGCGGGTCGTCCGCACACACGTCCGATCCGCGTGATGGGAACGGCGACGACGCCGGAACTCTGCACGCGCTTCGAGCTGCAGCCACCGCGCTACGAAGGGCCGACCGGCGTTCTCGGTGCCGTCGCGGACGGGTGCCGGCTCGACAACCTCGCATGCCTGACGCTCTGGGGCTGGGTCCCCCACTACCTGCAGGGCGGACCGTTCCCGACGACGTCGCTCGCGCTGCTCCGCCGGCTGGGAACCGTCGCGGGAGTGAACATCGACCTCGCGGAGCTCGAGGAGCGCGCGAAGGTGCACGAGGAGCGCATCAGCGAAGCGGTGAGCTCCGATCCCGACATCCGTGCGACGGTCGAGGAACTCGAGCGCCAGGCGGACGCGGAAGACCTGACGGAGATGCCGTCGGGCGATGAGCTCGTGGCGGAGGTGGAGCGGTTCCTGCGCGATCAGCGCGGCGACCGTTGACGTTCATCACCGGATGAACTTCGTCGATATCGGGATCATCCTCCTGCTCGGGCTCGCGGCCGCGCACGGTGTCACGCAGGGGGCCGCGTTGCAGGTCCTGTCGTTCGGGGGGTTCTGGCTCGGACTGCTCGTCGGCGCCGCGCTCGCGCCCATCTTCTCGAAGCTCGGCGGTGGGTCGGTCGTCGCCACCGCGTTCATCTCGCTCTTGACGTTCTTCGGCTGCGCCGTGCTCGGCGGCGCCGGCGGACGGTTCTTCGGTACGCACGCCTGGGCTCGACTGCGACAACTGAAGCTGGGCCCGGCCGATGCCGGCCTCGGTGCGATCGTCGCCGTCGTCGCGGCGCTCTTCGCGATCTGGCTGATCGCCGTTCTGCTCACGGGCGGGCCGACGAAAGGCATCGCGCGCGCGATGAACCGCTCGGTGATCGTCCGCACGCTGGTCGAGAAGCTGCCGCCGGCTCCGTCCGTCTTCGGACGGTTGCAGAAGCTCATCGCGTCCACGCCGTTCCCGCGAGTGTTCTCGGGGCTCGAGCCGGTCCCCGCCGGACCGGTGCCGGTTCCCGGCGGCGCGGTGATCCAAGGCGCGGTGAAGACCGCGGGCAACTCGACCGTGCGTATCGTCGGCGTCGGATGCGGCGGCGTGCAGGAAGGTTCGGGCTTCGTCGTCGCGCCGAACCTCGTCCTCACGAACGCACACGTCGTCGCGGGGATCGAGTCGCCCGAGGTGCAGGACTCCAGCGGCGGACATCGATCGGCGCCCGTGCTCTTCGATCCCGAACTCGACGTCGCGATCCTGCGAACCCAAGGGCTCGACGATCCGACGCTGCCTTTGCTCGCGGAAGACGTTCC
>Ga0307469_10000071_pt1 | contig 38357 bp, 35 predicted proteins | sample atmos_gasesAM2C__FD_203084 | JGI IMG/M metagenome (GOLD analysis project Ga0307469, IMG submission 203084) | Hardwood forest soil microbial communities from Morgan-Monroe State Forest, Indiana, United States - atmos_gasesAM2C_515 | ecosystem: Environmental > Terrestrial > Soil > Temperate... | reverse complement strand
CCAAAGTTTCTCTTTCGGGCTATGCAAGCTGACAACCACGATCGAATGCGGCTCCATCGCCTCTCCTTGGAGACCCTGTAGCCCGGATGTTATCCCAGCTCGCCCGATTCGCGCAGGCGCGAAGAACGCAAGAGTTATCCTTTTCGTGCTCAAACGCTACACCGTCATGGTCTTCAAATCCGGCGCGCGGCGCAAGATCGGCTCCGTGGCCTTCTGCACATCCTCTGGCGTGACGCCCGGAGCAACTTCGCGCAGTACCAAGCCGTTGTCAGTGACCTCGATCACGGCCAGTTCCGTCACGATCATGTCCACCACACCGACGCCTGTAAGCGGCAGGCTGCACTGCTTCACGATTTTCGGTTCACCCTCTTTGGTGGTGTGCTCCATGGCGATGATAACGCGCTTCGCTCCGGCCACCAGATCCATCGCGCCGCCCATGCCTTTCAGCATTTTTCCGGGGATGGCCCAGTTGGCGAGATTGCCCTTTTCATCCACTTGGAGCGCTCCGAGCACGGTGACGTTGACGTGCCCGCCGCGAATCATGCCGAAAGATTCCGCGCTCGAAAAATACGAGCAGCCGGGAATTTCAGTGATGGTTTCTTTGCCCGCGTTGATCAGGTCCGGGTCCTCTTCGCCCTCGTAAGGATACGGTCCGACGCCGAGCATGCCGTTTTCAGATTGCAGCACTACCTCCACCCCTGGCGGCAAATAATTTGGGATCAATGTCGGCAAGCCGATGCCGAGATTCACGTAGTAGCCGTCGCGCAGCTCTCGCGCCACGCGGCGGGCGATGATCTCGCGCCTGTCAATTTCTGCTGGCATCGTTTTCTCCTAATGCTTTCGCACCGTGCGGCGTTCGATGCGCTTTTCGTAATTCGAGCCTTGAAAAATTGCATCAACGAAAATTCCCGGCGTGTGCACGCAATCAGGATCTAGTTTGCCGAGCTCGACGATCTCCTCCACCTCGGCGATCACGTAATCCGCCGCGGTGGCCATCATCGCGTTGTAATTCCGCGCCGTCTTGCGATACACGAGATTCCCCCAGCGGTCGCCCTTCCATGCTTTGATAAATGCGAAATCGCCGCGCAGCGCGGGCACCAGGACATGGGGCCGGCCGCTGAATTCGCGAATTTCCTTCCCTTCCGCAGCCAGCGTGCCATAGCCGGTAGGCGTGTAGAATGCGGGGATTCCGGCGCCGCCGGCGCGGATACGCTCCGCCAGCGTACCCTGCGGGTTCAATTCGACTTCAATTTCTTTCTTGAGTGCGAGCTGTTCGAATGTCTTGTTTTCGCCCACGTAACTGGAAATCATTTTCTTCACTTGCTTGGTTTGCAGGAGGAGGCCGATCCCGAAATCGTCTATGCCGGCATTGTTTGAAACAAGCGTCAAATTTTTCGCGCCCTTGCGCCGCAACGCGGCAATCAGATTTTCCGGGATGCCGCAGAGGCCGAAACCGCCGAGCAGGATTGTGGCGCCATCTTGAATGGCGGCAACCGCGGAGTCAGCATCGCCTATGCGCTTGTCCATCTAAATCAACTCCCCGTGTCCCCGCAGCAAATTGCGACGTGAGTTTACTGCAACTCTTGAAAAATTTCGCACTAGCTTTCGCAAGGGGGAATTTTCTGGAAATCACGTGCGCCGGCTGACTCCCTTGCGAGCTGCTCGCTTCAGGATGCGGATGCGTTCGGCAACTGCAACGGCGGCAGCCTCCGCAGTGGGGGACTTTTCGATTTCAGCCATCAGCGCCGAACCAACCACGGCCGCATCGGCAATGCCGCCGAGCACAGTCACATGCGTGGGAAGCGAGATGCCAAAACCCACGGCAATCGGCAATTTCGTGAAGCTTCGCGCGCGGCGAACCAGGGCTGGCAATTCCTCCGGCAGCGCGTCGCGTTCACCGGTCACGCCGGTGCGGGAAATCAGGTAGAGAAAACCTGTTGTCGAATCCGCAATCTGCTTTAACCGGGCATCCGTTGAGGTTGGCGCACCGAGGAAAATCGTATCCAGGCCGCGCGCATGAAGGATGCGGCGATAGATGGCTGCTTCCTCGATGGTCAAGTCTGTGGCCAGCACGCCGTCGGCGCCTGCGGATGCAGCAGCATCCGCAAATTTCTCAAGGCCCATTTGCAATATGGGATTGAAGTAGCTGAAGAGCACAAGCGGGACATTAGTGTGAACGCAGAGCCGGTGGACTAGATCGAGTACACCGGCGAGAGTGGTCCCGGCACGGAGCGCGCGTTCACTGGCGCGCTGAATGGTGGGGCCATCGGCGACTGGATCGCTGAATGGCACGCCAAGCTCGATGAGGTCTGCGCCCGCCTCTGCCGCTGCGCGAACAATGTTCTCGCTGGCATCGAGCGAAGGATCTCCGGCAGTAATGTAAGCAACGATTCCGAGCTCACCTGCTTCAGAAAGCTCTCGGAATCGGCGTGAGATTCTGGTGTCCGGCAGTTTCACTGGCTGTCCGGGCGAATGTGCGGCGGCGGATTTTGAAATGGCGGGCTCAGACATAGCGAGAGAGAGTTTCCATATCCTTATCACCCCGGCCGGAGATATTGAGGATCACAATTTCATCTTTCTTCATTTTCGGCGCGCGGCGGATCAATTCTGCAATCGCATGTGCGGATTCGAGCGCAGGGATAATGCCCTCGACGTGTGCGAGCGTTCTTGCCGCCTGGATGGCTTCGTCATCGCTGACTGCTGTGTACTCGGCGCGCCTCTGCTCGGCAAGCCAGGCGAGCTCAGGGCCAACGCCTGGATAATCGAGACCGGCGGAAACGGAATGCGTTGTCGAGATCTGGCCATCGGAAGTTTGTAGCAGATAAGTGTAAGTGCCCTGCAAGACGCCGGGGCGCGCACCGGTGAAGCCGCTCGAAGCGGCAAGCCGCGCTGCATGTTCTCCAAGAGACTTGCCGCGACCGCCCGCTTCGACGCCCAGCATTTTCACGGACGCATCTCCTAGAAAAGCATGGAACAAGCCGATGGAGTTCGAGCCACCTCCCACGCAGGCAATCAGATGGTCGGGCAGGCGCCCTTCGGCTTGCAGGATTTGCGCGCGCGCTTCTTCTCCGATGATCTTCTGAAAATCACGGACGATTTGAGGATAGGGATGCGCACCGAGCACGGAGCCGAGAAGATAGTGCGAAGTGCGCACGTTGGTGACCCAGTCGCGCATGGCCTCGTTGATTGCGTCTTTCAATGTGCGGCTGCCAGAATCAACGCCGATCACTTCTGCGTCGAGCAGCCGCATGCGGAAGACATTGAGCCGCTGCCGCTCCATATCTTCGGTACCCATGTACACAGTGCATGTGAGCCCGAGGCGCGCGGCAACGGTTGCCGTTGCGACGCCGTGCTGGCCTGCACCTGTTTCAGCGATCACGCGGCTCTTGCCCATGCGCGTAATCAGCAAGCCCTGGCCCAGGCAGTTGTTAATTTTGTGCGCGCCGGTGTGGAGCAGGTCTTCACGCTTGAGATAAATGCGCGGACCGCCGAGATGCTCGGTGAGGCGCGAAGCAAATTGCAGCGGCGTGGGACGCCCCGCAAAATTGTGGAGCAGCGAATCTAGCTCCGCTCGAAATTTTGGATCGTCCTGAGCGGCAACATAGGCCCGCTCGAGTTCTTCGAGCGGAGCCATTAGAGTTTCTGGGACGTAGCGCCCGCCGTATGGGCCGTAGCGGCCGCGAGAATCAGGAAGAGGCTGTCCGACTGAGCTCATCGAGATTTCCGCCGTGAATTTTGGACGGCTCGCATCATTGCTATGATGCGCACCGGATCTTTTTTGCCCGGGCGGGCTTCCACCCCGCTGCAAACATCCACCGCGTACGGCCTTGCGGCGCGGATTGCGGCGGCCACATTCTGCGGCGTGAGACCACCAGCAAGGAATATTTTCCCGTTGCCCTTGGCGCGGCGTGCCACGCTCCAATTGAATGTTTTTCCGGTTCCGCCATAACGGCGAGGCTGAAAACCATCAAGCAGAATCGCGGCGGCGCGCTTGAATTGCGCGAGCTGCGCCGGGCGGAAAGATTTTTGCACGCGCAGCGCTTTGATCACGGGAAAGGCCGGCCTGAGGCGCGAAATTATTTCCGGCGATTCATCCCCATGAAGCTGCAGATAATCAAGCCCGACGGCGCGCGCAATCTGGAGCATTTTTTCTTCCGACTCGTTCACGAAGACTCCGACCACAGTGATGCGCTCCGGCAAGCGGCGCACAATCCGGCGCGCTCTTGCGGGCGCAATATAGCGCGGGCTTGGGGGGTAAAAATTAAAGCCGAGGAAATCCGCCCCGGCAGCGACGGCGCGGCGCGCGTCGATCCAATTGGTGATGCCGCAGATTTTGACCTTTACCATGGCAGTCTTGAAGTGCCCAGAGACCGAAAAAGTTGGCGATCAGGCTTGGTACCAACACTTTGTTTTGTGCAAGTTACAGCGAATTCTAATCGCGGGAGTTGGCGATTAGAACTAGCCATTCGGCAGCCCTGCACTCGGCGGGCGAAGGGTGATTTGTGGTCCGGGAAAATGTCTAGAACTAGTGTGCTTCCCCGCCCCGGGCAATTCGGGATGATAGGGGCAAGGGCCAGCCGAATCTGGACTTGGCCATGGTGAAGCAGGCCGAGTTTGGGCGAGAAATCCACGACATTCATCTTAGGTAGAGGAAATCAAATGTGCAAGGGAACCGTGCGGTGGATATGGTGCACGCCTGGGGACAAATTGGAGTCATGATTTTCTTCCGGAGGGCCCAGTCTGATTCCCTGATGGCCCAATCAGAGCGCGCATGCTGACTGCAGGATCGGGGTCGGTCATCAGATGCTCGCCGATAAGGAAAGCGTCGAATCCGGCGCCGCGGAGGCGCAGGAGGTTCTCGTGCGAGCGCAATCCGGACTCGCTGACGGCGATGCATTCTTCGGGAATGGCTTCGACCAGTGTGAGCGAAGTTTCGATATGGACCTGAAAATCACGGAGATCGCGATTGTTGACGCCGATAATGCGCGCGCCCGCGGCGATGACTCGGTCGAGCTCCTCGCGTGTGTGGACTTCGACGAGCGGCTCCAACTTCAGGGAGCGGCCGAGTTCGAGGAGTTCCCGCAGAGCTGCGTCCGAGAGGATTGCGGCGATTAGCAGGTAGGCATCGGCGCCGGAAGCGCACGTCTCCCACACCTGCCATTGGTCCACGATGAAATCTTTGCGCAGGATGGGGATCTTCGTGACGCGGCTTGCCTCTTTGAGGTCGGCGAGCGAGCCGGAAAAAAAATCTTCTTCGGTGAGGACGGACAGAGCTGCGGCACCGGCGTGCTCAAGCGCCTCGGCCAGAACTGCAGGCGCATATTCCTGGCGCAGGACGCCGCGTGAGGGAGAGGCCTTTTTCAATTCGGCGATGACGTTGATGCCGTCACGCGAGAGAGCAGCGGCAAAATCACGCGGTGGAAGAACTTTCTTTTCAACGGCGATTTTGAGCGCCACCTCCGGAAGCACACGTTTGCGGTGCGCGACGGATTCGCGGCGTCCTGCGACAATCCGGTCGAGAATATTTTTCGAGCGTGAGCCTGTTTCCATGAGCAGAGACGCCGGCCAAGCCAAAGTGTGGCAGGGTATGCCCTCAGGCGATGCGCTCAGCTTTGGCCTGAGTTCGGGCCTGAAGGGAAAATCGCTGGGGCTATGCTAGCCGCGGTGGACGGGAGATGTCAATTTTCAGAGCCAGGCAGCAGTGAGCCGGTCTCGTTATTGCATTCCTCGCCGGACTCATGACTGCTTTTCGAAGTATGGATGAGCTGCAGCGCGGATATCCTTAGTCTCCAAGATTTGTTTCGGATACCCATGTCTCGCTACGGCCAACATGGCCCGGCCAATCTGCTGAGTGGTCAACACGTAATCGGGAAATGCCCGACGGAGCAGGGGCAGCAATGGTTTGCTGAGCGTGTAAAAGACTCGAACGAAGGTCGTCTTAGAGCGCGCTCCGTAAAGGGGCTGGATGATGCCAGGACGAAACATGTATGCTGCCGCAAATGGCAAGCGAAGCAGCGCATTTTCCGTTTTTCCTTTGATTCGCGCCCACATGGTCCGCCCCTGCTCCGAGCTATCGGTCCCAGCGCCAGAAACATAGATAAACGTCATCTGCCGATTGAGCCGGGACAGGGTCTCTGCGGCTGCCATAGTGATCCCGTAGGTCACGTGGTCGTAGTCCTGTTCCTTCATTCCGCCGGATGACGCGCCAAGGCAGAAGAAGCATGCATCAAAGCCCGAAAGTTTCGCCGCGATGGCCTGGTAGTGCCACAAATCCTGATGCACAATTTCTCGCAATTTCGGGGACTGCGGGCCGAGAGATGTTCGACCGACGGTCTGAACCAACTGCACATCTCGGTCCAGAAGGCACTCGCGCAGCGCACCCTGGCCGACCATGCCGGTGGCACCAAAAAGCAGAACATTCATCGCTTGACCATCCCTTTGTCGATTCGAGTTATGGAGCGAGGAGAGGCTGTGAAAAGCGGATGGGGATACCGAAATTCGAGCCGCCGAAACCTCGCAGGACAGCGACTGTTACGCCAATCACTTTCCCCTGTTGATTGAAGAGCGGGCCGCCGGAGCCGCCGGAGGTGGTTTGCGCGTCGAAAACGATCTTGTCGGCGAGGACGTCGCCGATGTGGCCCTGAGTGATGAGCGGGCGGATCAAATTGCGGCGCGCGAGCGCGTCGAGGACTTGCGAAACGTCGTTGCCGCTGCGATTGAGTATCTGCTGCGCGGTGTCTTCATCGGTGCGCGCGAGGATGGCGGCAAGACCTGTGGCATAACCCATCACGACGATGGGCTCGCCGGTGGCGGCGGCTCCTTTGCCCGAGTCGAGCGCGAGAATCGTGCGCTTGAGGCCCTGCATGTCAACGCGCATGGCAGCGAGATCGGCTTCCTTCGAGATGTTCTGGATTTCAGCGTGGAAGGCGCGCGCATCACCGGGAAAGTAGGCGCGGATGGCGGAAATTTCCGGCTGAAAGCCCTGGCTGGTGATGTCTTTGAGCTCATCATTTTTCCACCAAGGCTCGGCGACGTGGCGGTTGGTGACCACTCGGCCGTTTGATGCAGCAAGAAAAGCGGTGCCAAAGACATCAAATTTTACTTCCGGGCCGGTGCCTTCGAGCGTGAGGATTGGGTTGCCTTCGCTATCTTGAATCGGCTCGCCTTTGCTGTTGATTCCACCGTAGCGAAGGCGCTTGCCACTCGAATGACGGAATGCGACGGCGACGTGGAGGAGGCAGACGCTCTGCACATCCATGGAAATCATGCCGGGAGCGGCAGAGCCTTCTTTTTCGATGCGCTTCAGGCGGGCATTCGTTTCTTCGAGCTGCTTCTGAAGGGCGGCCACCTCATCGGAATTCGCACCGGCGATTTTTGATTTCAGATCATCAGCCTGCTTCTTGAGCTCGTCTTTGCTGACGGGCGCGACAGGCGCTGCTGCCGGATCGCTGCGAAGTTTGCGCGCCTCGGCGATAAGATCCTGTTGACGCATCAGGCCACCTTCGAGCCGGGAGATGATGGCGTTGGCGCGCAGGATTCCTTTTTCAGCGCTGCGCGCGAAAAGAAAATACATTCCGGCCATGATGACAGCCAGGACGAAGACGGCGGCGAAACCGATTTTCAGGCGGCGGTCGAGCGTGAATGCGTCGCTGGTCATTTTCTCGGTGACGGCTAGGGCTTCGAAGGCGGTATGCGCGATTTGCTGGCCTTCGTCGGCGATGCGCATTTTGTCGCGAAGCTGCTGCTCGGCGCGGCGGACGCGCAACTGTGCTCGCACGCGAGCGAGGAGTTCTTGGGAGTCCCAGGGGCGGGAGACAGCATCATCCGCGAGCAGGTTGAAAGCGGCTGCGCGATCTTCGGCGCTTGGGCCGACCAGGAGGATGACGCGCAAGCCCTCTGTCGCGGATGAGCCGCGAATGGTAGCCAATAATTCGCGGGCGGTCGGAGCGCGCAAGGCTGCATCGAGGATCAAGGCATCGGCGGCGTATTGGTGGATGGGGTCGAGCGCTTCGCGACTGGTGGCATACGCGGTGACTTCATAGCCGGCCTCTTGCAGAGTGATGCGCAGATTTTCGCGGTTTGCTGAGTCAGCTTCGACGATGAGGATTTTCTCGCGGGTGTTGTCCATGGGGCTGGAGACTCCGGGCGTTTTGAGGCACCTATCCTAGTGGAAAAGTCGCCGCGTGCAAAGACCTGCTTCGGCGCAACACTTCGGCAAATTAGATGACCGCCGGGAGCTGGCGGTTTCATGATAGCTTTCGGGCACCGTGAATCTTATAAAGTCACTGGAACAATTGAACGAGGAGATCGTTCACTGCCGGAAGTGTCCTCGGCTGGTGGAATATCGCGAAAAAGTTGGGCGCGAAAAGCGGCGGGCGTTTCGCGATTGGGAATATTGGGGCAAACCTGTTCCGGGATTTGGCGATCCGCGCGCGAAGTTGCTGATCCTGGGGCTTGCGCCCGCTGCGCATGGCGGCAACCGGACGGGACGCGTCTTCACGGGAGATCGCTCGGGGGATTTTCTGTACGAGGCGCTTTACCGCGCGGGCTTTGCGAATCAACCGAGCTCGACGCGGCGGGACGACGGGCTCAAGCTGACGGATGCGTACATCGCGGCGGCAGTGCGCTGCGCTCCGCCGGCGAACAAGCCACTTCCTTCGGAACTTGCGAACTGCCGGCCGTATTTTGAGGCGGAACTTCGATTGATCCGCCCGCGGGCGATTCTTGCGCTGGGGAGTATCGCCATGCGGGCGTATCTCGGCATGCTTAAAGAGCGAGGCGAGATTAAGAGTCTCGCGGCATTTCCATTTCGTCACGGCGCGAGATACCGATTGCCGGACGATTTGCCCAGCCTGTTCGCTTCTTATCATCCCAGCCAGCAGAACACCTTTACGGGAAAACTTACGGAAGCGATGCTTGTGCGCGTGCTGCGGGACATCCGGAGATTCTTGCAGCGAGCTTAGCCTGCGGGCAGAAATTCAGCGCTTGCGCGGCGTCAAGGCCAGATAGACGAAGAACGAAACGCCGAAGCCCACGAACCATGCATATTGGTAGAGGCTGTGGAGGGCGGGAACTTTGAGCCCAATGAGCGCGACGAGGATTCCCGCGGCGAGGGCTGCGATGGCGCGCCAGTTGAATCCGCCAGAGAATTCGTAAATGCCGCCCCGCTTGAAGAGGTCGTCGGTGACAATCACTCTTTTCCGAATGATGAAGTAATCCGCGATCATCACGCCTGCAATCGGTCCAAGAAAACTTGAATAGCCGACGAGCCAGCCCATTACATAGCTGCCATGACTCTCGAGCCAGCGCCAGGGCTGCATCAGCAGCCCGATGACGCAGGTGATGAGCCCGCCCACTTTAAAACTTATTCGTCGCGGATACAGATTCGAGAAATCGTTGGCGGGCGAAACAACATTTGCGGCGACGTTAACGTTGAGCGTAGCAAGCAAGAGCGCCACCATCGCAATCACTACAGCGATCGGATTTCCAAGCCGGCTCAGGACGATCACTGGATCCCAGATAGCCTGGCCAAATACGATTACGGTGGCTGATGTGACGGCGATGCCGATGAAGGAATAAAACGTCATCGTGGTGGGCAGGCCGAGAGCCTGGCCAACCATTTGTTCGCGCTGGCCCTTTGCGTAGCGCGTGAAGTCCGGGATATTCAGCGCGACGGTGGCCCAGAAAGCGACTACACCAGTGAGAGAAGGGATGAAGAAGGCGAAGAATTCATCGAACGTGCGGAACTTCGAAGGGGCAGATAGCATGGGCCCGAAACCGCCGGCTCTTCTGTAAGCCCAGCCAAGCATGGCGATGCCGAGAATCAGGAGCGCGGGAGCCGTGATGCCCTGCAGAAAACGGATGGTGCTGATGCCGCGGAGAATGACGGCGAGGTTGAGCAGCCAGAAAAGGAAGAAGCAGAGCCATGGATGGTTCCAGCCGGTGCTGATGGCTGCCAGCAACGTATTGATAGCTTCGCCGCCGATCCATGTCTGAATGCCGAACCATCCGCAAGCAACCAGCGCGCGCAGCACGGCTGGAACATTCGCACCGAGGACTCCGAAGGACGAACGCGCAAACACGGGAAACGGAATGCCGTATTCGGCTCCAGCATGGGCATTCAGGAGCATGGGTATCAGCACGATGATGTTGCCGAGGAAGACGGTGAAAAGCGCCTGCTTCCAATTCATGCCGCCGGCAATCATGGCGCTGGCCATCAGGTAGGTGGGGATGTTGACGCTCATGGCGATCCATAATGCGGCGTAGTTGTATGTTCCCCAGGTGCGGCGTTCGGGCAGTATCGGCGCGAGGTCTTTGTTCCACAGCCAACTTGAGGAGGCGGGCGGAGACGCTTCTGCGTGAGAATTTTTTCCTGGAACTCCGGTCATTGCTGTGTCGGCCTCATTGAAAAGCACGCTTCCGAATCGCGCAGCATATACCGCCGACGGAGCGCGGGGGCAACAGATTTCTCGCTGATTCGTGCGGATGCGTTTGACAGGGCGCGGAGGCGCTTGCTAGCCTGCGCGAGACGCGGCGTGATTTGCCGCGCGCACCCGCAATGAGTTCCATAGCCAATCGCGCTTCCGGCCGCGAGCCCGTAATCGAGTTTCGCCACGCCAGCTACCAACTCAACGGAGGGCAGGAACTGCTCAGTGACGTGACCTTCACCGTGGAGCGCGGCGAGACGCTGGTCCTGCTCGGTCGCAGCGGCGCGGGAAAAACGACGGCGCTGAAGTTGATCAACAGGCTGGTCGAGCCGAGCGAAGGGGAGGTGCTCGTTGAGGGGCGCTCGACGATTGCATGGGATCCTATCTCGCTGCGGCGGCACATCGGCTACGTGATCCAGGAAATCGGGTTGTTCCCGCATTTCACTGTGGAGCGCAATATTTCACTCGTCCCGCGCCTGGAGGGCTGGGAGGAAGGTCGCACTCACGCGCGGGTGAAAGAACTGCTCGAAATGGTCGGGCTGGACGCGGGAAAATTCGCGCGCCGGTATCCGCATGAACTTTCCGGGGGACAGCGCCAGCGGGTGGGCGTGGCGCGGGCGCTGGCGGCTGACCCGCCGATTCTGCTGATGGATGAACCGTTTGGCGCGCTGGATCCGTTGACGCGTGGCGAAGTGCAGCGCGAGTTTCAGGCGCTGGAGCGGCGGCTGAGGAAGACAGTGGTCATCGTGACGCACCACGTGAGCGAATCATTGGCGCTGGGTACGCGCATCGGATTGGTGGAAGCGGGAAAACTTGCGGGAATGTATTCGCCGAAGGAATTCCTTGAGTCAACCGAGCCGACGACAGCCGCTTACGTGGCGCATCTGAGGATGCATGAGGGCATCGAGGGGGGCGAATGAGCCTGCTTGAATATTTTCTCCGCCACCAGAGAGAGATTTTGCAGGCGACTGTCGAGCACATCTGGCTGGTAGGCGTGACGATGCTCCTGTCGGTTGCGATTGGCGTTCCGCTGGGGGTGCTGGTGACACGCCGGCCCTGGCTATCGAAACCAATCCTTGGTGGCGCCAATATAGCCGAGACGATTCCGAGCCTCGCGTTGTTCGGTTTCCTGCTGCCGGTCCCCTGGCTCGGCGGGCGCGCCGACCGGTTGGCAATCGCGGCATTGACGCTGTATGCGCTGCTGCCCATCATTCGCAACACGTCAGCGGGGATCGCCGGAGTAGATGCCGCCGTGCGCGAGGCCGCGCGAGGGATGGGGATGACTGAGCGGCAAATTTTATTCCAAGTAGAGCTGCCGCTTTCACTCTCGACGGTTCTCGCAGGCGTGCGAGTTGCGACGGTGCTGACCATCGGCATCGCTACGATCGCGGCAGCTGTGGGAGCAGGTGGCTTAGGCGAGTTCATCTTCCGCGGGCTGGCGATGGTGAACAATCAATTGATTCTCGCTGGAGCGATCCCCGCTGCCCTGCTCGCGCTGGGTGCAGATTTCCTGCTCAGCGTGCTCGAGCGGCGGCTGCGACCCGCGCGATGAAGATTGCACGCACACGCTGCATCTGCCTGCTGCTGTGCTTCGTGGCGCAGCTTGCTGGCTGCGGTCCGGCCCGGCGGGACACGATCGTTGTGGGCTCGAAGAATTTTTCGGAGCAAGCTCTTCTTGGCGAAATCCTGGCACAGCACCTGGAAGCGCGAACAAAGCTGCCTGTGTCACGCAGGTTTTACCTTGCCGGCTCCTACATTTGCCAGCAAGCGCTGCTGGCAGGACGGATTGATGCCTATGTCGAATACACCGGCACGGCACTAACGGCGATCTTGCACAATCCAATCGAGAGTAACCCTGCGGCCGTATTCGGCCGGGTGCGGGAAGAATACAAGTCGCGATTTGGGCTGGAGGTGATGCCATCACTCGGATTCAATAATACATTTGCAATCGTTGTCCGCGGGGAAGATGCACGCCGCATGAATTTGAAGAAACTGTCGGAGGCGTCACGCTTCCCGCGGCAGTGGCGGGCCGGGTTCGGCTACGAGTTTATGGAGCGCCCCGACGGCTACGCGGGGTTGGCGCGCGCCTACGGCCTGGAGTTCGATTCGCCGCCGCGGATTCTGGATCTGGGACTTCTGTACAGGGCGTTGCTGGAAAAGCAAATGGACATCGTCGCGGGAAATTCGACGGATGGGCTGCTGGCGGCGCGCGATCTGGTGATTCTGGAGGACGACAAACATTATTTTCCACCTTATGAGGCCGTTCCGATCGTGAGGCGTGAGACACTCGAACGCTTTCCAGGAGTACGCGGGGCGATCGCAGAGCTCGCCGGAAAAATCTCAGATGCGGAAATGCAGAAGCTGAATTACGTCGTGGACGGGGAACATCGCGACATCGCCGAAGTGGCGCGCGAATTTCTTCGCTCAAAAGGGCTTGATTGAGACGGGGCGCTGGCGCTGTCTCGCGGGATTTCAGTCCGAGGTCGAGACTTTCGTGGGCGTCCCTCTGGGTTTCGGGTCGTCCCGGAACGAAAACTCATTCTTCAGCCCTTCGAAGGGTTTTCCATCGAGCTCAGCGTAGGGATAGACAAAATAATTCAGCGAGTCGCCTTTTTGGCCGGGCTTCAGTCGAATGTCGCGCCCGAGCGTGAACATCACGCGATTCTGGTCCGTGGCGCCGAAAAAATAATCCGTCATGTCTTTGTTCTTCGAAGCCTCGGAAGCATCCACAGGAATCCAGCCGATGCCCTGCACATAAAACTCCGCCCAGCAGTGGTAGCCGCCGATAGCGTTCTGCGAGACGCCGATGGGCAGCGAAAATCCGATTTCAAAGCGCGCGGGAATTCCGGCGGCGCGGACCATGGCGATGAAGAGCGAGTGAAAATCGGTGCAGTTCCCGTGCTTATTTTCGCAAGCCCAGACAGCGTCGCCGCGGCCCCAGCCGGTGCCGTCATGATCGTAATGCATGGTCGAGACCACGTAGTTGTAGAGGCGGCGTGCCTTTTCAACCGGCTCGGTGGCTCCTTCCGTCTGCTGTCCGGATAGCTGAGCGATCTCTCCGCTGATGGGCACAAGCCGGTCGGCAAGCAGGAAACGGGCCGGAGAGACCAGGGGTTGAGCCGGCGGATCGTTGGTCATAATGAGCGCGACGCGATGCTCGAACCTCTGCGCATGAAACGTCAAACGAACGTCGAAGGGGCCTTTGACATCATCCGGGTCCAATGCGAAGTAGGCGTAGCGGTTGCCGTATTCCTTTTCATGCTCGATCTTGAACCGAGCGGGGCTTTCGACCTTCAAATCTGAAACCGCCTGGGAGCGCTCTTCGTAGGGCAGCGGCAGCCAGATCCGAAGCTGGTGGGTTCCGGAGGGAATGGCAGGAACATGAGTGACGTAGGTAAACGTAAAGCTCCGCGAAGGGGTTAGCTGTATATCCAACGCATGCGTGGCGCCGGCAAACTTTCCGGACGAAACGAGCGCAAGGCTGAGAGCTAGAACAAGAATGATTGCCATTCGCTTCATGTTAAATCGTCCTCACTCGAATGCTCCGCCTGCGCGCCGGACGTTGGAATTCTGCCACTCTGAACGGTGAATGCCAAGCGCGATGGGGCGGTGAGTGTTGCGAGCCGATTTTGTGCGGGAAAGAAGCGGAGCTGGCTTCAGGACTTCACGGTTAACAGTTTCCGAAGCTCTTCAGCGACTTCGATCCGGCCGAGGATACCCTTCCGAAAAAGGACGCGGAGTATGGCTTCGAGCGCATTGGCAGTTGACGGCTGTCTCGAGACTACGGATTTCGTCGCAACCGCGGGGGTCGGCCGCGTTCGCTCCTGGTGCTAATCGCCTTCCTGGACTTTTTTGAAATGGACTTCCAGCGCGGCGCAATATTGATGCTCTGCCTCGAGTTCTGCTTGCAGCTTCTTTATGAGTAGTTCGAGGCGACGAATTTCGTGGCGTAGCTTCTGAACCTCTGCCGGCGGTGGCGCTGTGGGAGGCGGCGCGGTGGGCGCGACTGTGCGTGGCGTTGGCGCGACAACACCTGGTTCAAGCCGCCCTGCGGGGAAGGCTGGTCCAGCTGGCGAGAACAGAGTCGACAAAGGATTTGAAGGGGCCGACGATCCAGTGGGAGATGCTGCGCGCGAAGTATCACCCGTATCAATTCCAACTGTCGGGGCAGGCGCCCTTGGATACAGCAGATTCTTCACGCGAATAATCAGGTCCTGCGGCTGAAAGGGTTTTCGGATTAGCTCGTCAGCCTTCACGGCCATCGCTTTTTCGGCAACCGCGCGATTTACAACGCCGGACATCAGAATTACGGGCGTTTTCCCAAGCTGTTCGTGCTGCTTGATGAATTCGCAAACTTCGTAGCCGTCTTTGTCGGGCATAATTACGTCGGTAATCACGGCATCGGGCGCGGCTTCGCCAAACTGGGCGAGCGCGGAGGCCGCGTCGGGGCAGGTGATGACGTGGATGTTCTCCTTGCGGAAAGCAATTTTGATGACTTCGCGCATGGTTGCACTGTCGTCAATAAAATAAACCGTCGGAGTGCGGGCAGCCGTAAGGGTCTGCGAATCGGTCATGAGGACTCCTTCTCCACTTTGTCGCGTTCGCCTTCGTCGAATTCGCGCATGGCATCGAGGAGCAGATCGGTGGCCGACCGCAACACGGTCCGCTGCGCGGCCGTTGCGCCGTACACAAATTTATAAACGCCCTTGCCCGTACCCTGGCAGCTCTTCACGATTTGCGTCACCGCCTCGTCACCAAAGAGCGTCCCGCTTTCGGCGTGCAGAATCTCGCCGCCTTCGAAGAAAATGATTCCGTCGGTGTCGCCGGCGTTGATGTGCATCGCCCCGGTCTGGCGCGCCTGTCCCAGCATCTGGATCACACCGGGGAGATCTAGGTGCGAGAGGCTGCCGCTGAGCGCCGTGTCCGTGGGGATCAGCATCTGCGTGGGCTGAAAACCTTCATGGCGGCTGACCAGAAAATTCCGGACATGCGCGGCAATGTCCGACGGTTGTCGGCGGCGGTCCACATAGTCGTCGCATCCGGCGCGATACGCTTCGAGCAGCGCCTGATCGCCTCCGCTGCCGACGGCAATCAGCGGGAGATTCGCGGTCTTCGGGTCGGCACGCAGAATGGGGGCAATTTCGAGGGCGCCCATCTCGCGAAGATTCGTGGCGCAGAGAACGGCTGCGGGAGTGCTCCATTCGAGCATCGTGAGCGCGTATGCTGCCTGTGTGCTGGGAACGACTTCGAAACCCTGTTGCTGCAGGGCCTCGCTGAGCCGCTTGGTGAAATACACGTTGCTGTCGATCAGCAAGATGCGCGGGAGATTTCCTGGCGCGTTCATGATCGCGTTCCGGGCTGAGAAGTGTCTGCGGATTCAGCGGGTTGATGCGTCACCAGCGCTTCGAAGTTCAGCAGTTCCACGGTCTCTTCGCCGATTTCCAGCGTTCCGGAAATATAAGCTGGGCGGCCTTCACCCGGCGGTTGTACTTCCGCGGTGGCAAGTTCGCATTCGCCGTTCAGCGGAATCGCGCTAGCTTCGCTTGATTTTCCGAATGCGCGCTGGGCAATCAAATAGAACCGGTAGGCGGGAGACTCCTTGCCGAGGAGTGTCGGTGCGACGTCATAAACCGGCACGATGTGACCGCGCCTGACGATCACACCTGCTACAAGCGCGGAGGTGTGCGGAAACGTGTGCAAGCGCACGGGCGGCGCAAGCTCGTCCACGATTTCGGACGGCAAAGCAAATCGGCGCTCGCCCACCTGGAGCAGGACGAATGAGCTGCGGTCCGCGTTTTCCGCGCCGATCATGCCTGGATGGCTCCTTCCATCTCTCGCTGCGACTCGGCCGCTTTTGTGGCTCGGTCAAGCGCAAGGAATTCTTCTCGCGTGAGGAAGCCTGTAGGCTCGATGACCGGGATCACGTGGTCCTCTACGTATGCCAGGCCGCGGTACCAGCGGCTCTCTTCGCCGATGAACGCACGCGGCAACGCATACACCGCATTGATTTCGGCCATGCGCTCAATCTTGTCCACCAGCACGGCGACACGCAGTTGGCGGAGGATAAGAACTAGAGTGGGACGGGTGACTGGCAAATGGAAGTGTGTGCAGGCATTCACCACGTAGTATTTTCTGTGCGCGCGCTCGATGGTGTGGCGCACTTTCTCGAACGATGGCCGTTCGATTTCGTTGGCCGCACCGGCCAGGCTGTCGGTGCTGCGAATTTCCTGGACCGAATCCGCCGAAACAGCGAACATTTGATGTGCAACCGAAAACAAGATCACAGGTTCCGACCGGCGTACGCGCCGTGACTTCCCCGCATCCTGGCTCGCGATTCTCATCGCGCACCCACCGGTGCCAGGCGCAGCAGCTTCGTGACGCGTTTTTCGATCGCACCGCTGATTTCATCCAGGCCCAAAACTTCGTTGACGGTTCCCGTCTTGATGGCCTCGGCAGGCATTCCAAAGATCGTGGAGGTCGCCTCATCCTGCGCGATTACGTAGCCGCCCACCGCTTTCACGGCCTTCACGCCCTTCGCAGCGTCAGAACCCATGCCCGTCAGGACAACGCCCACGGTCAGCCCGCGCGCGTAAGCTCCAATGGATTCGAAGGCCACGTCGGCGCAGGGGCGGTAGCCATCTATGCGCGCGCCGGCGTCGAGCGCGATTTTCCCCGTGGAGGCAAGCCGCAGATGATGCGAGCCCGGGCAGAGATAAATCATTCCCGGTTGAGCCGCTTCATTCGATTCCGCTTCTTTCACGGGGACCGAGGCGATCTCCGCGAGTTGGACAGTAAATTGTCTGGTGAATGCCGGCGGCATATGCAGCACCAGAAATACCGCTGCCGGAAATTCTTTCGGAAGTCCCGCCGCAACGCGCATCACCGCTGCCGGCCCGCCGGTGGACGCGGCAATAACCACCATCGGAAATTTCCCGCCGTTCTGCGCGGCAAACTCCGCACCCGTTGCCGGAGCGACCGGAGCGGGAATAGGCGCATGAGGAGCTGGCAATTTCGAGCGAGTCGCGGTGCGCACCACTCGCACTTTCGCGGCCATCTTCAACTTTCGCGTCAGCTCTTCGCGCGTGTTCCTCATGTCAAGATCAATGCCGCTCGTTGGCTTGGAGACGAAATCTATCGCGCCGAGCTCCAACGCGCGCAACGTGCTCGAAGCGCCCTCGCGCGATTCGGAGCTGACAATCACGATCGGTCGCGGATTTTGGGACATGATCAGCTCAGTGGCCTGCAGGCCGTTGATGTGCGGCATGTTGATGTCCATGGTGATCACATCGGGGCGCAGCGATTCCGCCAGTGCCACGGCATCGCGGCCGTCGCGCGCCTGGCCTGCTACTTCTAGTTGCGGGTCCGCATTGATGATCTCCTGCAGCACCTTGCACATGAAGGCGGAGTCGTCCACCACCAGAACGCGAACCTTTTTTTCTGGTCCTTTGGTCATTTCAATCTCGCTGCAGCGGCACTCCTACCGCCGGACGCCCTTTCGGTGTCTCTGAGCCGATCAGGCTCTCGACGGTCGTGATCAATTGATCCTCCTGCACCGGTTTGGTCAGGAAGCCGGAAGCGCCTTCCTTCATGGCGCGTTCACGATGCTTTGCGCCCGCGCGCGAGGTGACCACCAGCACGGGAATTCGTTTCGTCGCCGGAGTCTGACGCAAATGGGCCATCAGCTCGTAACCGTTCATTCGGGGCATTTCCAAGTCGGTGATCACCAGATGGCAGCCCACCTGCGCAATGATTTCGGAGGCTTCGAGGCCGTCAGAAGCGAGCTTTACGCGGTAGCCCGCCTTTTCAAGCATGCGACCGACGAATTTGCGGATGCTGATGGAGTCGTCTGCGACCACCACTACTCGGTCATTTTCCACCGGGTCCACCGCTTCAGCAGGAATGCTTCCGGCCGCGACGGCCTCCGCGCCTGGTGCGAACACTCGCGCGGCAGGAGAGGATGCAGGCAAGGCATGGCGCTCAGCCGTGTCGGTGGAAACCAATCGATTCAAGTCGATCAGCAAGATCAAGCTGCCGTCGGGCGCGATGGTTGTCCCGGGGAAGAGTTTCACTCGTCGCATGTAATCGCCCAGATTCTTGATGACGATTTCATCCTTCCCGAGAACCTCTTCCACCACGACGCCCACTTGCCTGCCCGCCACTTTCACGATGACCATGTGGAAGTAGCCGTTCAGAGGCTCGAGCGCGGGCAACGAGAGCTGGAGGTCCAGCCGGATCACTTCTGTCACCACATCACGGACGCGCGTGAGCAGCTTTCCGCCCACGTCCTCAATTTCTTCCGGCCGCAGCCGCCGAATTTCTTCCACCACGGCGAGCGGCAGCGCAAACACGGAAGTGCCGCAGCGCACGAAGAGCGCCTGCGAAATGATCAGCGTCAGCGGCACTTTCACCGTAAAGCAAGCGCCGCGGCCCAGCTCCGTTCGAACTTCGATTTCACCGTTCAACGCGTGCACGTTGGCGCGTACAACGTCGAGACCGACGCCGCGTCCCGCTAACTCTGTTTTCGATGTGGCAGTCGAAAATCCAGGGCGAAACAGGAATTCACGGAGCTCGCGCTCGGATAATTCCGCCGCGGCAACGGGAGACATCGCTCCGGATTCGATGATGCTCTGGCGCACTTTTTCGTAGTCGATGCCCCGGCCATCATCTTCAACCTCGATGAAGAAGTGGTTGCCGCGATGATAGGCCCGAACGGTGATGCGGCCTTTCTCGGACTTTCCGGCTTCGATTCGCGCGCTCGCCTCTTCGAGTCCGTGCGCTACGGCGTTGCGCACGAGATGGATCAGCGGGTCGGAAATGTGCTGAATGATGTTGTTGTCGAGCTCCGTCTCAGCCCCTTCGAGCGAAAGCTCCACCGGTTTTCCAGTTGCCTTCGCCGCATCGCGGACGGTGCGCGAGAGACGCGTGTACAAATTGCCGATCGGCACCATGCGGGCGGCGGTGATTTCGTCTTGCAGGTGGTGCGCCAGTTTAGTAAACTCGTCAATATCAGAATCGACCCGGCCCATGAAGCCTTCGAGTTGCGTGAGTACTTCGGTGACGTCCGCAGAAATTTCCGTGAGCGAGCGCGAGAGGATGTTGAAGTCGTCGTAGCGGTCCATCTCGAGCTCGCTGAACTCGAGCAAATCATTCGAGGTGACAGAGGGCGTGGCCGTGAAACGGCTGCGGAAAGTGTCCATTTGCGGCGGCTTGCTGCCGGGGACCAGCGTCGAATTCAAATGGGTGAATTCATGCTTGTCCTGGAATTCCGAAACTTTGCCCGAGAGCCTCCCCTTCGAGAAATTCAGCACGTCCACTAGCTTCGCCAGCTCGGACAGGCGACCGAGCATCCGCGTGCGGTTGATCACCAGTTCGCCGACGGCGTTCATCATGCGGTCGAGCCGGTCGAGCGAGATGCGTACTGATTTCGCTTGCGGGAGCACTTGGGCAGGGCGGGGAGCGGCCGCGGATTGCGCCGTCTCTTGCACCGCTGTACTTGCGCCGGGAGCTTCGCCGGCCACCTCCGTGGTTTCTTCGGGCGCCAGCTCTGCAATTCGCGCGAGCAGCGGATCCACGACCGCCGCCATTTCCGCATTGCTCGACCATTGGCGATGCAGGAATTTCTTGAGGACATCCACTGCCTCGAGGCACAAATCAACAATCTGTGGGTTCGGCTGGAGCGCGCCGTCGCGCAACTGGCCGAACAAATCCTCCACACGATGCGCGACCGCGGAAAGGCGGTGCAGGCCCACCTGTGCTGCCGAACCCTTCACAGTGTGCATCGAGCGGAAGAGGCGATGGATTTCCTCCGGATTCGAATTTGTTTCGAGAGCAAGCAGGCATTCTGTGACGGCCTGCAGATGCTCCTCAGCTTCCGGAATGAAAAATTCGAGTACTTCGTCGGGAACTTCGCCGTCCTCCGGCAGATGCTCCGCAAAGGAGGCGGCAGGAAAAACACTCGGGATGGGTTCGCCGGCGCCCGCTTCGGCGCCGTAGGATTCGTTGGCTGGTTCAGCTGAAGGCGCAGTCGGAAACGCGAATGTGTAGCGCAGCTTGAATGCGGCGATGTCGCCGGTGGTTTCAGATCCACTGGAGGCGATTTGCAACAAATCGAATTCGAGCACCGAAATGGCGTCGGAAATAAATTCGGTGAGCGGGCCGTGCATGTCGGAAGTGAGCGAGGCATTCATGGCGTAATGAAATACGTGCGCCATTTTCGCGGCCACTTCGGAAAACTGTGGGAAACCGTAGCTCGCGGAAGTGCCCGCGAGCGTGTGTGCTGCAATGTAGAGCTTTTCGAGATCTTCAGGCCTGGTCTGCGGCTCCTGCAAGAGGCCGGAGTACTCCCGCAGATACTGGAGGTTTTCGGAAGCCTCTTGGAGGAACAGCTCGACGGATTCCTGGTTGGGCCCGTTCACAAGTTCCCCTCCACCAGCGCAGGCGCGCGCCGCGCCTCTGTCGCCACCGGCTTGCGGTAAATCCGGCAATCGCCGAGAACGATGGATTCAAATTTCATCGGCACGTTTGAAAGCGTCTCCGAATGGCCCAGCAGAAAATAGCCGCCGGGCTCGAGCGCGTCGTAAAAGCGGCGCAGAATCGTGATCCGCCGCTCGTCCGAGAAATACATCAGCACGTTCATGCAAAAGATGCAGTCGAATTTGCCGACATACACCGACTCCACCAGATTCATCTGTGCGAACGAAATCATCCGCCGAATGCGCGGCTTCACCTGAAATCCGTGTTTCGCTGCCGTGAAATATGCTTCCACCTGCCCCAGCGAAACGTCCTGCAAGCTGCGCTTCGAATAAACGCCGCGTTCGGCGTGGCGCAGCGCGCGCCGGCTGATGTCCGTCGCCAAAATCTCGATCTCCCAAGCCTCTGCGAACTTCAACGACTGGCAGAGCGACACGGCAATCGAGTAAGGCTCTTCGCCGGTCGAGCAGCCCGCGCTCCAGATGCGCAGCGTTCGCGGACTCTCCCAAAACTTGCGCTCCTGCACTTCGGGCAGAATTCTTTTCTCGAGCGCGTCGTAAACTGCCGGATACCGGAAGAAGGAAGTTTCCTGCGTCAGCAGCCGCTCGAGCAGCGCTTCATACTCCGTGCTCGAGCCGCGCACATGCCGCAGCAGCTCCGTCCCGTTGCCGAGACCCTTTTCTTCCGCATACTCGCGCACGCGCGTCGAGAAAAAGCGCTCCCGCGAGGAATCGAATAGAATCGCCGAGCGCTGCTCGATCAGCGCGCTGATCTCATCGAGTTCTTCCTCGGTGAGTTTTGCAGTCGTGGCTGGATGCGATTTCATGTTCGGCACGCGTCAGCTGCCGGCCTGTCTCTGCCGGCAGCGAACACCAGCCAGTTCTTACCGGTTCGCTCCCACGGGCGCTGCCGGCCGCTGGTCCACTGCTGATTCGGTAGAACGCGATGATTGTGACGAGCGGAACTGCGCCAGCGCTTCGTTCAATTGTTCGGAGAGCTTCACCATGTTGCCGACCGTCGAAGCTGTTTGCCGCGCGCCCTGGGTGGTCTGCCGCGTGATTCCGGAAATAATCTGCATCGCGTTGGCCACGCCTTCCGTGCCGCGCACCTGCTGCTTCGAAGCGAGCGAAATTTCCTGCACCAGCTCGGCCGATTGCCGGACCACGCTTGAAATCGCTTCCAGCGCTTTGCCGGCCTGATCCGCCAGCCCCGCTCCCACTTCCACTTCGCGCGTGCCTTCTTCCATCACCACCACCGCTTCGTTCGTCTCCGCCTGAATGGCCTTGATGAGTGCGGCAATGTCTTTCGTGGCGCTGCGGGAGTGCTCGGCCAGTTTGCGCACCTCGTCGGCGACGACTGCGAAACCGCGGCCTGCTTCACCGGCGCGAGCCGCTTCGATTGCGGCGTTGAGCGCGAGCAGGTTGGTCTGCTCGGTGATGTCGTTAATTACGTTGATGATTTCCGAAATTTCGAGTGAGCGGTCGCCGAGCGATTTGATTTTCTTCGCCGTGGCCTGCACCGAAGCACGGATACGCTGCATGCCTTCGAGCGTATCGCGCACTGCGCGGTTGCCCTGCTCCGCCGCATCGAGCGCGCGGCGTGCCGCTTCGGCGCTGGCTTCTGCGTTGTTCGACACTTGCTTCATCGAAACCGTCAGCTCTTCGACGGCCGAAGAAGTGTTGGTGATTTCCTGGTCCTGCTGGGTTGCGCCAGCGGTCATGTCGTCCGCGGCTTCCAGAATCTGGTTGGCGCTCGCGCTGACGTCAATGGCAGCCTTGCGCACGCGCTCGAGAACCTTGGTGAAGTTGTCGAGCATGAAGTTTACGGAGTCCACGACATTACCGAGCGCGTCGTTGGTCACCTTGCCGCGAATGGTCAAATCACCGCGCGCGACCTCTTTAATCGTGTTCAGCAAGTCCGTGATGCTGCGCTGGAGTGAATCCTGCGCTTGCTGGCTTGTGACGGCATGAGCCACTTTCGCGGCGCTGCGGTTGAAATTCTCGGCGATGAACTCGAACTCGTCGCCGGACTCAATTTCCGCGCGCGCACGGGCGTCGCCGGCCACAAGCCGCTCTGAAAATTTCACCAGCTCGTCCACCGGTTTCAATACGCGCTTGCTCAGCACGAAGACGATGGAGATGGCGGCGATCAGCGCCAGCGTGGCAGCGCCGAGCAGTGCACCGCTCGCGCCCCCCGGCACGCCGGACGTATCGGCGCCGCCCTGTGCCGCCGAATGCGCCCCGGCGTAGTACGCGATTCCCAGCACGCCGAACAGCGCCAGGCTGATCCAGAGGACCAGCATCCAAACAGTGGAACTCAAACGAGCTTTCATGACTTCCTCCCAAAACTTTTCCGCGCACTCGCGCAGGCCTAAGATCTGATTTCAAACCGACAAAAATTGTTCAGGCGCGCCCTAAATCACAGGCATCGGAAACACATCGGTCAAGCGCCGCAAATCAACGACCAGCGCGAGGCGGTCGTCGTGTCGCAACATGCCTCGGCAATGCGGCACGTCGGCCGGCGCCTGATCGAGCAGGGCTTCCTCGGTTGCCGAGTACGTACCGATCACTTCGTCGGCTGCGATGCCCAGCCGCAAATCGTCGCGCTGCGTGTCGCCTTCGACTGCCGCGACCACCACATGCTTCGGCAGCAGCCCTGGCCGGCGGCCCTCCGTGAACGCGATATCCACCAACGGCACGATCGTGCCGCGGAGATTGAAAACGCCCATCAGGAATGCCGGCGCGAGTGGAACCCGCGTGACGATCGGCCAATCCACCACCTCTTCCACCTCCAGCACAGAGAGGCAAAATCGCTCGCGGCCAGCGCGAAAAACGCAGAATTGCCGCTCGGGCAGCCGTTCCTCAAAAGCTGTTTCGCTCTCGAGGAACTCGCCGCCTTCGAGATCAACAGGCCGCGCCGCGTTTTCCTGTTCATTCGCCATCAAGCAAGCCTCTTCACCGCATCCAGCAACTCTTCCGGTGTGAACGGCTTCACGACATATCCATTCGCGCCCTGCTGTTCGCCCCAGTAGCGATCGCTCGGCGTGCTTCTCGAGGTCACCAGAATTACCGGGATCTTCGAGTACAGTTCCTGGCTCTTCAGCTCACGGCAAGCCTGAAAGCCATTGCGCTGTGGCATGACCACGTCGAGCAGAATCACGCTGGGCCGCTCTTCCTCGATGGTTTCCTCGATTCTTGTCGGATCGGAAATGCCCACCGAATGAAAGCCGCCCTGCTGCAAAAACGATTGAATCAGCCGGACTTCGGCTTGCGAGTCGTCCACGATCAACACTTTCTTCAACATTCCCATACCTCCACACAAATCTCCGCAAAGATAAATGCAACTCCGCAGCCACCTCTGCACTGGTTTCGCGTCCTGCGACTACTTTGCAAACCCCTTTTGTTTGCTTCTCTTACGAGCTAGACCGACGCCCCTCAAGACCGCGCGACCAGGCCTTGAGATGCTGCCTCCGTCTCAGCTTGAGATTCGTTCTCACAGGCCCTCATTTCCGTCGCCAGGGATGAGAATCGCTGCATGATTTCATTCAGCCGAAGCGCCATAGTGTGAATAGTCCGGATTTGGTCGCGGCACACGGACGAGATCTGGCCCGGCTCGAGCAGCAGCAAGTCTGCGTTGCCTAAAACGGATGTGAGGGCATTGTTGACGCTGGGGCGCATTTCTAGCATGTAGCGCCCGAGCGTCGCGAGAGATTGAGATTCAAGCGCGAGGCGTTCGGCGCGCTGCCCGCGGCCGACTGCTTCCACGCGGCGCAGCGCTTCGCTTGAAATCAGAATCAACGTGCTGATCCACCCGTCCTGCCGCGGCACGACCAGGAGATGCGGATGCTCGGCGCGAACGGCGGAGACATCTTTGGTGTCTTCCGTGACGTACACTGCAGCAGTTCCACGAGACACAGCAAGAGAAGAAAGAATGGCGGGACATTTTCCGTCGCGGACCGGTCCGACGATCACGAGCTCATAATTCAATGCGCTTGCTGCGTGCCACACGTCGCTCGTGGCCAGCGTGATTTCCGGGACGTGCCGCTCGGCTTGCCAGCGAGCTACAACGGTGCGTGCGAATTCCGTGTCGTCCGATACGATCAGGACGCTGGCTTGATTGAGAGGACGCCCAGTCATTTCCTTGCCTTAGGTCCCTGCCTCAGGGTTGGAGCTTCTCCGATTCCTCGATGAAGGAAAGCAGCCGCTTGGTGCTGATCCCAAGATTCACGGCGGCTTCCGTATTCTTCGCGCGCTTGGCTTGCTCCACGCGGCCCTGGAAATAAGAAACCTCGCTGCGCGCATGCACCAGGGCAGATGCGAGCGCGCTTTCATCGCCCGAGCGCTTGCGCTGGTCGCCGGCCACCGCGAGCAGCGCGCGCGCAACTACAGCTCGGCGCAGGTCTTCTGCTTCTTGCCCGCCTTCAGCGACGAACGCGGCCACTTCCCAGGAGGAAAGCAGAACTTTCGCGTCTTGAAGGACGACGGTGGACATCGAACGCCCGCGAGAAGGTGGCGCTGCGATCAATTGCTCCCAGATCGCTTCGAGACACTTTTCCGTGTCAGCGGCGGCCGTGGGTTTTGCCGGACCGTCTGCTGCGAACTTTGCCGACTTACTCGCTGATGGCGAGGCCGCGGGCGGGTGCGCAGCCGGAGCGTCCGAAGCTGCTTTTGTTTCAATTTTCTTGGGAGTGGGAGGAGTCACTTGCACCGCTGCTGCGGGTGGCGGCTCCTGCGCGATCGGTATGTTCTTCGACTCAGCCGCTGGCGCACCGGGTCTGGCCGCCCCTGGCGAACGTGGCGTGAAGAATGCTTCCGGGCGCGAGTGGCTGAGCGTTTCTTCAAGGTCGGCGCGCAGCGCCAGAAGCTGCTCAAACGCGTGGCTCACGGAGCTTTCCGTGTAGTCCTTGTGAAATGGCTGTCGCCAGTTTTCGCACCAGGTGCGGAGTTGCAAGGTTGTTTCCGCCGCGGAAAATCCCGCGCGGCGGCAATCAACTGATTTCACGCCACTCGCCTCGAGCGTGTCCACAGCTTGCTGCACGGCAGTCCAATCCGCATGCAACATGCGAATGAAAGCGCGCCGCAGAGAAAAATTGAATCGGCAGAAGGCAACAAGCGCCGCCGGATCATAGAACATGGGCCCGGCTGATTCTTTCACCAGGCGGCCCTGCTCGAGCAGTCCATGCTCCATCAGGTCGCGCAAGCTGTGGCATTGGTCGAGAGCCTCGAGGATTTTCTCGAGCGGCTCGCACCATTCAAGCGGCGTCGAATCCGCCTCGGTCAGTACGGGCTGCAGTACTTGCGCCACGTCTTCGAGCTTGATGGCCTCGCGGTAAAGTTCCACTGGCGCGCACAGCGCGAAGTATTGCACCAGCAGCAAGTCGATCTTGTCGCGATCCGCGTTGGTCTTGTCCGGCTTCTTCAACTGCCGCTGGATGAATGAGCGCAGCGCTTCTTCGCTCGAGTTCAGAATTTCCGAAGGAAGCTGCCGAATCTGGAAAGCGCGGACTTTTCCATCAATCGTATCCAGCCATTGCAGGTCGCGGTCGAAGACTTCACGCGTTGGCCGCTGTGGCGGCAATTCCCCCAGCGGATACAGCAAGGGCGCCAGATTGAACTGCGAAGCGAGCGCCGCGTACATCGGATACGCCTGGCGCGCCTCCGTCCATCGTGCAGCAAACTGCTCACCACCCGCCTCGCCGGATTTTTGCGTGCGCTCGGGCGGCTTCGTAGCCGCGATAGGTGTTTTCGGTGTCATGACTTGATGATCCAATTGCCGACTTCGGCGAGGAATCGAGCTGCAACGGCTTTGCGTCCATCGTGGTAACGCACGGCGACGACAGTGGCGCGGGCATCGAGCGAGCCGTCGGAATTCGAGACGTGCACGCGGTCTTCAAACTCCAGCGGCAACGTGGAGGCAAATAAGACTTCATGAGCGGTTCCAAATTCAATCACGGTCTGCTCCTGCAACCGGCGCCGCCCCATGCCGAGGGTAGTCACGCGCACCGGAATCCGCACCGGCGTGGCGCTTGGAAAAAGTTGCGCCAGTTTTACGACGCAGGTCTGTTCTGCTAACCCCGAGCCAATCCCAGCTTCACGTGGCACGATGTCCCCAACCCTTTTGTTGTCCTCAGGTCCCGGCCTGTGCTCACGCGCCATGGAATGGCAAGCCGCGTGGAGACATAGGGACAGCGACAGAATCCTTTCCCCGCAAGGAATTGCACGACCGCGGCCAAAGATCGGTTAGCTCCTATATTCGCAAGTTATTTACGGGTAGGGAGTTGCCCATGGCCCGCAGGGAGGTTTTTCTCGCGCGCGTCTCAGACTGATACTGAAACGTGTCACACGGGAATGCACGAATGCCGAGTTGCTGAATCGTGGGCCTTCAAAATCTTGCGGCTCAGGTTGATTACGAGGCGCTCTCGACCAGGTGTTTGTCCGAAGGTCGCAGCGGAATTTGATACTGCTTCAACTTTCTGTAAAGCGTCGCGCGGCTGATCCCCAGCATCCTGCCGGCAAGTGCCTTGTCTCCACCCGCCTGTTCGAATACACGGAGTATCGTCATGCGTTCCAAGTCGGCCAATGCCGTTGTGGAAAGAGCAGCAACATCAACGTTATTATTTCCCGCGCCTTCCGCTCCCCCGATTGCCGCGGGCAGGTCGGCGACGTCAATCACGTGACGGTCTCCCAGCGCCAGGGCACGGGCGATGCAATTCTCAAGCTCGCGGACATTTCCCGGCCAGTCGTATTGCAGGAAACTCTTCATCGCGGCAGGCGTCACCTGTACATTTTCACCGGGGCCATAGCGGTCGAGAAAACAGTGCACCAGCTGCGGAATATCCGAGCGGCGCTCCCGCAAACTGGGCAGGCGCACGGTGACCACGTCGAGCCGGAAATAAAGGTCTTTCCGGAATGTTCCCGCGCGGTAGGCTGCTTCGAGATCGCGATTGGTCGCGGCGATCACGCGAACATCCACCGGATTTTTTTCGTTGCTGCCCACGGGCCGCACTTCTTTTTCCTGCAGGACGCGCAGAAGTTTTGCCTGCAGCTCTAGCGGCAATTCCCCGATTTCGTCGAGAAAGATCGTTCCACCATTGGCCGCATGAAACAGGCCGGGCTTCGATTTCAGCGCCCCTGTGAATGCGCCCTTCTCATGGCCGAAGAGTTCGCTTTCCATTAGTGTAGGCACCAACGCGCCGCAGTCCACGGCGATGAAGGGCATCGGTGCTAGCGGCCCGCGGAAATGAATCGCGCGCGCCACCAACTCTTTTCCGGTACCGCTCTCGCCAGCCACCAACACAGGCGTCCGCGTATCCTTCAGCCGCGAGACCATGCGCATGACATCCTGAATCTTCGCCGACGTGCCGGTGATTCCGTCGAGCTGAGTTTCGGTGTTGACGCGCTCACGCAGAAAATGATTTTCGGTCACCAGGCGCACTTTTTCCGCCATGCGCTGCAGCAATTGCCGCAATCGTTCCACGCGGAAGGGCTTTTCGATATAGTCGTACGCGCCCTGGCGCATGGCCTCTACGGCCGATTCGATTGAGCCATGGCCGGTCATGATGGCCACTTCGGTGCGTGGCAATTGCTCCTTGATTTTGCGGAGTAGCTCCGTGCCGGAAAGGCTGGGAAGCTTCAAATCAGTGACGACGATGTCAGGCGGACCAGTCTCAAGCGATTCCAGCGCCGCCTCTGCCGTCTCGGCTTCCGCGCAGAAAAATCCCAAGCCTTGCCCGACGGTCATACAGAGCCGCCGGATACTCTGCTCGTCGTCCACAATCATGAAACGCAGCCGCTGTTCGTCCCTCATGGTTTTCCGATCGTTTTCTCGACCGCAGCCATCAGCTGATGGACGCGGAAGGGTTTTTCAACACAAGGTGTGCCAGCTTGTGCCAGCAGCGCGGCGGTCTCTTCACTCGCCGTGTCGCCGGTGATGAATATAATTTTTGCGGCCAGCTCCGGACGGTGGCGACGCAGCCAATCCTGGACGTCCGCGCCGGAGATGCCTCCCGGCGTCCGAAAATCTGAGATCACGCCGCTGAAATCTCCCGTAGCCAGAAGTTGTAGCCCGTCGGCCGCTGAATTCGACGGCACGATTTCGTATCCGCGGCGCTCGAGCGCGATCCGCAGGAACGCAGCGACGGACGGCTCATCCTCGATGAGCAGGATTCTCGCGCGCGCTGCCGTGGCGACGATCGGCGTGGCCGTCATCGGATGCCCTCCACGGCCGGCAATTCCGCGGCCTTTTCGAGCACGGGCAATCGCACGACAAATGTGCAACCCACGCCGTCCTCATTATTCCGCGCGGTGATTTCCCCTTGATGCGCGCGGACGATCCCGTAGCAGATGCTCAATCCCAGGCCCGTTCCCTTGCCCACTTCCTTGGTTGTGAAGAATGGGTCGAAGATGCGGTCGGGATGCGAGATACCCGGCCCGTTGTCGCGAAAGAGAATTTCGATCTGGCCGTCGCGATGCGACGTCTCGATTTTGATTTTCCCGCGGCGCCGCGTATCCTGCACCGCGTCGTAAGAGTTATTCAGAATATTCAGGAATACCTGCTGCAACTGGTGCGGATCGCCGACGACCACGGGAAGGTTCTCATCGTAGAGTTCGACGAGCTCGACACCATGATTAGAAAAATCGTAAGCACGGAGTTTTAGCGTTTGACGCAGCACCGTGTTCACCTGCACCGGCTCGCGCTGGGCCGGCATTTGCCGCGCAAAACTCAGCAAGTTCTGGACGATCACGCGGGTGCGCTGCGCCTCTTGCAGAATTACCTGTAACTCGCCCTTTGCCGCTGCGGGGATTTCCGGGCTCTCCAACAGGAGGTCGGTGAAGCCCACAATTGCAGCAAGCGGATTATTCACTTCGTGGGCTACGCCGGAAACCAGCTGGCCCAGCGCCGCCATTTTTTCCGTGTGCATCAATTTCGCCTGGAGATCCGCGGCATCTGTGACGTCGGTCATCACCACGACGATACTGTTGATGTCTCCCTGCTCATCGCGCATCGGACTCAGGCTGATCGAGAACTGCCCCGCAGAACCGTCGCCACGGATGACCGGAATCTCCAGATTGTCTAGCGCCGCGCCATGCAGCGTTCGCTCAAGCGCCTCCGTCAGCAACGGCCTGCGCGCCGTTGGAACCATTTCAACCAGCGGATGACCGAGCAGCTCGTCCTCGCGGTAGCCGGTTTCAAAGCAGCGCCGGTTCGCGTAGCTGATAAGTCCCGCAGTGTCGAGCACCAGAATCATGCTTTGTGTGTTGTTCAGGATGTTATTGTTGAAATCTCGCTCGCGCCGGTAGCGCCGCTCCGCCTCGCGACGGTCGGTGACGTCTTTCAACACGTGAATGGTGCGCAGGTCGTCCTGATGACCGCTGGTGATGCGGGATGCAGTCACCAGATAGGACCGCTCGCCCGATTGGAAGATGAACTCTTCCTGCGGCGCTCTCGGATTCCGGCAAAACGGGCATCGTCCGGGCTGCGGGGGTGCCGCGAGCAATTCCATTTTCCCGATGTCACGTCCTACCGCTTCCGTTGGGCGCACCTTGAGCAATTCCGCCAGCACCCGATTCAGCCGCAGCACTCGATTTCTTACATCGTGAACCACGATGAAATCGGAAATCGCGTCGAAATCCTCCACCCACTGCTTGCGCGATTGCTCGATCCGCGAAAACAACCGTACATTCTCGAGCGCGACCGACGCGTGACCCGCCAGCGCCTCCAAAAGCTGGCGTTCCGTCGGCGAAAGCTCGCGCGTCAACTCCACCAGACACAACACGCCGAGCAATTCCCCTTCGCTCCCCGTGAGGCGCGCCAGAAGCAGATCGCCCCACCCGACCGCTTCGCCCAGCTCGCGGCCCAGTAACGTCGTTGCAGGTCCGCCGCGGAAATCCACCGCGGGCACCCTGGCCTGTTCTGCCAACGCGGCTGCGACGCGATATTGAGTCGTTGCATCCCAGCGGTGAGCCGGACCGCTGAGGGCCGCGATCGCCCATTCGGATCCACGTGCAAGGACTAGTACGGCCGCGCGCGCGTCCAACATTTCTGAGGCGCGCGCCGTTAGTCGCCGCGCGAATTCAGAGGCACCGAGCGATGGGTTTAATTCCAGAGTTGTGGCGGAGAATTGTGCCAGCAGGCTCTCGAAAGAGCCATCGAGACGAGAAGGGGTCTCCCGAGTTTTCATCAATGCACACATGGAGGTTCAGGGGGCTTGTGCGCGTTGCGCCTTTACTTCTAAGACGTTACGGTCTGATCTCATTTTGAGTCAAGCGAAGTGGTCTGACGTGTTGTTGAAACGGGTAATCAGGCAGGTGTCGCAACCTGAGACCCGAGGCGAAGGCCTTCCGGGAATTTGAGACGATTCGCAGGCCAGGCGTGCCCTGGAGCACAATCGAATTTATTTTCTAAATATCTACAAATCAATCATTTACGAGAATACTTGCGGGATTCCAGGACACCCTGAAGAAGCCTTCCCGCGTGGCATTGGCCTTGCAATTTCAAAGGTTGGAAGTTTCTCGCTGGAGGGAGTGCGTTCATGAAGAGGAAACCGGGGATTGCCGGTTTTGGACTCGCGCTGCTCCTATGGGGGGCGTTGGCGTCGCCGATTTGGACTTATTCGCAGGATGCATCGTCAGAGTCCGCGAAGCGGAAAGTCAAAAGCAGAGTTATGCCTGACTATCCGTCGCTGGCAAAGCAAATGAGAGTGACTGGTAAGGTCAAGATCGAAACAACAATCGCGGCAGACGGCCATGTCTCGAGCACAAAAGTGGTTGGGGGCAGTCCGCTGTTGGTGAACGCCGCGCTCGACGCCGTCAAGAAGTGGCGGTTCGAGCCGGCAGCCAAAGAATCAGTGGAAACAATCGAATTCGAGTTCGCCGGACAGAATTAGCGGTCCTGACCGCATCGGCGCAAGAGTTCCTTCCGGGCAGGGAGTGGAGGCGTTGCACATGACGATCAGCAAGAAGCTCTATCTTGGATTTGGGGCCATCCTGGCCATCATGCTGCTGCTGTTTATCATCAACATCTTCACCGTGGCGCGCGAATACAACGCGCGCTCGGCCTCCGCCGCCACTCTGGCTGACGTGCAGACGATCGAGAGCATCCGCTACCAGATGATGGAGAACCGCCTGTTTCTTGGAAACTACCTGCTGAGCGGCGATTTGCGGGACGAGGACAAGAACAACAAGGGTGTTGCAGATCTATTGTCGCTCGCAAAGGACGGTGCCAACAGAGCGAACGATCCATTCCTTCGAAACGCGCTTGCCCAGGTGGAGGAGAATGAGCGCAACTGGTCGGAGAATTTTGCGAAACAGATGATCGCCAAGCGCCATCAGGTGGATGCGGGTGATGCAACCGTCTCCGACATGCAGATTTATTATCTCCAACACGATCCCGCCTCGTGGACCAACAAATCGGTCGGCGTGCTCGACGAAGCCAACCGCGCCGTTCGCAAAACGCTTGAAGATTCCAACGTCAAGGCAGCGTCCGCGACCACATGGAGCACGGGGATCACCACCATCGGGACTTTGCTGGCAATGATCCTGGGGGCTTTAATTGCCTTCCGCACGGCGAAGACAATCAAGGATCCCGTCTATCACCTGATTGAAGTGGCGCACCGGATCGGCGAAACAGGGGATTTGGATCAGACCATTGACATTCATCGCGACGACGAAGTTGGTGTGCTTGCAAACAATTTCAACAAGATGATCGTCCACCTGAAGGAGATGGCGACCGTTTCGGCGTCCATCGCCGAAGGACAGTTGTCCGTCACAATTCAACCGCGGTCGCAGCAGGACACTATGGCCAAGGCATTCGCGCGCATGACGCAGGGCCTCCGCGACCTGGTCCGTCAGGTACGTGACAGCGCGTCGCAAGTGGCCAGTGGCGCGGGACAAATGGCGAGCGCCTCCGATGAATCGGCCAAGGTCAGCGTGCAGGCGGCTTCTGCTATCGATGAAGTCACCAGCACAATGCACGAGATGAGCATCAACGTGCAGAACGTGGTGAAGAACACGCAGGTGCAGGCCTCGAGCGTCGCTGAAACTTCCGCTTCGATCGATCAGATGGTCACATCTATTCAGCGTGTGGCCGATACGGCCAAGTTGCTCGTGGATATCTCGCATCGCTCGCGTGAGGAAGTCCAAACCGGAATGGTCACGATGGACAAGGCCACCGAGGGCTTGAACCGCACGAGCCACGCCATCCAATCGTCCGCCGAAATTATTGACGTGCTCGGCCGCCGCGCCGATGACATCGGCAAAATCATCGAGGTGATTGACGATCTCGCCGAACAGACCAACTTGCTAGCCCTCAATGCTGCGATTGAAGCGGCTCGCGCGGGGGAACATGGCCTGGGCTTTGCAGTCGTTGCCGAGGAAGTCCGCAAGCTCGCTGAGAAGTCCACGCAGTCGACCAAGGAAATCTCCGAGTTGATTCAGGGCATTCAGAAAGAAGCGCGCGAAGCCGTCGAAAACATGGAGAAGAGCACCACCATGGTTCAGGAGGGTTTGACGCTGAACAAAGACCTCAGCCTCGCGCTCGAAAAAATTTCCGATGTGGTCTCAGAAGTTTACAAGTTCTCGCAGGAAATCGGCGGGGCCACCATGGAGCAATCGAGCGGCTCGGCGCAAATCGCCAAGGCCACGAACCGCCTCACCGAAATCACGCAGGAAATCAACTCCTCGGTCGAAGAACAGGCCTCGGGCGCGCAGGCGGTGGTCCGCGCGATGGAAAAAATGCGCGAACTCGTGCAGCAGTCCACATCAAGTTCCACACAATTGGCCGCGACGGCCGAGCAGATGTCCAAGCTTTCGCGTGGCCTGCTCAATTCCATGGACCGTTTCGTAATCGATGAGGGCCACATGGACACGCGCCGTTTTCCGGCACGCCGCCCTGCAACAATCGCTGATCAGCGTGATGCGACTGAGTACGCTGAAGTTGCGCGGTCCTGAGCGCGCACACGAGACCCATGGATAAAGACCTCCAGTTAGTCAGCATCCGCGTCGGGCGTGAAACATTCGGCCTCCCGATCTCGCTCGTCCGCGAGATTGTGCGCGTCCCGGAAATCACTTCCGTCCCGAATGCTCCGGAGTACATCGAAGGCGTCATCAACCTGCGGGGCCGCATCATCCCGGTGGTGGATCTGCGAAAGCGCTTCGGCGAAAAAATTACCGAACCGAACAAGAAAACTCGCATCGTGGTTGTGGAACTCGAGAGCCGCCGAATCGGCTTGATCGTGAATTCCGCTTCCGAGGTGCTCAAGATCGCGCCTTCCGAAATCGAATCGCCGCACGACGTCTTCCAGGAAGGCGAATTGAACTACATCACCGGCGTTGGAAAGTTGAAAGGGCGGCTAGTGATCCTGCTCGACCTGAACAAGATCCTGCAGCGCGGGGAGCTGCGCCGTATTGACGAGTTTGCCGGATCCACCGCCGTTCCTGCTGGCGGCGCCGCACGAGATTTTTAGGCCGAGCCCGGGGGCGAGAACGTCGAGGGACGAATGTCCACACTCACAACCCAAGTTGAACTTACAGATCCCGAATTGAAGCTCCTGCAAACCCTGGTTTACCAGGAATGCGGCATGTTCTTCGACGAGCGCCGCACTCATTTCCTGCGCGACCGTCTGCAGCGCCGCCTGAAGGCTTGCCAGATGGATTCCTTCTACAGTTATTACCGCCTGCTCACCAGCCGTGAAGGCAAGCAGGAGCTCACCGCGCTGCTCGAAAATCTTACCGTCAACGAGACCAGCTTTTTCCGCATCCGCCCCCAGCTGGATCTCTTCCAGAAATTTGTCCTGGAAGAAATCCTGAAGCACAAGCAAGAGCGGCGCGATTGGACGCTGCGCATCTGGAGTGCGGGCTGCTCCACCGGGCCTGAGCCATATACCATCGCCATCCTCGTCTGTGATGCGCTCGCTTACTACTACCTGCGCAATCCATTGCCTTTCGAGATGCCCACGCCCAAGCCGCTCATCCCGCCGCCGTGGAAAGTGGAAATCATCGCCTCGGACATCAACTACTCTGCGCTGCTCACTGCTCAGCAAGGGACATACACCGAATCGCAGATGGAACCGGTGGATTACACCTGCCGCCTGCGCTATTTCGACAAAGTCGGAGACAAATACACCGTCAAGGCCGCGCTGAAGAGTCTCGTCCAGTTCGATTTTCACAATCTGAAGACCGAATACCTGCCGCAGCGCAACGACGCTATCTTCTGCCGCAACGTGATGATCTATTTCGATGAAGCCGAGCAGAAGCGCCTGATCGAAAAGTTTCACCGCTGCTTGAATCCCGAGGGCTATCTCTTCGTCGGCCACGCTGAGAGTCTCTTCGGCCTGACCACCAAGTTCCACATGATCCATCAGAGCAACGCCACCGTTTATCAGCGTGTTGAGGGAGCACAGTGACATTCTTTCCCGACGAGCGTGCCTCCGAGCTCCGCGACCTCTTTTTTGAGAGCGCCCAGGAGATTCTCCAGGCCATGAACGAGGCCGGGCTCGCGCTGGAAGTGCATCCGGGCGACCAGGAAAGCCTCCGCCGCGTCCGCCGCGCCGTGCACACCCTGAAGGGCGATTCGGCGGCGTGCGGCTATCGAGGATTGAGCGAACTTGCGCACGAACTCGAAGATGTTTTGACGCCCGAGCTGGCCAAGGAAAATGCCGGGCTGATCGCCGAAGTGGTTCTGACCGCCGCTGACACTTTTCACGAGATGTTGGCTGCGTATCGCAACAATTTGCAGCCGCCCGATGGAGGCGCCCTGCGTGATCACATCCATCGTTTGCTGCACAAGCCTGCCGCCCCGTCCCAAAAATCTGCGCGCGCTGCAAATTTCGATTGGACCGAATACGAGCGATTGATGATCGCCGAGGCGCTTCGCCGGGGCGAAACGGTTCACCAGATTGCACTGCAACTCGACCCGGAAGCTCTGCTTCCGGCTGCTGCTTATGAACTGGTGCGGAAGGCTCTGGAAAGCAGTGGGAAAATTCTCGCCATTCATCCGGAAACAGGCGCGCCACTCGAACAGGCCGGCATGATCGAAGCGGCGCTCTCGAGCGCGAAATCAGCGGACTGGATTCGAAAGCGCTGCCAGGTTCCATCGGTAGTCACGAAAATAACCGTCGAAAAAGCGCCGGAGCAGCAATCGGTACCGCCGCGCGACCTGCTGGATATTCTGCTTGAATCCGAGGCCGCCGCCGTCTTCGCAGGAATCTCCGGGGGACCATCGGAAGCCGCCGGGAGCCACGGTGATGAGCTTCACGGCGCCAGCCTGCCGGGCGGCCTTGCGCAAGCCCCGGAAAATTCACTGCGGGTGGATGCCACACGGATTGACACGGTGATGAATCTTGTCGGTGAGCTGATCATCGGCAAGTCAATGCTCCAGCGCACTATCGTTGAATTCGAGCAGCGCTTTGCGAAAGATCCGTTGCGCGGGAAATTTTCCGATGCGCTTGCCTTCCAGTCGCGCGTTCTCGGCGAGCTCCAGAAGTCTGTAATGGAGATTCGCATGGTGCCCGTCGAGCAGCTATTCCGCCGCTTCCCGCGACTGGTGCGCGATGTGGGTAAGCAACTTAATAAGGATGTCGCGCTCGAACTCGCCGGCCAGAATACAGATCTCGATAAGAGCATCCTCGACGCGCTGGCCGAGCCGCTCGCCCATCTCGTTCGCAACGCCGCCGGCCATGGGATCGAATCGGCCGCCGAGCGCGGAGCGGCAGGCAAACCTGCGCGCGGCACGATCCGCTTGAATGCGTTCCATGAAGGCGATCAGGTGGTGATCGAAGTTTCTGACGACGGCCATGGCCTGGATCGCGAGAAGATTGTCGCGCGTACGATCGAGCGCGGCATTCTCACTGCCGAGGAAGTTTCTCGACTGAGTGATCCTGAGGTGTTCCGCTTGATTTTCACGCCGGGATTCAGCACTGCCGATCAGATTACGGAGATATCCGGCCGCGGAGTTGGCCTAGACGTGGTGCAAAACGCGCTCGAGGGTCTGAAAGGCGCGATTGAGCTCGAGAGTGAACCCGGCAAAGGAACAAAGTTTCGGCTGCTGGTTCCGCTCACTCTGGCGAGCATTCAGGCGCTGCTGTTCCGCGTCGGCGGGCGTCTCTATGCCGTGCCTCTGGCTTCAGTCGTCGAGATCACCCGGGTCACCGAGGCAGATGTTCACCGCATGGATGACCATGAAATTTTCCAGTTGCGCGAGCAGGTGCTCACCCTGGTACGCCTCAACCGCCTGGTCAATCATTCGCAGCACGAAAAAGCCGGACGCACGTTTGTGATTGTGATTGGCACAAGCACACGCCGCTTCGGGCTCGCCGTGGACAGCTTAATGGGCGAACAGGAGCTGGTCATTAAGGCGCTGGAAGACGCCCTGGTCACTTCCCCGCTCGTCAGCGGCGCTTCGATACTTGGCGACGGCACCGTCGTCTTGATCTTGAATATTCCCGCTGTGCTTTCGCATCTCTCTCGAATCCCGGCGGTGGGGGCCACGGCATGAGCGAAAAACTTCGCGTTCTTGTCGTGGACGATTCCGCGCTCATGCGCAAGCTGATCCCCCAGGCCTTGCTGCACGATCCCACGATCGAAGTGGTCGGGACGGCGATGGATGGATCCATCGGCCTGAAAAAAATTGAAGAGCTGCGACCCGATGTGGTCACGCTCGATCTCGACATGCCGCGCATGGACGGCATCGAGATGCTGCGCCAGATAACGCGCAAGCATCGAGTGCCGGTGATCGTGGTAAGCGCGCAAACCACGCAAAGCGCTTCTCTCACATTGAAAGCGCTTGCGTTCGGCGCCTTTGATTTCGTGACCAAGCCGCCCGACGCCGCTTCCGGCCGCATGGAGCAGATCGCTGCGGAGCTTGCCCTGAAGATCAAAGTTGCAGCCGCTTCGGGCGCGCCAAAAATGATCATCACCGCGCCTCCTTCGAAGCGCAAAGAGCCACGGCGCACCACGATGCCCCACTGGCCCTCGCGCATCGTCGCTATCGGCATCTCAACCGGCGGGCCGAACGCGCTGCAATATCTTTTTTCCCAGCTCCCGGAAGATTTCCCGGGCTGCCTGCTCGTCGTACAACATATGCCCGAGGGTTTCACGGAAATGTTCGCACGTCGTCTGCACGAATCCTCTCCGATTGAAGTGAAGGAAGCGCAATCCGGCGACTTGCTGCTCGCCGGGCGCGCGCTGATCTGTCCAGGCAACCGGCACATGAAAGTGCGGCGCATGGCCCATGGCGATATTGCCGTGCTGGTGGATCAACCGCGAGTGAACGGGCATCGCCCCTCCGTGGATGTTCTTTTTCAATCTGTCGCGCAGGAATTCGGAGGCAATGCAGTAGCTGTTCTGATGACCGGGATGGGCGACGACGGCGCGGCGGGAATGGGCGCGATCCAGGCGGCGGGCGGCATCACCATCGCCCAGAGCCTCGACACGTGCGTGGTGGACAGCATGCCGCGCGCCGCTA
>Ga0307469_10000070_pt1 | contig 38359 bp, 28 predicted proteins | sample atmos_gasesAM2C__FD_203084 | JGI IMG/M metagenome (GOLD analysis project Ga0307469, IMG submission 203084) | Hardwood forest soil microbial communities from Morgan-Monroe State Forest, Indiana, United States - atmos_gasesAM2C_515 | ecosystem: Environmental > Terrestrial > Soil > Temperate... | reverse complement strand
ATCAGGAAAAGCTGCTGACTCCGGAAGCCCAGACCTTGGCCGGCGACGCATACGCCGGGTCCATGAATTACTGGGCGGCCTCGTCCGGTGATCTCCTGCACCGGATGCTCTATGCCGATATCAAGACTTACCTGGTGGAATTGCTTATGAAGCAGGACCAGATGAGCATGGCTGCTTCGGTAGAAAGCCGCGTGCCTTTTCTGGATCACGAGTTGGTCGAATTTGCGGCGAGCATTCCGGCGAAGTATGCCACCGACGGGCTGGCCGGAAAATTCATCCTGAAGTCGGCGGTGGAAGATCTGCTACCACGGGAGATTGTGTATCGCAAGAAGATGGGATTTCCGACGCCTTGGGCATACTGGCTGGGCGGGGCACAACTCGACCAGTTAGAGCATCTGTTGCTGGAGCCGCGGACTTTAGAGCGCCGGTACTTTCGCCCGGAGGCCGTGAAGGCACTCTTTGCCGAGCATCGCGCCGGTGCGCGGGATCACGGCAATCGGATTTGGCGGCTGTTGAATCTGGAGCTTTGGCAGCGAGTGTGTCTCGAGAACGAACCGGTGGTCGAGGCGTCGCACACACAGAACGTCGCTCTTACGCGATAAAGTCCCTTGCATTCGTATCAGGGCGCACCCGCGCCCTGATAGGGGCCCGCGGCGGGTGAACGGATTCGAAGCTACTTCTTCAACTGCGAAGCTGAGTTGATATGTGGTTCCAGCAGCGCCAGCAAGTCTTTGCGGAGGCGGGGACCACACGCGATCAGACCGGATAGCAGGGGATCCCGGTTGTTGGCTCGGAACTCGGAACCTTCCAAGGTGGTCACGAATCCACCGGAACTGAGCACGAGGGCAGCGCCCGCGGCCACGTCCCATTCGTTTTTCGGAGTGAGCGTGAACGTAATGTCGGCAAGGCCCGCGGAAACCAACGCCAGCTTGTAGGCCACCGAACCCATCGCGCGAATCTCCAGTGGCCCGTTCTCAAAGGCTTTCCACTCGCCACGCTTAACTTCGCTGCGGCTGGCCAGCGTGACCGCTCCCTGCAAAGTTTCTCGCGCACTGGGCGCAGCCGGTTTTCCGTTGTAAAACACTCCAGTGTCGATTGCTGCCATGAAAGTTTCGTTGGTGGCCGGATTGTGAATGCCCCCGGCCACTGGATGTCCATTCTCGACGTATCCAATGGAGACGCAGAATTCGGGGATTCCCTTCACGAATTCGCGGGTGCCATCCAACGGGTCGACCACCCAGACGCGCTTCTTCTCGAGGCGGGAGAAATCATCCACGCTTTCTTCCGAAAGCCAGCCCTCGCCATCGCGAAGCAGGTTCTGCCGCAAGACAGCGTCGATCGCCCGATCGGCTTCCGTGACCGGGTCGTGGCCGGCTTTGAATTCGGTGTCAATCGCCCCGGGGGTGAAGCGGGCGAAGATGGCGCGAGCGTCATCGACTGCGTGTTCGATTCGTTTCAGAATCTCGGAATAGGCAGAAGTCATGAGTCCTTTTGGAGACAAAATGTCAGGCCCATAGCATGCGGACGCCGGTAATCAGGAGAATCGCGCAGAGAATACGCCGCAACCACACCACCGGAACGCGCGTACTGAGATACGATCCCACCAGGCCACCGGGGATGGAACCGATCAGCAAGCCAGACACCAGCCCGGGATCCACGTTGCCGAGCCGGAAATGCAGAAAGCCGGTAACCCCGGTCAATACGACCGCGTGCACGATGTCGGTCCCAACGTTCACCTTGGGCGGGTAGCTGTAAAACAGCAACAGCATCATCATGATGATGCTGCCCGAGCCCACCGAAGTCATGCCCACGAGAAAGCCGGAGAACAGTCCAATGATGGTCATCCCCACAAAAGATTTCAGAGTTGGGGAGCGATTGACCATCCGCTCCTCAATGCGGGTTTGGAAGATGAGCAGCAGGGGAATGCACACCAGCAATATGCCGATGGCCATTTTGATGACGCTGTTGACTCCGTCCCCGTAAACGTGGCGAAGATGGGTGAGGAAAACGACGCCGCTCGCGGAGCCCGGGACGCTGCCCACGGCCAGGGCCAGCACGACTTTGCGGCGAACGGTGCCTTTCCTGAGATGAACGATGCTGGCAGGAATCTTGGTGAAGAAGTTGAATAGCGCATCAGAACCCACTGCGATGATCGCCGGCACGCGCAGGCCGAAGATCAGGATGGGCAGCAGCAAGACGCCGCCGCCCAGTCCCGTCAGACCGATCAGAGTGCCCACACAAAAACCAACCAGGATTTTGGCTGCAATCAGCGGCATGGGGATTCCTGGTTCGCCTCCTTACGCGGGGCCGTTCACTCCGATGAAGCCTTGCTGTTCCAGGTGCAGGATGATTTCCTGGGCGGCTTCCTCCGGAGAAAGTTCGGCGGTATTGATCACGACCTCAGCCTTCTGGGGAGCCTCGTACGGATCAGAGATGCCGGTAAATTCCTTGACGATCCCGGCACGCGCCTTGGCGTACAGGCCCTTGCGATCGCGCTGCTCGCAGGTTTCGAGCGGGGTGGCAACATGCACCAGCACGAAGCCACCCACCGGCTCGATCATCTCGCGCACCGCCTTGCGGACTGCTTCATAAGGGGCAATGGGAGCACAGATGGCAATGCCGCCGTTTTTGGTAATCTCCGACGCCACATAACCGATGCGGCGGATGTTGATGTCGCGATGTTCTTTCGAGAAGCCAAGCTCGGAAGAGAGATGCTTGCGGACCAGGTCGCCGTCCAGAATTGTCACTGGCCGGCCGCCCGTCTCCAGGAATTTCGTTAGAAGAACGTTCGCAATCGTCGACTTTCCCGACCCGGACAGGCCCGTGAAGAAGATTGTTACGCCCTGCTTGTGGCGGGGCGGATAGCTGCGACGCAATTCCTGGACAACCTCCGGGTAGGTGAACCAGGCGGGGATGTCTCGTCCCTCGTTTAGACGCTGACGCAATTCCGTTCCGGAAATATTCAGCACGCGCGAGTCCTTGGGTACCTCGTTGTCAGGCACGTACTTATCCTGGTCTTCGAGGTACACCATCATGTTGAAAGGCACCATGGTGACGCCGATGTCAGCCTCGTGCTTCTTGAAGAGCCCCTGCGCGTCGTAAGGGCCGTAGAACGGCTTGCCGTCGGTGTCGTTGCCCGGCCCGGCGTGATCTCGTCCGACGATGAAGTGCGTGCAGCCATGGTTTTTGCGAATCAGGCCGTGCCAGATCGCTTCGCGCGGTCCTCCCATGCGCATCGCAAGCGGTAAAAGGGAAAGCCTGACGGTCGCCTGCGGATATTTCGAGAGAAGCAACTGGTAGCAGCGCACGCGCGTGAAGTAGTCGACGTCGCCCGGCTTCGTCATGCCTACGGAAGGATGAATCAGCAGATTTGCTTCCACCTGCTTGGCAGCACGGAAGGTGAGTTCCTGGTGGGCGCGGTGCATGGGGTTGCGCGTCTGGAATGCGACCACCCGGCGCCAGCCGAGACGGGCAAATTCCGCGCGCAGTTCCGCGGGAGTGAGGCGCAACGAACGAAAATCATAATGTGAAGGAAGCTGCAATCCCTCGAGTCGACCGCCGACGTACCACGGGTTGGCCTTGTTCATGGCGTAGTCGGCGCCGGGATGGGCTTTGCTGGTCGTGCCAAAAACACTTTTTGCTTCGGCGGATCGATCTGGTTGCCAGACATCTTCGACGTTCAGCACGGCAAGCATGACGCCTTCACCGTCCCGGAGAGCCACCTTGCTGCTTCCCGGCTTAAGGGATTTTGCAAAGTCCTCGGTCACGTCGAGGGTGATGGGCATCGGCCAGAGGACGCCGCTGGTCAGTCGCATGTTGTTGCAGACGCCTTCGTAGTCTGCGCGGTTCATGAAACCGCGCAGGGGTGAGAAGCCTCCGCTCAAGAGGAGTTCGACATCGCAAACCTGGCGGCCCGTCAGATCCCACGACGGCCATTCCTTGGAGTGAGCCTTGAGTTCCGCCGCGCGGGCGGGATCGGCTACAAGGTTGATCAATTCCCCGCCGTGCGGGGCAATGAGATGGCTGGTAGTCAAATCCGTGAACCTCCTTGGGTTCGTAATTATTTTTGGATTGCGCCGGATTTGGATCCGGCAAGACAACTTGCTCACCATGTGTCCGCTCAGCTCGAGGCCGCAATCACTGCGCCCAGTACTGCTGGTGAGTACGACTGACCACGAAATCTTTGATTCCCAATTGTTACATAGGAACCTCGGCAGGATATTGATGCTCGCGTTTCGGCAAGGAACCACCTTTGATCCGGTCCGTCACGGTTCCTCCTGAAAGGTTTCGACGAGCGCGATGTCCACCTCGTCCACCTGAACTGGCGACAATTCGCCTACTTGCCAAACCCGCTTTGTCCAGACAGCCCATAACAGGCCCAGTCCGTAGGGCAGAAATCCGATCAGTGTCTGCAGGGCCACCTGCAGGTAGGTGTGCGCGAAGAACCAGTTGCGCATCAGGAGCAGACTGCCGATTAAAGGCAAGGTGAGAAGCACGGGAAGCGTGTAGGCTTCACGCAAGTATGCGCCCATGCGGACGCCGAGCACGCGACACATGTGTCGCGGCATGAAAACCAGCGAAGTGCACATGAGCGGGATCGCAGTGCCAAACGCATCACCGACAATGCCGAATGGCCGGATCAGCACGATGCTCAAGATCACGTTGGTGACGCTCTCGATCAGCGTGACCCAGGCAAGTGTCTTGTGTTTGGCCATGCCGTAAAGGATGCGGGCAGATGCGCCCTGGGCTAAGGTAAACATCAAAGGAATCGCCAGAACAACCAGGACCGGGTAGCTGGCCGCTATGTATTTAGGCCCGACCCATGCCGCGATGACCGACTTCCCTAAAATGACGAGTACAGCAGTGATGGGGAAAATAATCAGGGCGCACGCGCGGTTCCCAGCCACAAGGATTTTTCTGAGCTGGTTCATGTCGTTTTTCGCGTGAGACTGACCGGCCATGGGGACGAAGATCTGTGCAAGACTGCCCACGACCTCGCCGGCGTAATCGAGCAGGCGGTCGCCGATGGAAAAGTAGGTGATTGCCGTCACGGAAAGAAATGTGCCGATCACGATTTCGTCGGTTTTGTAGCGCAGTTTGTAGCCGATCATCAGCATGAAGCTGATCGCGCTGTAGTTGGCAATTTCGCGAAACGCTTTGCGATCGACATACTTCCAGCCAAAGCGGACCGGCAAAAGACGCAGCGCGATGGACGCGCGGGCCAGAGAACTGACAAGAGGGAGCACCACCGTGATCAAGGCGACGGTCAGCAATCCGTATCCGTCATTCAGGGCGAGCACGATCAGCAGCGCGCGCAGTAAAGTGGAAATGAGATTCGTAAGGTTGACGAAGTAAAAGCGCTGCAAGCCTTCAAGAATCCCGCCAAAAACTCCAGTCGGAAAACCCAGAGCAACGGCCGTTCCAACCATCAAGAAGAGCAGGCGGGCCGTGACCAGAAAGTCAACGGGAATGCGAAACAAGCGATTCACAAACAGGCTACAGACGAGCGTTACGATCATGGCCACGGCACCGATGGTGGTGTAGGTGGCCAGGCTCGTGTTGATGAGCTTGGCAAGGCCTTCCTGATCGCCCGTAGCGGTGTAGGTGGAGACGTAGCGGATGATCGAGGAGCGGATGCCCAGATCAAAGAGGCCGTAGTAGCCGGTGACCGAGAAAATCAGGATCCAGATGCCGTACGCAGTGTCGCCCAAGCGATGCAGGATGAAAGGCGAGAGAAAGATCCCCACCAGGATGTTCACGCCCAGGCTGAACCAACTGGTGCCGACATTCTTGAGGATTTCGATTCTGCGCATCAGCTAGTGGTTCCTCGGAACTGGAGGCGCGGCAACGCCCATGGGCAGCGGCACGGGGTAGCCGAGCGAGGCGGGATCGCGCACATAACAACTTTCGGGCGCCCACATTGAATTCAGCGTAAGCATTGTGCAGGCCTTCAGCGAACGGCCTCAGGCACGCGAGCGGTCACCAATTCGTAGCCGAGGCTGGTCATCAGGTCGCCCCAGGCCGATTCGATCTGTTTCACACAAGTTTCTGGCAGCGCGGTGCGCCAACCCCCGGACTTCGCGACCCGCACGAAGGGAATGTCCTTCCGGCGATTCTTGGTGGCAACCCATTGGTCCTCTTCCAGCTTTTCCAATGCCCGCATCCGGTCGGCTGAGCTTTGTTCGATCGCATGCTGCAGCCGGCTAGGAATGGGATCGATGCCGAGGAACTTGGCGACCCGAGCCAATTCGAAAGCCGTGTCCTTGATCATGTCTTCGTAGCGAAGCAGAAGGAAATTCTTGCGTTTCCCGCGCGTGTACATCCAGCTGGCGACGTTTTCTCCCCACGTGCCCCATCCGATGGAAATCAGTTTCCCGTTGACAAAGTCGTCGACGTATTGCTCCAGGGGATAGGCATCGTCAATCTGCATGTATTTTCTTTGAAAATCGTAATAAGAGAGCGCGACATCGCGCGGGTCACGCACGATATAGATGATTTTGGGATAGCGATGATCAAAATATTCGTGCGTCTTGATGATCCGCGGCCGGGGAGTTGCCTTGAGGGCCTTGTTGGACTGGGACGATGTGTCGGGAATGAGCTTCTCGATGTTGGTGAAGCTGACGTCAAGGTCGTGGTGGACAAGATTGGCGATCAGAAACCGGGTCCAGGTGTTTCCCGAGCGCGGATAAGAGACGACAAACGTGTCGTCCGGGTAGACGGCAAAATTGCGTCCGGCTCGGTCGGTCCCCAACATGTATTTCAGGACTGTCTTGATTCCGTAAATCATGGGGCGAGGGACTCCAGGAACAATTTCACGTTAGCGGGAGGTGCCATTTCGTCGTTGCTGCGTGTCGTTTTCAGCATCGAGAGTGATCTCCCAGGGGCAATGCCGGGTCCGCCACATTCTTTGTCACCGTTATTAATCCCTCGAATCCGGCGTTTTTCAACGAGCGCGAACTGCGCGCTTTCGCCTGGCGCTCGACACGCCGGAGGTGGATCCGATACAAGGTCTGGAGCAAGTGAGGAAAACGCCGGAGGCCGACTTGTGCGAATGCCAACTTCCAACTGGGCACGGATGTCTGCGCTTTCAGCATACTCTGCAACGCTTCTGGAAATTCGCCACCGAGCAGGGCTTGCTTGGCGCGCTGATACTCGATTGCGGCGGAAATGTTGCGAATCTTTTTGCGAACGAACCCAGCCTGTTCCTGGGTTAAAGTCGCGGCTCGCAAATGTTTTTCATAAACCTGAATGAGAGCCTGCTTCATGAGCTCGTTGCTGGAGGCAAGGCCATTGCCCAGGCGGTGGCAAATCTGGATTTCTCGCGTGAACGAGAAGCCGATGCCTGCATGGCTCAAACGTAGCCAGAGGTCATAATCCTCGCAGCGCCGAAATTGTTCATCGAAGAGGCCAACCTCTAGCAGCGCCTGACGCGCGACCACCGTCGAGGACGTAATCACCGTCGACCGTTCGCGCAGTAAGCCTTCGAAGTCAGTCGGCAAGGATTGCGGCGTGCTGTCGAACAGAACTCCCACCGGAACATCACCGCGAAGGAATACGCCATTCGCGTATACCAGTTGGCAAGACGGATTTGCCTCCAGAAATGAAACCTGCATGCTCAAGTGCTTCGGCAACCAGAGATCGTCACTATCCAGGAAAGCGACATACTTTCCGCTCGCGGAGCCGATGGCTGCATTGCGGGCGCCGCTCGGCCCGCGATTCTCCTGTTGGATGTAGTGAATTCTGGACCGGTATGGTTGAAGTGCGGCTTCTAAAGCCGGCGTATCGGGGGAACCGTCATTTACGACGAAAACTTCCGAACAACAAAGGGTTTGGGTAAAAACCGAACCGAGCGCGGCCGCAATGTAGGGTGCGGCATTGTAGGCGGGGATCACCACGCTGACCGTCGGTGTGTTGTCCGGCAGTCCGCTCACACGTGCCGGAATTTCGTCTCCGGTGCCCAACAAGCTGCTCCTTTTTTCCACCAGCAGGGTTCATCGCCGTCAGAATCCGGGCACACCCTGCAGTATGGCCTACATCAGTAAATACTAACGTGGCGAAGAGCGGTTTCTGCGGCTTTTGTCGGTCCACCGATGGGTATCTAGGTACCTTGGTAATCTCAAATCAGCCTGTACCATTCAATTGATAAGTAAAGACTTACTGTTTGGGCGATGATGGATGCTGTCACCGTACATTTTGGTTGAGATGCAATCGTTGATCGCTTCAGCAGCAAAACTGAAGATCGGGTACTTGGGTGCTCCGTCTTCAGAAATCGGACGGCTCCGGGTAGATAAGCGACGCAGCAGTGAACGAAGTGGGCTCGCGCCAAATGGGCCGTCTGTCTTGGGATTTGGCGAATTGTAAGGCTAGTGTAAATGGTTCCCGTCGGTTTACCGGGGACGTGCACTTTTCTCCTAAGGTCTTGACCTTACGGTCGCGATCCTAGGAAAGATAGCCAAGAAAATTTGAAAAAAGTTGCGGGGCAGCTCCACGTCGAACTCGGTGGCTCATCCGACGGTTTCGCGAGGGGGGTTGGGAGAAATCCCTCGACTATGCGGCATGGTGAGCGAACAACTGAAATACTTCGCCTTCATAGACTTGCGAACGTTGAAAACTCCGACCTCTGGTCACAAGCACTCACACGCGAAAAGATACGGAGAAGAATGGAGTACGTCTAAGAGTTTTTCCACAGGCTGCCCACCTTCGTCGAACTTGTGGAAAGGTTCTGAATCTTCCTGACGGAGGGAAAACTGAAAGAAGTTGGCACAGTGTGTGCTATGGATTTTGGTAAGAAGCTCACCACAACTTAAGTTTCAGTGAACGGTCTAGTCGTTCCGTTTCGCAGCACTTTGGAGCGGGGCCACAGTTCGGTCACAAACAACAGCACATTTGAGGGGGATCTCAATGAGCGAAAGGCCCATACGTCTGGGGCAGCGAGAGCAGCAGATTGTCGAGCTGTTGCTGCAAGGCTGCGATAACGACGAAATCGCTCGACAACTCAACATGGCTCGTCGAACCGTGAAGGCACATTTCAACCGACTGTTCCTGCGATTTGGCATTACGAGCGGCATCAAGCGAGTGAAACTCGCAACACTCTTGTACCGGAGGCAGTTATGTTTGGAGGCGAACGTTACGGAAAGCGAATTCCCAGCGAGCGAGAAAACAAAGTCATTGAGCTTGTTGCCCAGGGACTTAAGAACAAGGAGGTTGCTGACGAAATCGGAACTACCGAGCACGTCGTTAAAAACTACCTCCGAGTCATCTACGACAAGCTCGGACTCTGGAACCGCGTCGAACTCGCTCTCTGGTACGAAGCCCGAAGATTCGAAAGCGTCGCCCGAGCATGATCAGCCCGAGGCCTGGGAACATAGCATCCTGGGACTAGGCGCAGCATCTTCGGAAACGCACCACCACTAGAGACGGCGCGTTAAGGGGAGGCAGGAGGGCGCCGGTTATCTAGGGCAGCCGCTTCTGAGCAAATCCCGGAGTTTTTCAGCGGCCTGGGGGACGCCCTTCCGGGCCGCTGCCGTTAGAAGGAGTCTCGCCTGATCGCAACTCTTCGGCACTCCGTCACCAACCAAGTAAAGATCTGAGAGCATGAGAATCGCGGATGGATTCTCCTTGCCCACCGCTCGCCAAAGTAGCTGAGCCGCTGCTGCGCTATTGCGGGGATGGGCTCTGCCGCTGAGTAGCTCTTCCGCCTGCGAGACTTCCACAGAGCCGTTCGTCGTGGTGAGTTCAGGGCTGTCTCCCTGTGAGGCTGCGTCGGCCGGGGGCTGCGACAGTGTGGTCGCAGGTGCTGCCGGTTTACTTTTCTCGATAGCGGGAGCGGGGGGAGGTTGAACAGGTTCCGCTTGCGTCGTCGATGCCGCACGCGCGGCGGAAGCGATCCTTTCTGAGTTTCGCGCATCCGGAGGTGATATACCCGCATTTTCAGCCGGTGCCCGCTCCGGAACAGGGAGGGATGTAACCTGTCGCACGGCGTTATCCGAATTCTTCTGAGCGGTGGGGGCCTGGCTGGGCAAGCGAGATTGATCTGCTTGCGGTCTTGATTGGGCGTAGAAGAGAATGCCTATTGCGAGGAGTGCGACGATTGCAGGCGCAAGTCGTGGCGCCACCCTCGACCATGACGACGGTGCGCCGTTGGCGGCGCTTCTCTCGCGCAGCCAGGGAACTTCCGCAAAGGCATCCCCGTGGACAGAATCTGTGTGTGCGCGAGGCGCGTTCGTTTCCTGAACGCTGCGGTCCGGCACACGCTGGCGCAGGAAACTGGGAACGGGAACGTCCACGGGATGGGAGACCAACAAGCTGCCGGGGCCAGCGTCCTCCGGCCCGAAGGCCGTGCCACACATACCGCAAAAGCGCTGAGGATTTGTCGATTCATGTCCACAATGGCTGCATTGCACAATGGTGTTGTCGAGAGGAACGTCTTCCACGATGCGAATGGTGTCGGTTGGTTCGGGCGTTGCGGGCGCTGGCTGTCCCTGCAATTCGCGCAGCAATTCACCGACAGCTTCTTCTCTTTTTTCCGGGGGACTCGTGAAGTAAACCTGCGCCCACCGTCCCAAGTGTCGTCCCAGTGTGGGATTCAGAAGTGGATTGAGGTCCGGATTGGGTAACTCTGTGGTTTGTTCCGGGGTCTTTTCCTGCGAATGGGGCACGAACGTTTTCTCCCGAAGCACTCCTCTAACAATTCCACTCTTGAGTGGCCCGGTTGTCAAATTTTGAGCTGAGGAAAACCCTGTAGTACCCGAGAAAAATTCACGGTCTGTCTTTAGTCGCAGACCTTGCGGGAGGCGGGTTCGAACTGGTCCAGTTGCGCGTCGTGCTGGCTGGCAATCTTTCCCTGCGGCGTCTTTCCATAAAACTCGGAGCCGGGACAGTAGTACAGAGCGGTATGAACGTCGACCCATACGGGGATATTCGGATTACCGCTGTAGGAAGGCGCAGGAGGCGCTTCGGCCAACCCCAGACTAACCAGGAGCTCGTCGAACATGCTCAGTTTCGGTTGGGGAGGAGCGGCCTTCCGTTTTGGCTTGGCCGGGGCGGCGGCCGCGGCAGCCGCGGGATTGCTGGAATCCGCTGAGGTTGTCGAATGGTCTGCTGAGATGGCCCAGATAATCGTGATCAGAAAGAGCACGAAAGAAGCACCCAAAGCGAGGTCTCCTCGATGGGTTCGCGCGAAGGCCTTCGTCTTCTGCCAGAAACCGCGCAGTTGCACGGCGGGCGGCGACACCGCGATGGAGCGAAACCAGACGCGCGCTTCCGGCGGCTTTGAGGGCGCAGCCGCCGTTACGTTCTCTTCGGATGGGGACGCGACTGGGACCTCGGCTGGCTGCACTGCGGGTGCGGGGAATGTATTATTTTCAGGGCGGAGGTGGTCGGAAAGTTCTTGAGGAAGCTCGTAGGACGTCTCGGAATCGCTGAGCGCCGGCTCTTCTGTGGGATCTTTCTTGATGATTGAATCAATCGACTGTCCGTCAGACGCTGAGAGAGTGGCTGAATCGGAGGCCTGCTTCAGATTCCATAAAGTCGCCCACTTGCTCTGCAGGTCTTTTCCGGAAACGGAAGCCCGCGAAGTGCCACAGGATCCGCAAAACGCTTCACGGGGCGCAAGCTCAGCGCCGCAGTTCTGACACAGACCCTCTTCCACCGACCCTTCGGCAAGGTCGGAAGGCGGCTGCGCGAGAGCGAGGGCGTCCTCCGGAGAATTTGCCAAACGAGCCAGCTGAGGTTTGATTTTCTCGAGAACCTCCAGCATCGATGCTCGTTCCAGCGCCACTCCTTTTCGCCACTCTTCTTCGGCTGTGTGCGTCAACGTTTCCGTGACCAGTCCCGCCATAAGCTGACAGGTGCGCACGTCCTGATCGTGAAACGCATCCCGTTTGGAAAAAGCCAACTCGAGGGCTCCGCCAGTTTTACCATTGTGGAGCACGGGCACCGAAATGAAGGACGCGATGCCGAGACGTTTGCTGATCTCCGGATTCACGCGGAAATCTGTGCCGGCATCCGGACAACGCAAGATCAGGTCATGCAGCAAGGTCGATGCGGAGAGCGCGCCCTCCGGCCGCACGGTCTTACCCACCTGTCCATTCAAAGTTCCGCGCGCCGCACGGTAGCGAAGCATGCCGTCTTCCAGAATGCCGATCGCCGCGCCTTGCGCGCCCGTAATCTTGACCAGGCGATCCATCACCAGGTTGGTTGTGCCGTCCAGGTCAAGATGGCTGGCTTGAATTTCGTGCTGCGTCTCGACAATCTGGGCGAGAATACTGGTGTCAGAATCGGTGTCCTGGCTTTGCGATTTTGACGCAGCGGCTGCCGCAGGTTGGGTTTGGTCGTGATGTTCCTGCAACACGTAAGCGGCCGCGAGCAACTTCTGGAAAGTTGCTTCGTCGAGCACGGGCCCGCCACTCTTGCTGGAGGATGCAGTCATCAGTTCCCAAGGGTCCCTCTCTTGGACGCACAAAAAGAGGGCATTCTGCGCTCATTGTAGTGCAAGTTCCGCTCCAAACGGAATGCAAGGGATTGCATACCGACCAGTTTGGTGCCTTTGTGAAAAACATCCGCCGGAAACTAGAAATCCCGGTAAATCGATGTCAGAAAAGGAGTAGCTACGAGTGGCAATTGCTTGCTGGCCTAAGGACAATGGATGGATAACCTGGATGATCGGGCAAGAGTGCAATCCTATGCACATTCGCCTATGACCGATTGGGCGAGCGGTCCGCGGTCTCAACCCGTGGGCTGCCCAGATAAAGATTCGTAACCGGCGTGATGATCAGCGACAGAATCATGGAAATCAGGATTCCCCCGATGACCGCGATGGCGAGTGGCTGCAGCATTTGCGAGCCAGCTCCAATGGCCAGTGCAAGGGGAAGCATTCCGGCGATGGTGGCGAGCGCCGTCATGATGATGGGACGCAATCGTCTGCGGCTGGATTGCAGCATGGCTTCCTGCGGCGACATCCCGTCCATCCTGAATCGGCGCTCGGCGTCCATCAACAGAATTCCATTCTTGGCCACAATGCCCACGACCATGATCAGGCCCATGAAGGAGGAGACGTTGAACGTCGTGCGTGTGATCAGCAAGGCCACGAAGACGCCGGACGTCGAGAGCAACGCGGACGCGAGGGTCGCAAGGGGCGCAGAGAATGATCCGAACTCGAATAGAAGAACGATCAGCACCAGCAAGACCGCCAGGATGAAGACTCCGAACAGGTCACGAAACGATTTTTTTTGTTCCTGATAGCGCCCGCCATATTCCACGCGAATGGAGGCAGGCGGATGAAGATCGTCGACTGCTTTGCGTACAGCGGTCATTGCGCTTCCGAGATCAAGATCTTCGAGCCGGGCAGTGACGGCTACGTTTCTCTGCAGATTGTCGCGACGAATCTCATTCTGCCCGGGCAGTTCGTTGACGGTGCCCAGGGAACCGAGCGTTGCAGTCTTTGCGGTGCTGCTGGTGAGCAGAGTGTCGCGCATCGCTTCCAAGGACGTGCGATTGCGCTCTGGAAAGCGGATGCGCAGCGTGTAGGAGCGATCGTTGGCGATGACGGGCGTAGGTGCAGGCTCTCCCTCGAGAAGCGCGGCTGCATCCGTGGCTACTTCCTCCGCGGTAAATCCTGAGCGAGCGGCAACGACCGGATCTACCTGGAAGACGACGGCTGGCCCACTGATGGTGTTGTCGATGCCGTTCAGCACGTCGACAACGCCGTGAATCTTCACGATGGAGTCGGCGAGTTTCGGTGCCCATTCCTCGAGGACCTTGGGATCTTGAGCGAAGAGTTTGACCTGAATGGGCTCGGGCGCTCCGGTGAGATCGTCGATCATGTCCTGAAGAACCTGAATGAACTCGACGTCGATGACTGGTTCTTTTTGTTTTATCTCCGCGCGCACATCCGCAATGACCTCTTCCACGGCTCGGCTGCGCTTGTCTTTCAGACGGACAGCAATGTCTCCCGTGTTGGCTTCTGTAACAGCCGCCAGGCCCAGTTGCATGCCGGTGCGGCGCGACGTGCTTTCCACTTCCGGAGTGTCCCGCAGGATTTGCTCGATATGACTGACTACACGGTTGGTCTCGCTTAGCGAACTGCCCGCGGGCATCACGTAATCGAGCACAAAGGCGCCCTCATCCATTTCCGGGAGAAGGTCGGATCCAGAAAAGTGATAGCAAATGAACGAAACGAGTATGAGAACAGCCGTCAGCCCTAACAGCAGCCGCGGTCGGGCAACAGCACGCTGCAGCAACCTCTCTTGTAGTAAGACGACTCTGTTGAAGAGTTTTCCAATCCGCGAATCGTCGGTAGGCAATGATTCCGTTGTGGACTCCTCGCTTGCTGACGAAGGGTCATCTGCCTTCTTATTCCTTCGCGTGATGAAATACAGGCTGAGACTGGGCGTCCAGCTCAGCGCCAAAGCCAGCGACGTTAACAGGGAGACCGTCAGTGTCACTGCCAGCGCCCGAAAGAACGTTCCCGTGACGCCAGAAATCGCGATCAGAGGCAGGAACACGACCACGGGAGTGATGGTCGATCCGATCAAGGGTACGGTGATCTCGTGGAGAGCGCTCCGGATGGCCTGCACTGGGCTCTGGCCCAGGTCGCGATGAACCACGATGTTCTCGACTACCACGATGGCATCGTCGATCACAAGGCCGACTGCAGCGGCCAACCCGCCGAGTGTCATCAGATCAAAGCTCTCTCCCATGACTCTCAGGACGACGAAAGTAATGAGGACCGTCACCGGAATCACAAGTCCCGCGACGATGGAGGTTCGCCAATCGCGGAGAAAGAGCACCAGGATGACGGAGGCCAGAATCAGCCCCACCACTATTGCGTCCCGGACGCTTTTGATGGATTCGCTCACAATGACGGACTGATCGTAAAAAGGCTGAAGTTCGATGCCGAGTGGCAGGGACTGCCGTATCCGATCGATCTCGGCGTGAACTTCGTTCGCCACCTGCAGGGTATTGCTGTCGGGCTGGCGATTTACGTTCAGCAGGATTGCGGGTTTGCCGTTCGCGGTCACGATCGTGTAGACGGGCTTCACCGCCGCCGCCACGCTGGCGACATCGCCGATCCGGATTGGAATGCCGGCTTGCGTATTCTTGATGACCGCTTCGGAGATCTGCTCCGGAGTGCGTAGTTGTGCGCTCACCAATCCCAGCACCAGTTGATGATTGCGCTCGATCAAGCCCGGGGAGTCGACGAGATTCGTCCGGCGCACAGCCTCCAGAATGTCGGGCACCGTAACGCCGGCAAGCTGCAACTTTGCTGGATCGGGAGTGATGTGAAACTCGGGCTCCTGGCCGCCTTGCACGAGGACCGTGGATACGCCTTCGAGCCGATTCAAGCGCGGCTTGATTTCATAAGTCGCCATCTCCCATAACTTGGTGGGAGGAACGTTCCCCGAGGTGAGGCTGTAGCCGAGGATGGGGAAGCTCGCGAACGTCATGCGATGGGCTTCTACCTGGGCGGTGGCGGGCAGCTGCCTTTGTGCACGCGAGAGTGCCGCGTTAACCAGCTGCAGGGTCTGAAACATGTCCACGTCCCAGCGAAAGAAGAGATCAATCTCGGCCGAGCCGCGGCTGGTGATCGACCGAACCTCGGTGAGACCGGGGACGCTGTTGACGGTTTCTTCGATGGGACGAGTGACCGTTACCATCATCTGATCGATGGGCATTACGCCGTTGTCGACTGCGATCAGGATGCGGGGGAAGTTTGTGGCGGGAAAAACTGACACCGGAATCGTGAATGCCAGATAGCCGCCCAACAAGGCTATCGTCAGGATGAGAAAGATGAGCGGTCGGGAATGCCGGGTGAGCCAGAACGAATCTTCAGAATTCCTTAGCGTCCGTTCCACTGGCTTTCGCGCTCTCCGATCGGACTATTTGTCGCACTGTTATCAGACGCCGGGGTAGGTTTGCTTGGACTTGTCTCGCTGGGGGACTCGACCTTTACTTTGGTCTTATCGGGAAGCCCGTAGGCCCCGTTCACGATAACTTTGTCCCCAGGCTGGACGCCTTCGACAATTTGCACGCGATCTCCGTCACGTATCCCGGTCTTTACCGGCGTCTGATGGGCGCGATGGTCGGAGCCGACGGTCAGCACCGTTGTCGCTCCATCGGGTGCGGTGAGGATCGATGCAGCCGGCACGGCAACGGCGTCGCTCACCGATTTCGCGAGCATGGAGACCTGCACGCTGGTCCCGGGCTTGAGTCTCTGGCTTGCATTTGGAGCTTGCACCCAGACCTCAACGGTCGTGCTATTCGGATCCAAAGCCGGGCTGATCACGGTCACTTTGCCGTCGATCGGTTCAGTCTCGCCCGGTACGGTAAGGCTGGCCTTGTCGCCAAGTTTGAGAAGGGAAGCGTCGGGCTGAGAGATATGGGCTTTCGCGATGATCTGGGAGACGTCCATCACCGTAATCAACGAGGTGCCTGCTGCGGCCATTTCCCCGGGGTAGACAGGACGGTCGGTCACCACTCCGTTGATGGGACTGCGAATCTCCGAATAGCTGAGTTGGGCCTCCGCGCCCAAGTATTTGCCCTGAGCAGATTGCAACTGCCCGGACGCGGACTTCAGTTCCTGCTCTTTGCCGACCGCTTGGAGTGCGTCGTAATGCCGCTGAGCGATGTCATATTGATTTCGTGCCTGGGTCACGTCCACTCCCGACTGGTCGAATTCCTTGCGTGGTAACGCACCTTGCTGGAAGAGTTCCTCGCGGCTTTGGAAGACCTTCTCCTGCGCGTCGAGCAGCTTCTTGGCGGCATCGACGTCCAGCTTTGCCTTCTGCAATTCCTCGGGCAGACTGGCTGCGGTGGTGGTGGTGTAGGTTGCCTGCGCCTGCGCCAGTCCACCCTTGTTCTCCTCGCTGGCTGCAATCAGATCGCGGTTCTCAAGCCTGGCCAGCAACTGCCCTTGATGAACCTTCCCGCCTCGATTCACAAAGAACTGCTTGACCGGGGCGGTGATTTTGGGAGTGATGGCGGCTTGCTGCAGCGGGAAGAGGATGGCTTGTGCTGAGACGACTTGGTTCAGCGTTGTCTTTTCGGCAGTGGAGACTTGGACGCTCACCATCGGCTCTTTGTCGGCAGGCTCTTTAGAGCAACCAAGCTGCAGAAGCGCATAACCGGTCAGCACGAGTGCCAGACTTGGTCCTTGGAAGCCGATTAGTTTTTCCCCGAGCATGCGCTTTGGCCGAGAATGTCGGTCGCGCATCGGCTAAAAGCTCCCCGTCACGGTTTGCAGGGTCGCGATAGCGATGCGATAACGTGCCTGGCCATCGGCGTACGCGTTGCGGGCCTGCACCAGGGTACTTTGCGCATCCACCACTTCGAGCACGGTGGATTCGCCGGCCTGGTAACGGAGGGTTGTCAAGCGCAGGCTTTCGGCCGCAAGTTCGGCAGACTGCTTGAGGGACTCCAGTTCGGTGCGAGAGGTTTCCGCTTCTTCGTAAGAAGACCGAAGCTGGCTCAACAATTGCCGCTGGGCTGAGCTCAGTTCCACCTTTGCCTGAGTTCGGCGCAGGCCGGCTTGTTTCAGCTTGCTCCGGTTTGCTCCCCAATTCCATAACGGAACCTGCACGCTGGCCACGATCGAGGATCCGAGGTTATCGATGATCTGGCCCGAAAGCGGATCAAACTGCCGGGTTGCGAAGTGGCTGGCATCGATGCCGTAGAAATAATCGATGCTCGCCGATGGCAAGATCGTGCCCCATGCGCTGGTGACTTCATGCTTCGCGACTTGCAGCGTGGCGATCGCAGCCCCGACGTCGGGATTCTTTCTGGCGGCCATTGCCTGGGCTTCGGTGAATTCGGGGAGGGCCTGGGGCATCTGCAGATCATCCACTATGGAGAAGTTCAGGTTGAAATCCGCGAAGAGCAGAACCGCGAGCTCCAGGCGAGCCTTGGCCATATCGAGGCGCGACTCTTGAAGGTCGCGTTGCCGTTGTTCGAACTGAATTTGGGCCTTGATGACGTCGGAGTGCGCGACCTCGCCGCCTTGCTCCAGCTTCTGGCTGGTGTTGAGAAAGTTTCTGGCCTCTTCGGCGGCCAGCTGTTGTGTTCCGTATTTACGCTGTGCGATGACGAGCCCGTAGTAGGTCTTCACGACCGTCACGACCAGGCCGCGAGCCGCGATTTCCGATCGCGCCCGGGCCAAGGCCTCCCCGGCCGCTGCTTTCCGATAGTCGCCATAGGTGGAAAGCGAAAACTCCTGATGGACGTTGCCTTGGCTCAGGTATTCATGCACGCCGTTGTTCGCAATGTAGGCCGGTGTATTCGACCGGGTATTGTTGCCTTGGGTGTAAATGAACTGGTTGTTGTAATTCACGTTGGGAAGAAGGCCAGCCCGGCTCTGGACGCGGTCTTCGTGGGCCAGGCCCAATTCGGTTAGGGCGTTGCGAAACTCCGGACTATTCACGCGCGCACGCTGCAAGGCGTCTTGAAGCGTGAGGATAAGTGGCGCGCTCGTGTCGGGATCTGTGCCGGAGGATAACGCGCCGGAGACCGCCTGAGGGGTGGTTGGATTTTGCGCGAATGCCAAGTTAACCACCAGGAGGCTGGCAGCAATGAGATGGCCCGCGAATTTGACACGGATTCCCATACGCGCAGTGATCAGATGCAGGATATCGAGTCAACATTAAGGAAAGCTGAAAGCCTCTCTCCGAAAATGCTGCAGGTTAGCGTTTCTTAATCGGGGCTCCTTTTTCGGGCCGGACCGCCGATCCCTTTGGACCGAATCGGTGGCGGCTCCCCGACATCGGATTCCGTCTTAGAGTCCTTAAACATGCGGAATCATTGGTTCTTACCCATCGCAATGCGAAGCGAAGATTTGGCGAAGCACGTGCTACCTGTTGTGGCGCAAGTTCTTTGGCGCCAATCAGGAGTATTTCGGAATGATCAATCTGGATGTCGTCAAAATCACCCCTCGTGACGAAGAAGTGCGGCGGCTGCTTGCCCAAGGCTGCAGCAATAAGGAAATCGCGGGAAGCCTCAATATCAGTCTGAGAACGGTAAAGCAACATCTCCGCACCCTATTCTTGCGGGCCGGAATCACCGAAGGTCGAGAGCGCGTCAAGTTGGCCACCGCCGTATTCGCCAAGGAGCAAATGGAATCATGCCGCCCCGTGATCAGCTAACCGCAAAAGAGATTCAAGTAGCCACCCTGGTATGGGAAGGTCTCACAAACCGGGAAATCGCGAAGATTGTCGGTGCCACTGAGCAGGTCGTGAAGAACTATTTGCGAACTGCTCTCGACAAGCTGGGGGTCTGGAGCCGTCTGGAACTCGCCCTGTACGTGGCGAGCCACGGAGGCGCGGACTGGGCAGCTCAACCGATGTCTGCCATCGAATCCAACGCGAATGCCGGCCATCTGGCGCCGATGGCGTACGCGGGACGGTCAGCCTAGTGGTTGCTGACTCAGTTCATCACCCAATCACGAGCCCGTGGAGTGGCGCGGAGTGATTGGATCGGGGGAGCTTGGCGGCGGGAGACGGGCCTTGACCGGGCGGTTAGAGCGCGTTGTTTTTCCGGGTCGGCCACGGTAGTCGGCTGGGTTTGTCCCGGGGCCCTTGGTGGAGAGCCGTCCGACGAAATCTGGCCGACTGTAGCGGATCTGTAGAGAACCAGTCGAGGCCAGCCAGTCGAACGACAGCCGTGGAGGCGGGCTCAGGGAAAGACAACTTCAGAAAGTGTTTGCAAATTATTGCATTTCAAGCTGGTTGCGCATCTCGTGGCGGTAACCAGAATTGTTTGGGCGACAGGGTGTTACCAGCCTTGGCCGGGCGGTCATTGAATTGCACTTACGCGGGCGACGTTGTCGCGATTCGTCACTGACCGGGACGACTCGAAAGATCACCCGCGAGGCAGGCAATGGCTTACAAGGAAACGTTCTGGATGGCTTGCGACTCTACCGATCAGTTGCGGGCCGAATATGGGCCATTCCACACCCGCCTGGAGGCTGAGGCCGAAGCCCGCAAACTGGGATTTGGGTATCTGTTGCGATACGAACATCTGATCGGGGCTGACGAAGAAATCGAAGAAGTGCGGTGCATTTTTGTCGAGCTACCAGAAGGTCCAGTGGCTGTTCCGTCGGCGGGTGCTCCGGCAGTCCGACTGCACACTCGGTGCGCAACCTGCGGCGAGTCTGCAACCCACGATCAACCATGGCAGGCCGAGGTTTGGGCAGACATCCACGAGTTCGAGCATTCGCGGCATATGGTCCGTCTGTTTGCGCACAGCCTGGGAGATGGTCTGAAAGAGATCGTCGACTGGCGAAGTGCCGCCTAGGTCGAGCCAGCCAACTGGGAAGCCGCTGCCTGATCCACCAGCCAGATCAGTTTTCCAGCCGAGGGATGAACCAGTTTTGAGGGGAATAGCTCGCCCGGCTGGTTGCCTTGCAGAACCTCTTTGAGGATGTCTGCTTTATCCGCTCCGCTGGCCATGAACATCACCACCGCCGCGTTGTTCAAGACGGGAAGAGTCAGCGTAATCCGGTCCGTCCTAAACTTCTCCACCCAGTTTGCGACAACCCAACGGGACGTTTCCTGCAGCGCCTTGCCACCAGGGAATAGGGAGGCTGTGTGGCCATCTGGTCCCATACCAAGCAGAATCAAATCAAACCGGGGAAAACTCCCGATGGGCGGGTTGAAGAACGTTTTCAAAGTCTGTTCGTAAGCCTCGGCCGCTTGATTCGCGTCCGGATTTTCTGCGGGGACTCGAAACACATTCTCGGAAGGGACGGGAATCTTCGAAAGCAGCGCCTCGCGTGCCATGCGATAGTTGCTCTCCGGACTATCGGGTGGTACGTGTCGCTCGTCCCCGAAAAAGAAGTACGTCTTGTCCCAAGGCAGGGAACTGTTCTTTGCCAGCAGACTGTACAGAGATTTGGGTGTAGATCCGCCTGACAGCGCGACGCTAAAGCGACCTTTAACTCGGACTGCGGTCGTTGCCTGGGCGGCGAATTCTACCGCCGCGGCTTGGAAGAGTGCTGGTGGATCTGGTGTAATGCGAACGTCACGCGAACCGTTCATGCTTCCTCACTTCTGAGGTGTCCCTTTAGCGACGGCATACCGCGCCGCCCCATACAATGCGATCTTGTCATTGGTGATGACTCTGACCGGAATCGATTCCAGCAGGGGCTGCATCCGGCCCTTACTCACGAAGGCCTGCATAAACAGCATGCCGGAAAGTTTCGCGATCAATCGGGGCGCGATGCCTCCGCCCAGGTAGACCCCGCCGGTGGCCATCAATTTCAAGGCCAGATTGCCGGCCTCAGCTCCATAAATAGAAATCCATAAATCCAGCGCATGCTCGGCAAGGACGCTTTTCCCGGCGACAGCGTTTCGCGAGATGACCGCGGCGGCATCGCCCTGGGCGAATTCGTCGGTCAGCCACTTTGGCTCCTCGCCGCGACCCGTGTCTCGCAGGAAGCGGTAGACGTTCACTAATCCCGGTCCCGAGACAATACGTTCGTAGCTCACATGACCAAATCGCGCCGCCAGGTAACGCAGCAACTCGATCTCAACTTCTGTGCGCGGGGCGAAATCGCAGTGGCCGCCTTCGCAGGCGAAGACGTCATAGTTTTTGCCATCCCAATAGAGGCCGGCTTCGCCCAGGCCGGTTCCGGCGGAGATGACGCCCTGGTTTCCGACGGGAGTTCCTTTCACGCGATTCAAAGGCACCAGGTCGTTTTCGCCCAAGCTTGGAATACCCCAGGCGTTGGCTTCCAGGTCATTGATGAGCATGGCCGAAGGAAGGTTCAGTTCGCTGGCCAGGCGGGAAGACTCGACCGTCCAAGGCAGGTTGGAGGTTTCTACCTTGCCGTTGCGAACCGGGCCGGCAACTCCGAAACAGGCAACATCCGGACCTGCCTTTTGCGTCCCCACGAACTTGGCTACGATTTCGTCGAGTCCGCGATGTTCGCGGCTGGGATAGACGCCCTCCGCTGCCAGCGAGAGCCGACCATCCTGCGACTGAAAATAAGCGAGGCGCGCATTGGTGCCGCCAATATCGCCGGCCAGAATCATTTTTCGAAGTTTCTCCAGCGGTGGCCGTCGCGCTCCAGCAGTTCGTCGGCCTCCTTGGGTCCCCACGTCCCCGCAGAGTAATTCGGGAAATTTCTCGGAGGCAAGGCGCGCCATACGTCGAGAACTGGACTGACCACGCACCAGCCCGCTTCGACCATGTCAGCGCGTTGGAACAGCGTCTGGTCTCCGATCATGCAATCGTGGAGCAACCGTTCATATCCGGTGCTCGATTGAACGCCGAAATAGTCGGCATACTCGAAGTTCATGTCGACCGTGCCCAAACGCATGAGTGCGCCCGGAGCTTTCGCGGCGAAGCGCAACGAGATGCCTTCCTCGGGCTGGATATGCAGCACAAGCTGGTTGGGCATCAAGTTCTCCACCGGAGTATCGCGGAAGAGAACAAAAGGGGCGCGTCGGAATTGAATGACGATATGCGTGTTCCGCACCGGCATGCGCTTGCCGGTGCGAAGGTAGAACGGAACATCCGCCCAGCGCCAGTTGTCGATTGCCAGCTTCATTGCGACGAAGGTTTCGGTCCGCGAGTCGGGTGGAACTCCGGGTTCGGCTCGATACGCGGGAACCTTCTGTCCGTCAATCACGCCTTCTCCGTACTGACCACGAACGGTGCGCGTCAAAACCTCTTCCGCACTCAAGGGCTGAATCGCATGCAGAATCTTCGACTGCTCGTCGCGCACTGCATCCGCGCGGAACGAGACAGGAGGCTCCATGGCGGTCAGAGTGATCAGCTGCATAATATGGTTGGGAACCATGTCTCGCAACGCGCCAGCGGTATCGTAATACCCACCGCGCTTTTCTACGCCGACAGTCTCGGCCACCGAGATCTGAATGTGATCGATGTAACGCCGGTTCCAAATGGGCTCGAAAATCCCGTTCGCAAAGCGAAGCGCCAAAATGTTCTGGACAGTTTCTTTGCCCAGGTAGTGGTCAATGCGATAGATCTGTTTCTCGTCCGCGACCTTCAGGAGTTGCTGGTTCAGCGCGCGCGCGCTTTCGAGATCGTGTCCGAAGGGCTTCTCAATGATGACGCGGCGCCAGTGTCCGCCGTCCTGTTGCATGAGGCCCGCTTCCGCAAGACTTTCCACGATGGGACCGAAAGCGTCCGGAGCGGTCGCCAGGTAATAGAAGTAATTTCCCTGGGTGGAATTTTCCTTGTCCAGGTTCTCGAGTTGCTGCTTGATTTTGGAATAAGTTTCTTGGTCGTCGAAATTGCCGGACAGGTAGTGAATTCGACGAACGAACCACTCCCACAGATCGGGATCCACGTCGCCGGTAGCAAACTTCTTCATGTCTTCCGTGACGCGCTTGCGATAGTCCTCGGAAGACATGGGACTTCTGGCAATGCCGACGACAGCGAAATCGCGCGACAACAGCTGCGCCTTTGCCAAGTTGTAAAGGGCCGGGATCAGCTTACGTCGCGTGAGGTCCCCGGACGCCCCGAAGATCACCATTACGCATGGGTCCGCGACTCGTCCGATAGGTTGCCCGGTAGCCACGGGCATGGTCTCGGTCTGGGCCATAACTCCTTCGTGTCAGACAGTGCCGATCTTCCGGCTTGATCGGGTTAAGCAGGTTTCTTTGCGGCCTTGGGTTCCACGTGCCCGCCAAACTTCTGGCGCATGGCGGAGAGCATCTTCTCGGCGAAGGTGTGTTCCTGGCGGGAGCGGAAACGCACGAAAAGCGCTGCGGAGAGGACGTCCACGGGGACGGCTTCGTCGATGGCAGCCTGAATCGTCCAACGGCCCTCGCCGGAGTCCTGCACAAACCCGCTGTACTCAGCGAGAGTGGGGCTTTCCGTCAGCGCCATGGCCGTGAGATCGAGGAGCCACGAGCTGACCACGCTGCCACGGCGCCAGACTTCGGCAATGTCGGCCAGGTTGAGGTCGTAGCGCAACTCTTCCGGCACCTCTTTGCTGGTGGCGTTCTTGAAAATGTCGAAGCCTTCCGCGTAGGCCTGCATGATCCCGTATTCGATGCCGTTGTGCACCATCTTCACAAAGTGACCAGCACCGGACGGGCCGCAATGGACATAGCCTTGTTCGGCTGTGCCGCCGCGCTTCTCGCGTCCGGGAGTGCGCGGGATGTCACCAATTCCGGGAGCCAGAGTCTTGAAGATCGGGTCGAGTTGTTGAACAGCTTCCTTGGGGCCGCCGAGCATCATGCAGTACCCGCGCTCCAGCCCCCACACGCCGCCGCTGGTGCCGACATCCACGTAATGAATGCCTTTCTCTTTGAGACCCTTGGCTCGGCGCACGTCATCCTTGAAATAAGAATTGCCGCCGTCGATGATCGTGTCACCCGACTGCAGATATTGGGCTAGATTCTGAACGGTCTGCTCCGTCGGCCCGCCCGCGGGAACCATGATCCAGACGGCTCGAGGTGCCTTCAATTTGCTGACCAGATCCTGCAACGAAGCGGACGCGACCGCCCCTTCGCCTGCCAGTCCCTTCACCGCATCCGCGCTCAGATCGGAAACGACGATCTGGTGTCCGCCACGCATGAGACGCCGCGTCATGTTGGCGCCCATCTTTCCCAACCCCACCATTCCCAGTTGCATCGATGCTCTCCTAGAAAGACGTACCCTCGCCCCGGTGCGCGGAATATCCCACGCAGCACGAGCGGAGTGTGATTTTGGCCCAGAGTCTAGTTCAGTGCTTCCTTCACGGCAGACGCCAGCGTACGCAGACCCGCTTCAAGATCGGCGCCCAAATGCACACGCAGCACGCGACGCCCGCGTTCCTCCAGCACTTGGAAGTCGCCGCGAGCCTGTGCGGCTTTGACAACCCCAAATGTGTACTTTTGCCCGGGTACCGGCAGGTCCTTGGCATCGTCACAAGTCAATTGCAGGAATACTCCGGAATTCGGCCCGCCTTTGTAGGCTTGGCCGGTGGAGTGCAGAAAACGTGGCCCAAAACCAAGGCAGGTCGCGACACGTTTCTTGTCGCGAACCGCGTGGCGGATTTCCTGCAGTTGCTTCTCATGCTGGTCGTTCATCTGGATGTAGCCCAGTAACGCGAAGTAGTCGCCAGACTTGATTCTCCCGAAATGCGCTTTCAAATAGGCCACCAACGACTTTTCGAAGCCCGCGGCCTTGGCAAGTTCGGCGGCATTTTTGTCGTCGGTAAAGAGCTTCACGCCCTTGTCATCGAGGATCGGCTTCTCTGTGGGCAGGGACCCGGTCTTTTCGTACTCGGTGGTCAGATTGCGGGTAACAATCTTGCTGGCTTCGACGTCCGGCTGGTTGAACGCGTTGATTTCGAGAATGGAACCGGCGACAGCTGTGGCAATTTCCCAGCGGAAGAATTCCTGGCCGAGGTCATAAGTGTCGGTGAGCCGGATGCGAACGACCGGGTGTCCCGCCTTCTCCAGCGCTTCGATCTTTGCGTCTTGCTTGGGATCGGGCTCGGACTCGAGTCGGAGGTAGGCAAAGACTCGATCATTGCCATAAAGTTCGGGCGCTCCCAGAGCTTCCCGGTCAACCGGGATGATGCCCTTGCCCTGCTTGCCCGTGGACTCCGCAAGCAGTTGTTCGAGCCACGCACCCAGGTCGTAAATCCCAGGGGACGTCACGATCGTGACTTTGTCGCGGCCAGATTTGGCTGCACTTCCCAGGATCAACCCGAGAATCACCCCGGGATTCTCTTCCACTGGGACGCACGAGGCGCAGGCCTGAACCATTTCTTCGGTGCGCTCGAGGAATTTCTTGGTGTCCAGTCCCATCACGGCTCCCGGCACCATGCCAAAATTCGAGAGCGCGGAATAGCGTCCGCCGATGCTAGGCAGCCCGAAGAATATGTGGCGGAACTTGTCAGCTTCGGCCACCTTCTGCATCTTCGAGCCCGGATCCGTGATTGCGATGAAACGGCTGCCGGCTTTTTCCGCTCCGAGGGCCTGCTTCACGCGCTCAAAGAAATATTGTTTGAAAATGTTGGGCTCGAGCGTGCTGCCCGATTTGCTCGACACGATGAACAACGTCTTAGCCACGTCGATCTTGTCGTCGAACGACTTGATTTGCGCCGGATCGGTGGAATCGAGCACGTGCAGTTCCGGGAAGCCGGCAATCTTGCCGTACGTCATGCGGAGCACTTCCGGGCAGAGACTGGAACCACCCATGCCCAGCAACAGAATGTCGGAGAACCCGCCCTTCTTGGCGTCGTCAGTTGCTTTACCCAGGACGTTGTCGTGCTGCGCCAGTTGGTCTTCGCTGATGCCCAGCCAGCCTAGCCATTCGGCTTCATCCGTTCCGGTCCACAGAGTCGCATCGCGCTGCCAGAGCCGCCGGACCTTCCCATTGGCGCGCCAGTCGTCGGTCGCCGTCTTTACGGACGCTGCCAGTTGCGGGGGTAGCGTGTAGGTCTGACGGCTCACGCGCGACGCTACTTCATTTCGACTTGATTTTTCGACTGCCGCCAGGAGCTGATCGAAAGCGTCGGCGAAAAGCTTCACCCCATCTTTGGTGAGCTTGTCGGTGACCTCCTTCATGGAGATCCCAACTTTGGGCAGCGTTTCCATGGTTTCGTGGGCCGCTTCGAGGTTCTCGGTCAGGCTCTCGCGAACTTTTCCGTGATCGCGGAAGGCGTCGAAGGTCGCGGGCGGAATGGTGTTCACGGTGTCCTTGCCGATCAGTTCCTCGACATAGAGCACGTCCCGGTAATTCGGATTCTTGGTGCTGGTGCTCGCCCAGAGGACTCTTTGTGTCTGCGCACCTTTTTTGGCGAGCGCTTCCCAACGCGGGCCGCTGAAGATCTGCAAGTAGCGTTGATAGGTCAGCTTTCCGTTTGCGATCGCGACCTTGCCGAGCAGACTCTTGATTTGCGCTTGCTGGGCGGGATCGTTGGTGGCCTTCAGCTTGTCATTCAGGATCGAGTCCACCAGAGTATCGATGCGGCTGATGAAGAAGCTGGCCACGCTGGCGACCCGGCTGACATCTCCTCCGGACGCGGCGTATTTTTCGAGCCCGGCGATGTAGGCCTGCGCCACTTGCTCGTACACTTCCTGCGCAAAGAGCAAGGTGACGTTGATGTTCATGCCCTCGCTCACGAGTTGCTGAATCGCCGGCAGGCCTTCTGGCGTGCCTGGGACCTTAATCATCACGTTGTCGCGCCCCACCGCCTTCCATAAACGGCGAGCTTCCGCGATCGTGCCCTGGGTGTCATTGGCGAGATAGGGCGAGACTTCCAGGCTCACGAAGCCGTCTTTGCGGTGCGCGCTGTCGTATACCGGACGCATGAGGTCGGTGGCGTCCTGAATATCGCGGATGGCCAGCAGTTCATAACGGGCTTTCGCGTCCAGATCCGTCTTGCCCTGTAGAGAATTCAGGAAATCGGTGTAGTCCGTGCTGCCCGCGATCGCCTTCTCAAAAATTGATGGATTGGAGGTCATTCCCCGCAACCCGTCTTCTTCTATCAGGCGCTTCAATTCACCGGTGGTTATCAGGTTGCGCCGGATGTAGTCCAGCCAGACCGACTGGTCGTAATTCAACAACTCTTTGAGGGGATTGAGAGCCTTGCCAGTTTCGACTGTCTCGACTGGATTCATGATGATCCTCCGTAAGCGAACTTTGCTGGACGCCTGGCGCTGGCGCAGTTGGGTGACCGGGTTTCAACGGCGAATGGTGCTTCGGTGCGCTGCCATCCTCGAGGCAAGTTGCCGGACAATACTTTCGACCACTACTTCGATGCCGCGATGGTTTTGCGGGCAGCGGCTACTACGGCGTCTGCCGTGAATCCGAACTTCTTCTGCAGATCTTTCCAAGGAGCCGACGCGCCAAAACTGTGCATGCCAATCATCTGACCCTTGGGGCCCACATAACGCTCCCAGCCCAACGGCGTCGACATTTCTACCGAAACTCGAGCGCTGACTGCAGGCGGCAGCACGCTATCTTTGTACGCCTGATCCTGACTTTCAAATAGCTCCCAGGAAGGCATGCTGACGACGCGCGCTTGAATGCCCTCGGCTTTCAGCCTTTCGGCCGCCTCCACGCACAAGGAAACTTCAGTGCCCGTTCCCATCAGGATCACGTCGGGCTTGCCGCCCGGTGCATCAGCCAAGACGTATGCGCCCTTCGCCACGCCGGCAGCGGGTGCATACTTTGTGCGATCAAAGGTGGGCACGGCCTGTCGCGAGAGTACGAGCAGCACGGGGCCATGCGTGATCTGCATGGCAACCTTCCAGGCCTCGACCACTTCATTTGCGTCGCCCGGTCGCAGCACAATCGTGTTGGGGACCGCCCGCAACGCCGGCAACTGTTCGATTGGTTGGTGGGTCGGCCCGTCTTCACCCAGGCCGATGGAGTCGTGCGTGAAGACATAAACGACGGGAGTCTCCATGAGGGCGGCAAGCCGGATCGTAGGCCGCAGGTAGTCGCTGAAATTAAAGAACGTGCCGCCAAACGGCCGCAGCTTTGACACCGACATGCCGTTCATTGCTGAGCCCATCGCGTGCTCGCGGACGCCGAAGTGGATGTTGCGTCCACCGTACGACTCGGGACTAAAGTTGCCGGCGCCCTCAAATTTCAAGGTGGTCTTATTCGAGTTGCCAAGGTCGGCCGATCCGCCAATCAGCCAGGGAATATTTTGAGCGAGAACATTCAGGGTCTTGCCCGCGCTCTCGCGGGTCGCGATTCCTTTAGGATCAGCGGGGAAGACCGGGAGATTTTTGTCCCATCCAACGGGTAGTCCCCGCCGTTGCATAAGTCGTAGTTGCTCATCCTGTTGCGGATACTCCTTCGCGTATTCCGCGTACATTTTGTTCCACTGGGCGTGCAGTTCATGCCCACGTTTGCCGATGCCTTCGCGGAAATGTTCTTTCACGCCTTCGGGTACCAGGAACTTCGCGTCTTCCGGCCATACGTAGTTGCGTTTCGTCAGGCGAACCTCTTCTTCGCCGAGCGGCTCGCCGTGTGCCTCGCTGCTGTCGTGTTTGTGTGGAGAACCGTATCCGATGTGGCTGTCGACCACGATCAACGTCGGCTTGTCTTTGGTATCCAGGAATGTCTGATAAGCGCGGTCCAGCATCGAGAGGTCGTTGGCATCGCTGACGCGGGTCACATTCCATCCATAGCCCACGAAGCGGGTCATGACGTCTTCGCTGAACGACCAGGAAGCTGGACCATCGAGCGTTACTTTGTTGTTATCGTATATCCAGCACAAATTGCTGACCTTAAGGTGGCCGGCAAGTGACGCTGCCTCAGCCGTGACACCTTCCATCAGATCGCCGTCGCCACAGATCGTGTAGATGTTGTAATCGAAGACTTCGAAGCCCGGACGATTGAAGGTGGCGGCGAGCCAACGCTCGGCAATCGCCATGCCTACGCTATTTCCGCACCCTTGTCCGAGTGGGCCGGTCGTGGTTTCCACGCCGGTCGTGATGTGGGATTCGGGATGTCCCGGCGTGCGACTTCCTAGCTGGCGAAAGTGCTTGATCTCTTCGAGGGAGACCGAAAGTTCGTTCGTGACCTCGGTGTCGTTTTTCACGCGGCGCACTTCCGCGAGATAGAGAAGTGCGTAAAGCAACATCGAAGCATGTCCCGCAGAAAGAACAAAACGGTCGCGGTTCGGCCAGATGGGATTCTCGGGGTCGTAGCGAAGGACGTTTTGCCACAGCGCGTAAGCGACGGGAGCGAGTCCCATGGGCGCACCGGGATGCCCGGAATTTGCCTGCTGCACTGCATCGATCGCTAACGTACGAATGGTGTTGATGCTCAGCGTGTCCAACTGGGCCCCGGTCACAACCGTTTGCTCACTCGCCACCATGTAGCTTTCCTTCCTCAGGTCGACGGAATTTCACAGCGAACCTGCCCAGAGTCTCACCCACTCATTGGATTGCGGGAGACGGACTGTGGTTTCAACCCAATTGAAGGTTAGAGTGTACCAATTTCTCGAAGGGCTGTGCGTCGGGGAAATCCCGGGGGCAGAAAGGCCGGGTCTTAGAACTTGTCGATCAGATCGAGCAGAAGGGGGTTACTTCTGAAGCTTCTGGAGGTAGCTGTGCTCGCTGCGTTGCGCCTTGGTGCTGTTCTCGACGAACTTAAGGAATTGTTTCATGCTCTCGCGTACGCTCGGTTGCAACTCGAACTTGACGCGCACTCCGAAGCACGGGTTGCTTTTGATTACGATGCCGTTCAGCACGAAGCCCTTCACCCAGATTTTTCCGTTCGCCACCCAAAGACCGATTTGAACGTCAGAACCGCTCTTGACCGGCGTCACGGTTTCCACGTAGCAACCGCCCATGCTCGTGTTGGAGAGATTGCCCCAGATGGGTGTCTCTGAGCCATCAACTTTCAGTTCCACAGCCACAAAACACTTGATGCGCGGAAAACGGCGTCGATCCTCTACCCAGGAAGGAGTGAAATCGTCGGGCTCAAAGGGCGGAGTGTCAGCGGGTATGACCGGAGTCGGAGCTTCCACAGGAGCAGGCGCACCCGTTGTGGCGACCGACTGGTTCGCCGTCGGCCGATTCTTGATCTCACGCATGGCGGACAAGAGTGCCTCTTCGCGTTTTTCCGCCGGCGCCTCGCGATAAGTCTGTAAGAGCTGGCCGAGATGTCCAACCAGATCCGGATCGGTCAGCAGCCGCGTCCAATCCGTGCCGGGAGCGGTATTTGCATTTGAATCGGTCATAGGTCTGCAGAGGACCGCCTAGCCCAAGCCGAGTGGGGTCCGTACATAGGTTGAGGCAGGAGCGACTTCGAAGCAAGATGACGGAGGTTACGGTCGTAAGTAACCGGTGAGTACCCAATGGGCTGGCTGAATCAGGCGGACGTCGCTAAATCACTGCAAAAATCATCAATCGCGGCTTGCTGCTCAACGGTCAGTCCCAGAAATTCCAATCCGTGCAGGAAACCTCTGCGATACCGAATAATCGAGCGGACCACGAGGGGTTTGGATGTGTCCGTCAAGCGAAACTCCAGGGAAACGACTTCTCCCTTAACGAGTTCAGCTGTGAAAACCGCACCCATACCGCCATGCCCAATATCGCCGCAGCGGCCCTGCAGTTCGTCGTAACCGTTGTCTCGCAATACCGTGGCCTTTAGCGGAAAATCGGTGCGATACCGTTCGTGACGCCGCTTCCACCCGCGCTGTTTTGCCTGGATCGATTTTTCCAAGAACGACGAACTCATCGTGAAGCTCTCAGTCCGAATGGCATGGCTGAAAACCGTCCAAGCATCCAAAAATTCAGAATATCGACACCGGCCGTTGACAGGAAGTATCGAAGGTGATGAGACTTTGTGGTTCGCATAATTGGTCGCAACTGGCCATTGTGCCAAAGGTGGGCGGAACAACATCACTTTTGCATCAAACCCCAGCCCCGCTGAATCAACATCTAAGCGGTGTTGAATTGGGCGGGTTCGCGCAAATTTTTTGGCAGTTGAAGAACGATTTCTGAAACTCTCCAATGCCCCTCACGTTCTTTAGAAAGCTGTTTACGCCTTTTATTTCGCTGGGATTTATGTGTCTTCCGATGACGGCCGCCGCGCAGGCGACAGGTTCTTCGGGGCAGTCTGTGACCGTGACGAGGCGCGCCCTACTTCTTGCGTGAGCGCCGTGATACTTTTCGAGTCTTTCTGTATGCGCCGCGCGATGAAAAACTTCGCCGTTTGGAGGCGGGAGGAATCAGTCCCAGAGAAGCGGAAGACCTGGTGGACACCGTCGATCGCGAGCGCATGACCTTCATCAAGCATTACTTCAATGCCGATTGGCCCACCCGTGCGTTCTATCACCTGATGTTGAACACGGTGGTTGGTGACGAGCAGGTCATCACAACGATTCTGAATACCATGCGGCTGCTTGAAGAGCGCTCAGCAGTGAACGAGCCTGCCGATCGCAGGGTCACGCTGAAGTAGCGCTAGGCGGAGCCAGCTAGCGCGCAGCAGTCGCCGGCCGCTGGGGAGCCGGACAACAATCTTCTCGACAGACATCGTGGCTCGGGCCGAGAGTCCCAAGCGCCACCCGCTCGGTGGCTCCATTCATCCTCTCCGCAATTAACTCCCGGATCATGCGCACGAATCCTGGATGGGTTCCCACCGTGCCGGCCCGAACCATGGGTAGTTGTAGCTCGGCGCATAGTTGGACTGCCTCGGTATCCAGATCGTAGAGCACCTCCATGTGGTCGGAGATGAAACCTACCGGCGCTACCACCACACCCGTCGCAAGATTCTCTGCTTTCACCTTCCGCAGGACATCGAGTATGTCCGGCTCGAGCCAAGGCTGTGTCGGCGGACCACTGCGACTTTGAAAGACCAGGAGATCGCCTTTCCGCCCGAGTGTCTCTGAGATCAGCCGGCACGCTTCGTTGAGCTGTTCTTCATAGCTGCACGACTGGGCCATCGACGAGGGAATGCTGTGCGCCGTATAGATTACGAGCGATCGCTCACGCGCCGGTTCACGCAGTGCCTCCAACGCGGAACTCACGCGTTCTGCCATGGGTTGAATGAACCCGGGATGGTTGTAGAAGACGCGAAGCTTGTCCACGTCCGGTGCGCCGAGGCCCACCTGCGCCTGGGCCTGTGCGACGTTTTCGCGGTACTGGCGGCACCCTGAATAAGAACTGAACGCGGACGTCATGAAAGCCAGCGCCCGCCGAATTCCGTCCTTCTTCATCTGCTCCAGCGTGTCGGGAAGCAGGGGATGCCAGTTCCGGTTGCCCCAATAAATCGGCAAGTGCGGGCCGTGCTGCTCCAGTTCATGCTGCAACGCGGAGATCAATTGGCGGTTTTGCTCGTTGATCAGGCTCTTCCCGCCAAAATGGTGATAATGTTCTGCGACGGCGAGCATACGTTCCTGCGGTACATTCTTGCCGCGCAAGACATTTTCGAGAAATGGCATGACCTCGTCAGTCGATTCCGGGCCCCCGAAAGAGACCACGAGTAGAGCGTCGTATTGCATCTTTAGATTGTGCTTGGAATCACGGCACTAAGACAAGCTGGGTTCGTGTTCCGCGAAACGCTGGTCGTTAGGAATCACTAAAGCCGAGCTGCGATCTTTCCTCAAAGGAAATGGCTAGCGCTGAGGCGCGCGTTTGCGATTGCAAAATAGAGTTTCGGTGGGGGTGCACTTTCAGGAGGGAAACAGCTGGCGCGCCCGGAGAGATTCGAACTCCCGACCCACAGCTCCGGAGGCTGAGGGTCCAGGTTAGCTGTGTTTGCAGCATTTGCGAAATAGTTGAAAATAGCGGCACTTGCCGGAGCAGTCGCAAACTTTGCAAACACTGAAAAGCCTGTTAATGGGCGTATTTCGGTTCGTTTTGTGGATGTTTTTTGGGCCGTCAAAAGGCCGTCTGCTGCGGCCCAATTTCCCCTTAATTGGAACGCCCTACATGCCGCCCACGGAAGGATCTCGGAGAACCGGGGACGCGAATGTTCTATTGCTTAGTGAGATATGGGAACGTGCGAGGGGGTTTTCCTTTTTGCGGAGTTGGATCCCCTTCCATTTCTTACTGTTTTACGAGCTTGTCACCGACGACGTAGCCGTTGCCTCGGGGGTTCAATGCGTCTTGTACCCCAGCCCAATGATTGGTTCCATGCTCCGGTCATGGCACAGCTTGACTTGTCAATCTCTATCCACTGGAAGCGGTCTCTTGGCTTGCCTTTCAGCTTGTAACGGAACCTCAGTGTGATTGTGTGTCCATCTCAAAAAGTTCGCGATGGCTCGCCCCTAGATGCAGCGGTGTACTCCTCCGTCGACATGAATTCGGTTTTGGCCATATTTCCTGCTGCGGGAACCGTGGCATACTGGCGGCCTCGGAATCCTACCGTTTTGGAGACGCCATGCTGAGAAGCGCCTTGCTCATACTCTCTCTGGTGCTGGCCAACATCGTGAACGCACAGACGGCAAGTCCGACTGCGCCGTCCAGCCCATCCCAGCCCCTCATCATTTTGATCGGGCCACCGCTCAGCGGGAAAACCACGTTCGCCGACTCGATCTCCCACACTTACGGAGTTCCAACTATTTCAATTGAAGATCTCATTCGTGATAACGCGGCCGAACTAGACAAACTGCGGGGGGAAGGGGTTTCGCTGGCCGAGATGCGCTATGACCCGGCCATGAGTCGTTATCTGCGGGAGCGTCTGAAGACCGCCGACCTCAGCCACGGGATTACACTCGATGGCTATCCCGCAACGCTGGTTCAGGCTGAAGAGCTGGCCAAGGTGTTTCCGGAACTGAAAATGAAACTCGTTGCATTGCGACTGCAAGTACCCGACGATATCGTCCGCGAGCGGGCCAAGACGACCGGTCGCGAGAGCGATCGACCACAGATAATAGAGCAGCGGATCAAGGACTACCACCGCGAGATGGACGCGATTTCACTTTACTTTCCCAATGCCAAAATCGTGGACCTAGACGGCAGTCTGCCCGAGGCAGAGGTCTGGAAGGCGATCCAGACAGCTCTTGACGAAGCGGGACTCAAGTCAGCGGCGAAGTAAAGGATTCCCGCATCGGGTTTCTTCGGCGATGGCATTCTGGGGCCTCCGCGTCGAAGACGGGGGCCGCTTTGACGGACAAACACCATCCCCCCAAGTATTGCAGTATCCACATTGCACCAACTGGGGCAGCAGACTGCCCGGGTCAATGAGTGTAATCGCGATGTGGGTGTTGAAAAAGTCACTGAGATCAGGTCGCTTTCGATGTTTAGGAACCGCAAAGTACCGCTACTACTCCAACGTGTTGGGGACAACTGCGAGAACTGACAGTTACGTTGTCTGATGCCCCTGTTATTTTCCAAGTGAGAAATGGGGATTCTCAAGTCCCATGATCTTTCAATCACACAATCTCTTTGCGGTTATCCTGGTCTGTGTCACTTCAACGCTTGGTATAGCGCAATCCGCCCCGGGCGCGGCGAATCATCGGAAAGTTGGTCTCGTGCTCGAAGGCGGTGGTGCTCTCGGTTTGGCGCACATCGGGGTCATTCAGTGGCTCGAGGAACACCGCATTCCGGTGAGTTATATCGCCGGGACGAGTATGGGCGGGTTAGTGGGAGGGATTTACGCCACCGGACGGCACGCCGGTGAGGTACGTGAGATTGTCGAAGGAATCGATTGGGATGTCGTGATCGGCGGGGAGACTCCGTTCGGCGATCTGTCCTACCGAAGAAAGGAGGACTCCCGTGAATACCCGAGCAGAATGGAGTTTGGAGTACGCGACGGACTGCAGTTTCCATCGGGATTCAACACTGGTCAGCACGTCTCGTTCATCCTCGATCGCATCTCTCTTCCCTACTCTCAGCTCAAGAGCTTCGATGACCTTCCCATACCATTTGCATGTGTGGCGACCGATTTGTCGACGAACAGCGAACACATCTTTCGGAGTGGCGAATTGAATGTTGCCCTTCGCTCCACCATGTCCTTGCCGGGGGTCTTCACCCCGGTCCGCTCAGGCGGCCACATTTATGTCGATGGCGGGCTCCTCAATAACATTCCGGTGAACGTCGCAAGAGACATGGGGGCGGATTTAGTTGTGGGTGTTCACCTTGCGGGTGCTCCACTGAAGCCTGACGCGCACCTCTCCAGTTTCGCCGTACTGAATCAGTCGATCTCGGCGGTGATCGCGGTCAACGAACGGCGGTCGATGGAGAAGGCGGACGTGATGATCACTGTGCCGCTTCAAGCGTTCAACTCCATGGAATATAAAAAGGCGGACGCAATCATCAAGGCGGGATATGAAGCAACGGCTGCCGGCGCTGCAAGGCTGTTGGGACTCTCGGTCGACCAGGCGGCGTGGGACCAATACCTCGCAGAAAGGGATTCTCGCCGCAACCGATCGACAGCTGTGCCGCAATTTGTGGAAGTGACTGGAGTCCCACCGCAGGTCGCGAAGCCCATTGAAAAAGGCATGTCGGAAGTCGTGGGAAAGCCAGTCGATTCGGCAACCCTGAACGGGGAGATTCTGAAGTTGAACGGATTGGGCGCGCTTTCCAGCGTTAGTTATTCCATGGTAGAGCGCGATGGAAAGCCCGGCCTGCAGATCCAGGCTGAACCAAAGCCCTACTCTCCGCCGACCGTACGGCCAGTGATCATTATCGACGGTTCCAACTACAACAATGTTTTCTTTAGTATGGGGGCGCGCATCACATTCCTGGACTTCGGCGGTTACCGGAGAGAGCTTCGAAACGATGTGATGGTCGGCTCGCAATACGGGATCAGCACCGAGTATTACCGCCCTTTCAGCTGGACCAATAGGTGGTTTGTCGCGCCCAGGGCCGGATTCAACAGTTCTTTGTATCCGGTCTTCAACGAAAGCACGTTGCTGGCGGTTTACAGGAACCGCGAGGCTCTCGGAGGATTAGATTTCGGATACGCGTTTGGCAGCACGGGCGAGCTGCGCGTCGGCTATGAAGGGGGCTACCAGAAACTGAAACCGCAGATTGGAAACACCAATATCCTTCCGGTCGTTTCCGGTGCTACCGGCGACGTTCAGCTGCAGTACACCCTTGTAACCCTGAATGACCCGGTCATTCCGCGCAAGGGTAAAGCCGTGAAGTTCTACACCAAGTATTTCAACGTCAAGCCCGCGGCGCCAGAGGGATTTCCCGTGTCGGAGTTGGAGATCCAGAGCTTCTTCCAACTGAACCGCAGGAACACAGTTTTTCTGAGTGCCTATGGCGGTTCCACCTATGGATTCAACGCGGGCATTCCGGCATTCCAACTCGGTGGAGTGACGCGCTTCGCGGCCTACGGTACCAATGAACTGCTAACAAACCAGTACTTCCTGGGCCAAGTCGGGTACATCAGGACTCTAAAAAACCTTTCGCCGCTGCTCGGAAGCACCATCGATTTTCTAGGAGTCTTCGAGGTCGGCAAGACGTACCAACTTCCTCGCGGTCCCAAGCCGCCCAACATTCCGGGTGACGTCGTTGGGGCACTCATCGTCAATACACGGTTTGGGCCGGTGGAAGCCGGAGGGGCCGTCGGCAACTACGGCCACGCGAAGTTCTTCTTCCAGATCGGACGAATATTCTGAGGAATCGGAAGCATCCAGGAAAAGGACACAAATCTGCTACAGAGCGCGAGGTGGCTTTCGCACGTTAGGGGATCGCAGGGCAAAATCTCTTTTCGAGCACACACGGATGTCAATCCGAGCTTGCCACTGTAGCGACATCGGATGAAGGTGACCGGGCTCCCAGCTCACTTGAGGCCGAATGTCCAGCTGAGCCCTGAGCTGGTTCCATAATCACTTCCGGAAAAGCCCTGCGGAGGCCGGTTGTCCCAGTTTCCATAAAATGACACGTTCCACTTCAGATTGCTAACGATCTTGATGTAATAGGAGGCATTGGTGTTGAAGCGGACGCGGCCCGGATCCGAAAGTGCAGGCAGCAGAGCGGCAGTTACATCGAAGTTGGTTTTACTAAACTTAAAAAACTGCGCTTGGCCGTAAAAGAGGACCGCCGCAAGATTCTGCTTGTTGACGGAAACGTCGGACTGTTTATAGTCGGTATTTTGCCAGGCAGGCCCGAACACTAACGAGATGTTCGTGCGGTTTGTGTTCTTAAAGTAACGTCCGATACCGCCACCCACAGTGCTCTGCAACGCGATTCCTTGTTCCGAGCTTTGCAAAAAGGCGCCGAGAGCCGCATAGAACCAGTTGTTCCAAGGCAGCAGATGACGGCCGCCCAAAGTGAGAGAGTTTCGAGTGGAAGCATTGGTCCCTGAGCTGGACGACAGGTTGGAATCGAAACTGGCGAGCGCAGTCCAGCGTTCCCGAACATAAGCGGTCTGCGAACCAAAGCTGTACTGCGTCGATTGATTGCCTTTTGAATAGATCACGCCGAGAGTTACCTCGCCATTAAATCGCTGCCAAAATCTGTCGGACGTAGCGACCATTTCGACGATTTGGGAACGGTCGAGAACGTCTTCTTTTTCAAGAGCCAGGATCTGAATCTTCACCGGCCGGTCCGCCGGTGTATCGGGAGTTCTTAATGACCCCGTGTAGACCACGCCACCCTCCGTTTTCACGACAAACAACTGGTTGCTTTCCAAGCGGGCGACCTTCGTCCAATTCACGGAGGCGGTGCCGTCGATGTAATCGAAGCTGACGTACAGCACACCAGCATCCAGCCCCTTGACCTCGCAAGTCAGGCGGTCGCCATTCGTCATCACCATGACGTCCGTTTTATCTCGTGCATAAAGTGGTATGGTAAAGAGGAGAGCAAGAGTCAGAAGAAGAAATCGGGTATTCATAGGAGCCTTCTCTCTCTGTTAGCCGGCTGGCTCGGGAGGACATGGCTTTCGCAAGGACGCATTCATCACCAGTTCCGGATCGCGATTCGCGCTGGACGTAGCATGAGCGTAGCCTTGGTTCGAAGTTTGGAGACCGAACAGGTGA
>Ga0307469_10000069_pt1 | contig 38416 bp, 37 predicted proteins | sample atmos_gasesAM2C__FD_203084 | JGI IMG/M metagenome (GOLD analysis project Ga0307469, IMG submission 203084) | Hardwood forest soil microbial communities from Morgan-Monroe State Forest, Indiana, United States - atmos_gasesAM2C_515 | ecosystem: Environmental > Terrestrial > Soil > Temperate... | reverse complement strand
TCGGTGAGAAGCCGAACGGTGCGAAGCCGGACGAAGCACCGGCGAAGAAGAAGGCCGCGCCGCGCAAGGGCGCTACCGAGGAGAAGGCAAAACCGACGACGATCGACTTCGACGGCATCGAGGATCGCGTCGTCGCCTTCCCGGTCCCCGAAGGCCGCTACGTCCAGATCCGCGGCATCAAGGACAAGGTCCTGTTCTCGAGCATCCCTGTCACCGGGACCCTCGGCGGCGGCGACGACGACTCCGAAGAAGCCCGCGGCAAGATCGACGTCTACGACCTGAAGGAACTCAAGCTCGACACGGTCGTGCAGGGCGCCGCGAATTTCGTCGTCTCGCAGGACAACTCGACGCTCGTGTACCGCGCCGCCGGCCGCCTCCGTGCGATCCGCGCCGAAGCGAAGCCGGACGACACCAACGGCGACGGTCCCGGTCGCAAGTCGGGGTGGATCGATCTCGGTCGCGTGCGCGTCTCCGTCGATCCGGCGAGCGAGTACCGGCAGATGTTCCGCGAAGCGTGGCGTTTCCAGCGCGAGCACTTCTGGGTCCCGGATATGTCCGGCGTCGACTGGCTCGCGATCTACGACCGCTATCGTCCGCTCGTCGAGAAGGTCGGGAGCCGTCTCGAATTCTCCGACCTCATGTGGGAGATGAACGGCGAGCTCGGGACGTCCCACGCCTACGAGATGGGCGGCGACCTGAGGCCGGCACCGCCGTACCGCGTCGGTCAGCTCGGCGCGGATGTTGAACTGCGCAACGGCCGATGGGTCATCACGCACATCGTGCGCGGCGACAGTTGGGACGCATCCCAGACGTCACCGCTGACGGCGCCCGGGATCAACGTCCGCGAGGGCGACGTGATCGTGTCGATCAACGGACAAGCGGCGACGCCGGACCACTCTCCGTCGTGGCTCCTCGTGCATCAGGCGGGGACCGAGGTCGAGCTCGTCGTCGCCAAGGCACAAGGACGCGCGCAGCGCACGGTCTTCGTGAAGACGCTCGTCGACGACAAGCCCGCGCGCTACCGCGAATGGGTCGAGCGCAATCGCGCGCTCGTCCATGAGAAGACGCGCGGGCGGGTGGGCTACGTCCACATCCCGGACATGGGCCCCCACGGCTACGCCGAGTTCCACCGCTACTACTACTCCGAGCTCGAGCGACAGGGCCTCATCATCGACGTCCGCTATAACGGCGGCGGTCACGTGTCGCAGATCATCCTCGAGAAGCTCGCGCGCGAACGGATCGGCTACGACGTCACGCGCTGGAGCCGGGTGCCGACACCGTACCCCGAGGACTCACCGAACGGACCCCTCGTGTGCATCACGAACGAGCAGGCCGGCTCGGACGGCGACATCTTCACGCACGCCTTCAAGCTGATGGATCTCGGTCCGGTGGTCGGCAAGCGCACGTGGGGCGGCGTGATCGGCATCAGCTACCGCCACCAACTCGTCGACAACGGCATGACGACGCAGCCCGAGTACTCGTACTGGTTCAAGGACGTCGGTTGGGGTGTCGAGAACTACGGGACGGACCCCACGCACGACGTCGACATCACGCCGCAGGACCACGCGGCGGGACGTGACCCGCAGATGGACACCGCGCTCCGTTTGATGAACCAGGCGCTCGCGAAGCACAAGGAAAAGCTGCCGGACCTGAAGACACGTCCGAAGTTGACGTTGCCCAAGCTCCCGAAACGATGAACGACTGCGGAGTGCGCAGCGCGGAGCAAGCGAGAACCCGATGAGCGAGATCGTCGTCACCGGCGGGACGGGTCACCTCGGACGTGAGCTCGTCCCGCTGCTCGTGACGGCGGGGCACAACGTGAAGGTGCTGTCGCGCAAGCCCGGGCCGAACCACGTCGTCGGCGACCTCGTGACCGGCGACGGCATCGCGGAGGCCGTCGAAGGGATCGACGTCCTCGTGCATTGCGCGACGGGAGCGGCGGACAACGGCGCGCGCGGGCTCGGCTACGAGCTCTCGAAGAAAACCGACGTCGAACCGACGGACCGGCTCGTGAAGTTACTCGAACCGGAAACGCATCTCGTGTACATCTCGATCGTCGGTGTCGACAAGATCCCCCTCGGCTATTACCGCGCGAAGCTCGACTGCGAACGGATCATCGAGCGCAGCGGCCTTCCCTACACGATCCTCCGGACGACCCAGTGGCATTCGCTCGCCGACGAGTTCTGCAGACGATTGACGAACTTCCCGCTCGTGACGCCGCCGCGCGGCGTGAAGATGCAGTTGCTCGATGCGAGCGAGGTCGCCACACGGATGGCGACGCTCGTCGAGCGCGGTCCGTCCGGACGAGCAGCGGACATGGGCGGCCCGGCGGCGCTCGCGTTCCGCGACGTCGTCAAGTCGTGGCTCCGCGCGAAGCGCAAGAAGCGCATCGTCGCGGCGGTCCCGTTCCCGGGCAAGGCGGTGAGAGCGTTCCGCGCGGGCTACAACCTGACGCCCGAGCACGCCGACGGAAGGATCACGTGGGAGGACTGGCTCTCCCGGAACGCGTGAAGTAGCGTCGGGACATGACCGCGCCGACGTCGTTCACGGAACTCGTCGGTTGCGCCGCGCCGATCCAGCAGGCGCCGATGGGGTCCGTGTCGACGCCCGATCTCGCCGTCGCAGTGGCCGACGCCGGCGGCGTTGGGACGATCACCGCGCTCGGCATGCCGACGGAGGTGCTCGACCGCGTCCTGAGTGAGATGTCGAGCCGCACGACGGGGACGCTCGCGGCGAACTTCCTGACGGATCAGATCGACCCCGATGCAGTCGCGGCTGCCGGCGCACATGTCCGCATCGTGGATTTCTTCTGGACAGACCCGGATCCATCGTTGGTCGAGATCGCCCACCGTGCGGGAGCGCTCGCGTGCTGGCAGGTCGGTTCGGTCGACGAGGCGAAGGCTGCGGCGGACGCCGGCTGTGATGTCGTCGTCGCGCAGGGGACCGAAGCCGGCGGGCACGTGCGGGGATACACGCCGCTGCTCCCGCTGCTCCGGTCGGTGCTCGAGGCTGTGACTGTCCCGGTCGTTGCGGCGGGTGGGATCGGCGATGCTGCGGCGTTCGCGAGCGTGCTCGCCGAAGGAGCGGCCGGCGCACGCATCGGGACCAGGTTCGCTGCCACCGAGGAGTCGGGCGCGCACCCTGAGTACAAGAGAGCCATCGTCGACGCCGCCGCCGATTCGACGGAGATCACCGACGCGTTCGCGGTCTGCCCGCTGTGTGCGACCGTTCCTCGTGCCCGCGTGTTGCGCTCGTGCATCGACGCGCTGCACCACCTCGACACCGACGAAGCGGTGAGAGCGTGCTCGGCGGACAGCACATCACGCTCCAGAAGGGACACGGTTTGCCGCCGGGGACCTCAGCGACCGGTCACATCGACGCGATGGCGATGTACGCCGGCGAGTCCGTGACGGGCATCCACAGCGTGGTGCCCGCGGTCGACGTCATCCGGACCTTCGTCGCGGCAACAGAGCACTGACGGTCCGTCCGTCCGGCGAACTACGCTGAGGGTGTGCTCGCGGAACTACTGGCCACCGACGGCGTCGAAGAGTCGTGCGAGCTGCGCTCGCGCGTCGGGGTCATGGCCTTCCACGGCGGCTCGCTCGAGGTGATGACCGACATCATCGCGACGGACGTCGCCGAGCGCGCCGGTGCGTCGCTGTACACGATCCGGCAGCCGCGCGGCTTCCGGTGGCACATCCCGTCGACGAAGATCGATCCGTCCCACTCAGCGGCGTTGCAGGCCTTCCTCGGACACGTCGATGCCGCCGTTGCGATCCACGGATGGGGGACGGAGCAGTTCGGCGAGATCACAGCACCGTCGATGTTCCGGTTCGGACGCGACGGCATCGACCGCCCTCTCCTCGTCGGCGGGCGCAATCGAGCCCTCGCGACGCGTGTCGGAGCGGCGCTGCGCGATGCGCTCCCGGACTACGAGGTCATCGACGACATCGAGCAGATCCCGCGCAACATCCGTGGGCTCGACCGTCGCAATCTCGTGAACCGTGTACGCGATGGCGGCGTCCAGCTGGAACTGACGCCGCGCGTCCGTGGACTGCCGCCCTTCTGGGAAGGCGACCAGCGCGGACGAGGCTGTCCCGACACGCAGACGCTGATCGCAGCACTCGCGTCGGCGCTTACTTGACGACGACCACCTCGACGTCGCCCTCGCGCTTCATCACGTTCACGCCGGTGTCCTCGCCGTGCGCATACAGCGCGAGGTCCACGGACGCGTCGCCGACGCGCAAACCCCGGAGGTGCATCTCCTTCAGGAACGACGGGATGCGTGGGCGCGAGAGTGTGATGCGTCCGCGCGTCGCGTCGACGCTCAGACCGAGACACGCCTGCAGCAGCATGAACACCGAGCCCGCGGCCCACGCCTGCGGCGCGCATGCCAGCGGATACTCGATCGGCCCTTGGCCCGGACGACGCGGGAACCCGCAGTACAGCTCCGGGAGCCGGTAGAACTCGAGGACGTTCGACGCATCGAGCAGCGCGGCCAGGATGTGCTCGGTGCCGTCCTTGTGCCCGTAGTTGGCGAGCCCCGCGCCGACGATCGCGTTGTCATGGGGCCAGACCGAACCGTTGTGATAGGTGATCGGGCCGTAGCGCGGTTCGGTCGCGGCGAGCGTCCGGACGCCCCACCCCGAGAAGAACGCGTCGGACATCAACGCCTCCGCGACGGCACGTCCTCGATCGGGTCGCGCGATCTCGGTGAACAGGCAGTGTCCGGCGTTCGACGTCCTGATCGCGCACGGGCGCTTCGACCCGTCGAGGGCGATCGCGTACATCCCGATCTCGTCCGACCAGAACGCGTCCTCGAAGGCGTCCTGCACGCTCTTCGCGTCCTTGAGCAGACGCGACGCGCGTTCCTCGTCGCCGAGCGCCCTCGCGATCGCCGACGCCTGTCGTTTCGCCCAGAACACGTAGCCCTGCACTTCGCAGAGTGCGATCGGGGGTTCCGCTACCTGACCGTCCGCGTGGAAGACCGAATCGTGCGAGTCCTTCCACCCTTGCTGGACGAGGCCCTTCTCCGATCCCGTGTACTCGACGAAGCCGTCGCCGTCCGGGTCGCCGTACTCGTCGATCCAGCGAAGCGCGGCTTCGACGTTCGGCCAGATCTCGCGCATGAAGGCAAGGTCGTTCGTCGCCGTGAAGTACTCACCGGCGAGCGCGACGAACAGCGGGGTCGCATCGACGGAGCCGTAATACATGCCGAACGGCACCTCGCCGAGCGCGGCCATCTCACCCCACCGCCGTTCGTGCAGGATCTTCCCGGGCTCCGCGGCGCGTTCGACGTTCACTTCGGTCGCCTGCGTCGCCGCGAGATAGGCGAGCACGCCGCGAGCGAGCGTCGGATCGATCCACAACGTCTGCAACGCGGTGATGATCGCGTCGCGTCCGAACGGGCAGTTGTACCAAGGCACGCCGGCGTACGGGAACCGTCCCTGCGGCGTGTCCGTGATCATCATGCGCAGATCGGAGAGCGAACGGTCGAGGAGCGAGTTGAACAGCTCGCTCGACGTCCGGACGATGCTCTGCCGCTCCGCCGCACGCTTCTGCGACTCGCGGAGTTGAGTGATCGCCGAGGCGTACGCGTCGACGCTCCGCTCGGAGGTACCGCCTTCGGCGACACTCTGCACGAACAGCTCGTAGGGCGTGTGCGGTGAGACCTTCGACGTGAAGACGATCTCGGCTCCCCCTTGCGCCTTCCCCTCGGGCGACGGGATCACGCGCGTGCGCCGCTCCACGTCGTCGAGACCGCTGTACGACATGACGACGTCACCGTCCTCGACGCGCGGCTCGTGCAGTTCGCCGCGGTGCGCGCGCTTCGTTCCGCGCACTTCGAAGATGTCGGCGAAGTCGGCTTCGAAGAAGAGCGTGAGCGTGATCTCGAGATCCTCCTCCGCGTAGGAGAACAGCCGCAGGCGTTCGTAGCACGCTCCGTCGTGCAGGAAGATCGATCGCAGGATGTGCAGCGTTCCCCGGGGAACGAACGCAGATCCGATCGTCATGTCAGGATTCGTGAGGTCGACGGCGAAGGTGATGTTGTCTTCCGACACGGACGAACCGAGCAGCAACGCCCGCCTGTCACCGAGCGCCAGGGCGTATCGCGACAGGTGCCTCGTCCCCTTGTGGTACAGGCCCTGCTCGCCGGTGCCGAGACGGCGTATGTCGCCGTAGAGGTCGAAGATCGCGAATGTGTCGCCGTGTTTGAGGACGCGCGTCTGGTTATCGGCGAGCGACGACGTCGCGAGGATGTCATAGGAATCCTGGACTCGGGTGACTTCCGACAGGTCAGACCTCCGGCACGATCTCGCGCGCCCGCCATGTCGCGACGGCGTCCGCTTCGGGCGCCGGCTCGATCGGCGGCGGCTCCGGTGGTACGAGGATGATCCGTTCGTAGGTGTCCACATACGAGTGCGCCATCGTGCGCGCCGAGAAACGGTCTTCGAACGTCTGACGGCAGTTGCGGCGGTCGATGGTCGTCGACGCCGCCGCGGTCACGGCGTCGTCGATGTTGGTCACGATGAACCCGTCGTGTCCGTGTGTGATGACCTCCGGGACGGACCCCTGCCGATACGCGATCACCGGAGTGCCCGTCGCCAGCGCCTCGATCATCACGAGACCGAACGGCTCCGGCCAGTCGATCGGGAAGATCAGGGCCCCGGCGTTGCCGAGGAACTCGTTCTTCTCACCTTCTCCGATCTCTCCGATGTACTCGACGAGGGGATGATCGAGGAGCGGACGGATCGTCGTCTCGAAGTACTCCACGTCCAGTGCGTCCACCTTCGCCGCGATCTTGAGCGGGACGCCGAGTCGTTTCGCGACCTCGATCGCGCGATCGACGCGTTTCTCGGGAGAGATCCGTCCGAGGAACGCGAAGTAGTCGCCGGGCGTCTCGTGGAAGTGAAAGACGTTCTCCGGAAGGCCGTGATAGACGGTCGACGCCCAGTTCATCCAGGGCATCGGCCGGCGCTGGTCGTCCGAGATGGAGACATTCGGCAGCTCGCGGAACATCGTGTACAAGACGACCAGGTCGGAGAGGTCGAGGCGGCCGTGTTGCGTCGAGACGTGCGGCGTTCGCAAGCGCCGCGTGACCGGGAAGTGCAGGTACCCGATGTGGAAGTGGATGATGTCGAACTCGTCCTGCAACTCGACCACGCGCTCGAGTAATCCGACGTGGTGTGCGGTCTGGTCGACGCAGTGCTTGTCGAGGCGGAGGCTCCGATGCGTGACGGGGACGAGACGCGCCGTCGTCTCCGAGTCGCCCGACGCGAAGAGGGTGACGTCATGCCCTTGCCGGACGAGCTCTTCCGTGAGGTACGAGACCACGCGTTCCGTCCCGCCGTAGTACTTCGGCGGCACCGATTCGTAGAGCGGCGCGACCTGAGCGATCCGCATCACTACCTAGCTTGCCATCGACCGTGGTGCACAACCTCGGCTCCCGTGCGTCGGCCGCGTTTCAGCGACGGCGACGGGGTGTCCGGCGCGGGGTATCCGACGGCGATGGCACCGATCGGGTGGTACGCGTCGGGGACGCCGAAGGTCTGCCGGAAGAGATCGATCTTGTCCGGCGCGATGCCGAAGAAGACGGCGCCGAGGCCTTCGTCGACGGCTGTTAGCAGCATGAGCAACGCGGCGAACCCCGTGTCGATGTCCCAGTACGGCGCGGGCCAGCGGCCCTCGTCGCGATCCGTCCAGCCCTTGTCGGGCTCGGTGTACCGGTCGAGGTAGGCGTCCTTGTGCGAGAGACAGACGATGAGCACGGGGGCCCGGTAGACGCCGAGCTCGTTATGGCCCGGGTATGTCACGTCGTGGAAGCGTCGCTTGTCCTCGCCCTGCAGCACGAGGAAGGCCCATCCCTGCGAGAACCCGGCGGACGGAGCATGCAGTGCGTTGTCGAGCATCCGCTTGAGGGTTTCGTCGCCGATCTCGCGGTCCTCGAAGTTGCGGACCATCCGCCGGCGCCGGACGACGTCCTGGAACTCCATACGTATACCCTCCTGGTATGGCTGATGTCTGGCTCGGCGACGCGTGTTCGCTCGTCGACGCGATGCGTGCGGGTGAGCTTAGTCCGACGGAAGCGCTCGAGGCGTCGCTCAAAGCAATCGAGAACTCACGCCTGAACGCCTTCTGTTTCATCGACGAGGAAGGTGCGCGCGAGCGCGCGGCGTCCGCGGACGTCTCGCTCCCCTTCGGCGGCGTTCCCGTCGGGATCAAGGAGCTGGATCCCGTCGTCGGATGGCCGTGGAGCGAGGCGTCGCTCCTGTTCGACGGTCGCATCGCGACGTACAACAAGACGTGGTACGACCGGCTCTTGAAGGCCGGCGGTGCGAACCCGATCGGACAGACGATCGCGAGCGAGTTCGGCGGACTCAACATCAGCAACTCGAAGATCCACGGCGTCACGGGGAATCCCTGGAACCCGGCGAAGACGGCCGGTGGTTCGTCCGGCGGTTCGTCGTCGGCTGTGGCCGGTGGGTTGGTGCCGATCGGCAGCGGCGGTGACGGCGGCGGTTCGATCCGCATCCCGGCGGCGTTCTGCGGGCTCCTCGGCATGAAAGGCACCGCCGGACGGATCCCTCGCGGCCCCAACACCGAGATCGCGCCGCTCACCGTCGTGCTCGGCTGCCAAGCGCGGTCGGTCCGCGACGTCGCGCGGTGGTACGACGTGTGCTCGGGGTACGACTCTCGCGATCCGTACTCGCTCCCCCGCGTCGACGGGTGGGAACGCGCGCTCGGTTCCTCATCGCTCGGCGGCGCGCGGGTCGTGATCTCGCCCGACCTCGGCTCGGCCGTGGTTCGTCCGGAGGTCGCCGCACTCGTCGTCGAGGCCGCCGAGGCCTTGATCCGAGACGCAGGACTGACACGCGTCGACGTCCCGGTCACGATGCCGCAGCTCGGCTACGAGTGGGCGATGTGCAATCTCGTCGGGTTGAAAGGCTCGCTCGAAGCGATGTGGCCGGAGCGCAAGGACGATCTCACGCAGGAGATCGCCTTCGGCCTCACGATCGCGCACGAGGTGTACAACATCGACCTCGCCGCGAAGGCCGAGGAGCAACGCACGCAGGCGAACGAGACGATGGCCGCGCTCTTCGACGAGGTCGACTTCGTCATCAGCGCGACGAACCCCGATGTCGCGTTCCCGGCCGAGATCGGCATCAACACGCGCGTCGGCGATCAGACGGTCGGGCCCGAGAACAACGGCGCACTCACGATCCCGGCGAACATCGTCGGGAACCCGGGTGTGTCGATCCCGGTGGGCCTCGTCGACGGCCTCCCCGTCGGGATGCAGGTGATGGCGACGCATCATCGCGATGCCGCGCTGCTCGACCTCGCGTTGATCGTCGAACGTGAGCGTCCGTGGCCGCTCGTCGCGCCGGACGCACCGCGTTGACGTTCCCGCAACGCGGACGTATCCAGATCACCTTCGACGCGCACGACCCCATCGCGCTCGCGACGTTCTGGGCCGAAGTCCTCCGCTACCCACCGCCCGACGTCGACCAGATGCATGAGCGACTTCGCACATCGAACGTGCCCGAGGATCAACTCGACAACTGGATGGTCATCGGCGATCCGAACGGCGTCGACCCACGCTTGTTCTTCCAGAGGGTACCGGAGCCCAAGACGGCGAAGAACCGCGTACATCTCGATGTCCGTGCGTCGATGCAGCGAGACCGCGCAGCGATCGATGAAGAAGTCACGCGTCTCGTGAAACTCGGCGGGCGCAAGCTGCAAGGCGTCGAGGACTTCGATACGTACTTCGTCGTCATGCAAGACCCGGAGGGCAATGAGTTCTGCATCGACTGATGTCCTGATCCTCGGCGCCGGCTTCGGGGGCCTCGAACTCGCGACGCGTTTGTCCGAGTCGTCCGATCCGTATCGCGTCACGCTCATCGACCGCAGCGACGGATTCATCTTCGGGTACTCGAAGTTCGATGTCCTCTTCGGACACAAGACGGTCGACGACGTGACGCTCCGGTACAGCGACTTCAAGAAACCGGGCGTCGAGTTCCGCCGCGAGGAGGTCCTCGCGATCGATCCGCGGACGAAGCACGTCCGGACGGGTGCGAACACCTACGAGCCCGACATCCTCGTCGTCGCTCTCGGGGCCGATTATGTCCCGTTCGACGGCCACGAGTTCTACTCCGTCGAAGGGGCCGCACGGCTGCGAGAGGTCCTGCCGTCGATCGAACGCGGGATCGTCCAGGTCGGGGTGCTCGGGGTCCCATTCAAGTGCCCGCCAGCACCGTGGGAAGCGGTGTTCCTCCTGCACGACTACTTCGTCGAACGAGGCGTGCGCAACGCGATCGACCTCCGCATCAAGACACCGATGCCGTCACCGATCCCCGTCTCGCCGACGGCTTCGCAGGCGATCATCTCCGCCCTCGACGAACGGGGGATCACATATGAATTCGGGCATCGTGCGGTGCCGGGAAGCGGTGAGGACTACTTCATCGCGGTTCCGCTGCACAAGGCGCCGGACGTCGTCCAGGCATCGGGATTGACCGAAGGTGGTGCGGACGGCTGGGTGAAAGTGGATCCGACGAATCTCCGGACGCCGTACGACGGCGTATACGCGCTCGGCGACTGTGCGGACGCACCGGTCCCCCGCGCAGGCACGCTCGCCGAGAGCGCGGCGCGCGCAGTCGCCGACGACATCGGCGGCTCGCTCCACACGCCCTACGAAGGACGCGGTGTGTGCTTCATCGAGTTCGGAGGCGGCGAGATCGGAACGGTGAACGTCGACTTCCTGTCCGGGCCGTCGCCGCAGGCGCCGCTCGCGGGACCGTCGCGAGAACTGATGGCAGAGAAGATCGAGTTCGGGCGGAGCCGGCGGGAGCGCTGGTTCGGGAGGAACTGAGTCATGGCAGGAGAACAGCGAGTCGCAGATCTCGATCCGTTCGAGCTGCTGGATGTCGAGTCGGAGCGCTGCGCGCGCTTCTTCGAAGGTTCACCCGACTGGTCGGCGCCGACGCGCTGCGACGGGTGGGACGTTCACGACCTGTTGGCGCACGTCGGTGGCGTGGAGGTGTACCACACCGCCTGCTTGGACGACGCACTCGGTGCGTTGTTCGAAGAGATGGGGAAGAAAGGCGCGACGGACGTCGACTCGTTCAACGGGATCGCCGTCGAAGAAGGCCGCTCGAAGTCGACGGATGAGCTCTTGACGGAGTGGCGCGATCGGAACCGTTCCGTCCGGCAGCGGCTCCGTGAGCGCGGACGTGACGGAACCTTGTCGTCCTCGGTCGGTCCGTATCCGGTGGGACTGATGGCGTTCCACATCGCGAGCGAGTACGCGACGCACGCGGACGACATGGGTGTTTCGATCCCCGACGCCGAGCGTGCGGCGCGGACCGCGTGGCGCACGAAGCTGAGCGAATTCGCCGTCGAGGAGGCGGAGAAGCCGGTGACGTTCGAGGCGCAGAACGGTTCGCACATCGTGCATCTGGGGGACAAACAGGTGATCCTGTCCGACGCGGACTTCGTCGAAGCGGTCACGGCGAGACTGCCGAAGGACCACGCGATCGACCCCTCGATACGAGACGGGCTGCGCGCGCTGGCGTGACGATCGAGTACCGGGTACGTCCGGATCTCCGGAACGAGCAACTCGAAGCGTTACTCGGCGGTCCCTACGACTACCTCAACATCCTCGCGCGCAGCCTGACGTGGATCGGTGCGTTCGATGGGGATCGACTGATCGGCTACGCGAACGTCGCGTGGGACGGCGGCGTGCACGCGTTCCTGCTCGACCCGACGGTCGAGGAGTCGTACCGCCACCGCGGCATCGGGACGCAGCTCGTGAAGGAAGCGCTCGCGGCCACCGCGAAGGCTCCAGAGATCGAGTGGATGCACGTCGATTCGGACGAAGCCCTGATGCGTGACTTCTACGAGCCGGCGGGGTTCCGTCCGGCGCCGGCAGGCCTCGTCCACCTCGACGATCTGCGATGACCTCGTACGCTCACCGCCAACCCGGAACGCGGCTCGCCTGCTTGAGCCACTCGCGCATCTCCGGCGTCTGCGCTTCTTCTAGCGTTCTCACCTTCACGTAGCGGCTACGGTCGACGGTTCCAAGTGGCGGCGGACTGTCGAAGTCCGCGCCGCCCAAGAACACGACGTTGACGGAGACGTCGTAGGGGGCCAGCTCGATGATCCAGCCGAGTTCTTGCAGTCCATAGAACGCCCGCTTGAACTTGATCGCGTATCGAAGGCCGGGGATCGCCTCGCGGATCGATCCGTCCAGCCGCTTGACGAGGGGTTGCAGATGCGGCATCAGTCGCGGCATCCACTCTTCGATGGCGGCGTGACTGTCGGATGGCTCCGGCGGCTTTCGGGTCGTATTCGGCTTGAGTGACTTCGGCATCTCAACCTTCCCTCTGCGCGACTCACGGCGAGGTTGGTCAAGAAGTCTACGACGCGGACCTCACGAGGATGGCTGAGTCCCGACAAGACAGTGATACTGAACGGGGTGCGGAACTTTATGCAGGTCAGAGCTCTCGTTATCTCACTGGTGGCGACCGTCGCGGTCACGGCTTGCAGCACAACCCATCCGGCGCCCACCGCTACGCCGCAACTCGCACCCTGCGGCTTGTTCACCGCGAACCTCGCGCAACAACTCTTGGGCACCAGCGTGCGACGATTCGACCTCACCGCGGCGCTTCCGGCGAACGCGACCGCGGCGGAGCGTGCTCAGATGAACGCGGCGGCGGCCGAGAGCTGCGCATACGTTCCCGAGCACGGAGGTGTGGCGATCACCGACCCGAACGCCCCGTATACCACCTTCGGGATCGGTCACGGACAATTCGCCTCGAAGAGTCAATTCATCCAGGCGTACAGCAGCACCCGCCCCGAAGCCGTTTCTGGCCTTGGGATAGCGGCCTTGGTCTCTCCGACCGTGACCCCGGGAGGGCTTGCACCGCGAGATCAGAAGGGCTGGGGCCTCGAGGTCATGCTCGACTCCGATGTGAGCTTTGTCCTCAACACCTCAAACAACGCGAAGCGAGCGGAGCTCATCGCGATCGGCAAGGGGATCGCCGCGCGGCTACAACGTCACTAGAGCCGTAGCGCTCTACGGTTCGTGACCTTCCGCGCTTACGACCAGTCCTTCGGCAGCACTTCGTAGTCCGCGGGCAGCGGCTCGAAGTCGGGGTTCCGCTTCTGGACGAAGCTCTGCACACCCTCACGGAAGTCCGGGAACGCGAACGAGCGCGTCATCAACTGGTTCGCTTCGCGCGTCGCCGTCGCGACGTCCAGCTGCCAGTGGCGGTAGATCTCGGCCTTGATCGTCGCCATGCTCTTGGGCGAGCAGTGCTCGATCAGGTCCGTCGCGTACTCGCGCGTCTTCGCGATCAACTCGTCCGGCGCGAACACCTGGTTCACGACGCCGAGGTCCTTCGCCTCCTCAGCGAGGAACACGCGGCCCGAGAACAACAGATCGAGTGCGGCGGCGTGCCCGATCAACCGCGGCAGCGCCCACGACGAACCGTGCTCGGCGATCAGTCCCCGCCGCACGAAGGCCGTCGTGAACTTCGCCCCCGCGGCCGCGAACCTGAGGTCGCACATCAGCGCCGCACACAGGCCGATCCCCGCGCAGGCACCGTTGATCGCCGCGATGATCGGCTTGCCGACCGTCGTCGGGAACCAGATCGGACGGTCGAGGCCGGCATCGGAGTCGTCCACCTCGGCGTTGCCCTGAAGCGAGTCCATGTCCGCGCCGGCGCACCAGCCCTTGCCCGCACCGGTCACGACGATCACGCGCACGTCATCGTCCGCCCCTGCCTGCTCGAGCAGTCCGTAGTAACGACGCGCGAGCGCCCCCGTCCACGCATTGAGACGCTCCGGACGATTCAGCGTCAGCGTCGCGATCCCATCGGCAACGTCGTAGAGGACGACTTCGGTCTTGGTGTCGGTCATCGGAAAACCCTTTCTCTTCCCCTCCGCTTCGCTGCGGGGTGGCCTCGGGCGGATGCGGCAGACCCTCAGACTCGGGCATCATCAGGTGGGAGGTCAACATGAGCGACGTCGTCACGCAAGCCTTCATCAATCCACTGCTGGCGCCGCTCGTTGAGCCGCCGCACAACGGGAACCCCTACCCCCTGTACCACAAGTACCGCGAGGAATACCCCACCCACTACATGGAGCCCGGTGTGTGGACCTTCACGCGCTACAAGGACATCCTCGCTGTGCTCCGCGACGACCGCTTTTCGAACGATCCGCGCAATTCGATCTTCCGCGAATTCGCGTCGGACGATCCCAACGCGGTGAGTCCGTTCGAACAGATGGCCGGGCTCGTCCTGTTGTTCACGGACCCGCCCGACCACACGCGCATGCGGAACCTCGTCAACAAGGCGTTCACACGGCGGACCGTGGAAGAGCTCCGTCCGCACGTCCAGGATCTCGTGAACGATCTCCTCGACAACGTCGGAAGCGACGGCATGGACGTCGTCGCCGACTTCGCGTATCCGCTCCCCGCGCTCGTCATCTGCGAGCTGATGGGCGTCCCGGTCGAGGATCGCGACCTGTTCAAGGGTCTGTCCGGCGATGTCGCGCCGATCCTCGATCCCGTTTTGCCGCCGGAGAAGATGCAGAAGGCGCTCGTCGCACTCAGTCAGTTCATCGTCTACTTCGCCGGGCTCATCGAGAAGCGCCGGACGGATCCGAAGGACGACCTGCTGAGCGCGCTCATCGCGGCCGAGGAAGGCGGCGACCGCCTCACGACCGAAGAACTGTTCGCGCTCTGTGTCCTCGTCTTCATCGCCGGACACGAGACGACCCAGAGCCTGATCGGCAACGGTCTCCTCGCGCTGCTGCGCAATCGCGAACAGTTCGAGCTGCTCCGCGATGACAACTCGCTGATGCGGAATGCGATCGAGGAACTGCTGCGGTACGACTCACCGGTGCAACTCACGGCACGCACCGCGCTCCAGGACATCGACGTCGCCGGAGTCACGGTCAAGAAGGGACAGCAGGTCGTCACCCTGCTCGGCGCGGGGAACCGCGATCCCGAGCAGTTCACCGATCCCGACCGCCTCGACATCACGCGGGACAAACCGCAGGTCGTGTCGTTCGGCGCCGGCGTCCATTTCTGCCTCGGCGCTCCACTCGCGCGTCTCGAGGCGCAGATCGCGTTCACCGAACTCCTGCGACGGTTCCCGAACATGGAGCTCGCCGCGGAACCGGAGTGGCGGAACACGCTGACCTTGCACGGGATGAATTCGCTCAAAGTGAGGTTCTAGATGCTCGAACAGCTCGAAGGTGTCGTCCTCGCCGTCAACGATGCGGAGGCGGCGACGAAGACGTTCGAACAGATCTTCGGCGCACGGTTCGAAGGATCCGCCGACTCGGACGTCTGGAACGCACGCATCGCGGTCCTTCGCTGCGGGACGGACCTCCTCCGACTCGCGGAGCCGCGGGGTCCGGGGGCCGTCCGGGAGCACATCGACAAGTGGGGCGAAGGCCTCTTCGCCGCCGTCTTCTCCTCGAAGCGGCCGGACGACATCGCGAAGCGGCTCGACGACAAGACCATCAGCAACGTCGTCGAGGACGGCCTGATCTTCGTGGATCCGTCCCGCACGTTCGGTCTCCGAACGGTCATCTCGCGGCACGAGGAGCGCGAGCCGGTCGGCGTGATCTCGTTCCTGTACGAAGTGACGCACCTCGTCCACGACTGGAAGGCGGCGAGTGAGTTCTGGACGGACGCCTTCGGCCTCGAAGGCATGCGCTTCTCACCGATCAAGAGCGAACACTACGGGTACGACGGCGTGCTCACGCTGTTCGATCCGCCACGACTGCTCGACCGCATCGAGGTCGTCCATCCGTACGATACCGAGAAGGCGATGGGCAAGTTCTTCGTGAAGCGCGGCGAAGGTCCGTACATGTTCTACACGGAGTGCCACGACACGCCCGAGCTCGCGCAACGCCTCGACGAAGCCGGCGCGCGCTACGCCGGAAACCCGAACAAGGATCCGCGCACGAGTATCTTCATCCACCCGTCCGCAACGCACGGCGTGCTGATCGGCGTCAGCCCGAAGGACCAAGCGTGGGTGTGGTCGGGGCGTCCGGAGCTCGCGAAGAACCAAGCGTAAGCTCGTTCCTTGCCCGAACTACCGGAGATGCAGGCGCTCGCCGAGCGCATCGAAGCTTTCGTCGGCGGTGCGTCGTTCACGGGCTACGAGCCCCTGCAGTTCTCCGCGCTGAAGACGTACGCGCCGGCCCCCGAGGAACTCAAGGGCAAGACGCTCGAAAGCGTTGGACGACGCGGCAAGTACGTGCTGCTGGACTTCGACGACAAACGCATCGCGTTCCACCTCTCGCAAGGCGGACGCGTCGACTTCGAAGAGCCGCCGAAGAAAACGAACAAGGCGAAGGGCTACGTCGTCCGATGGAAGTTCGACAACAACAGAGCCGTCCTCGTCAAAGAGTTCGGGACGGAGCGAAAGGCCGGCTGGTGGGTCCTCGAGCAGGGTGACATCGGTCCGATGGAAGGGCTCGGTCCCGAGCCCGACTCGGAGGCATTCAGGAACTTCATCCGGACGGGACAAGACGCCCGTCGCATCCACACGATCCTCCGCGACCAGCGCACCGTCGCCGGCATCGGCCGCGGCTACACGGACGACGCGCTTCACGCCGCGAAGATCTCGCCCTTCGCATCGCTCAAGTCGATGAAGGCCGAGGACCGCGAACGCCTCTTGCAAGCGATCGACACGACGCTTGCCAGCGGTCTCGACCTCGAACGCAAACGCACCGGCGGGCTCCCGACGAAGCTCGGCGATCACTGGGTCGTCCATCACGAGCATGGGAAGCCGTGTCCGGTGTGCGGTGACGACCTCCGGCGCGTGTCGTACGAATCGCACGAGGTGACCTACTGCCCGACGTGCCAGACGGGCGGCAAGATCCTCGCCGACCGCCGGATGTCGCGCCTCATCCGGTGACCTTCGGCCCTTCCGCCGGCGGCCACGGGGGGCCATCCTCGTAGGTACCGGCCTCGACCAGCGGGAGGCATGCGTATGAACGGTGCAGTTGTCGTAACGTGGAACAGCGTCGTGCACGGGCGGGAAGCGAAAGCCTTCGAGGTCTTCGGTCGCGCACTCGCGCACCTCGACCAGCTGCAGAAGGAAGGCCGGATACACGGCCACCACGAGTACTTCTCACAGACGGGCTCCGGCCCTCTTGGGATCCAGATCATCGACGGTGAACAGGGTGAACTGAGGGCGCTCCTCGACGACACGGAGTTCCAGCACAACGTCATGGCCGGCGGCCTCGTCGCCGAGGACCTGACGGTCAACCTCTACGGCGGCGGCGATGCGGACTCGATCACGCAGATCGTCGGGCAGGCGATGACCGTCGAGCAGGAGCTCGGCTACCTCTAAACGACGGCGCACCGTCCGATACGCTCGTGCGGTGCCGCTCGACACAGCGACCGGAATCAAACATCTGTCGCGCGCCGACCCGGTGATGCGCGCGCTCATGAAGCAGGTCGGCCCGTGCCTCCTGAAACCGGGAGCACGGGGCGACCACTTCACCACGATCCTGCGCGCGATCGTCGGACAGCAGCTGTCCGCGAAAGCAGCCGAGACCATCTTCCAGCGCATCGCCGCGCTGCATCCGAACGGCCGCAAGATCCTGCCTGCGGACATCCTCGCCGCGCCGGACGCAACCCTCCGCGCCGCCGGGCTCTCGAACGCGAAGACGATCTACGTGAAGGACCTCGCCGCGCATGTCGAGACGGGCCGGCTGAACTTCGCGCGTCTCATCCGAAGGTCCGACGAGGAGATCATCGACGCGCTCGTCGCCGTCAAAGGGATCGGACGCTGGACGGCCGAGATGTTCCTCATCTTCCGGCTGGGACGTCCGGACGTCTGGGCGATCGACGACCTCGGCCTCCGCAACGCGGTCCGCAACCTGTACGGCATCGAACCGACGAAGCCGCACCTCATCGAGGTGGCCGAGCCGTGGCGACCATGGCGATCGGTCGCGAGCTGGTACCTCTGGCGCTCCCTCGCGAACACGGCTCCGTCCCTCGGAAATGAGACAAAAGCGGTGCCGGTGTGAGCAAGCGGCGCGGTGCGACTCGGAAGGTCCTCAAGACGATGGGTCGCACGCTCAAGGACGCCATCCGCGGCTACCGCATCCGCGGCTCACACAAGGAAGGGCTCGCAACGGACGCCGACGCGCGGCGCGCGCACCTCGCGCGCATGGGCACGACCGTCGGTGCGCGCATGGGCGTCGCGAAGCTCAAGACGATCGGACGGAGCGACGAGCACAAGCAGCGCGTCACCGAAGAAGCCGCGATGCGGTCGGCTGCGGACGTCCTCGAGGTCATGGGTCACATGAAGGGCGCGGTCATGAAGCTCGCGCAGATGGCTTCGTTCGCCGTCGACGGACTCCCGGAAGGCGTGTCCCAGCAACTCGCGCAACTGCAGAGCGCAGCGCCACCGATGTCGTTCGAACTGGTCGAGCAGGTGATCACGTCCGAGCTCGGCGGCATCCCATTCGCGGAGCTGGACGAAGCACCGATGGCCGCGGCGTCCATCGGTCAAGTCCATCGCGCGCGGACGACCGACGGACGCGACGTCGTGGTGAAGGTGCAGTACCCCGGCGTGGACGAAGCGATCAAGGCCGACCTCGCCAACGCGGACATGCTCTTCCAGACAGTCGCGGCGATGTTCGGCGGCTTCAACCCGAAAGAGTTCCTGCAAGAGGTCGTCGAACGCATGACCGAGGAGTTCGACTACCGCAAGGAAGCCGAGAACCAGCAGTACTTCGCCGACAAGTACCGCGGACACCCATTCGTGAAGATCCCCGACACCGTGCCGGAGCTGTCGGCCGTGCGCGTGTTGACGTCCGAGCTGATCCCGGGGCGACGGTTCTACGACATCCTCGAGTCCGATCAACCGACGAAGAACCGCTACGGCGAGATCATCAGTCGCTTCGCGAACGGGTCGATCGTCGTCGACGGGATCTTCTCCGGCGACCCGCACCCGGGCAACTACATCTTCATGGACGACGGACGGATCTGCTTCCTCGACTTCGGTCTCGTGAAGCGGTTGCAGCCCGACGAGATCGCGCTCGTACGCGCACCGGGCCTCGCGATCCTTCACAACGATCCGGACGAGCTCGAGACGTCGCTGCGCGCGCTCAAGGTGATCCCTGCCGATCAAACGGTCGATCGGAACCGGCTCTGGGAGTTCTTCCAGATGATGCTTCGTCCGATCGTGGACGACGCACCATTCACTTACACGCGCAAGATGGTCGGCGACACGTTCCGCGCGGTCGCGCTCCCCGACTCGCCGTATCGCGACATCCAGGAGCTGCTCGAGTTCCCGGCGATGCTCGCGATGTGGCAGCGCTACACGTTCGGAACGTCGGCGGTGCTCGGCCACCTCGAAGCCGAAGCGAACTGGCACCGCATGGCCGCCGAGAACCTGCTGGACGCACCACCATCGAGCGAGATCGGCGCGCGCTGGTGAAAGTGGATCTCGATCACGTTGCACTCGGCTTGCACGAGGTCGGCCCGACGCTGAGCACGCTCGTCGGCGAGCTCGGCACGCCCGTGCTCTTCGGCGGCGCGAACATGGGCTTCAAAGCGATGCAGGTCGCCGCCGGCGCATGCCGCATCGAACTGCTCGAACCGCACAACGTCGACGTCAACGACTTCCTCGCACGGTTCCTCGAACGGAACGGCGAAGGTCCGCATCATCTGACGTTCAAGACCGACGACATCCGGCGCGACCTCGCGCGAGCCGAAGAGGCGGGGTTCGTCCCGGTGAACGTCCTGCTCGGCAACGAGTGGTGGCAGGAAGCCTTCCTCCATCCGAAGCAGGCGGGCGGAACCGTCGTGCAGCTCGCGCAGTCGGCGATCGATCCGACGGACATCGACCCGGAAGTCATCCAAGCCGCGAACGATCGCGGCGACCTCGGCCCGATGCAGTGGTGGCCGGACCCTCCGGCGCCGTCCGAACATCCGGCACGCCTCGAACGCGTCGTCGTGACCACCGAGGATGTCGACGCGGCGATGAACCTCTATGAGGGGTTGCTCCTCGGCACGACGTCCGGGTTCGGTGACGGATGGGTCGATCTATCGTGGCCCGGCGGAGGCTGCATCCGCGTGGAGGCGGCCGCGGGTCGTCCGCAGGGCATCGACCGCCTGGAGTGGACGCACGATGGTCCATCCATCGAACGAACCATCGGCGGAGCGCGCTTCGAGTTCTATCCGCGTTCCGCGTGAAGTGACGCGACCACCGCGAGCGCGAGCGCGCACACGATGAACGCCAATGACGCCCAGATCGGAACTTCGTAGATCCTGCTGATCAGCATCTTCACGCCGACGAACGCGAGCACGGCCGCCAGCCCGAACTGCAGGTACTTGAACCGCCGCATCATCCCGGCGACGACGAAGTACAGCGACCGCAGACCGAGGATGGCGAACGCGTTGGACGAGAACACGATGAACGCGTGCCTCGTCACGGCGAAGATCGCAGGGATCGAGTCGACGGCGAAGACGATGTCCGTCGCCTCGATCACGATCAGCACCGCGAGGAGTCGGGTCGCCATGCGCCGTCCGTCCTCCCGGACGAAGAACGAGGTGCCGCGGTAGCCGTCCGTCATCGGCATCACGCGACGGAACGCGCGGAGCGTGAGGCTCCGCTCCGGATGGACCTCGACCTCGCCGTGGAGCGCCATGCGGATCGCCGTGAAGATCAGGAACGCGCCGAAGATGTAGAACATGAAGTCGAAGGCGTGAAGGAGCGCCGCGCCAGCGAGGATGAACCCCGCACGGAAGAGCAGCGCGCCGACGAATCCCCAGAAGAGCACGCGATGCTGGTGTTCGGGCGGGACGACGAAGTACGCCAGCAGGACGACGAAGATGAAGATGTTGTCAACCGAGAGCGAGTACTCGATCAGGTAGCCCGCGAAGTACTCGCCGGCGACCTGAGGCCCTTGCCACGCCCAGATCACGAACGTGAACGCGAGGCCGAGGCTGACCCAGAACGCGACCCAGATCAGGGCCTCGCGCATCGAAACCTCGCGCTCGTCGCTGTGGAAGAAGAGGTCGACGCCGAGGAGCGCGAGGACGAAGGCGACGAACGCGAGCCACACCCACGGATGGACGATCACGCGCTAGCTCCGGCGCAGCTTGTGCAGGATGAGCTCGGCGAGCGCCGTCAGGCCGACGATCGTGATCGCCGCGAGCGGCCACGAGGCGCGAGGCGCACTGCCCCCGGACGGCCCACCTTCTGACGGGACGGCATAGACGCCGGGCGTGTAGCCGACGACCTTCTTCTCGTGCGTGCTTCCTCGTCCGACGTCCGCAACGAGCATGAGCCCCGTCGCGACCTGGTGCTTCCACGTGACGCGGAACGGCACGCGCTGCAGACTTCCGAGCTGATCGGCGCGACCGACCTCCGTCGTGTCGAACTCGCCGTGGTTCGTCCCGAAGAGCATCGTGGCGAGATCGGGCGGACCGAAGCGTCGGATCTCCTTCCCGTCGTTGCTCGAGATGCCCTGCAGGTAACGTTCGGCCGCGCCTTCCGGGTGCCGGCTGATGCCGCCGAGCGCGCGGATGCCGAAGATGAATCCGACGAGGCACACGACGAGGATCGCAACAGCCTTGACGGCCGTTGACGTCCCACGTTTCGTCTCGACGGTGGTGCCGTGGGAGGCAACGCCGAGCTCGGCTTCGATCTCCTCGAGCTCACGTCCTTTGCTCTCGGGGAGGTGCCGCCACACGAGCCATACCGCCGGGATGAACAGCAGGACGAGCACGCTCACCGTGTCGCCGATCGATCCGAGTGCGCCGGTGTAGTGATCGCCGAGCGTCCCGACCAGCAGGGGGCCGAGGATGATGCCCGAGATCTCGAAGACGTTCCGAGACCACGCCGCCGACTGGTTGCGGATGTAGGTCGGGAAGAGTTCTGTCGAGATCGCGCCGGTGACGGGCGCCATGCCGAGGCCGAAGAAGACGGCGAGGATCAGGAAGACGGCGATGAGCGCAGAGCTGCGCACCTGGAACAGCTCGAACGCACTGATCGCTGCCGCGATGCCGTAGAAGATAGCCGTCGGACGTCTGCCGTAGCGATCCATGAACGTCCCGCAGAAGTAGTAGCCGAGCGTTCCGAATCCGTACGCGCCGATGAAGATGACGTACAGGAACGATGATTTCATCCCAGCTTCGCGCTCGGCGAAGTAGAAGAACCACGTCGTTGCACCGTAGAGCGGCAACGACCGGAAGAGGTGGATGAGGCCGACGAGGACAAGCGTCCGCCGATACTCCGGACGCCACGGCTCGAAGAAGGGGGTCTTGTTCTCGCCGACGCGCTTCTGGTGCTCCTCGAACCGGCGCGTTTCTTTCAGGCGGCGCCGGAACACGGCGAGGAACAGCAGCGGGATGACGCCGATGAGGTACAGCGTCCGCCACTTGAGCGGCCCCTGGTCGACGCCGCCGAGCAACAGGAACGCAACGGCGACGGCGCCGATAGCCGAGCACATCAGGAAGATCCCGAGCACGCGCGCGCGGCGTTCCTTCGGGAACTCCTCGACGATCATCGTCACGGCGACCGCATACTCGGCCCCCAGGAAGACGCGCGAGAGTCCCTGGAAGAGCGTGAACGACCAGAGGTCCCACGAGAACGCGGTGAGTGCGGTCATGAGTGTGTAGCCGAGGACGGACCACAGCAGGAGTTTCCGGCGCCCCCAGCGGTCGCCGGCTCGGGCGAGGAAGAACGCGACGCCGAGGCCGAGTTCGATCAGCGCACGGGACACACCGAGCTGCGACTCCGGGACGTTGAACGTGTCACGGATCGCGGGCAGTACAAGGGCGAGGATCGCGCCGTCGTACCCTTCGAAGAAGGTCGCCGCGAGCAGGAGCCAGAGCAAGACGCGGAGATAGGCCGGCGAGTGCTCGACCGTCGGCTCCGGGAGCGCCATCCCGCCCTCGTTTCGCGAGGTCATCCAACCGCAAACTAACATCACCGCTACGGAGATACGGGGAGGTCTCACATGGAAACACGCAAGATCGGCTCGCTCGATGTCAGCATCGTCGGACTCGGCTGCAACAACTTCGGCATGCGCATCGACGCCGAGGCCACGAAGGCCGTCGTCGATGCCTGCCTCGAGAACGGGATCAACTTCTTCGACACAGCGGACGTCTACGGAGGACGGGGCAAGTCCGAGGAGTTCCTCGGCGCCGCGCTCCAGGGACGCCGCGACGACGTGATCGTCGCGACGAAGTTCGGTTCGCCGATGTCCGACGACGGACAGTCGCAGGGCGGCAGCGCGCGCTGGATCAAACAGGCCGTCGAGGACTCACTTCGTCGCCTGCAGACCGACCGGATCGACCTGTACCAGCACCACTTCCCGGACCGCGACACGCCGTTCGACGAGACCCTGAAGGCGCTCGACGAGCTCGTCCGCGAAGGCAAGGTGCGTGAGATCGGCTGCTCGAACTACGCCGGCAAGCACCTCGCGAAGTGCCTCGGCATCTCGGCAGACGAAGGACTCGCGAAGTGGGTGAGCGAGCAGAGCAACTACAGCCTGCTGCAGCGTGACATCGAGAACGATGTGCTGCCGGTGTGCGAGAACAACGGCGTTGGCTTCCTGCCGTACTTCCCGCTCGCGTCCGGGATGCTCACCGGCAAGTACACGTCGAAGGACAATCTGCCCGAGGGCTCGCGCATCACCCTGATGGCTCAGGCCGCACCGGAGCGCGCCGAAGGCGTGCTGTCGGACGAGAACTTCGCGATCGTCGGCAAGCTGCGCGCGTTCGCCGAGGAGCACGGTCACACGCTGCTCGAGCTCGCGATGTCGTGGCTCGCGTCGAAGCCGGTGATCGCGTCCGTGATCGCTGGCGCGACGAAGCCCGAACAGGTGAAGGCGAACGCGGAATCCGCATCGTGGCGCCTGAGCGCGGACGAGATGGCGCAGGTGGACGAAATCTCCGCTCGATAGGTCTGTTCCGGCGGGTAGCGGCAAAGTTCGCGCTCGTTCCGCGAACCGTTGACCCAAGTCAACGCTCGCGAACGGACGAACAAGCGTTGATTTAGGTCAACGGCCCGGGAATCGACGGGCGCCGAGCCGCGAAACGGACCGGGAGCTCCCCGCTAGGTCACGTCGCGCGCGCGGAACAACGCATACGCGACGCCGAGGAGCGCCAGGGCGTAGATCGTGAAGAGCACGGCCGGGCGCGTCGACGACATCACGTGGGCCGTGACGGTTCGGTCGCCGAACGACGTCTGACTGACCACCTTTTCGATGGGCTGACGCATCGCTCGCATGAAGTTCTGCATGAACAGCCACGGCGCGAACCGTTCCCTCCATAGATGACTGAAGATCGGGTCGACGATCGCGACGTAACCGAAGCCGACGCCCAGGGCGGCGACGGTGTTCCGCATGAGTGTGGCCATGCCCACGCCGAGCGCCGCGCCGAATACGGCGAGCAAGCCGGCTCGCAACCACAGCCCGGTGAGGTGTTGCCAGAACGCGCCCGTCATGCCGGTGGTTGTCCCACGGAACGCACCGATCGGGATATAGGCGACCGCGAGGAGGGCGAGCAGCACGACGACGGCCGACCCGAGCACGACGACGGCGGGAACGATCTTCGCAAGCAGGACGCGGCCCCGCCGTGGCTCCCACGTGAGCGTCGTCGTCATCATCCCCGTCCCCCACTCGGCCCCCACGAACGAGGCGGCGACCGCGAAGGCCAGGAAGAACAACGGGAACGCGATGTTCTGCGTGGTCGACGGGATGGCTTCGGCGTACTTGAAGCGCTTGTCGAAGTCGGGAAGAACATCATTCACCGTCGGACAGCCGCCGATGACCCTGACCTGTTCGCCACCGCCTCGCTTCAGGACCTGCGGCGCTTGGTTCTGCTGAGAGTGGCATGAGGCGACGAGAGCTTGCGCTTGCTTCAACCCCGAGTTCGGATCGTGCGACGACTGCAGGAAGACGATGATCCCTCCGACGACGATCGCGAAGACGCAGAACGCACCCACGAGCCGGAACGACCGTCGGGCGAGGATCCGTCGGAACTCGGCGCCGATCATGCCCGTCATTCCGAGTCTCCCGTCAGCTCGAGGAATACGGCTTCCAAGCTGATCTCTTCCGGACGAAGCTCCGTGAGGTAGATCGATGCGTCCGCCAAGGCCTTCGTGATCTTCCCGGCGTCCACCGGCGCCGCGATGACGCGGAGGCTCTGATCGCCTCTGAACGTGGACGCGAAGCCCGCCTTCGAGAGCGCGGCCTTCGCCTCACGCACTTTCGGCGCACGCACGACGAATGCGTTCCCGCCGCGCACCTGCAGCACCTCATCGACGGGGCCCTGCGCGATGCAACGTCCGTGGGCGAGGATCGCGACCGAGTCACAGATCAACTGCACCTCGTGCAAGAGGTGACTCGAGACGAAGACGGTGCGTCCTTCGTCGGCGAGGTCACGCAGCAGGTCGCGTACCTCCTTGAGCCCCGCGGGGTCGAGGCCGTTCGCGGGTTCGTCCAGCACGAGCAGTTCGGGGTCTTTCAAGAGCACCGCCGCCAGACCGAGACGCTGCTTCATCCCGAGCGAGTACGTCCGCACACGGTCGTCGGCCGCCTCGCTCAGGCCGACACGCTCGAGCACCTCGGGCACGCGCGCTCGTGACACGCCGCCGATCCGCGCGAGGAGATCGAGGTTGCGTCGTCCGGAGAAGCCTCCGAAGTAGGTCGGCGTTTCGACGATCGAACCGACGCGTCCGACGACGTCGGCGAACGCCGTCGAGCCGAGGACGCTGCACTCCCCATCGCTCGGCCGGACGAGACCGAGCAGACAGCGGATCGTCGTCGTCTTCCCGGACCCGTTCGGGCCGAGGAATCCGAACACGCCGCCCGCCGGAACCTCGAGATCGAGTCCGTCCACCGCGACCTTCTCGGAGCGGAACCGCCGACGGTAGGACTTGTGAAGCTTCGTGACCTCGATCGCATTCACGAAAGCATCGTGTCGCGAATATGGGAAACGCGCAATCGGGAAAGACCCTGAACGCAACCCTTAGGCGGGAACGCTTTCCTTCTGACGCGACCGGATGAGCTCGTGCACGGCATCCTCGTTACCCGCACGGAGCAGCTCGATCGGATCGGGCGAACCGTTCACGATCGACTCGAAGAACACCTTGCGGTCCTGGTAGGTCGGAAGCGTCCCCTTCGCCCAGTCGCGGTAATCGTTCAGGATCTCGGCGAAGCGCGCGTACGCCGGACCGAAGAGGTCCCCGATCTCGCGCTTCATCCGCTTCGCGAGCGCCGGTGACCCACCTGCCGTCGAGATCGCGACGGCGAGCGGACCTTGCCGCCACAGCGCGGGGAGGATGAAGTTGCAGAGCGGGGGGACGTCCACGACGTTGCAGAGCATCGCGCGCGCTTCCGCGTCGTGGAAGACGCGTGTATTCAGCTCGGTGTTGTCCGTGGCGGCAACGACGATGAACGCGCCGTCGAGATCGCTCGGTCCGGCGTATTCGCGTTGCTGCCAGTCGATCGAGCCTTCAGCGGCGAGGTCCCGCAACTCCTTGACCGCGTCGGGGGCGATGAGCGTGATGCGCGCGTCGCAGATGAGGAGTCCTTCGACCTTCTCGAGGCCGATGGGGCCGCCGCCGATGACGACGCAGCGTCGTTCGGCGAGACGCAGGCACGCGATGTAGAACGTGGTGTCGATGAGTGCCTTCATAGAGCGCTCAGTCTAAACCGAGTCGCTCGAACTGCTCGCTCGGCGCCTCGCAGTCCTTCAGGGCGTCGGCCAGCAGGTCGCGTGCGCTCTTCTCGCGCGTGCTGCCGGCGAGGTTATCGGCTTCGTCCGGATCGGATTTCACGTCGTAGAGGTGGTTCCCGGTGAACGCGCCGAGGGCCCAGTACGGGAGCATGTCGCCCTCGCGGAACGGCTGACGGATCACTGGGATCTTGGACCCCGGCATCTTGTCGAGCGTCGCGCGATCGTCCGGGGGCGGGAGCTTCAGGTCGTGGAAGCGCCACACGGGCATGGTCGACCACCGGTTCGACCACAGAGACAGCGGAGCATTCGGCCCCTCAGGTGCGCGCGTGTACTTGTTGCCGTCCCACAGCAGCTGCACCTCGCGGCCCCAGATGCCGCAGAGGGCCCACTCGCGGACCGACTCGGCCGAACCAGTGATCAGCGGCACCAGCGACTTGCCGTGCGTCTTGTGCTTGTACGTCGCGCCGAACGCGTCGACGATCGTCGCCGCGAGATCGACGGACGTCGTCAGCGCATCGACCGTCTTCGGTTCGACACCCGGCCACCGGACGAACAACGGGATGTGTCCCATCGTCTCGAAGACGGGGAACGGCGGCTTGCCCCATGCGTCCTTCTCGCCGAGGTAGTGACCGTGATCGGTCGTGACGATGACGGCGGTGTCGTCCCGGTACTGCGCGTCGATCTCGTCGAGCACCTTGCCGAGCCATTTGTCGATGAACGTGAGCTTGCCGCCGTACTGCGCGCGCACCTGACGGCCTTGTTCCGGCGTCAGGATCTGGGGTCCGGTCGTCGTGTACGGCGGCCAGATCAGGTGCGGACCTTCCCACGCCCGGTCGTACATCGACGCGTACGGCTCCGGCGTGTCGAACGGTTCATGCGGATCGAACTCGTCGATGAAGAGCAGGAAGCGGTCCTGCTTCTCACGTCCGAGGGGCCACTCGTCGAGCGGGACGCGTCCGGAGTTCGCCGGTGCTTCGTCCCGCAGCCATCGCGCAGCCGCGGTCATCGTCTTCGCGCCCGGGAAATCTTCTTCCGTCCGGAACGATCCGCGCGAGAAGTCGTACGGGAGCCAGCCGCGTCCGAAGGACGGGGCACCGAGCCAGGACGGATCGGGACGCGTCCGCCATGGATCGCCTTCGTGTCCGCGTTCGTACTGCCACGCCGTGAACCCGACGTGGTAGTTCTCGCCGCCGGACTCGAAGAGGTGCGGGTGGTCACTGACGAGCTTCGTGCAGACGTTCTCGCGGCGGAGCGCCTCGGTGAGCGGCTCCTCCCAGATCTCGATCGAGCCCCACGGCTTCCAGAGGAAATCCCATGCGCCGCACAGCAGGTCGTGGCGAGCGGGGACGCACGGCAGTGAGCCCGAGTAGTGATTCGTGAAGGCGACCGACTCCTTCGCGAAGCGGGCGATGTTGGGCGTGTCGAACTCGTCCGAGTTGACCATCGCCAGGTTGAGCGAATCGAGCAGGACGAAGACTAGGTTCAGAACGCCGTCCTAGAACACCACGGGCAACGCTTCGAGCCCACGCAGGATCGGCGCCGGACGCCACCGCAGATCGGTCGTCGCGAGTGACAGCTTCGGGAACCGCCGCACGAGCGTCGACAGCGCGATCTGACCCTCGAGCCGCGCGAGTTGCGCGCCGAGGCAGTAGTGGATGCCCGCGGAGAACGACAGATGGTTGCACGGATCGCGCGTGAGGTCGAGCCGGTCCGGGTCCGGGAACTGCTCGGGGTCGCGGTTCGCGGCCGCGACGATCGTCGAGATGTTCTGCCCGGCCGTGATCGCGTGACCGGCGATCTCAACGTCCTGTTTCGCGAGACGCCCGGTCATCGTCACCGGCGAGTCGTACCGCAGCAATTCCTCGATCGCGCTGCGCTCGATGCCCTCTTCGTTCCGGAGACGGTCGAGCTGATCGGGGTTCCGCAGGAGCGCGAGCAAACCGTTGCCGATGAGGTTCACCGTCGTCTCGTGTCCCGCGACGAGGAGCAGGAGCAACATCGCGAGCAGCTCGCCTTGGCTCAGGAAGTCGCCGGCTTCCGACGCTTGCAGCAGTGCGGTGATGAGGTCTTCGTCCGGGTCTTCCTTGCGTTTCGGGATGAGCTCGTTGAAGTACGCGACGAGGTGGTTGCGTCCGTCGAGCGCTTCCATCGCGACGTCCATGTCCTCGATCGGACCGAGCGCGACGGCGATCTTCTGCGACTGATCGCGGAAGAAGTCTCGGTCCTCGGACGGGACACCGAGCATCTCCGCGATCACCGTGATCGGGAGCGGATATGCGAAATCGGTGATGGCTTCCATCTCCCCCCGGCCGGCGTTCTGCTCGATCAAGCCGTCGACGATCTCCTGGATCCGTCCCATGAGGTTCCGGACGGTGCGCGCCGTGAACGCTTTGTTCACGAGCGTGCGGAGCCGCGTGTGATCCGGTGGATCGGACGAGAGCATCGACTTCGGCGCCCCTTCGATCTGGACACCGCGCTCCGCGGAGAAGCGATCGTCGTCGCGAAGCACGTCGACCATGTCGTTGTAGCGGAGGAGGACCCAGCTCCCACGCGCTTCGTTGAAATGGATCGGGTCGCGCTCGCGCAGCTCGCGGTACCGCGGGTACGGATCGCGCAGGAACTCCTGCGACACCCAATCGAAGGTCTGCGTGGTCATGTGACAGTTCTACTGTAACGTTCGCGCACCATGTCCACAACGCCGCGAGCCATCGCTTCGATGCGGCTCGGGTACTCGAATCGCTCCGCGGCTTCCGTCAGTTGCGTGATCTGCGACTCGGTGAGCGCCACTTCCGTCGCGGCGGCATTCGATTCGAGTTGCCCGACGGACGACGCACCGGGGATCGCGACGACGTTGCCGTGCGAGATCACCCATGCGAGCGCGACCTGCGCCGGTGTGCACTGGTGCGAACGCGCGATGTCTCGCAACGAGTCGATCATCGGCTGCGCACGTTCGAGGGCTTCGGGAAGGAAGATCGGATTCATACGTCGCGCCGGGCCCGACGGACGGTTGTCCTTGTCGTAGCGCCCGCCCAGCAGGCCCTGCGCGAGCGGGCTGTACGCGATCACGATGCGGCCCTCGCTCCTCGCGAACGGGACGAGTTCAGCGAGCGGTCGCCGATCGACGAGGCTGAAGTTCACCTGATTGGTGAGCACCGCGGAGCCCAGCGCGCGTTCCGCCGAGCGCCAGCGCACGAGCGGGTAATTGCTCACGCCGACGTGGAGGATCGAACCGTTGTCGAGCAGACGCCGCATCCCCGTCATCGTCGGTCCGTCCGGCACGACCGGGTTCGGCGCATGCACCTGGTACAGGTCGATGCGGTTCGTCCGAAGTCGTTTCAGGCTCGCCTTCGCGCGTTGCTCGACGATCGGCGCGAGCGGCATCACCGGTGTGATCTTGGTCGCGATGAAGGCTTCGTCCCTTCGGTCGCCCAAGGCCTCGCCGAGGATGCGCTCCGAGCGTCCGAACCCGTAGATCTCCGCCGTGTCGAAGAGGTTGATACCCAGATCGAGCGCGCGGACGACGAGCTCGCGGGCCGTCTTGTCCGCGTAGTCGGCGCCGTAGCCCCAGTCGCGGGAGCCGAACTGCCACGTCCCGAGGCCGATGACCGACATGCGGGCACCGCCCGCCTCCACATATCGCATCATCGGAGCATGCCATTACCGGTCGGCCCCCCGCTCAAGCCGATGCTCGCGAAGCTCTCAGAGGAGATGCCGCGCGGCGAGGGCTGGGTCTACGAACCGAAGTGGGACGGCTTCCGAACGATCGTCTTCCGCGACGGCGACGAGGTCACGTTGCGGAGCCGGAACGATCGTCCGCTCAACCGTTACTTCCCCGAGGTCGAGCGCATGCTCCTCGAGGGACTCCCCGACCGATGCGTCGTCGACGGCGAGATCATCATGCCGACCGCCAACGGTCTCGACTTCGACGGTCTGCAGAACCGCTTGCACCCGGCAGCCTCCCGCGTGAACAAACTCGCAGCCGAGACACCCGCGAGCTTCGTCGCGTTCGATCTCCTCGCCGCCGACAACGCCTTACTCATGGACGAACCACTGTCCGTGCGGCAAGCGAAACTCGACGAGCTGCTCAAGGCCGCGACGCCGAAGTCTCCGACCGAACCGGCGCTGCACGCTGCTCCCTGCCTCTTCCTCACGCCACGCACAACCGATGCGGACGAAGCACAAAGCTGGTTCGTCGAGCTCGAGCGCGTCGGGTGCGACGGTATCATCGCGAAGCGCGCGGATCTCACCTACCAACCGGACGTACGCGCGATGGTGAAGATCAAGCACCGTCGCACAGCCGACTGCGTCGTCATCGGCTACCGCACGCACAAGAACGGCGGCATCGGCTCACTCCTCCTCGGTGTGTACGACGGCGACGACCTCCGGTTCGTCGGGCACACGTCCTCGTTCAGCGCGAAGGAACGCAAGGAGCTCGTGACGAAACTCGAGCCGCTGCGCACGGACCCACCTGAAGGGTTCGACACCGACTTCGGACCGGGCGGACAGAGCCGGTGGTCGGGCGCGCGTGAAGGCGGTGACTGGAACCCGATCGAGCAAACCCTCGTCTGTGAGGTGTCCTACGACTACGTCACCGGCGATCGCTTCCGTCACGCCGCGCGCTTCCACGCGTGGCGCGAGGACAAGGACCCGAAGGACTGCCTCTTCGAGCAGCTCCGCTATCAGTAGGGGTACGTCTCCTTGACGTGCTCCCGGTAGATGTCGATGAGCGGCTCGTGGTTCGCCGGATCGTTCGCCGGAGGACGTGTCTCCGGACGCTCTTCCCAGAGCTTCATCGCGTCGCCGTTGTTGTAGACCTCGTCGATGAAGGGCTGCGCTTGTTCGCGCGTCCAGCCGCCGTCGAGGTACGTCTCGAGCTGGTCGAGGAACCCGTGGAACCCCGCGATGAATCCGGGTTTCCAGGGCGTATCCGGACCGGCCGGCTGATCGCCGCCCGGCCAGTCCGATCGCTCGAGACCCGTTCCCGCTGCGAAATGCTGGATGAATGTGAGCCTGGTTCGTCCGGGCTCGATCGCTTCGAGGTCGAATTGGATGAAGCCGCCGGCGCCGTCCCGGTACTGCACGCGACGAGGTGGGTCGTAGATGGCGACAGTCTCCGGCACCGAGTCAGCGACCGGTCCGCCCCAGCTGAACGAGCATCGCCCACCCTCGCGCCGCTCGATCTGTGACGCGGGCAACATCCACACGTCGAGGTGCTCGGTCATCGTCACCGCATCCCAGACGCGCTCGATCGGGTGGTCGTACTCCCGTACGTGCCGCATCGTGAGTTGGTCGTCGAACGTCGCGAGGTTGTCCATCTATATGCCTCTCCTCTTCATGTCGTCGAGATGCGTCCCGAGGGCATCGAGCCGTGCTTCGTTCATGCGCCGGATCTTCTCCGTCCAGGCCACGAGTTCGATGAGCGACTCGGGACGGAGCGAGTACACGCGCTTCGTCGCTTCACCGCGCGACGCGACGACGCCTGCTTCGCGCAGCACGCGGAGATGCCGCGACACCGCGGGACGCGACACGTCGAACCGGACGGCGATGGCGCCGGCCTCGAGGTCCGTCGACGCGAGCATCTCGACGATCTGCGCCCGGATCGGGTCGCTCAGGGCCTCGAACACCGCTGTTCTCATGGCCTGAGCGTAACCGATTAGTTACGTAACGTCAACGTTACTCTCTAAACTGGCAGCAATGACCGCCAGCGCGATCGTCCAGGTCGAAGGCCACATCATCGACTCGTTGATCCTCGCGAAGATCCTCGACGTCATCGTCGAGTCCGGCGCCGATTACCGGATGCTCGATTTCGAGGTCGGACGATCCCACACCGATCCGTCCCACGCCCGCATCGAGCTGCACACGCAGACCCATGAAGCGCTCGCACAACTTCTCGAGGACCTGCATCCGCACGGCGCGCATCCGGTGGACGAACCGGACGCACGCCTCGAAGCTGCGCCGTCCGATGGCGTCCTGCCTGTCGGCTTCTACTCGACCACGAACCTGCCGACGTCGGTGAAGATCGAGGGCCGTTGGTACGACGTCGATCGCGATGAGATGGACTGCGCGCTCGTCGTCGACGGCGACGCCGTTCGCAATACACCGATGAGCAAAGTACGGCGCGGCGAACGCGTTGTCATCGGCGTCGCCGGCGTCAAGGTCATCCCGCTCGAGAAGCCCCGCGAGGTGACGCCCGGTGAGTCGTTCGCGTTCATGACGTCTGAGATCTCGAGCGAGAAACCGAAGGGCCTCCTCGTCGCCGAGGTGGCGAGACGTATCCAACACATCAAAGCCGAAGGCGGACGACTGCTCCTCGTCGCCGGGCCCGCGCTCATCCACACCGGCTCCGGCCCCGATCTCGCGCGTCTCGTCCGCGAAGGATGGGTCGATGTGCTCTTCGCCGGGAACGGCTTCGCGACGCACGACATCGAAAGCGCGCTGCTTGGGACATCCCTCGGCATCTCGGTGAAGGAAGGCGTCCCCGATGAAGGCGGCCATGCCAACCACCTGCGCGCGATCAATGAGGTCCGCCGATGGGGATCGATCCGCAGCGGCGTGGAGAGCGGCGAGCTACACGCGGGTGTGATGTACGAATGCGTGCGCGCGGCAGCCCCCTTCGTACTGGCGGGATCGCTCCGCGACGACGGGCCGCTCCCCGATGTCATCACGGACGTCATGGCGGCCCAGGACGCGATGCGCGGGCAGCTCGACGGCGTCCGCGTAGCGTTGATGCTCGCGTCGACGCTCCACGCGATCGCGACGGGGAACCTGCTCCCCGCGAGTGTCGAGACGTACTGCGTCGACATCAATCAGGCCGTCGTTACGAAGCTCGCCGACCGTGGAAGCCACCAGGTGCTCGGGATCGTCACCGACGTCGGCCTGTTCGTCAGCCAGCTGACCTCGCATCTGTGCGACTGAGCTGGGGACACCGCTATCTGATGTGTCCGGCGCAGCATTTCGGCGTGCTGTACGAGATCAATCCGTGGATGAGCCGGTCCGTGCCGGCCGATCCGTCCCACTCGATGGCCCAGTGGGAAGCACTGGTCGAAACGCTCCGTGGCGCGGGGGCCGCGGTCGAGGTCCTCGATCCCGTCGAAGGACTTCCGGACATGGTCTTCACCGCGAACGCCGGCCTCGTCTGGCGCGAGCGGTTCGTCCCGTCACGATTCACGCATCCTGAGCGCGCCGGCGAGGAGCCGCATTATCGGCGGTGGTTCCGATCCAACGGATGGTCCCTCGTCGACCTGCACAACAAGCCGCACTTCGAGGGCGCCGGCGACGCACTCCCCTTCCGCGATCGGATCGTCGCGGGATACCGCATCCGCTCCGAGTTCGAAGCGCACACCGCGCTCGCGAAAGCCCTCGACGTCGAGGTCTTGTCGCTCGAGCTCGTCGACCAGCGCTTCTATCACGTCGACCTGACGTTCTGTCCGCTCGACGAACGACGCGCGTTGTGCGTCCCGCAAGCGTGGGACGCCTACGGCCGCGACGTCATCAAGGCTGCCGTCCCCGAACCGATCGACCTCGAGCCGGACGAAGCCCTCGCCTTCTGCGCCAATTCGATCGTCGTCGGCGACGTGATCGTGATGCCGTCGTGCAGCGACCGCCTGCGCCGTCTGCTCGACGACTTCGACGTCCGCGTCTGCCCCGTCGACGAGTTCCTCAAAGCCGGCGGCGGCGTGCGGTGCCTCACGCTCGCGCTCGACATGGGGCCGAGCTAGGTACAGACGATGAAGAGGCACTGGCCGAACTGGCCGTTGCCCATCGCCTTGTCACCGCCTGCGTCGTCGGTCGCCGCCGTCGCTTCGATCCCGTAGTTGCCGTTGCTGTTCGCGGTGTTGTCCCCGACCGACGTCCCCTCATCCGCGTTCTGGACGAAGATCCCGTCGTGCGTATTGCCGTGCGTCGCGTTGCTGGCGATGCCGATGGTCTGTGCCCCGCTCGCGACGTGGATACCGTCGGACGAAGCACCGGCGACGTCGTTGCCGGTGATGATCTCGTCGACACCCGTCGCCGCCACGTCGACGCCGGTCGCGCCTCCACGGATGACGTTCGCCACGACGCGAGTGGCCGCCGTTCCGGTCGTGTTGATATTCACGCCGATCGTGCCGCCGGTGAGGCGGTTACCGCTCACGAGCGTGTCGTCGGACGCACCATCGATCTTCACACCGGTGGCCGTGCAGGACATCCTGTTGGCCTGGACGACCGAATCGGATGCGGCCTCGACGGCGACGCACTCCGTAGCGCCGCCGTTCGACATGTGGACGCGTGAAACCAGAGCTCTCGTGGTTTCGAAAAGGTCCACGCCTATCGCGAACTGCTGGAGCGTGAGCCTCGTGGCGTGGTCCGCATTGCCGTTAGCGAAGAACACGGGCACGATGAAGTTCTTGATCGTGCCGTTCTTGACCGTCGAATGATCCTTGGCGGACGCTCTGACGCCGTCGCCGGTCCCCGAGCCTGTCAGGGTATGTCCGTTGAGGTCGAGGATCGTGTGATCTCCGAGCGCGATCGCGGGATCGGCTGCCCCGGGACACTTCAGGTCGCGCTTGAGCGTAAACGTCGTGTCGGTGTTCTCGTCGGGAAGCGTGACGCCGCACGTCACGGCGACCTTCGCTTCGGCACGGAGGCCGAGGCCCGTTACGAACACCATGCTCAGAACGATAAGGATCAAGGAACGCTTCATGACCTGCCCCTTGTTCGACGAAGGGCAGATTCTACGCGGGCGCTGTCGCGAGCCTTTCCTTCAGATCGCGCTTCAGGACCTTCCCGGCAGCGTTGCGCGGCAGCGGTTCGTCCGAGATATCGATCTTCACCGGCACCTTGAACGCGGCGAGCCGTTCGGCGACGAAGTCTTTCAGCTCGTCCTCGGTGACGTTGGCGCCGCGCACGCGCTTCACGACCGCCGCGACCTCCTCGCCGAGCACGCGGTGCGGGATCCCGATCACCGCGGCTTCGCTGACGGCGGGGTGTTCGTAGAGAACGTCCTCGATCTCGACGCAGTACACGTTCTCGCCGCCGCGGATGACCATGTCCTTCGCGCGGTCGACGATGTAGATGAACCCTTCGTCGTCGATGCGCGCGACGTCACCTGTCTTGAGCCAGCCGTCATGGAACGTTTCGTTCGTCGCCTCCGGCTTGTTCCAGTAACCCCTGACGACGTTCGGCCCCCGGAGCCACAGCTCGCCGAGTTCGCCGTCCGGCACTTCATCGCCTTTGTCTCCGACGACCATCGCGTCGACCACGGGGGCCGGACGTCCGCACGATTCAGGTTTCCGGATGTAGTCGGCGCCGCCGTTCCCAACCGCAAGCGAGGACGTTTCCGTCAGGCCGTAGCCGTTCCCCGGCGCAGCCTTCGGGAAGTGCTGCTCGATGCGCCGCACCAGCTCCGTCGGCGCCGGCGCGCCGCCGTAACCGATGGAGAGCACGCTCGACGTGTCGCGCTTGGGGAAGTCCGGTGATTCGAGCACCTGCCACACCATCGTCGGGACGCCCCCGAACGACGTGATCCGCTCGCGCTCGATCAGCTCGAGTGCGCGCTCCGGGTTCCACCGGTACATGAGCACGAGCTTCCCCCCGAAGGCGAGGTTCGGGACGAGCGTCGAATGACAACCCGTGACGTGGAAGAACGGAACCGACAGCAGCTGCGCCGGACGATTCACGGGCGCCGGTGCCGTCGCCGGGTCGATACCGGCGCGAGCGGCTCCCGACATCCGCGCGTAGACGAGGTTCATCAGGTTCGTGCAGATGTTGCGGTGCGTCCCGAGCGCGCCCTTCGGGAAGCCAGTCGTGCCCGACGTGTAGAAGATCGTGGCGTCGTCGTCCGGGCCGAGCTCCATCTCGGGCAGGACGTCCGTTTGCGACACCATGAGGTCGTCGAAGCCGTCGGTGCGCGGCGGCGGAGCGCCCTTGGCGATCACGACCCGCGACAGCAGCGGCAACTCGGACATCTTCGGCTCGACGCGCTGCCAGCGTTCGAGATCGCAGAAGAGCACGCGCGTTCCTGAGTCGGACAGGCCGTAGGCGAGCTCGTCGCTCGTCCACCACGCGTTGAGCGGGACGACGATCGCGCCGGCACACGTTGCCGCCCAGAACGCGACGGACCATTCCGGGAAGTTGCGCATCGCGACGGCGACGCGATCGCCCTTGCGGATGCCGCACTCCTCGACCAGCCAGCGTGCGACGGTCGCGACGGCGCGGTAGTGGCGGTCGAAGGGCCAGCGCTCGTCCTCGTAGACGAGGAAGTCGTTGTCGCCGTGGGTCTTCGAGAGCGCAAAGACGTCACGGAGCGACGCGGGCGTGTTCTTGTAGACGCGGAGCGGCACGCCGTTGATCGTCTCTTCGACGATCTCGAGCATCTGCCCGGGCGCGATGAGCTTCTGTATGACCTCTTCATCGAGAACGTTCGTCGGCATGGACGCAAGTCTGGGCGTCCGTTCGCGGATGGGTCAAACAGCCGGACGGAACACCGGCGACGCGTCCATCGCGAAGGTATGCGGAACCTTGGTCGGAGCAGAGCCGTCCGATCCGATGACAAAGATCCCTTGGTTGCCGACGGCGTATGTGATCGATGCTCCGTCCGGTGACCAATCCGGCGTACTACCCCCGACAAGGATCTGGGAGGACCAGTTCCCGTTCGATGTTCGGCGGGCGACACCGACGCTGCCGCTGGGGTCCGAGAACGCGAGACGATCACCGGAGGGCGACCACGTAGCAAGCGCTCCCGCGATACCGAGGTCGGTTCGGGACGTCCCGTCCGCGTTCATGACGAAGAGATCGCCGTAGTCGCATCCCGGGCAGTTCGGGATCGGCTTGAACGTGTCGTCGAAGGCGACACCCGAACCGGCGGCCGACCAGTCGGGCCACCGCCCTGAGGAAACGCGTTTCGCGTTCGAACCGTCGGCACGCATGGTCCAGATGCTCGGACACACCTCGTATTGCGAACATGCCGCCAGTTGGTCCTTGTGGCCACCTCGCGTGAAGGCGATCGTCTTGCCGTCCGGTGACCAGGACGGGTGGCTGTCCCAGCAGCCCGGACCGTAGCCCGCGTTCTGCTGGTAGACCGTGAAGCAACTCGATGTGTCGTTGCCCGGCGTCGTCAGTCGCGTCCGGTGGGAACCGTCGGCGTTCATCACCCAGATCTGCGAATCGGGTCCGGGGGCGTCGTTGTTGTTCGTCCCGCCAGGCTCGTAGGCGAACGCGATGCGCGCGCCGTCCGCCGACCAGGCCGGATCGAAGTCGTTCCCGGTCATGTTCGAGATGCGTCGCAGGTGCGATCCGTCGACATTCACGACGTAGATCTGCCGGCGTCCGTCGCGCTCGCCGACGAAGGCGATCGTCTGTTCCGAAGGCGCGGGCGCGTTCGATCCATGCACCCTCTGCGAAGCAGCCCCGCCTCTTTCGTTCGGTGCCGTGATGCCGGCCGCATTCGACGTCCGGGGGCCACCGTGTCCTGAGAACGGCGACGGCGCCGCAGAACCCCGGCCCGCCGGACGACCCACCTCGTGGTTGATCGTTGCGCCCTTCCCACCGAAGAGCACCGGGACGAGGAAGGCCACGAGCGCGACGCCCGTGAGCGCCGAAGCCGCCTGGTAGGCACGCTTCCGGATGATGCGGCGACGCCCGCGGCGCATCGCTTCTTCGCGCCACTCGTCGATCGGTCGCGACGGCGTGAACCCGCTCACCGTGACGACC
>Ga0307469_10000068_pt1 | contig 38455 bp, 30 predicted proteins | sample atmos_gasesAM2C__FD_203084 | JGI IMG/M metagenome (GOLD analysis project Ga0307469, IMG submission 203084) | Hardwood forest soil microbial communities from Morgan-Monroe State Forest, Indiana, United States - atmos_gasesAM2C_515 | ecosystem: Environmental > Terrestrial > Soil > Temperate... | reverse complement strand
CGCCTCTGGCTCGCGGCCTTTGCCCTTGGAATGCTGGTGGTGACAATGATTCCGAAGCCGGTCGTCTTCGTGGAGGATGGGCAGGACCGGACGTCGCTCAAGGCGCTCGTGCGTAGCTGGCGGCATCACTGAGTCGGGTCTATTGAGTAACTGGACTGTGTTCTCGCTAGGCCGAGACCGCGTGACAACTAAAAACTTTCTCTATGGCCACGTAGGCGCCAGTGGAGCGACGGGCGTCCCCGCCCGTCGAGGCGGCCGCGCAACCCGGCTCTCTATCGGTTGCTCAGTGTCCCCCCGCCGTCCGGCGTATCCCCACGAAATCTTCCATCACCGATTTCCGCAGCAGATCTGGCGGCAACAAACCCTGCGCCAGGATGAAGTCGTGAAACATCTTCTGATCGAATTTCCCGCCCATCGCCGTTTCGGTGTCTTTCCGCAGCGCGAGCAGCTTCGTGAAGCCGTAGTAATAGCTGTTGGCCTGCCCGGGCCCGCGGTATGTATAGCGCTCGACTTCTTCCTCGGCGAAGGCTGGCGACTGCACCACGTCGTTCTCCAACACACGCTTGGCTTCCTCAGGAGTGACTTTGCCCGATTGCAACTCAGGGTCCAGGAACGCGCGTGCTGCGCGCAGCAGCCGGTAGTCCAGCGAAATCAACTGTCCCTCAAGCGGCATGAACGGTCGGACCAGGTACTCCGAATAGAGCCCCCAGCCTTCGACGTTCGTGCTGTTGAACGCATAACGCACGCGCGCTACCGAAACCCCATGCTCGACCATCGAATCAAATTGCAATTCATGCCCGGGACGCGCCTCGTGAGCAGTCAGCGTCCACGCCGCAGCATCGAAGGTGAAGTCGTCATACTTCTGTGCGGAAGCCTGGCCGGCCCCAGCCGGGATATTCAGTGGCAGAACAAACTCTCCCTTCTCCCCCGTGTTGTGCAGGAAGGGCGGCGGGACCATGTGGGGAGCGGGCTGTTGCGCAGTCTCGGCGGCGGACGCGATCCGTATCCGCGCCGGACGACCGGGCAGAGTTACCAGATTCTCTTTCCGAATAATCTCTTCAATTTGCGTCAATCGCTTCTGGTAAAAAGGCAGGATCGCGTCGCCGACCAGCTGCTCCTTCTTGAGTTCGCGAATCACGTCCCGGTAGTCGCTCGAGGGCAGCTTGCGTTCCTTCGCGATCTGCGCCGCAATCGGCTTCATCTCCGCCTGAATTTCATCGAACCCTTTGTGCGCCAGCGCCGCCATCTGCGCGGGCGGAATGTCGATGCCATACAGTTCCAGGGAGAGCGCGTACTCTTCCGGAGGCAGCCGGAAATCGGCGCGTGCCTTGGGAAGAACGGTCGCCCGGATCCAGGCGTCGTAATCGGTGAGCCGCCCTTTTAACTTCGCGTACGGCTCCTCCCAGTTGCTGAGCTTGTACTCCTTGCAGAGCGCGGCAATCCCGTCGAGGTAGTGGGAATTGCGCGAAAGCTCAGTCTCAAGCTCGACCCGCGCCGGATACACGATGCCCGGCTTCGCCATTTGCTCGACCACGCGTTGCTTGAGAATTTCCGTCAGCGGCTTGTATGCCGGATCGAGTCCGGCATATCGACGAAGACGTACGACGGCGGATGGCCTGCGTTCCGCCGGTGTCTGCTCGTCCAGGAGCATGCGAACTCCGCCAAACACCAGGCTGCTGGCATTGGTGAACGGAACGTCGTGGGCCCGCTGAAAATCCTGCATCCGGAAATTCAGTTCGACCCGCCGAATGATGATTTCCAGGTCCTGCGCCACTTCTTTCTGTTTTTGCTGGGGTAGCGCCGATTTCAACTTCGCCAGGACTTCTTCGGTTTCCTTGCGTTCCTGATCTTCATCGGCCAGCGTCGGCTGGGAGACCAGTTGGTCATACTCGCGCAATCCTTGGCGCGACCCCGCCTCAGGATTGTGCTTCATCTCGACCTTCAACAACAGGTTGGTGAAGTCGTTGCTGGTGGAGATCCAGGAGTTAGTGGCGGGTTTCTCCTGCGCAAGAGCAGGAGCGATTGATATCGACGCGAAGAGTAGCAATATCAGAATGCGCATGATTATAGTTCTCAGCTATCAGCTATCCGACGAACTTGGGCCTCGATCGTTAGCGTACCAGAGCACACGTCCCCTGCTCCCCTACATCAGCCACAGCGCATCCACATCCACAATCACCTGCGTGCGTGGAATTTTCTGCGATGTCGCGTAGGCCAGCATGATCCGCAGCAAGGTGTTCAGCTTCTCGCGGCTGGGCGACTTCAAGACAAAGTGGTAGCGATAGTCCTGCTTCAAACGCAGGATGGGCGCGGCTGCCGGCCCCAAAACACGCACGCCTTCATGACGCGTCTTTTCGAACCACTTTCCCAAGATGCCCGACCATTGCAACGCCTCTTCGAGGCGATCGCTTCGAATTAGGACGTTAGCCAGCGCGGAGTAGGGCGGGTAATGCATCCAGCTGCGAAAGCGGAGTTCTTTGTCATAGAAGCCCGCGAAATCGTGTTGCGCGGCGTATTGCACGGCGTAGTGATCGGGAAAATAGGTTTGCAGCACAACTTTGCCGGGTGTTTGCCCCCGCCCGGCGCGGCCTGCCACCTGGGTCAGCAGTTGAAATGTTCGCTCGGCGGCGCGGAAGTCGGGCAACCCCAATGCGATGTCAGCCCCCACGACACCCACCAGCGTGACCCCGTGCACATCGTGGCCTTTCGCGATCATCTGCGTACCGACCAGCAGATCGAGTTCGCCTTCGTTCAGCGCGCTGAGCGTACGCTCGAAGTCTTCCTTGCCGCGCACCGTGTCGCGATCAAGCCGTCCAATGCGCGCCGTCGGAAACATGCCGTGCAATAGTTCTTCCAGCTTTTCCGAGCCCGTGCCCAGAAAATAAACGTACTCACTGCCGCAGTACACGCATTTCTCCGGCACCGGCGCCGTGTAGCCGCAGTAATGGCATTCCATCTTTCGCGCGCGTTTGTGATGCGTCATGGCAATGGCGCAGTTCTTGCACTCGAGCGTTTTCCCGCAGCTGCGGCAGAGCGCGACCGGAGAGTACCCGCGCCGGTTCAGCAGGATCATCACCTGCTCCTTGCGCTCGAGCCGCTCGCGAATTTCTTCCGCCAGTTTGCGCGAGATGACTTGCTCTTGCCCAGTCTCCTGGAACTCCTGCTTCATGTCGATAAGTTCGACTTCGGGCAGCGGCCGGCGTTCCACGCGATCCGGCAGTTCGACCAGCACGTACTTGTTCTTGGTCGCGTTGTAGTAAGACTCGAGCGACGGCGTAGCCGAACCCAGCACCACCACCGCATCCGCCATCTTGGCGCGCATCACGGCAACGTCGCGGGCGTGATAGCGCGGCGTTTCTTCCTGCTTGTAGGACGAATCCTGCTCCTCATCGACGATGATCAACGCAAGATCACTGACGGGAGCGAAGACCGCCGACCGCGTGCCGACCACCATGCGCGCTTCCCCGCGCTTGATGCGATGCCATTGCTCGGCCCGCTCCTGATTCGAGAGCGCCGAATGCAGAATCGCCACTTCATCACCGAATACCTGGTGCAGGTCGGCAGCCACCGTCGGCGTCAGGCCGATCTCCGGAACCAGCAGGATCGCAGAGCGCCCGGCCTCGAGCACCGTGCGCATAGCCGCCAGGTAGACTGCGGTTTTCCCGGAACCGGTAACGCCGTGCAGAAGCATGCCGCTGAATTTCCGCGCGCCCATGCCGGCTTGTATGCGTTCCAAAGCCTGTTTCTGCGCCGAATTGAATTCGAATCCAAACGGAGACGGCCGGGCTTTCACCCGCGATACGTGGAATTCCGCAGCCTCTTCCACGATCTCGACCAGCTCGCGCTTCACCAAGGTGCCGAGCGTGGTCCGCGGAACGTCGAGAGCCTTCAGTGTCTCGACATCGGCGCGGCCGCCAGCCGCGCGGAGAGCCTCGATCAGTGTTGCCTGATTTCTGTTCAGTTTCGTCCGACGGGCGGGGCCCGTCTCTTCAGGAGCGCCGGTGGAGCGGCGGGCGTTCTCGCCCGCCGGAACGGGAGTTTGCGCCTGACTGTCTGCCTGCAACACCGCGACCTTCACTGTCCGCGACGCGTCCTGAGCATCGGAAAGATCTTCCCGCAGCAGCCACTTCTTTCGCACCATCCCACTTAACACCGCCCGGCTCACGCGAGTCGCACTGCGCAAACTGGACTCACGCGCTGGCTCGTCCCGATTCGCGAGATGGTCGAGCACACGGAATTCCGCCAGCTGCTCTTCGGGCGCCCGCCGCGCACGCCGGGAAGAACCCGACGCTCCTCCCAGATGCAGGGCCATGTGCCCCTGGTCGGTGATCCTGTACGTGATGGTGCGCTTGAACTCCGCGCTCAAGGGCAGCATGGTCCGGAACACTTCCCCCAGGGGCGCGAGATAGTAGTCGGCGATCCACTTGCCCAAGCGCATGAGTTGCGCGTCGAGCACGGGCGCCGGATCGAGCACGCTCACCACGTTCTTGGTCACGACCGAAGGCTTGCGGTCATGCAGGTCGACGACAATCCCGCTCATGCGCTGTTGCCGGAAAGGCACGAGCACGCGTCCGCCTACCACCGGCTCCATCCCGTCGGGCACACGATAGGAGAAGGCCGTGTCGAGCGGCACCGGCAGGGCTACGTCGCAAAATTGGGGATCAGGAGTCAGGTGTCAGGTCTCGGGTCTCAGGTTTCGGGTCGCGGGTCTCAGGCCCCAGGTCCTTTTCCACTTACATGGATAGCGTAGCAGGCTTGCGCGATCCGGAATTCCCTGACACCTGAGGCCTGACACCTGACACCTGCTTCCTGCTCTTCTGGTACGCTGATAAATTATTCCTATCCGCCGAACGTGACGTCCCGCCTCGCCATTGTCGCCGATATTCACGCCAACATCTGGGCGCTCGATGCCGTCCTCACCCACGCCAAAGCCCGCGGGGCCGAAGCGTTCGTGAACCTGGGCGACTCACTGTACGGGCCTCTTAAGCCGCACGCCACCTACGAGCGGCTTATGCAGGAAAACGTGCTGGTCACAATTCAGGGCAACCAGGACCGGTTGATCTACGAGGCCAGCGAGCGCGAACTGGCGTCGATCCCGACGCTCGCGTACGTGATCCGCGATCTCGGCGAAGAACCGATTCACTGGCTGAGCGAGTTGCCGCGCACCGCTGTTTTTGAGAACGACATTTTTCTTTGCCACGGAACGCCCGGCAGCGACACCAACTATCTGCTGGAAGACATCATGGACGGCTTGCCCGAGGTTCGCTCCGAAGGCGCGATCCGGGAACTGCTGCAGGGCGTGCGCCAGCCGCTGATCTTATGCGGACACACCCACATTCCGCGCGTGGTGGAACTGTCGCATGGGCAACTGGTGGTGAATCCGGGCAGTGTCGGGGTGCCCGCCTACGACGATATCGATCCGGTCCGCTATCGCATGCAGACGTTTTCTCCGCACGCCTGCTATGCCATCCTCGAAAGGAATGGTGCCGGATGGAATGTGTCGCTCGAACGCGTGGCCTACAATCACCAGGCCGCGGCCGAGTTCGCTCGCTTACGCGGACGCGATGACTGGGCCCAGGGCATCGCCACCGGCAGAATCGGGTGAGCCCACGCTTCCGGCCTGCCGGCAGGGCATTCCTGCCGCATGACGGTTGTCCCAAACCTTCCAGTAAAAATCGAGAGCGCAATTCCGACCCATTCGGTCGTATTAACTACAAGATAACATTAGCCACTCAGGAAGCCCTAGGCCGCGACCGCTGGCAACGGACTTGCCTATCACCCGAACCTCAAGTTGCGTCCTACGGGCTCCAGAGCGGAAATAGTGGGCATCCTACGAGATGTTCGGACGCAGCTTCCGGCCCTCGGCCTCTGCCTGAACGAACTCTCAATAACTTAGCTAATAGTGAATCATAATGAGACGCTCGGTCGAGTCCCAGACTCCCTGTGCCTTGCAAGCGAATTCCCGCCGGCGCGTCCGGGAAAACGTGCTGCAGAGACTCAGGTTCCAGGAACCACGGAAGCGACCTGCGGTTCGATGTTCGCTTGCGCGGTCCACGGACGGGGGAGAAAAAGCACGACCGCCGTGGTGAGGCCGAGACTCAGCAGGTAGAGTTCGCCCTTCCAGAACGGATTGCCCCACGTGAAAGCATCGAACGCCAGTAAAAGGACGACCGTACCTGACGCGCCCAGCACCGCAGGCCATATGCTTCCCGAGCGGAGTCTGAGGTACGCAAGCAAATAGGAAATCGCGATCATTCCCGCGACCTGGAAACAGAAGCTGATCCATGGTGCTTCCAGACGTGCCGTGGCCGAAGGCCTGAACAAAGTTGGGAGATACGAGAGCCCCCAAGCCAAGCCGTTCCAGAAGATGGGCGCGGGGACCTTGGCATCGATGAGGCGCGTCAGCATGTAACCACGCCAGCCCAATTCCTGGCCGAACGTCACCACACTGAACAGCAGCGCGAACAGAAGAGAAGCAAGCAGTCGGACCATGAAAGCGCGCACGACCGGCATGCCGGCCAGCGAAATGCCTGCGAGTTGCTCGGGTCCCCACGAATCGAATGGAGGCCAGGTCGCGCCGAGGTGAAACCGCGTTACCCCAGAGAGCCCGGCGAGGCCGTAGACGGCCAGTCCCGCAGCCACCGGCCACAGCCAGGCGATCCACATTGCGCGGGTCATCCAATTCCCGTGAAGACGGAAGGAAACGTCATCGAATCCTTCATCTTGCGCTTGCCGGGCGACAAAAGAAGCGACGGCAGGGGCGAACCAGCCTACGATGAACCACACGAGCGAAGGCGCCGATGCATACAGACGGCGGAGGCCGCGGAACAACAGAAAGGTGTCTCCCGGCAGGAGCCATCCCAGGATACGGTCCGGTACCGTGAGAAACACACTGATGGCGATCAGGGTCACGAGATAAATGCGCAGCCCCCGGCGGGCTTTCTGGACAGAGGACGACACTCCAATGCCTTTCCAACTCAAGAAATTAGTGGGATTTTATCTTGAACTGGGCTCGGAGCTGGATCTTTTGAGGTTCCCCGAAGGGCAGCGATCACAGCACCCTGGCCAGATGACGAAAGTCCAGCCTCACCCGGACTAGTCCTTCGGCCACTGTTACTCGGCGACTTCCCTCGCTAAACTCGTGGAACCGAGTCTCGATCGTGGGGCAAGGAGGACGACTTTCCGATGAACCTGCTGCAATGGTTTAACCAGCACGGCACCCTCACGGTGCTGATCGCCTACATCCCACTGATCGCGACGGTGGTGACCACCATTCTGAGCCTGGTGCTCGCGCGGGCGACTCTGCGTTATGCGGCGGCCAGCGACAAGAGCCTCGCCTTGGCGCGGGAGGAGTTTGAGCGCGAGTGGTCGCCGGAGCTGCACATCAAGTTGGAGCGGATTTCTCCGCAAGAGTCCAAGCTGGTGGTCACAAACCTCGCCAAGATTTCCGTGCTGCTGCAAATGGTGCAGCTGCGGAAGATTTCGATGGGCGTGCCCTCGTCGCGCTATTTTCTGAACGAGCCGCTGGTGGGCGGCACCACCTGGACCGACGAACTCGACAAGCGCTTCTTCGACTGCACAGGCAAAGACTATGCGGGCATAGTGGCCGTGTCGATCACCTTCTACGTTTCCGGCCGCCTGTTCCGCACCGACTGGTTCCGCTTTCGCGCCGAGGTCAGCGATGGGCGCATCCTGAAAATTCATCCCGTAAGCATCGCAGCACGCCGGGTGCGCGTGCTCGAGACTCGCAGTAATGGGAAGCGGCGGCGGGAGTTGGTGATGGATGTGGTGGGAAAAGGAGAGGCAGAGGCTTAGCAACCGGGGATTTTAAGCAGACTCGCCCGGAGTCGTACTCGAGGGGGACCAAGTTGTGCAACGGTGCGACCGTTACCACCTTCAAGGACAGCATCTGAAGCTTATATCGACACTGAGTTGAACCCGAACAGGTTGACCGCCTTTCATGCCAGGCTGAAATTTCCAGCGTCCTAGGGTAGCCACGGCCTGATCGTCCAAGCCCATTCCCAGCGGATCCAAAATGGCGACGTTGTCGACGCTTCCAGTAGTATCAACTACTACAATCAGCTTGGATTCGCCTTCGATGTGCTGAGCCTCAGCCTCCTTAGCATATTTCGGATCGGGTGAGCTCGTAACCCTCGGAGGCGCAATTTCCCCGATAGCAGAACGGGATGGCGTGAAAGCTGGCATGGATTTCTTTTCCAGCGAAGCCCGCCACGCCTCGCGTCGTGAATTAAAGTCACCGCCCAGCAAATAGAATCGCCAGTACTCCGGCACGACCGGAAGAATGTCCTCTCCAGGTTCCATGAATATTTTACTTAACACGGCATGCAGTTCCGTCCGAAGATCAGCATTTGAAATAGGCACGGCGACATGAATCTTCAGTTTGCCGATTTTCAAGAGACTCGGCTTTCCGTCCCGATACCACGTACCCATCCGCTCGCCGATCAAATCCACACCCTGCGCAGACGCTGCCCACTGCGTGATCCTGATACCTGCTAATGTCCAAGGCCCCGCGACCCCGCCGCGAACAAGCATATAGTTCTGATCGTATTCAAGATCTGTCTCTGAGTAGAAATTTCGCAAAAGAAAAATCTTGCCCTTGTACATGGAGCTGAACTCGTCAAGTTGCTGACCCGTTTGACAGATCATGAAGGCGGGCACCAAACAGGTCAGGGAAATCGCAAGGAAAGCCCGGTATCTGCTCGGCCATCTCGTCGTCATTAAGCGCCTCGTAGGTAAGTTGTTCGAACAGGGGAACCGAGAAGCTTATCGAAATTAGCAGATGACTGGTAGCAAGTTGATTTTTTGACAGGAATGACCGCGGGTATTGTACGACGCTTTCGATTTCGCGGTCGCCGTAGTCCAGCCAAAGGCCCGATCACCGCGATGAAAGGTTTCGATTCTGCGTTTGACTCTCGATGCTGATGTGCCAGCCCGGCACTGCCTTGGTAATCTATCCCCGCCATGAAAAGCTTCGAAGCCCTGACCGAAAAGGAAGTTCTGGCTTTAGCCATCTCCCTCGAGGAAGAAGACGAACGCGTCTACGCCGATTTTGCGGAAGGTCTGCGCGAGACTTTTCCCGCGTCCGCCGCTGTGTGTGATGGTATGCGGCAGGAAGAATCGGGACACCGCCGCCGGCTGATCGAGTTGTACAAGGAAAAATTCGGCGAACACATTCCACTCATCCGACGGCAGGACGTGCGCGGGTTCGTGCAGCGCAAGCCGGTGTGGCTGGTGCGGCCGCTGGGACTGGAAACCGTCCGCAGGCAAGCCAGCGCCATTGAACTCGAAACCCGCGGGTTCTACGAGAAGGCGGCTCGGCGTTCGCAGGATGCAAGCGTCCGGCAACTGCTCGATGATCTCGTCAACGAAGAACGCCACCACGAAGAGCGCGCCGACGCGCTCGAAAAAGAAAAGCTGACCGCGGGCGTGAAGGCCGAAGAAGACGAAGCCAACCGCCGGCTATTCGTGTTGCAGATCGTGCAGCCCGGACTTGCGGGATTGATGGACGGGTCGGTGTCGACGTTGGCCCCCGTATTTGCGGCTGCCCTGGCTACGCGCGATAGCTGGGACGCATTCGTTGTCGGGCTGGCGGCATCGATCGGGGCAGGCATCAGCATGGGATTTGCCGAGGCTTTGTCGGATGACGGAAGCCTCACGGGCCGAGGCCATCCCTGGATTCGCGGCGTAGTCTGCGGCGCGATGACCGCGCTCGGCGGCGTGGGCCACACGCTGCCGTTCCTGATCCGCGACTTCCGCTATGCCATGGCGCTGGCCATCGCCGTAGTGCTGGTGGAGTTAGGGGTCATCACCTGGATCCGGCATCGCTACATGGATACGCCCATTCCCTCGGCGGCTCTACAGGTTGGGTTGGGTGGGGCGCTGGTTTTTATTACCGGGATCTTGATCGGCAGCTCTTAGAACTGGTCGTTGGTCGTCGGTCTTCGGTCGTCGGCTGAGCACTTGTGGGTCCTTAGCTTATGGGTGTTTGCCCTCAGATCGCCGATCCAATGCTTCTCAGGAGTTGGGCATCGAGAGGCCTGACATCTCGACATCATGATGTCTAAGTGCTAGCCCTTGAAACGTGCGAACTACCCTTACGATTGACGATGATGCCGCCTGCTTGCTCAACCAAGAAACTCGGCGATCCGGAAAATCCTTCAAGGAAGCCCTGAACCATTTCCTGCGTTTGGGGCTGAGCGTCGCGCGCAAGCCGCCGCAGAGACCTTTTGTAGTTAGCCCCATCGACCTCCGCCTGCCACAAGGATTCAATTTCGACAGCGTGGAGAAGGTAATCGAGATGCTGGAAGGGCCGATGCACCGTTGATTATTCTTGACGGCAGTCTTCTGATCTACGCCTACAACCGCAGTTCAATGAAGCACCCGGCGGCACGCGCCTGGCTAGAGAGAGTGTTCTCAGGCTCGAAACCGGTCGGGCTCCCTTTGGCAGACGATTAGCGCTTTTGTGCGGATCACTACCAGCTTGCGGCTGCCCGGCAACCCAATTAGCGCGGAGACCGCAGTCGCAATCGTCGACCGTTGGCTAGAGCAGCCGAATGTGCACGCACTCGGGCCGGGAGAACAGCATTGGTCGTTGTTTCGTCAAATGCTGGTTGAAGGTCAAGCGTCCGGTGACTTAACTAGCGACGCGCAATTGGCCGCGTTGACCATTGAATGCGGAGGAGTGTTGCACACCACCGATCGCGACTTCGCGCGCTTTCCCGGACTGCGCTGGACCAATCCGCTGCCCTAGGACGGGAAAGACTCAGTGCTCCCGGGCACGGAGGTACACATCTCTCCTAGCCCTAATCTGCGTGCTAACATCCGTTTGTGCCCATCTCAGACACAAGTGCCGAAGCTCAGGCGATTCAAGAGCGTATTCATTCCGCCATGTCCGGCGAGCAGCGGCTCTTGCTGGCCTGGGATATGAGCCAGTTCGCGAGACAACTGGCTCGAGCCGGTATCCAGCAAGAGCATCCGGATTGGAATGAGGCTCAGGTTACCCGGGAATTGCTTCGACTCGCGTTCCTCCCGTCACCGCTTCCCGCCGGACTGCCATGACTGCGGGAGAGGTCTTTCGAAGACTCACCTCCGCTCTCGCCAAAGCTGGCATTCCATACATGTTGTCGGGATCATTTGCCAACTCATACTACGGGGCAACCCGTTCCACGCAAGGCATCGACCTCGTAATCGATGCCACTACCGCACAACTGGAAATGCTCATCCAGCAGTTGCCAGCGGAGCATTACTACGTCGATTTGTCAGCCGCGCTGGAAGCCCACCGGAGAAAATCTCTGTTCAACGTGATTGATCTCGCGACCGGGTGGAAGATTGACTTAATTATCCGCAAAGCGCGTGCATTTAGTGAAGAGGAATTCGGTCGTAGACGACAGATCGACTTGCAGGGAATTCCGATCTTTGTTGCGAGTCCCGAAGATGTAGTGCTCTCGAAGCTCGAATGGGGGCGACTATCACAATTTCAAAGGCAAATTGAGGATGCCGTTGCAATCCTTCGCTTGCGATGGGAATCGCTCGACCGTGAGTATTTGAAGAAGTGGATCGAGGATTTGCATCTGTCCACGGAATGGAACTCTGCTCTGGAGAAGGCAAACCGTTCGGAGTAATCCAGAAAAATGGGCACGCACACGGCGCACCCATTCTTCGCTTCGTTTACTGAGAGCTGATGGCTGAGAGCTGACAGCCGTTACTAAGGCGCTTCAATCAACTCCATCTTCCCTTCCCGCGTCCGGTGCAACACCATCACCTTGCCTTTGGGATCCCGGAACACGAAGACATCCCGATCGCGGAAGTGGCATTCCTTGATGGCTTCTTCCAGCGTCATGGGACGCAATGCAACGGCCTCCGAGGAATGCGTCAGGTGCACCTCGGTCGTCTTCGCGACGGCCGGGTATTTGTGAACGACCACGGGCACAGCGGTGGTTTCGGTGAGGCTGACCGCAGTTTGGGCTTCGCCTCCATCCACCTTGGCCTCGCCATTCCATTTTTTGTGCGACTTGCGCTTCTTCGAAATGATCCGCGTTTTGTATTTGACGGCTTGTTTTGCAATATGATCGAGCGCCTCGCTGACGGCCATTTTCATGTCGGTGGCCTGGGCCAGGCCGACGATTGGACCGTTGCGCGGGCTGATGGTGATTTCTGCTTTATGACGGTGCTTTTCGACGGCCAGGATCACTTTGGTTTCGAACTTGTCGCCTAGGATTTTGCGGATTTTCGCGAGGCCGGTTTCTACTTCTTTGCGGATGGCGGGTGTGATTTCGTACTGCCTGCCGGTGTATTCCACGTTCATTGAGCACCCTCCTGGGATTCTTGACTCCACGATCTGGGCTCAAACAACCGGTGCTGCAGGTGAGGCTGTTACGAACCGCTACTTCTTCACTCTGCGCTGGTGGGTACTCGGGATGCGCATGTCCTCCCGGTATTTCGCAACCGTGCGGCGAGTGACCTGGATACCCTGCGACTGAAGGATGCGGGTGATCTGCTCGTCGGTCAACGGCCGGGCTGGATCCTCTTCCTCGATGAGCTTTTTTACGCGGCGCTTCAGAATCAGCAACGAAGTATTGCCGCCTTCCGGGCCTTGCACGCTTTCGGAGAAGAAGTACCGCAATTCGAACACGCCCTGTGGAGTGTGAGCGTATTTATTCGCCACCGCGCGGCTGACGGTGGACGGATGGACGCCGATCTCTTCGGCCACTTCCTTGATCATCATGGGCTTTAACTGGTCGATGCCCTTTTCCAGGAAATCCTGCTGGCGCGCAACGATGGAATAGCAGACTTTCATGATGGTCTGCTTGCGCTGCTCGATGTTCTTGATGAGCTGGATGGCGCTCTTGTAGCGCTCCTTGACGTAGTTGCGCGTGTCCTTGTCGTTGGTCTCTTTGGTCAGGAGTCGCTTGTACGCCGGATTCAGGCGAAGCTGCGGAACGTCGTCATCGTTCATCAGGCACAGCCACTCGTCGCCGTGCTTGATGAAGGCGACGTCGGGCTCGATCAGGCGCGTGGTGCTCTTGTTGTATTGCAGGCCGGGCCGGGGATCGAGCGTCCTGATGTATTCAAGTGCGGGCGGGATGGCTTCAATCGGACGTCCCAGCGCCTTGGCAATCTCTTTGTGCTGCTTCATCTGCACGGCGCGCAGATGCTGGTCGACAATTCCCATCGCATCGGCGAGCACCTGGCTCGTACCGCTGCCGTTCTTGTGCAGCAGATGCTGCTGCTGGATGTAGCGCAACTGGTAGAGCAGGCACTCGCGCAAATCGCGGCAGGCGACGCCCGGCGGATCAAGCTGGCGAACCACTTCGAGCGCCTCGTGGAGCTCCGCGAGGGTGAAGGTCGGCTGATAAACGGGCCGAGGAGCGGGAGTGGCAATTTTCTCGGGAGTAGAAGCTTCTACGACGGGTTCTTGCGCGGGGGCGACCGCCGTCGCCGTCGAAACGCCGCTGAGTTCTGGCAGAGCGCCAGCGGAACCATCCCAGCCCGCAGAGAAATCGGAGGGTTCCTCGACTTCGTCTTCGCCTGCGACACCTTCGCCCGAGACATCCAGGCCAAGCGCTTCCACTTCTTTCAGAAGATTTTCTTGCGCGGCAGCATCAGCTTCCGGAGTCGCGGGAGCCGCCACGCCCATCAACTCGTCGTCGGTGGCAATGAGATATCCGTCTTCGTTCAGGTTGCCGATAATCAGCTCGGCGGCTTCGCGCACTCCGCGACTCACCGACAACGCTCCGAGCTGCCACATCAGGTGGTCGGTCAGGGTGCCGGGCTTGGAGAGGAAATTCTCGAAGGAAGGGCGCTCGATGTCTTCCATCTCGCTCTGGCTGCGGTAGCCGGGATCGAGGTACTCCTGAAAGAACGAGCCAAAATCGATTTCGTCGAAGGGATCTTTCTTCTCTTCCGCGGGGACGGGAGCTTCTTCCGCGGTGGTAACCGAGGCGGCGCGCTCGCGCTCTTCCTCGCGACGGCCCACTTCATCGATCAGGGGTACTGAGTCTTCCAGTTCTTCGAGGACCGGGTTTTCGACCATCTCCGCATTGATCATGTCCTTGAGCTCGATCTTGTTGAGCGCGAGGACCGACACCATCTGGACGAGGCCCGGGGTGAGGATCTGCCGCTGCGACAGCTTGACGTTCAATTTGTGCTGCAGCATTACCATGCGATCCGTCGATGGCTCCTAACCCTGTGAATCTCATCCAACTGCGGGGCGTCGTGCTTCACGCAACTCGAAGCCCTAACTCCCAGTATCAAAGCAAATCTCTATTCCGGCTACGTTACAGCCGTAACGTCGGAACGCTAATTTCGTGTCGACTTTGCCCCTTTCGGGACTGTTACACCAACGAAAAGCTTTCTCCCAGGTACACCTTCCGCACCTCGGGGTCGCTGCCCAAGGCTTCGGGTGTGCCTGCACGAAAAATGCGCCCCTCATTAATGATGTAGGCGCGATCGGTCACCGACAACGTTTCGCGAACGTTGTGATCGGTAATCAAAATTCCGATGCCGCTCGCCTTGAGGTCGGAAATAATCTTTTGCAGATCGAGTACGGCGATAGGGTCAATTCCCGAAAACGGCTCGTCCAACAAGATGAATGTCGGGTTGATGCAGAGACAGCGCGCAATTTCGACGCGCCTGCGCTCGCCGCCTGAAAGCGCGTACCCGCGATTCTGGCGGATATGGACTAACCCCAGTTGCTCGATGAGCTTTTCCATCTTCTCCCGGCGCTCATGCCAGGAGATGGGTTGGGCCTCAAGCACGGCGAGGATGTTTTCTTCAACCGTCAACTTCCGAAAAACGGAAGGCTCCTGAGGAAGATAGCTGATACCAAACTGGCGGGCCCGGATGTACATCGGGACGTCGGTGATGTCTTCGTCGTCGTAGAGCACCCGCCCGGTATCGGGGGGTACGAGGCCGACGATGGCGTAAAAAGAGGTGGTCTTGCCGGCGCCATTAGGCCCAAGTAATCCAACAACTTCGCCCTGGTCCACGCGCAGGCTTACGCCTTTCACAACCCGGCGACTGCGGTAAGTTTTGCCGATTTCGTCCGTGGCCAATGAGTGCATTTAACGTGCCACTCGCGTCTGCGTAACGGTGGGTGAACTATCCTTGCCTTCCACGAGCACCCTATCATCGCGTCTAAAGAAAGTCAACGAATCACCCCTGATTTTGCCGTGTTCGGCATCAAAAATGCTAGGGGTTCCGCCGCTCATGACGAACTTGTCCTCGGCTACCGTGTAGGCCAGCTGGTTCCCCGTCGCCTTTCGCCCGGGTTCCTGGACTACGACATTGCCCTCAGCGACCATGCGGTCGAGTTGTCCCTGCCCTTTTATGGTCTGGGTGGTTGCATTCTGATTACGGGGAGTCATGTAGGCGTCCAAATGATCGGCCGTCACCGTGACGTCGGCGCCCCGAGCGGTGACACCCCCTCCAAACTGGGCGTGGCGTTGTTCGTCGGTGTAGGTAAGGTCCGCGGAAGTGATCGAAATGGGAGTCGCCTTCCCAGACTTGTCGATCTGGATCAGGGCAGTCGACACCGGGTGCCCATCGCCGCGGGCGATCACAGACCGGCGGTCACGATCGAAGTCGATGTGCGATGCCTCCACGACATTGGCATCCTGCCAAAGGCGCACATCTCCGGAATAGGTGGCAACCGCCGAACTGCGGTGTGCGCTCATGCTGCGCGCCGTTACGTGGATGGGAGAGGCGGAGGCCAGCAACGCTCCATTGGGCTGCTCGCGCAAATCGCTATAGGTCGTTTTGACGTGCCCGTCTGCAACCGCGTCGCCGGTATCGCGATTGAAGCGAAGCGTGTCCGCGGCCGTGGCGAAGCCTTTATCGGTGAAACGCGGCGAGCCGGTCAGGACGAGCGCCTGATCCGCGAGGGTATAGCGGGCTTGCTCCGCATGAGCCTGGCGTTCGCCATCTGAGTATCTGAAGTGGCCTTGCTGCACGATGGCATCGATTCCGCCAGCGGGACGAAATGTCGCTTCAATCTGGTCGCTGGTACTAGTGCGGTCGGGTTGTCCGGCGGCCGAGCTGACGACCTTCGCGTCGGGCGCTCCGCGGACGCTGCGGATTTGGTTGTGTTCATCGAACTTCGCGAGGAATTTTGCGGCCGTCACGGTTGTGGAAGTTCCCTTCCCGCCTGCTGGCAGGATCGCCAGGCGAGCAATACCTTCCGTTTCCGCCCGATCCAGAGTTTTTCCATGGGCTAGAAAGACGTCGAGGGCAGGAGCGGTGATTTCGACTTGCTGCGCGCTCGAGACGCCCGTCCCTGCAGCAGCAGGTTTTACGGCGACGAGTGATGTCTGCGTGTCAGCGGGCAGTTCGACCAGCCTTACATTTTCATCCGCGCGCATCTTGCTTAACTGGCTCCGTCCCGAGAAATCCAGCTGAATTCGTCCCGCATTGACGCGGCTCGGGCGCTCTCCGGCGGATTCAATTTGGACGTCGCCGTGGAAAACGGCGCGCGCGAGCCCGTCCTGCGCCTGGTTCACCAGGAACTTCGCATTGGCGGCGCGGGCCTGGATGGGCGAATCGCCCCCGGCCTTCATCTGAACGTCATCGCTCGCCACGACGTGATCGACGGTATTGTCATTGCGCAGAAAAACGGTGGCTCTCCGCGCTGCCATTTCGTGGGTGCCATCGCTGAACCGAGGCTGATCGAGCACTACCTCGCGAGGAGCCTTCGTAATTACGCCTCGCTCTGCCCGCAGCTTGCCGTGGCGTGTTCCCGAAAGCGCGAGGTCGACGTGCGAGTCGAGCGTAAGGACGTTGTTGCTGGCGGTGTAGTGCACGCCGATGGCAGATCCAGCCGCCTGCGGCATGCGCAGTTCGACTTTCGCGTTGGTAAAGGCATTCCCCGTCTTCTGGTTGAAGACCAGGTCGCGGGTAACCAGGTGAATGGGATTCCTCATGACCTCGGGCTTCGCCTGATCGGGCTTCAACAAGCCTTCCGGATTCGCCTCGAGGTCAATGCGCACTTCGCCCTTGGCGGTCACGTTGCCGGTCTGCGGATCGTAGGCGAAGTCGTCGCCGTAAATCTGGTCGTAGCGATTCGATTCCCTGCCGTAAAGGGTGATGGTTACGTTGTGCAATTCGGCGCGGCCGCCCGCCCGGAATTGCACCGCTTTACTCGCCTGGATGGTAAACAGCGTGCGGCCCTGCTCGGACTTGGAGACTTTGAAGCCCTCCGCCGTCTGCTGAATATTCAGATTCATCTTGGCGGGAATCTGCTTGAACACCTCGCGCACCTGCCGCCGGCGATGGATGTAAACGCCCGCTACCGCAAGGCACAGCACCAGCGCGGCGGCCACCAGCCATCGGCGAAGACGAGGAATTTGGATCGGCATCGGGACTTAGTGTAGTTGATGCGAGTGGGAGGGATATGGGTTTCTGGGTGGGATCGGGATCCGGCTCTTGGCTCTAGGCTTCCGGTTCTAAGCGTCCGGCTCTAGGCTCTGGGCTCTAGGCTGCGAGCTACGAGCTACCAGCGGGCAGCCCGTGAGGGGTTGCTCGCGGCTCGAAGGTCGTAGGTCGTGACTCGCTAGAAACTCTCGTCTAGAACGATCGACTGCATCATCTGACTGAGCTCGTCATCGGCCTTTACCTTCCTCGTATTCAGACCAGAGACCTCGGTTTGCAGGGCCGATAGCCGATCTTCCTGCTGATCGAGCTGGTGTGTGTAGCGTTGCAGGAGGGCTTTCTCCTCCGCGGTGCCTTTCAGGGCCTTCATGTTCTCGCGCAGGCGGGATTGATCAGCGGTGATCGCCTCTTGCTCCTGATGCCGCTCCTTGAGTTGTGTGTCGAGAACGCTGATTTCATTTTTCTTGCCAAGAAGTCGTGCAAAGGCGTCCTTCAGGGCGGGGGTAAAGCGTTCTTGCGTACCCAGGAGTTCGACCTGCTCCTGGTTGAGATTGGTCAGCGCGAAAGTGGAGTCGAGGGGATGGTAGGTTTCGACTTTGAGTTCCGAGGTCGCGCCGGGCGCAACCTTGACGCGGAAACGGTGGAACGAGGCGGTCGTCTCTTCCGCCTTTGGCCCGCCGCTCACCAGCTTCCAATCCTCCTTCACGGGATGCTCGATCACGACCTGGCGGGGAGTGTTATCGGCATTGCGAATTTTATAAAGACGCGATTCGCGTTCTTCACGGGTCGTAATCATCAGGGCTTTGGCGATACGCACGCGCGTGATCGGTTCCTGGCTGGATTGGTCTTCGGTCACGACGTGCACCGCCGTATCGGCCGCATACGAGAGCAGCCGCCGCTCATCCGGATGAATGGCATCGAACAGGCCCTCGCCGGCGAACGTGTCTTTCTCCAAGATGTTGAAGGTGCCCGAATCGAGCGTCAGCCCGGATGTATTGTGGACCCAGAGCGCGCGCAAGGCGTGAGCGGGATGCTCGGAATCGGAATCGTCGTCGGAACCTGAGCCGCTCCAAAGCGTGACCTTCTCGGCTTCGACGCGCGCATTCAGAATGGGTACGAGGGCCGACTGATTCTTGTTGATCGTAACCCCTTGCTTGATCTCATATTGAAAGAACTCACCGAAGCCCTTGCCTTCCGCTTCCGAAGTCTGTTTGCTGAGAGCGGTCGACAGCATCGTGGAACTCGTGTTCAGCTGGACGGCCTCGGCACTTACTTCTACGGTTTCGGAAACGCTCGCCACGTCCAGCCGGGCATGGACCTCGTTCACGCTGCCAACGCCCAGGTAAATGTTCGAGAGGTTGAATGACCTGAAACCCGGCTTGCTTACGGATAACGCGGAATTACCCGCCGGTACGTTGTAGAAGCGGTAATTCCCGTTGGCATCCGTGGTGGTGGTCTGGGACGCGCCGGTCTCCTCGTTGCGTACGGTCACTTGTGCTCCGCTGACCAGACTGCCAGATGGATCTTTCACGGTACCTCGCAGTCCTCCCGAACCAAAAGAGGCCGGAGACGACGAAGAGGGAGCGGGTGCATTCATCGTGGCCTCGTGAGTTTGGGGCGACAGCATCAGGGACTCCGGCGGCGCGACTACCGGCCGGCGCGTGTAGTACGGCTGCGAAATATCCTGAATGAACGACTGTGGCGCGCCCGCGACCAGGGAGAGTTGCACGTCTTTCCAGTCTTCTCCCACGGTGTTGTCCACGATGGCCCAGCCTTGCAGTAACGGTTTCTGATCAGGCTTGTCGGAGAGGATGATGCGATACGTACTCTTCCATACGGGCACTTCACTGATGTAGCTGACGAAGACGCTTCTTTCGCCTGAACCCGTAGCCGAGATCGTCAGGCGGCGTAAATCACGGGCGCGCGAACTGCCGACCAGGTTCAGGTAACGGCCAACTTCCTCGCTCAGATCGCGCTCGGCGAGCCGCACGGAGGTGCCCGGGCCGAGTTCGAAATTGCGCATCTCGCCCGAGTCGGTCACGACGGCGAAGGTCGTCACGTCCGCGTAGTCACCCTTGCCGTTCTGCTTGCGTTCTCTTTCGACGCTCAGCAGGCGGCCCGTAGCAGAGGACGCGCCACTGCGCACGTCGACTTTCGCTCCGCGCAATGCGGTAAGGAACTCGGCATGGGTCACCTGCTCGCCGAAGGGCAAACGCAGCGAACGCAGGCGCTCTTCGAGAGGCGCGATCGAGTTGTAGCGTACCGACCCGATGCGCCCTTCGCCGAGATCGACCACGGTCAGGGACTTCAGAACGTCGTTCAATTGGCCCGTGGTGAAATCGATGGTGAGATCCTGATTCCCGTGCACGCGCGCATTGTGCTCAAAGTAGCCGACGCCGTTCTTGTAAAGCATGACGCGCTTCACTGGAAGGCGCGCGAAGCTCGAGGAATCGGACGCGGCCTGGGCGGCTTTACCGGTGGACTTGGCAGTTGTGAGTTTTTCCTGGGCGAGCGTTAAGGGGGCAAGAGTGAGGACCAACGCAAAGCTGCAGACCACAGTCAGAACGCGAGGCATAACGACCTCCCGGCAGCTCGGGGCCGCCGAAACGGTGAAGTCTAGCCCTACGAATCAATGCACGTTGCGTACCGCGCTCGAGTTTGGCGCCCGCTGTCGGCATCCGGACTGCGCACCGGAGCCGGAGAAGTGCGCTTCTGTAACACTTGCAACTCGCGGCTAACTGATCTATTCGCTGGGAGTAACCCTCACAATTGTGCATTGTGAATCGGAGGGCGTGAAAAGCCCGCATCTGGTTGAGCCTTCGCCGGGCCGGGGAGCGAGGACATTGGGCGCTCTTCAATTCTCCATACGCGATTCCTGAAATCCGGATGGCTGGCTTGTTACGAGGGCGGCAGATCGAGCAGGACCACGGTAGAGTGCTCTTGCACGCGTTCCAGGACAACTTCGCGTCCATCGCGCGAGATGTCGAAATCGCGCACGTCGAAGTCGGGAGGCAGATTCGTCAGTTGTCGCTCAGCGCCGGTTGCCAGATCGATCAGCCAGAGATTCTTGTGCTGAATCTCTCCTCGCAGCAGCACGAGCGTCCGTTTCCCCGGCAAGAATGCCAGGTGCCGCGCGCCCCGCGTAAGCGTCAGCGAAGGTAGTGGGTATGGCGCGGCGGCGGCGGTTACGGCCTTCACCGAAAATTTCGTGCCGATATCAGGACCGGAATAAACGACGAAACTGCCGTCGGGCGCCCACGCGGGATCGACCGCGTACTCCTGAACAAAGGGGACTGGCGGCTTTCCGTCGATCGGCACACGATAGAGGTGAGGCTCACCGTGATCGTCGGCTGCGGAGAGCAGGGATTGGGCGTCGGGCGCCCATACTGGAGAACCCTGGAGGTTGATTGACTCCGTGAGCACACGCGCGTTCGTACCATCGGCTTGCATCACGTACAGCAGCGATCGTCCGGGTTGGCGAACCGAGAACGCGATCGAACGCCCGTCGGGAGAGATCGCCGGGCCGCCAGACACTTGCACGTCCTGTCCGCTCCACAAGCTGGTCGCTGTCCGGTTTACGAGCTTCCAGATGCTCTCGCTCTTTCCCGTTGAAGATACGTACAGAAGGTAATCCGGACCCATGCGCGGGGAAAATCCGGTGCTGGTCGTCAGGGGCAAGCGCTCAGCGGCCGACGTTGATTGCTTCGATTCCGGAATGCTCAATCGCCATAACGTGCTCTTCGGAGTGGCGACGGTCGCCACCAGGCGGCGACCGTCGGCGCTTGCGGCCAGCGACGTGTAACGGTCGAGCCCTGAAGTTAGTCGGTGCGGGATGCGATGGTCGACATTCATGCTATACAGCCACGGTCCTGAACCATCCGCATCGCCGGCGAGATACAGCAAAGTCCGCCGATCCAGAAACACGGGATGCGTGACGCGCGTGTTATGCGATGTGATGCGTTCTGGCTTGCCGCCTGCCGGGGGCAGCCGCCAGATGTCCAACTTGTCGGGGAGAGATCCCTCTACGAAATAGATGAAGTCTCCGTCGGGTGACCACAACGGAAAGTGGGAATGGAGTCCGGCGGGAGCCTGGAAGATGCTTTGGTCCTGCGGTCGCCGGGTGCCATCGGTGACATACAGCGGGTCTCCCGGGCCGGGCGTGTGGTATGCGAGCCGGGTGCCATCCCGGGACCAGTCGAATTCAGCCACACCCTCCAGATAAGGCTTGGGCTCTCCGCCCAGAGTCGGAACTGCCCAGATGCTGATATCGCCGCCACTCGAAGTGTCTGGTTGCCGAACCCAAAATAGGACGAGCGATCCATCCGGCGTGAAGCCCAGCGTGCGCACCGATGGGTTGACCAACTCGGGAGCGGCTCCGTGCGTGAGGTTGTGAAATTCCCCAGATCCTACCTGTGTGACCCAAACGTCCATCGGTCCATCCCGGTCGGAGAGGAACGCGACGAAGTGACCATCACGAGAAACTGTGGCGGCCTGTTCGACCCCGTCGAAATCAGTCACGGTTTGAAAGCGGGCATCCGCGAGGGGGCTCTTCCAGAAAGCCTCCTTACTTCGAAACCACAGGATCGCTCCGACTGCCAAGCCGATCGCCACGGCCAGCGGGAGAAGGAACTTCCACTTGGATCTGTCGAGTGAAGCGGCCGAGCGTGGCGCCGAAACGGTAACCGCCGAAGTGGCGGGACGGTCGACCGTATCCACTTTTAATTTTCGGCCGTGCGCCCAGGTGTCCAGTTCCGACCGAAACGCGTACACCGACCCCATCTTGTCGTGCAGATGGCGGTGGACGGGCATCCCCTCCCGCTTTTCCCAGCGCTGGACGGTGGTCACATCGCGATTCAGATAGACCGCGATCTCTTTCCACGAGTCCAGGCGGTCTTCAGCGGGATTCGCCGTCGGCTGTGTGCTCGGGGATGGGTCGCCCATCGGGTTCTCCTGATTTGCTCGCGGGCATCGCGAACGCGGGGAAGGCGATTGTAACGTCCGCCACCGGGTGCCGCAAAGGACGGTATTTCACCGCAAATTGAAGAACCGCCGCCGGTTCCGCGACTTACAGTTTGATCGCTAGGCCACGTCTGGGTAATGGTGTTCGCGCGTCTCCATCCGGCGACGACCAGGTAAAAGGAGAATCGACATGCGCAGAAAATTCACGTGGTTGCTTTCGACGGCCGCGATCGTGCTGACCGCCCTGTACTTCACGGGGCACGTTCTGGCGACACCGGCAACCAATCCGGGATTCTCGAGTACTTCCATCGGTCAAGCGACCTTTGGGGAAATCGAGGCTTCAACCATTTCGTTCCACCCAGCACGACCACGTCCCATGAGAGACATAAACATGACTTCTGGATGTCCTTGCAGAAGACCAAGGGATCCTCGGACGTCTACGTGCAGGACAACGTCTGGCAGCCGGGGGGCGACACCGGCTGGCATACGCACCTTGGCCACAGTCTAATCATCGTTAAGGCGGGAACCATCACCGCGTACGAAGGGGACGATCCCGAATGCAGTCCCACCGTCTATACCGCGGGCATGGGGTTTGTGGACCCCGGGGGCGGCCACGTGCACATTCTGCGGAATGAGGGAACGGTAGCGGCGGAAACCATCGCCGTGCAGCTCATTCCGGCCGGTCAGCCGCGCCGCATCGACGCCCCCGATCCGGGGAACTGCCACTTCTGATCTAGGGAAAACTGTTTCGACATTTGCGATGGAAGCCCTGAACGCGCGTCGGGACCGCGCATTTGGGGCTTTCTCGCGTGTATCGGAAGGCTGGAACGGAGTCCCGGCCCTGGTGACCGTGTCAGGAAAATATAAGAAAAAATTCAGTCTCTCCGAAGGACGAAATCCGGCCCCGGATGAGTTAATAGGAGGTGTGGGGATCAGCTTCGCGCCTTGCAGGGAGTAGTCAGAGACGCTCAGCACATTCCCCGAAATACTCAAGGTCGAACATGCGAAAAAAATTTCAGACGGCTCTCGAAACGGCGATGCACCATGCGCTCGAATACCTGAAGACTGTCGACGAGCGCCCAGTGGGGGCGACCGCGTCCCTCGCAACCTTGCGCCAACGACTCTGCAAGGAGTGGAACCAGCAGCCCATGCCGGCGGAAGCCGTCGTCAACGACCTGGTGGCCGATGTCGAGGGCGGCCTCAACAATTCCGTGAGTGCGCGGTTTTATGCCTGGGTTATCGGCGGATCGCTGCCCTCTGCGTTGGCGGCCGACTGGCTGACCTCGGCTTGGGACCAGAATGCCGGCCTCTACAGTGTGAGCCCGGCATCGGCGATCGTCGAAGAGGCCATGGGGGCGTGGCTGAAGGATGTTTTCCGACTGCCCGCTTCCACCAGCTTCGCATTGGTCACTGGCTGTCAGATGGCGCACACCACTTGCCTGGCCGCGGCCCGTACGTGGCTGCTGAAAAAGCACGGCTGGGATGTTGAAGCGCAAGGCATGAGCGGCTCGCCGCAGATCCGTATTTTTTGCGGTCAAAGACATGGATCGATCGATCGCACGCTCCGTTTGCTGGGCTTCGGCAGTGGGTCGCTGAGCGGACTGCCTGTCCTGCCCGACGGAACGCTGGACCCGACTGCGCTCGAAGCGGCCTTGCGCGAGATCAACCATCAACCCGCGATCGTGCTGTTGCAGGCAGGCGACATCAATACCGGCAGGTTCGACGATTTCGAGGCGCTGATTCCCATAGCGCGCCGCTATGGTGCGTGGACACACGTAGACGGCGCGTTCGGCTTGTGGGCAACGGCTTCTCCACGCTTTGAGCGGATGGTGCGCGGAGTCGAAAAAGCCCACTCCTGGGCCACCGACGGTCACAAATGGCTGAACGTCCCTTACGATTGCGGCTACGCCTTCGTGGCCGAACCGGAGGCGCACCGCGCGTCCATGAGCCATCAGGCAAGTTATCTGATCCACCAGTCTGCCGTGCGGGAACCGATGGATTGGAATCCGGAGTTCTCACGCCGGGCCCGCGGATTCGCCAGCTACGCGGCTCTTCGCGAACTTGGGCGCCTGGGCGTTCAGGAGCTGATCGAACGATGCTGTGATTCGGCGGCCCAACTCGTCGATGGACTCGGTCAACTCGAAGGCGTGGAAGTCTTGTGCAGGCCTGTTCTCAATCAGGGGTTGGTTGCGTTCCCGGATCCCGCTGGAGCCCGTTCAAAAGAATGGACGGATGCCGTCATCGCCGCGATCGCAGCTGAGGGCACATCCTATTTCTCCGGCACGACCACTTCGGAGGGCCGTCGCGCCATGCGCGTAAGCGTATGCAACTGGCAGACCTCGCATGACGATGTCGTAAAGACGCTTGCGGCGGTCGACCGTGTACTTCGACGCCTGCGCCGGGAGAAGGGGAACATGCACCTACCAGAACGGGCGTCCGCGATGGCGCCTCTCGGATAGATTTCCGCGAGTTCCATCGGGTTGGGTCCCGAACAGAACAAGGCCCCTAAGCCTGGGAACGCGTCCGGAAATCCCGCAGCGCCAGTTCCAGCCCGCCGTACTCGGGATGGTCGTTGTGGCCGATGCAGAAGGCGATGTCCAGACTGTCTCCCGCCAGGAGCTTCGCAGCCTGCAAGCGTTCCGCCATATGCCAGCCGAGGGCATCGAAGGTGATGTGGCGGCGCCAGTGGGAGTCAGTTTTCGGTTCTCCGGTTTTCAGTGGGTGATCGTCGTAAGCGGGCCTCTGGTCGCGTCGGATCTCAGCGCCGTCGGGATGGCGATGGGGCGTCGCCAGGACCGCAGCCTCACTCAACTCCTCGGACTCTTTCATCGGCTCCTGCGCGAGCGCGGCCGCAAGCTTCAGCTTCACGTGCTTATCTTTGAGAATCTTGGGCGGCGCCATCATGCGCACACCGCATGCCGAGAACACTGGCTCCGGATTCCCCTGTCCGAATGGCTCGAGTTTCTCCAACGCCTGAAACAAATCGGGCGTGACCTGCTGCAAATCAAGTTCTCCATCCACGTCGAGGACCGGTTCAAAATCTGCCGCCGTTAAGCGGACGCGGGCATATTCATCGAGATGTGCGCGCAGTTCGGGGACGCGGGCGGAAGGCAGAGAAAATCCGACGGCGTGGGAGTGGCCACCGTAACGCGTAAACAACTCGCGGCAGGATTCCAGCGCGTCGAGAAGATGAAACGCGCGGATGGATCGGCCCGATCCGTGCGCTTCGCCATTCTCATGGGAAAGAACCAGAGCCGGGCGCCCATAGCGCTCGACCACGCGCGTTGCGGTGATGCCGATGACGCCGCGATGCCAGCCATCGCCGTCGATCACCACGCAGTGAGCCTTGCGCAGATCGGGTTCCTGCTCGAAGCGTTGGTCGATCGCCTGCAAGATTCGGCGTTCTTCTTCCTGCCGCTCGGCGTTCAGTTGATCGAGACGCGCGGCAATCTCGCGGGCGCGGGCCGGATCCTTCACGCTGAACAGCTCGATCACGTCGTGCGCCACGTCCATGCGTCCGGCGGCGTTGAGGCGCGGCGCGATACGGAACGCGATTTCCCCGGAAGTGGGCGGCCGCGTCGCCGGGATCTGCGCCATTTCGAGCAGAGCCTTCAGCCCGGGATTGACGGCGCGGCGTAACGCGTCCAGACCGAGTTTCGTGAAGACACGATTCTCGCCGGTTAGCGGGACGGCATCGGCAATGGTCGCAATCGCAACTACTTTCATGAAGGACATGAGGAGGCGCGACTGATCCTTGCCGGTCAGCCGCTTCTCCATCAGCGCCTGCGCCAGCTTGAACGCGACGCCTGCACCGCACAACGCCTTGCACGGGTAGCCGCACCCAGGCTGATTCGGATTGATCACTGCCAGCGCCTTGGGGACTCCGTCGCTGCCTGGCAAATGGTGATCGGTGACGATGAGATCGACGCCCAGGCGCTCGGCGGTCTCCGCCGCGGCAAATGCACGAATGCCCGTATCAACGCTGATGATCAGGCGAACCCCGGCCGCCGCGGCACGCTCGATCACGTCGTCTTTCATTCCGTAGCCTTCGCGAATGCGGTGGGGCACGTGGAAGTCGGCGGACCCGCCACACAGTTCGATGGCGGTCTTCAGGATGACGATGGCAGTCGTGCCGTCAACGTCATAGTCGCCATAAATGAGGATGCTCTCCTTGCGCTCGATGGCCGCGTCCAGACGGTCGATGGCGGGTTGCATGCCAGCCATCAAGTACGGTGAGTGCAGATCTGCGAGTTGTGGCGCGAGATAACGCTGGGCCGAATCGGCGTCCTGAATGCCGCGCATGAGGAGGAGGCGGGCCAGAGTGGAGGCAAGACGCGAGTCTCCATTCATTCGCAAGGCCGCCGTGGCCCGGAGCTCTTGCGCGAGAGCGTTGGCCTGTTCTGGGGAGACGGATTTAGCGAGCCACTGCATTAGGGGGAGAGTTTACCGCCTTGGGCTGGAACCAAATCATTGCGGACAAGAGTGTCCGCTCCAGACTTTGACGGGCGACACGCCCATCCATCCATCGCACAGGGAAACGAACTCAATCCTCGTCGTCCGATCCAGGTTCATCGATGGGAATGCCCCCGAAGTCTTCCGACATTTCGATCAGCCGCTGGTATCGTTCGTACCACTCGGTGCTGGATTCGTAAATGAAGATGCTCCCCTGGTAGGGCCAGCCCAGCTGCAGGAATCCGGTCTTGCCGGTGTAGGTGCGCAGCCAGCGCGCTTCTTCCATATCCTCGTCGTTGGTGTACTCGGCGTTGCTGATCCGCTGGATCAGTTCCTCCAGTTCATCGCGCTTGAGCGTCCAGGAATCCATGGTGAGGAAAGATGCGCCCGACGATTTGGCGAGCTCGACAAAATCTTTCCAGCCATCGACGTTCTCGCCGCTCTTCCACATGATGCACTGGACCTCTTCGTAGTCGACGTAGCCGTGGAATCGGCGCAGGCCATGCCCTTCAATGAAGGCGATCATGTCGTCTTTCAATCCGGAAAGATCGTCGGAAGCGGAGGTCATTCTTGGCTCTCGTTAATTGGGCATTGTAAGCCATTTTCGCCAAGTGGGAACAGCCGAAGGGTAGATCGCCAATCGAACCCGTGCGATGGCCAAATCCGAGAGTGCCCATGCTAAGAGCTACGGGCTAAAAGCTGAGAGCCGTGTTTCCATGTGCTAAACTATCCGTTTCACAACAGGCCCCCCAACGACACAATGCTTTTTTCCAAAGAATATGTGGGCTACTTAGCCCGCGAACTCACAAAAAAGCTGATCGCCGGCGAATTCATAGAAACGAAGAATGCGCCTGCGGTGAACGAACGCGTCCACACGGCGCTGCTCGACGAGATGATGCTGGAAGACCGCATCAACGATGAAGTGCGCGTCATTCTGGAAGCCTATTCTGACGAAATGCGCCGCAGCGGGGCCAACTACCAGGAAATGTTCCGCAAGGTGAAGAGCGAACTGGTGCGCAAGTACAAGGCGGTGCTGTGAGGCTGGGTCGCGACAAGGTCAACAAACTCGCCCATGTGGTCACCGATGCGCTGGCGGAAACGCCGGAAGCGGATTTCGTCGAAGACCGCAATACCATCCGCCTGGAAGTGCGCAAGGTCCTCGAAGAATTGCTGATGCAGGAAGCCCGCATCGACCAGTCGGCCCGCCAGAAAATCGAAAGCCAGAAGCGCACCATCCTCGAAGGCAGCCAGGAGTGGGACATCCTGTATCGCAAGTATTACAACGAGGAAGTGAAGAAGCTGGGGATTTAGGGGCGGTCGTTGGTCGTTGGTCGTCGGTCTTCAGCCATTCGTCGTTGGTCGTTGGCTTTCATGATTCCGCTGCCTTTTGGCCGCAATATCTCGTTGTCCTGCAGTCGCAGGTCTCCAATCCTAAACCGAACGTAAAGTTTTCTTCGACAGCGATTCTGTCCACAAGCTTCTAGACTATGTAGAGTGGTTGCAGGGGAACCGACGAGCCGTGCTCGCGAGAGCCGTGCTTCGATTGGCGGACGACTCGGGAAGGGCACGGCTTCAGCCGTGCCAATCGTTGACTCTTAAACCCGGCTCTAGCCCCTGAGGTGAGCTTTGTTTCCTAGCTGGTAGTCTTTCGACATGGGTTCCACATGCCTGGAATCGAACGCATCACCGAACTCGTGAAGGGCGCCGCGCGCGACGTTGGCTTCGATCTCGCGGGGATTGCGCCCGTCCGCGATTTCGAAGAACTTGCCTACTTTCCCGAATGGATTGCAAATGGCCATGCCGCCGAGATGAAATATCTCGAAGCACGCGACGATGCCGGACGGCTCAAGCGGGAATCTTTACGCGCGGCCGTCCCCTGGGCGCGCAGCGTGATTGTCTGCGCCATCAACTACAACACGGCCCAGCCCTACTCTACCGAAGTCAACGACCCGCAGCACGGATGGATCTCCCGCTACGCCTGGGGACATGAGGACTATCACGACTCTGTTTTGCGAAAACTGCGCGCGGTGGAGACGCGCCTGATGGCTGCGGTTGTGCCGGCCAAGCCAAAGTCGCAGGAGCCGGGATCCGACGCGACACCCCGCCTTGATGAAGTGCAGCCCTGCGAACTGCGCACCTGGTGTTACGTCGACACCGGTCCGATCGTCGAGCGCGTTTATGCGAAGTATTCCGGGGTTGGTTGGGTCGGCAAAAACACTTGCGTACTGAATCAGAAGATGGGTTCGTGGCTGTTCCTGGGTGTCATCCTCACATCGCTGGAACTTGTTCCCGATATGCCGGCGCCGGATCGCTGCGGAACATGCACGCGCTGTCTTGACGCCTGTCCGACGAATGCCTTTCCCGGACCCTATCAGCTCGATGCCAGCAAATGCATTTCTTATCTCACCATTGAGAAGCGCGGTGCGATCCCCGAAGAACTGCGCAACGGCATGGGCCGCCACGTGTTCGGGTGCGATATCTGCCAGGACGTCTGCCCGTGGAACCGCAAGGCCCCGACAACCTCCGCACCTGAATTCCAACCGCGTGCGGGACTCGTGAATCCCGCGTTGGCATGGCTTGTGGAGATGAAGGCGGAGGAATTCCGCGAAACGTTCCGTGGCTCCCCTGTACGCCGAACAAAGCTGAGCGGACTGCGACGGAACGCGGTGATTGCGATGGGCAATAGCGGGAATCAGGAACTTGTGCCAACCCTGCAGAAGTTGCGCGACGATCAAGATGCTGTCATCGCGGAGAGCGCCGCGTGGGCGTTGGAGAAACTCGAGCACTCCTAGGTCTTGATGCGCTTGAGAGCTTGTCGTTTCCGAGCCACATGTCGTGAGCGAAAGCGCACCTCCTGGGTTAACTCCCAGCGGAAAGGAACGAGCGTATCTGTTAGGCGAGCACATTGCTCAAATGGTGCAGCCCACATTGCTCAAGTGATGCAGCACACGTCGCGCAGCGACGCCCGAAGCTAGACCCGGGCGTAAACCCGGGGAAAGAGCAGCAGTGGACCGCGAGTCCCGTAGGGACGGCACCCGTGCCCACGCGAGCCCGCGGGCTACTGCATCGTTGGAAGGCCGCCCTCTTCCGGTTACTACGTCACCCCAACGTAACCTGTTCATCCACCGCGCTGCGCCGCACCGCGACTTTTTCTGTCCCGCAGGGTTTCATTTTCCAAGGACGGAGGTGGCAAATGGTGAAGAAAAGTTTCCTGGCAATGTTCGGACTCTTAGCGGTACTGGCGTTCGCGACTCCTGAGAAGGCGCATGCCGGGGTGGTCATCGGCGTAACGATTGGCGGGCCGGTATACGCGCGCCCCGTTTATCCATATCGCTATGCGTACGTCGCGCCCGTGCCGCGGCCTGTGTATGTGTACCGACCTTATGTGTATCCGCGGCCGGTGGTTTACCGCCGCGTGTATGATCGCCCCTACTGGCGTCACGAGCGCTTCGAACGCCATGCGTACTGGGAACACCGTGATCGCTTCCGCCGGTAAGGAAATTGCCAGGCGAAGGGTTGGAATTGCGGGCGGCCCTTGGCCGCCCGTTTTCTCTTTTGCACGACCGAGCGAACGGCAGCCTGCCCTGAGCCCAGCCGGAAGGGTTCCCACCCCTCGGCCCTAGCCTGCCGGCAAGAGGCCGACGCTACCGTCTAGGCACTCAACCGGCCCGGTTGACTCTGCTACCATCCGAGTTGAATGGCAGCGAAGGTCCATGCCAAAGTCAAACGTCCGGCGAAAGAAAAGCGCCGCAAGTCTGCCGTTCGCGAAGATCGTCCCCGTCCCGAACTTGTCATCATCACCGGCCTCAGCGGCTCGGGCAAAGCTTCCGCGCTCAAGGCCTTCGAAGATCTTGGCTACTACTGCGTCGATAACCTGCCCGTTGACCTGATCCCGCGCTTCGCCGAACTGGCGGTCCAATCGCTCGAGACTCGCCGCACGGCCCTGGTGGTCGACGTCCGCGAGGGATCAAAACTGGAGAAACTGCCCGCCATCGTGAAGTCGGTGCGCCGGATGATTCCCACGATGGTGATCTACCTCGAAGCTACTGACGCCTCGTTGCTGCGCCGCTTCAGCGAGACGCGCCGCCCGCACCCGTTCGGCGCGGACTCGCCCGTGCGCTCATCCCTCGGCGCCGAACGCCGGCGTCTCAAGCCGATTCGTGCTATCGCCGACTGGGTGGTCGATACGACGAAGTTCAATGTCCACGAACTGCGCGCGCACCTGACGGAGCGCTTTCAGAAGAAGTCCAGCGACAAGAACATCATGGTCTCGTGCGTAAGCTTCGGCTTTAAGCACGGAGTGCCCGAAGACGCCGACCTGGTCTTCGATGTTCGCTTTCTGCCCAACCCGCATTTCGTCCCCGAATTCCGCCCGCTGACCGGGCGCGATCCGCGGGTCGCGAGGTACATCCGCTCGTTCCCCCAGACCCAGGAATTCATCAACCGCATCTCGGAGTTGCTGGTCTATCTGCTTCCGCACTACGTGCGCGAGGGAAAAAGCTACCTGACCATCAGCTTCGGCTGTACCGGAGGCCAGCATCGCTCGGTCATGATCGCCGAGGACGTGGGCAAGCACCTGCGCAAGGCGGGATATCGGGTAAAGGTCGTTCATCGAGATAGCTGAGAAACCGTCGTCGGCCGTCGGCAACTTTCCGGTGTTCTCATGTGCCGCCACGAACCTGAACCATATTTCGAAATCTTCGTTGAGGTGAAGACAAAGGGCCTGACTTCCGGATAGCCGTGCTCCATGCCATGCGCTGCCAGCTATCAGCCACCAACAACTAACAGTTTTCCCTACTCTTCCAGTAAAATTCCCTCTTGCACCCATTTCATGGCATTCTGACGCCCACCCGGCTCAACCCGAGCCCGACACCTCGTCTACGGGACGGTGTATGCGGCAATTGAAGCGTCTGTTGCGGTATGCGGTGCCCTATTGGTGGCAGGTGCTGTTGTCGGTTGTGCTGATGGCGGCCGTCGGTTTTCTTGACGCCTTCCGGCTCCTTCTGATTGGCCCCATTCTCGATCGCGTGCTGAATCCTGGCAATCCGACGCACGAAATGAAGTTGCTTCCGATCCCGGGAACCCATCAGTCCATTCATCTGGAGCAGTTCGTTCCGTCGTTGTTTCAAAATCCGTGGGCTATCGTCGCTTTCGCTCTCATCGCCTCCACGCTGATTAAGGGAATCTTCGACTACGCAGGTACTTATCTCGTCAGCTATGCCGGGTTCGGGATGATCACCGATCTGCGCGATGACATGTACAACGCCATCCTGCGGCGGTCGGCAGCATTTTTTCAGAAGCATACTACCGGCACCTTGCTTTCGACGCTCATCAACGATCTGGAGCGCGTGCAGTTCTCGATGTCGAGCGTGCTGGGAGAATTCCTGCAGCAGTTCTTTACGCTGATCTTCACGGTGGCGGCGGTCGTGTTGCTGGGCGGCAAGCTGGCTTGGGTGCTCCTGTTGTTCCTGCCCGCGATTATTTTCTCCTCGACAAAAATCGGCGGCCGCGTCCGCCACACCACGCGCCGCGGTCAGGATAAGTTGGCCGAGATTCAGAACATCCTGCATGAAACCATCACCGGCAACCGCATCGTGAAGGCTTTCGGCATGGAGACGTGGGAGGTGGCCCGTTTCCGCAGCGCCGCCAAGCGCCTGCTGCGGGCGAACCTGCGCTCCGTGGCGGCGGCCGCATTGAGTTCTCCGCTGATGGATACGTTTGGGGCGATTGCGATCGCCTTGCTGCTGCTTCTCGGTCGAAACGAAATTCGTCACGGCTCCTTCACGCCCGGAACCTATCTCGCCTTCATCGCACTGGTTTTCAAGTTGTACGATCCGATTCGCAAGTTCGCGCTCTTCAATAACAGTTTTCAGCAAGCGGTGGGCGCATCGTCGGAGATTTTCAAGTTCACCGATAGCGAAGACGACGTCCGCGAGAAGCCTGGCGCGAAACCGCTACCCACCTTCGCGAAAAACATCGTGTTCGAAGGCGCGACCTTCTCTTACGGAACCGAAGGCGACGGTAATCGCGACATTCTGCGGGCGATCGACCTGAAAGTGAAAGCCGGGGAAGTGCTCGCCATTGTGGGTTCCAGCGGCGCCGGCAAGAGTACGCTGGTCCACCTGATCCCGCGCTTCTTTGACTTGACTGCGGGCCGCCTGCTCATCGACGGGCACGATGTGCGCGACGTGACCATCGCTTCCTTGCGTGCGCAGATCGGCATCGTGACCCAGGAGACGGTGCTGTTTAACGATACCGTCCGCAATAACATCGCCTATGGGCAGCCGCACGTGCCCCAAGAACGCGTGGAAGCAGCCGCGCGGGCTGCACTCGCTCACAACTTCATTGTCGATATGCCGAACGGCTACGAAACGATTATCGGCGAGCGTGGACTGCGCCTGTCAGGCGGAGAGCGACAGCGGATTGCGATCGCGCGCGCCATCCTGAAAAATGCGCCTATCCTGATTCTCGACGAAGCCACCTCGGCGCTGGATAGCGAGTCGGAGGCGCTAGTGCAATCCGCGTTGCAGAACCTGGTTATCGGTCGAACGGTGTTCGTGATTGCGCACCGGCTATCCACGGTTCGTCGCGCGGACCGGATCGTCGTCCTGGAGAACGGCACCATCAGTGATACGGGCGCGCACGAAGACCTCATGAAAAAATTAGGCACGTACCGACGTTTGTATGATTTGCAGTTCTTGCAGGTCGATCCACCGAAAGCAGCGCCGGTAGGCGACTGAAAAGCTGATAGCCGATATCTGACAACTGAGATCTGACCCATGCCTCTCCGCTCGATGACCGGTTTCGCGCAAGTGAAAGGCCAGATCAACGGCAAGCTGAGCTTTACCTTGTCGCTGAAATCCGTCAACCACCGCTTCCTTGATCTGCATTTCCGCATGCCTTCCGAAAGTGACGGCCTCGAAATGAAGCTGCGCCGCCTGCTCAAAGAGAAGGTCGCGCGCGGGCACATCGAACTCACGCTCAGCCTCGATCGGGGCAGCACGGAAGGCTTTGTGCTGAACCGCGACCTGGTGGGCGGCTACATCAAGGCATTCCGCGCGGGCGCCGCGGAATTCGGCCTGGCGGCCGAGCCCGACCTCAACGTGATTCTGCGCATGCCGGGTGCGATGGATGCGTCCGCGGGCGCCGCGGAAGGGGAACTGGAGGGCGCCGTTCTTCCGCAGATCGAGGAGGCATTGGCCCGGCTGAATCACATGCGCGATGAAGAAGGCCGCGGCATTGAGCGCGAACTGCGCGAGCGCATGGGACACATCCAGAAGGCCAGTTCCGGGGTGGAGCGCCATCGTCAAGCCATCCTGCAGGGTTACGTGGAGAAACTTCGCGCGCGCATGCAGGAACTCATTGGCGCGCAAGTCGATCCCGAACGCCTGCTTCAGGAAGCCGCGCTGCTGGTTGATCGCAGCGATATCCAGGAAGAACTGGTCCGCCTGCAGACTCATATCCAGCACTTCCTTGGCTTGCTTGATGAAAAAGGGGAGGTCGGGAAGAAGCTCGATTTCCTGTTGCAGGAAATGAATCGCGAAGCCAACACCTTGCTCTCGAAGACCTCCGGATTGGCCGGCGAGGCGCTCAAGATCACGGAGATGGGCCTGACCATGAAATCGGAAATCGAGAAGTCGCGCGAGCAGGTACAGAACGTCGAATGACGACTGTCTTTATCATCTCGGCGCCTTCCGGGTCGGGAAAGTCGACGCTGGTCAATGAACTTCGCTCGCAGGTCGTGGGATTGAAGTTCTCGGTGTCCTATACCACACGCGCTCCACGCGGCAGCGAGCAGAACGGGCGCGAATATTTCTTTATTTCGCGCGCGGACTTCGAGGCGATGATGCGCGAGGACGATTTTCTCGAGTACGCCGACGTTTACGGAAACTACTACGGCACGGCCCGCAGCTTTTTGCGCGAGGCGCAAAGCGAAGGCACCGACTTGCTGCTCGACATTGATGTACAAGGGGCCGCTCAGATCAAGAGCAAGATTCCCGATGCGCCCAGCATCTTCGTCCTGCCCCCCGATCGCCAGACACTGGAGTGGCGACTCCGCAATCGCGGTTCGGATTCGGAACAGGTGATTTGCCGCCGACTGGACACGGCCCGACGGGAGATTGAGAATTACGATAAGTACGACTATATTTTAGTGAACGACCGCCTGGAATCGTCCGTCGGCCAATTGAAGGCCATTGTGCTTTCTGAACGAGCAAGGCACTCGGGTCGCCCGTTGACCGCCGAGGACGAAGCTAAGATCGCCGTTGCGGAGCAATGTCGTCTGCACCATGTTAGGGATCGGATCAAGCCGATCCTGGATTCGTTCCGCAACGACAAGAGCCACTGCTAGGCGGCTGGAGAATCGTTTATGAAGTTGATTGAAGGCTTCGACAGCAATTACCGTTACATTCTCGTCGCTGCCCGCCGCGCCCGCCAGCTCCAGGGTGGCGCTCCGCCGGTCGTGGAAACCAACTCCCGGAAACCCTGCCGCATCGCGCAAGACGAGATCCGCGCCGGCAAGGTGAAGTGGGTCATCCCGGAAACTCCCAAGTCGGCCGTCGAATTGGCCAACGAAGCTCTCGAGCAGGGCGGCCCGACCGACGCCTAGTGTTTCGCGAAGGCCCGGCCCAAACCTGGTCTCCGTCAACCTCAACGTTCGTCAGCTCCTCTGCCGTCATCTAAAGAACAGACCTCATGAAGGTAGCTCTTGGCGTCAGCGGCGGGATCGCAGCCTATAAAGCGGCGGAGATTCTGCGTCTGCTACAGGAACGGGATATCCGTGTGCAGGTCATCATGACCCAGGCTGCGCAGGAGTTCGTCCGGCCCCTGACCTTCGCTGCTTTATCTGGCGAGAAGGTCATTACGGGCATGTTCGACTCAGGTGGCGCCGAACCGAACATCGATTCCGCAGTCGAGCACATCGCGGTCGCGCAAGCCATCGACGCCCTGGTGGTGGCTCCCGCTACCGCCGATATCCTTGGCAAGTTCGCACAAGGCATCGCCAACGATTTCCTGACAACTCTCTATCTGGCCACGACTGCGCCGGTGGTCGTCGCTCCCGCGATGAACGTAAATATGTGGAATCACCCGGCTACCCAAGCGAACCTCGACGTCCTGCGGAGGCGCGGCGTGAGGATAGTCGATCCCAACAGCGGATATCTGGCTTGCGGAATGGTGGGGGCGGGGCGTCTGGCAGCGAATGAAGCGGTCGTTGCTGCGGTGCTCGAGGCTTTGGGCGCGTCCCAGGATCTGGCGGGAGAAACTGTTCTGATCACAGCCGGCCCGACGCGCGAGAAGATCGATCCTGTGCGCTACATCACGAACCGATCCAGCGGACGAATGGGGTACGCACTGGCTGAGGCTGCCTTGCGCCGAGGTGCTCACGTCCAACTGGTGAGCGGACCCACCGCGGTCATGCCTCCCGACGCCGCTGCGATTACGCGCGTCGAGACTGCTGACCAGATGCGGGACGCCGTTTTGAAGTTGCTGCCCCAAGCCACCATTGTGATCAAGACGGCAGCCGTGTCGGACTACCGTCCCCGAGCCGCCGCGGGTCAGAAGCTAAAACGAACTGGTCCCATCTCGCTCGAACTCGAACCGACCACTGATATTCTTGTCGAGCTGGCGGCAAGAAAGACGAACCAGCTGATTGTCGGCTTTGCCGCGGAAACCGAGAACGTGCTGGAGAACGCGCGCAAGAAACTCGCCAAGAAGTCACTGGATGCCATCGTCGTCAACGACGTTTCGCGGGAAGGCGTCGGTTTCGATTCCGATCGCAACGCGGTCACCATCCTGACCCAGGACGACGTGGTGGAAGTTCCCGAAACTACCAAGTGGGAAGTCGCGCAACGTGTGCTCGACCAGGTAGTGAGACTGCGCAAGCGCCACCAGATCGCGGTGCAACGCTGATGCCCACGGCGCTGGACCCGGAACTTAAGCGAGCCCTGGCCGCCCGAATCCGCTACTATAACGAGCTCGGCATCTACGATTTTTACCGGCGCGATTCCGTATCTTCCCTGATCGCAACCGACTCCCCTGCGGAAGTCTCCATCCCGCCAGAACAGCGAGAGGACATGTCTCCGAGAAAATCGGCGGTAGCAGTCAAATTGCGAAACGCAACCGAGGGCGGACTGGAAGTGATTGCTTCCCGTCCGGAGGCCGGCGTCCCGGACCCCGTCGAGGCTTTACGGCTCATCCGCGAAGACCTCGGCGACTGCACCCGCTGCCGTCTTTCCACTCAGGGCCGCAAGCAGATCGTCTATGGCGTTGGCAATCCGCACGCCGAGCTGATGTTTATCGGCGAAGCGCCGGGCGCTGACGAAGATATCCAGGGCGAACCGTTTGTGGGACGCGCGGGCCAACTGCTGACCAACATGATCAAGGCCATGGGCGTCGAGCGCGAGCAGGTCTACATCGCGAACATCATCAAGTGCCGCCCGCCCAACAACCGCACGCCAGAACGCGACGAGTGTGAAACTTGCTCGCCGTTTCTCATGCGCCAGATTGCAGCGATCAAGCCCAAGGTGATCGTCGCGCTCGGCGCTGTCGCCGCCCGCACCCTGCTCGCGATCAACGACTCCATGTCGAACTTGCGCGGGCGCTGGTACGAATTTCAACCCACGGGCATCCGAAGTAACGATCCCTTGTGGACCGGGAGCAAACTCGCCGTGACCTACCATCCCGCGTTTCTCCTGCGTGATCCGCGCCAGAAGAAGGAGGCGTGGAAAGACTTGCAGATGGTGATGAAGGAACTCGGCCTGAGGCCGCCTGCCAGGCCGGCAGCGGAGTAAGGCCGCCCCGCGCGAGTTTCTCGGGCACCGCGCTCCCCTCCGGCCGCACCGTGGTAGCATTTCTTTATCCTGATGCCTTTCCGGCGAACCGTGGCACGCTTCCTCGATCGCGGAGTTCTCGTTCCCAGCGTTGTTCTTCTTCTAGCCTTGTGCCTCAAACCATTGGATCTGCACTCAGCCGAACCGCAGTGGCAGGAATTCCGTTCGTCGCACTTCACCGTGGTTACCGACGCAGGCGAAAAGAAGGGTCGCGAGTTGGTGCTGCGCTTCGAGCAGATGCGCGCCGTCTTGGCGCAGTTATTGTCGCGCAACAAGGTCAAGATGCCGATCCCCTTGACCATTTACGCACCCAAAGATGACAAGCGGTTCTTCCAGATGGCCCCGTTGCATAACGGCCAACCCCTTGGCGTTCCTGGATTCTTTGTGCCCGGCGAGGACCATCAGTTCATCGTGCTGAACATGTTTGAGGAAGAACCCTGGCGCGCCGTCACCCACGATTTCGCGCACCTGCTGCTGAACTACAACTACCCACCCACCCAAGGCTGGTTCGACGAGGGATTCGCGGAATATTTCTCGTCCATCCGTCTGGACAACAAACAGGTGGAAATGGGCAGCGATCCCGAACTGGCGTCCGCGTACACCGAAGACGTGCTGGGCAATCAGAGCGAGACGCGGAACCCACCCAAGTCGTTAACCGAACTGCTGAATAGCTGGGTGTGGCTGTCGCTGCCTGACCTCTTCACCATGAAGCACGACACTTCGCACTATCAGGAGGGCACGCATCGCACGCTGTTTTACGCGCAATCCTGGATGATGATGCACTACCTCCTCAACAAGGACAAACTCAGCGAGACCGGAAACTACTTCGG
>Ga0307469_10000067_pt1 | contig 38493 bp, 39 predicted proteins | sample atmos_gasesAM2C__FD_203084 | JGI IMG/M metagenome (GOLD analysis project Ga0307469, IMG submission 203084) | Hardwood forest soil microbial communities from Morgan-Monroe State Forest, Indiana, United States - atmos_gasesAM2C_515 | ecosystem: Environmental > Terrestrial > Soil > Temperate... | reverse complement strand
AACTGTCCGTGGTTGCCGGTGAAGCCGTCCGGGCAACCGGTCGTCGAACGCTCGGGTCCGTCCGACGTCTTCGGCTCGGGTGACGCCTCGGGGGTCTCCGACGCTTCGGGTGATTCGCTCGGGTCGGGTGACTCGCTGACGTCGGGCGAGTCGCTCGGATCCGGAGTCTTCACGGCGTCGCTGTGAGCGCCGTGGTGCGAGACGAGATCGATCGGATTCGGGCTCCCGGTCGCCGCGTACGCCATGCCGTAGGCGGCGAGGACGACGATCACGGACGGGGCCACCGCGTGACGGAGCTTGCTCAACATCTTCGTGCCTCCCTTTGAAGCGGGCCAGCTGCTACTACCGAGTAAGCGCCACGCCGGCGGGAAGGGGTACGGCTATCGCCAGCGGGATCTCGCGCGGCCCGGTGCGTCGCCGCGTTCCCAGACGCGGCGCCAGCGGGAGGCGTCCGGGCCGGTGTGGGTGGCGTCCGGAGCCGTGAGCGAGGTCCACCAGTCGCGGGTCGACTCCGTCGCGAGCCGTAAGAGGGCGTCTTCGAAACGGGCCTGGAGCTCGCGCGCGTCTTCCTTCTCCTTGGGGAAGATCGGGTCGCCGATCAGGACGTCGACCTTCCCGCGGCGCAGGCCTTTCGCGCCCTTCGGGAGGAGGTGCTCCGTCCCGGTGATCCACATCGGGACGAGTGGGCGCTTCGTCCGCGCGGCGATGAAGGACGCACCCGGCTTCATCTCCTGGAGCCAGCCGTCGGGGGAGCGTCCGCCCTCGGGGAACAGGATCAGGTTCCACCCTTCCTCGACGAGCCGGACCGCCGCACGCGCGGACGTCGCGCTCGCGCGTTTGCGTTCGACGGGGAACGCACCGAGGAGGAGCGCAGCGATGGAGCCGCGGAGCTTGCTGGTGAAGAAGTAGTCGGCGGCGGCGCCGACGGCGAGGCGATGCCGCCACTCGAGCGGCAACGCGTCCGCGATCACGCCGGTGTCGAGATGCGAGACATGGTTCGACGCGATCACGACCGGTTGTTCGACGCCCCGGAGACGTTCGCGTCCATGGATCGTCGGTGAGGCGACGTACCGGAGCGCGGGAAGCAGGACGAGCTCTTGGACGATGTCTCGCGTCGTGTTCGCCCACGGCTTGCGTGCCCAGGCCGTCTCGAAGTTGCCTTCGGTCTTGAGCGCCGGCACCGGCGTCCCTTTCGGCAACGCGGCCGGACGGAACCACCGGAAGCCGCGTGCCATATTGCGCAGCGCGCTCAAGGAGTGACCTCCGGCAGAAACAAGGGCGGGCAATGGAGGTGCGTGATGGACGGCTGCCGTCCGACGGTGTCGCTCGCCATCTCGATCGCGTCGGCCATCGTCGATGCCGTGCGGAACCCGAGGCGGCGCACGACCTCACGGTCGCCGCCGACGAAGATGACGTCGCCGAGGTAGTCCATGGCGTGCGCGGCCCAGTACCACATGTAGAACGGATGCACGCCGTGGTACGAGTACGACGTGCGGTACAGGTGTCGGTACCACTCGTCCTCCGCGAACTGCTTCTCGTATTTCTCTTCGATCACCTTCGGGTCGGTCGAGTCGGCGAGCACGACGTCGAAGAAGTCGATGTAGCTCGGGTGGTGCACCGGGTTGAAGGCTTTCGGTGTCGGGTGGGTTAGGATCAAGACACCGCCCGGACGAACCAAGGGCGCGTTCCGGTAGAGGTTGAAGAAGTACCCGAGCCCCATGCACACCACGAGGATCGGGTTCATGACCGAGTTGACGTTGTACGGTCCGATGTACGGAACGCCGCACGTCATGATGTCCGACTGACCCTGGACCTGGACGACGTGCTGTCGGTGCAGGTTCTCGAGCGTGCGCGCATGCACCGCTTCCGTCTCGCCGGCGTGCACTCCGGTCAGCTCGTAGGGGGCCGCGATGCCGTGCAGCAGCTTCTGCCGCAATTGATCGGGCATGCGCTTCAGCCCGGCGGTCACGCCGAGGTAGGTCGCTTGGTCGCGGAGCGACCATTCGAACTCACGTTTCGAGAGGAAGTCGTAGGGCGACGGGAACGACGCGTTGTTGAGCGTGGTCTCGATGGTGAAAATGTCGAGCTTGTCGGCGAGGAAGCGTCCCATGCGGCTGGCCGAGTGGTGCAGGGCGCTGCGTTCGGGATGCATGTAGGACTTCGAATCGAGCAGCGTCCGGACGTTGTGATGGTGGCGGAGCGAGCGGTACGTCCCGAGCCCGACGGGGACCGACTTGTGGCCCCCGTCCATCGCGACGAGGTTGATGTTGACGTAGACCAGCAGGTCGGACTCGAACGCGCGCTTGCAGAGCTCGACCTCTTCGCCGTGCTCGGTCGTGCCGACGAAGACGACATCGTCCGGGTCCTCGGCGTCGAAGTTGCGGAGGCGGTCGGGCCAGAAGGAACGGAACACGCGCTCGCCGACCATGCGGCGGATCTCGGCCTCCGTCATGCGCCGGTGGAGCGAGTTCGCGACGATGAGCTCGACGTCGTCGACGCCGGCTTCCGCGGCGAGCGTGAGGACGCGCTCGAGCACGAGCTGCCGGGTGTCGGGCGTCTGCATCGGCGGCAGCGGGAGCGAGATGTCGTCGATCGCGATCGTGAGCTTCATCCCCGGACGAAGCTTCGCCCGGAGCGGATCGGCGTTGTTCGGTGCCTCGACGGCGCGCGCGATGGCGTCTTCGGGATGCTTGATGCCTTCGAGCGGTTCCGGCGGATAGACGATGCGACTTCCGGACGGGAGCTTCTCGAGCCGGAAGTTCTCGCCGTTGTGGAACAGGACGGGGGGCGTCCGGCGATCGGTTTCGAGAACGAGGCCGGGACGGCTACTTCGCGCCAAGATCGAACACCACCTTCACTGAATCGAGTCTGCCCGCGTCCATCGCGTGGTCGATCGCTTCGGCGTAGCGGGTGAGCGGATACTTCGCGGATACGAGCGGCGATAGATCGACGCGTTGCGCGAGACCGATGGCGATGTCGAACGTCCGTTGTCCGTTGGCTTCGGTGCCGTACGTGTACGCGCCGAGCACGTCGAGCTCGCGGTGCCAGACGGGCGCGAGGTCGATCTTCGCCGCGCCGGGGAGCCCGACGAGCACGACGCGGCCGCGTCCACGGGTGATGCGCAGGCAGGTGTCGAGCGCGCCGGCGTTACCCGAGCACTCGAACGTCACATCGGCACCGCCGCCGAGCCACGGGTCGCCCATCTCCGCCGTGTGGAGGTGCGCGCCGGTCGCGAGGCGGACGGCCCGCGTCGCGGTGTCGGGCGTCACGACGTCGTCCGCACCGAGGCGGATCGCTTCGCGCTGCTGACGTCCGTGCTTCGCGACGGCGATGATCCGTCCGGCGTTGGTCAGATGCTTGAGGGCGACGATCGTGAGGAGGCCCATCGTTCCCGCGCCGGACACGACGACGAGTTCGTCCGGCGCGACGTTCGCGCGGAGCACGGCGTGCACCGCACAGGCCAAAGGTTCGATGAGCACGGCGGCTTCGTCCGGGACGGCGTCGGGGACGCGGTGGATCTGACTTTCGTGCGCGACGAGCACCGTGCCCCAGCCGCCGCCCGTGTCTTCGCAGAACCCGGTCTGCAACGCGGGCGCGATGATGCCGTGCGCGGTCCGGACGCAGAGCCCGACATCGCCGCGAGCGCACGCGGCGCAGACCGGTTCGATACCGCGGGCCGTGCACGCGAGCACCGGTTCGATGACGACACGCGTGCCGTCGTCGAGCCTGCCGACGACCTCGTGTCCGGGGACGAACGGCATCGAGATGATGGGCGAGAAGTAGAAGGACGCATCACCCGCGATCATCGCGAGGTCGCTCCCGCAGATCCCCGAGAGCGCCGGCGCGACGCGCACCCATCCCTCGCCGGGAAGCTCCGGATCGTCGTAGTGACCGACGCGCAGCGGCGCGACGAACGGAAGGAGGCCGGGGGTGGTGCGTCCGGCGAGCTTCGACGCCGCGTAGCGCGGGACGGACCGCGAGAACTCGATCGCGATCATGCCTTCACCTGCTCGAAAGGCGGGGAGAAACGCGACGTGCCTTCGGACGGTTGCCACCGTTCGACGGGCCAGCGGCGGTCGCGCGCGATGCGACGGAGACGTGGATCGGGGTTGACGGCGACGGGATGTCCGACGGCCTCGAGCATCGGGAGGTCGGAGATCGCGTCGCCGTAGGCGTAGCTGTGCGAGAGGTCGGCCCCCAGTTCCTTCGCGAGACGTCGGAGATAGGACGCACGCGCGTCGCCGGCGTACGGCACCTCTTCGAGTTCGCCGGTGTAGCGTCCGCCGTCGACGCGGAGCTTCGCGCACGCCACGATGTCGGCGAGCGGCGTGAGCGGCGCGATCGTGAAGTCGAGGGCGCCGGTGAGGAACACGACGCGGTGTCCGGCGGAACGATGCTCGCGCACGCGGCGCAAGCCCGCGGGGAATGAGCGCGGGAGGATCAGGTCGCTGAAGGCTTCGGCCCCGAGCTCGAACATCTCGTCGACCGGTGCATCCTCGTAGCGGCGGTAGAAGCGGCGCAGGAACTCGCCGCGATCGCGGCGTTCCGACGCAAGCATCGACGGCACACCGCGCGCGAGATCGAAGACGCGACGCGACCATTCGTGGCGCGGCGACGCCGCGAGACGGATCCAGAGGTACGAGTCGACGACGTTCGTCCCGAGGATCGTCCCCTCGAGATCGAACACGGCGAGTGCGTCTTCGCCGCCGGTCGTCTTGACCTCGGAGCGGGGCGAGGGACGCGGACGGCGTCGCACCGTCCCGCGCCGGCGCGTGATCTCGGGGAGGTGGAGCTCGTGGAGGTACGCGCGCCAGTCGATCGACTCGGCGATCGGGAACATCGTTCGTTCTTCGTCGTCGAGCGCATCGTGTAAGACGCGGATGCGTTCGTCGTCGAAGACGGCTTCCGATTCGGCGTAGCCGCCGTACAGCTTCGCGTAACGGTCCGCCGTCTCGAGTTCCTCGAGCAGTTCGTCGACGCGGTCCGCCCGGCGGTCGAACTTGCCCCGCGGTGCGTGGTCGAGGAAGCGCTTCGCGAGGTTCAGTCCCTTGAGGCCGATCTTCAGTCGGCGCTCGACGGAGCGTCGTCCGGGGAACGTCCAGAGGTCGGGGAGGATCGGCTGACCGTCCTCGTCGACATACGGATGCTCGTGGAAGTAGTCGTGCACGTGTCCGACGAGGTCGCGGTAGAGCATCGGCGTGCGTGCACCGGTCGTGACATGGATCACGCGCTCGGCGGGTTCGACGGCCGCCGCCGCGAGGATCGCGTTCACGACGTGATCGACGGGGACGACGTCGACGACGGCGTCCGGTATCCCGGGGAACTCGTTCAGTGCGCCGCGTCCGTAGGCGAGGATGATCGGATCGGCCATGCGGAAGCCGCGTACCCACCCGGGGGAAGGTTCGCGGAGCGCCGACTCGATGATCGACGGACGCAGGATCGTGATGGGGAACCGATCGCGATACGTCGACACCGCCATCTCGGCGAGGGCCTTCGTGAACGAGTAGGCGTCCGGCCAGCCGAGCGACTGCGCTCGTCCGCGGCCCATCTCGACGAGACGGTCGGACACCCAGTCGCGACGGAGTTGCTCCGAGCGGTGCGCGATCGCCGGCGCGCCGGCCGGACCGATCTCGCTCCGCGCCTTCTTCTCGAACTCGCGGGCGCGTTCCGGCGTGCGCGAATCGGCTTCGACGGTCGATCGCGACGTGCGCGCGGACGCGAGCTCGGCCTGCCAATCGAGACGCGGACGTCCCGGCGTGTCCATCCAGGGCGCTTCGGGGACGTGTCCCTTCACGAGACCCGCGACGTACGCCGTCGACACGTGGACGATCCGCTTCGGCTTCGCCCCGGCCGCTTCGAGCGTGTCGAGCAGCCGTGTCGGACCAACGAGGTTCGTCTCGAACGCGTCGTCCACGGGCGCATCGAAGGCGACGGTGGCGGCGGAGTGGAGGACGATGTCGACGCCCGTGAGTCGTGCGAAGTCGTCGTCGGACAGACCGAGGCGGTCGTCGCGGAGATCACCGTCGAGGGTCGTCACCTTCGCCGCGAGGGCCGCCCAGTCGTCGCGAGCGCGCAGCCGTTCGAAGGCGTTGCTCCCGAGGACGCGTCGCTGCACGCGCTCGGCCGCCGGCGCGCCGGGCTTCGACCGGACGACGAGGAGGAGTTCGGCGACGTCCGAGCACGAGGAGAGGATCTTCTCCACGAGAGCCGTCCCGAGGAAGCCGCTCGAGCCCGTCATGAGGACGCGAGCGCCGGAAAAGGCGTCGCGGATGTGGAGCTGTGGCCCTGCGCCGTTGTCTACCAACTGGTAGATTATGAGCTGCTCCGGGAGGGTTGTCCACATCACGCGTACGACCGGTGTTGCGACGAAGGCCAAGATCGTCGACGTCGCGATGAAGCTTTTCGGCTCCCAGGGCTACGACGCGACGAGCCTCGACGGCGTTGCCGCGGTGGTCGGCGTCCGCAAGCAGACGCTCCTGTATCACTTCAACTCGAAGGCTGACCTCTTCGCCGCGGCGGCGGCCGAGGCGGCGGCGGCGCTATATCAGGCGCTCGAGGGTGCGCTCCGCGATCACGATCCCGGCGGGCTCGACCGGCTCCCGATCTTCATCGCGTCGGCGATGGATCTCGCGCGCGAGCGTCCAGAGGTCTTGTCGCTGATCCGTGAGGTGGCGCGCGCCGGACCGCCGGTCTCGGACCGCGTCGTGGAAGCGCTTCGTCCGCTCGTCGATTCGGCGGTCGCGTGGTTCGAGCGTGGCATCGACGACGGCGTCATCCGCAAGCAGAACCCGCGCATCGCGCTGCTCACGATCTACTCAGCGGTCATCGGTCACGTGACGGAGTCGTCGGTCGCTGAGGCCCTGCTCGATCCGCGTTCACGTCGCGCGGCGGCTGACGAACTCGTTGCCTTCCTGCGCGCCGCCCTAGAACCGGAGTGACGCGACGAGCAGGGCCTGCGCCGCGTGATACGTGACCATGATCGCCACGGGGGCCGAGGCGATGGGCCGGACGAATCTGTTCCAGGCGATCAACGTGTCCGAGACGAGGAACGCGACAGCGCCGGCGACGGCGAGCCCGTTCGTGCTCCCGATGGCGAGTGCGACCATCACCGAGATCACGCCGACGTAGGCGACGACCGGAAGGCGAAGGTCTCGGGGCGCGGCGCGCAGCACGCGGGAGCCGAGTGATGCTGCGTACACAGCGACGAATGCGATGCCGCCGATCAACGCTCCGACGTGCGGATGGGCGACGACGAACCCGACGACGAACGCGACGTGTGCGACGAAGAACGATGCGAGGCCGAAGATGAATCCGTCGAAGGGAAGCATCAGGAACACGTCGCCGGCGAGCGAGAACGCGAGCGCGACGACGAAGGCTGCGCGCTGCGACGCGAGGTGCGGATGGAGTGACAACGCGATCGCGATGAGTGCGACGGTGGTCGCCGGCTTGCAAACGTACTCGACACGCTTGCTGCGTCGTCCGACCGCGAGCCAGTCCCCGACGGCGAAGATCGCCGGCGCGGCGATGAGGAGCGTCACGCCTTCGGCTGCGGGAACTGCGTGCGCATCATCAGGACGTACGCGCGGTCGGGGAGCAGCTTCCGGCTCGTCAGCACGACACGGGCACCGGCAGTGACGCGATAGCGGGTGCGGGGTCGCCGTGACGCGACCGCGTGCTCGATCGCCTTCGCGACGGACTCCGGTCCGGCCGCCATGCGTCCCATCAGGCCTTCGTAGGCCCCTTCGACGCGTTTCGCGACGGCGGCGTTGAAGTCGGAGTAGACGGACGATGCAGCGATCGACGCCGTCGCCGTGTCGCCGAAGGCCGTCTTGATGAGACCTGGCTCGACGATCGAGACCTTGATGCCGAACCCGGCGACCTCGAAGCGCAGCACGTCGGACAGTGCTTCCACCGCGTGCTTCGTCGCGTGATAGAAGGCACCACCGGGAAAGGTCACCTTCCCGCCGACGGAACTCACATTCACGATGCGACCCGAGCGTTGCTCCCGCATCTTCGGCAGCACGAGCTGACACATGCGCACGAGGCCGAAGACGTTCGTTTCGAACTGACGGCGTACCTCGTCCATCGAGGTGTCTTCGAACGCGCCTTCCTGTCCGTAGCCCGCGTTGTTGACGAGCGCGCCCACGGCGCCGTGCGCGGCCTCGACGGCGCGTACCGCTGCCGTCATCGAGGCGTCATCGTTGACGTCGAGCTGCAAGGTCCGGCAGCCGTCCGCTTCGAGGTCGGCGATCGACTCCGGGCGACGCGCCGTTGCGTACACGGTGTGGCCTCGCTTCGCGAGCCGCTGCGCGGTCGCGCGGCCGATGCCCGTTGAGCAACCCGTGATGAGGACGGCCGTGGAGGTCACGACCGCTACAGTCGTGCACGTGATCTCCGAGGGGCCAATCGGCAACCTGCTGCACCTGTTCATCTTCATCGCGGGCGCCGGTGTCCTCGGGATCGTGGCGCTCGCCGTGATCGAACGCCTCGCAACAGGCGGCGAGCCGCGCATCCGCGCGCGTCACCTGTTGCTCGCCGTCGGCACCCTCGCCGTCGTGATCAGCGTCGAGGTCGCGTTCCACCTGCTCGGCCGTTCCTAACGAGCCGGACGGAGCCCGTTCGCGATGCGAAGCATCTCGGAGGACGAGAGTCCTTTGGTCAGAACGGCGTAGTTCACACTGCAGCGATCGCGCCATTCGACGGCGAGCGGCGCCTGGGTGAGGCCCGTCGTTCCGACGATCGCGATATACCCGCGCACCTTCGTCTTCCTGGCGTCGGCCCCGTCGCCGAGATTCCCCTGGACGTCCTCGAGGACCTGGACGATCCGAGAACCATCGGACCACGTCTCGGATCCGCCGCTTCCGACGAGCCGTCGCATCGCGACGGCGTGGAAGCCGTGCGGCAGAACGGTCGGTCGCAGCGTGGGCGCTCGGCAGGCAGAGGGCGACGAGCACGCGCCGAGGAGCGCCAGCGCGAAGAGGGCACGTTTCATGACTTCCCCCAACTCGCACGTTGGACGCGCTTGTAGTGCCACCGGATCATGTCACCGAGGCTCCGGTTGAGCTGCACCACTCCGTAGCTCGCGCCGCGCGCTTCGCGCGTCATCCACGTCCCGTCCTTGTTGCGTCCGCGGAGCACGCCCATGTGGTCGCTCGGCCCCCCGGCGTGCGAGTCCCACACGAAGAGATCCATCCAATACGGGTTGCGGTTGTCGCCGTTCGAATACCAGAAGCGGTTCGGCCCGTACGCGTACTTCTTCGTAGGTCCGTAGCCGTCGCTCGCGACGTAGTAGAAGGCGAAGGTCGGGTACGGATGGTAAACCGCCGTCTCCGCGGTGAGGTACGGCACGGCGTAGACCTTGGCGGCGAAGCCCGAGCAGTCGATGCCTTCCTGCGACGAACTGCACGACGAGCTGCACGCGGCGTCCCACTTGTCGTTGTTGATGAACTTCGAGCCGCCGAAGACGTACCGCTCGTTGAGCCCGTGCCATGCGTAGCTCTGTGCGTCGGTACGCTTCCAATCGCGGTCGTAGCTCGCTGCCGAAGCGGGACGCGCGGTCAAGATCAACACGAAGGCGCAGATGCACGTCGCGAAGGCCTTCATCGCACCACCTCCTCGTAACGCGTGAAGACGAGCGATGTGCGCGAAGCGGACATCACGACGGCTCCGCCGCGATCGAGCGTGACCAGCCTGCGCGTGACGTCTCCGAACACACTCGCGTCCATCGTTCGAACCTGCGCGCGCGTTGGATCGGCGAGATCGATCGAGACGAGCCGTTGCGAGCCGTCGTCGAGATCGACGATCGCCCACAGCGTGTTCCGTCCATCGACAGCGTGCTCGACGACGTCCAGGACGATGCGCTCGAAGGGAACGCGCGTAACGCCGAACATGGCCGAGCGTCCGTCGGGGATCGCGCGAACCGCTGGTGCCGCCGGCGGCGCTCCGAGCAGCGGACGCCGCGGTTCGCCGACGTAGAGATGCGTCCCCTGCAGCTCGAGTCGCTCGTTCACGGCGTCGTCGCCGAGCTCGGGTTCGTCCAACACCGTCTGGCCGCCTCCGGTGCCGATGCGGATCACCTGCCGGCGGACGACGTCGAGCGCGTATCGCGTGCCGTCGGGCATCCGGACGAGGTCGCCGATGGTCCGGCTGCCGCCGGCGAACGGGATCGCAGCCGTCGCGCGACCCCCGGCGTCGAACGTCGCGATGCGCGCGTTGACGGTGTCGAGAACGTCGATCCGGTCTGCGGCCTCGTCCAGATCGAACGACGCGGGCAGGATGCGCGCGGACTGCGGGGCTTGGTCCACGCCGACGTCACGGCCCAGCGCGAGGTTCGCGAGCCGGACGCCACCGCGTACGACGTCGACCCTGGCGGTGAAGACGGCGCCGATCGACGGCGACGAAGGATCGGCCCCCAACGCGGCGCTCGGCGACGGCGCCAGCGCGAGGAGTGCGGGGATCGCGAAACCGACGAATGCCGTCGCGACGGGTAGCAGACGTTTCATCTCGACCTCCCTGTATGCGGACGACAGCTGTGGGGAAGTCGGGGAAGACGCAACCGTAGCAGGGGCCGCCGACAGCGGGCCTTTAGACTCCGAACATGGTGAAGCTGACGAGCTTCTCGCACGGCGCCGGCTGCGCCTGCAAGCTCGGCCTGACCGACCTCCGCGAGGTCCTCGCGCTGATCGGGCCCCCGGACGAGCCGTCCGACGACGTGCTCATCGGCCTCGACGAAGCCGACGACGCCGCGGTCATCCGGCTCGACGGCAACGACGCGCTCATCCTCACGATCGACTTCTTCACGCCGCTCGTCGACGACGCCTTCGCCTGGGGGCAGATAGCTGCCGCGAACGCATCGAGCGACGTCTACGCGATGGGGGGCCGTCCGATCGTGGCGCTCAACGTCACGGCGTGGCCGCGAGATGCGCTCCCGCTCGAGCTGCTCGCCGCCGTTCTCCGCGGCGGACGCGACATCGCGCGCCGCGGCGGCTTCCACGTCGTCGGCGGTCACACGATCGACGACCCCGAGCCGAAATACGGGATGGTCGTCGTCGGACGCGCCGACGCGCGCCGGCTTATGACGATCGATGCTGCGAAGCCCGGCGACGTCCTCGTCCTGACCAAGCCCGTCGGCACCGGGATCATCACGACGGCCATCAAACGCGACATCGCTCCGGACGAAGCCGCGCACGCCGCCCTGCAGTCGATGACGCACCTCAGCGACACGGCGTCGCGAGTACTCGTCGACCACGGCGTTCGTGCGTGCACGGACGTCACGGGCTTCGGTCTCATGGGCCACCTGCAACGGATGCTCAACGCGTCCGGTGTCGCGGCGGAGATCGACGCCGGCGCCGTTCCGTTCATCAAGGGTGCGCGGGAGCTCGCGGACGACGGCTGCGTGCCCGGCGGGACGAAGCGTAACCGCGACGCCGTCGACGCATCGATCGACTGGAACGACACCGACGAGACCACGCGCGTGTTGCTGTGTGACGCGCAGACCTCCGGCGGTCTGCTCGCCGCGATCTCACCGGACGAAGCCGATGCCGTCGTCGATGCTCTGTCCGGCGAGCTCGCGAACGCCGTCGTCGGACGCATCGTCGAAGGCGAGCCGGGACGGATCACCGTCCGATGACGAGCCCGATCGTCTCAAGCGTCCTCGAGGTCGTGGGGGACAGCGTCATGGTCACGCTCGGGGCCGATCCGGGCTGCGCGGAGATCTGTCTCAAGGTGGAGGGCGACAACCCGTCGGGGTCGATCAAAGACCGCGCCGTCCTCGCGATGATCGAGGACGCGGAGGCGCGCGGTGTCCTCACGAAGGACCGCGCGATCGTCGAGGCTTCGTCCGGCAATACCGCGACGGCGCTCGCAGTGATCGGTCCGGCGAAGGGGTACCACGTCGTCGTGGTCGCGCCCGCGGACATGCCCGAGGTGAGGAAGGCGAACCTCGAGACGCTCGGCGTCGAGATCGTGCTGACCGACGAACGCGAGCGGATGTCCGGTGCGATCGACCACGCCGATCGTCTCGCGCGCGAAGGTGCGTTCGTCCTCCGGCAGTTCTCGAACCCCGCGGCGATCGCCGCGCATCGCGTCACCGGCGAGGAGATCTGGATGCAGTGCGAAGGGCGCGTCGATGCGTTCGTGGCCGGCGTCGGTACCGGCGCGACGATCTCGGGCTGCGCGGCGGTGCTGAAGGTGCACGAACCCGAATGCCGCATCGTCGCCGTCGAGCCCGCCGAGTCGCCGGTGCTGTCCGGCGGGAAGCCCGGCCCCCACCGGATCCCGGGCATCGGGCCGGGGTTCGTCCCGGCGCTGCTTCGTCGCGACCTGATCGACGAGGTGTATCCCGTGCCCTGGTGGGAAGCGCACGAAGCGGTCCGCGAGCTCGGACGCCACGTCGGCCTGTTCTTCGGGCCGTCGACGGGTGCCGTCCTGATCGCAGCGCGTGCGCAGGCGCGCCGTCTCGGGCCCGGCAAGCGCGTGGTGGGCATCGCCGCGGATTGGGGCGAGCGCAACGTCGGCGTGATGATCGAGCCGGTATGAACCTCGGGGAGATTCTCGCATCGTGAAGCTCGACCAGCGTTTCGCCGATGCGATCGTGAAGCAGGCGCTGGACGAAGCACCGCTCGAGTGCTGCGGGTTCCTCGCAGGTCGCGACGGCGCCGCCGAGGAGATCTACCCGTTGACGAACGTCGAACGTTCGCCCGTCCTCTACCGCGCCGACTCCGCGGAGATGTTCCGCGCGATACGTGACATGGAGGACCGCGACCTCGAACTCGTCGCGATCTATCACTCGCATACGCGGTCGCCGGCGTATCCGTCGTCGACGGACGTCGCGCAGGCCTACTACCCGGACGCCGTCTATCTGATCGTCTCGCTCCGTGACCCCGATCGTCCGGAGCTTCGAGGCTTCAGGATCCGCGACGCGAAGGTCGAAGAGGTGTCGCTCGATGGGTGACTTCACCGAAGACCAGATCTATCGCTACGCGCGTCACATCATCCTTCCCGAGGTCGGTGGCACCGGACAACGGAAGCTCCTCGACGCAGGCGTGCTCGTCGTCGGGGCGGGCGGGCTCGGTTCCCCGGTCGCGCTGTACCTCGCCGCGGCCGGCATCGGCCGCATCGGACTCGTCGACCACGACGAGGTCGACCTCACGAACCTGCAGCGGCAGATCCTCCACGCGACCGCCGATGTCGGACGTCCGAAGATCGACTCGGGGGCCGAGACGATCCGCGCGATGAATCCGGATGTCGACGTCGTGACGTTCGACGAACGGCTCGACTCCTCGAACGCACTCGCCACGCTCCAAGGGTTCGACGTCGTCGTCGACGGAAGCGACAACTTCCCGACGCGGTACCTGCTGAACGATGCGTGTTACCTCGCGTCGAAGCCGCTCGTCACCGGCGCCATCTTCCGCTTCGAGGGCCAGGTGACGACCTTCGACCGCTCGCGCGCGGAGTCACCGTGCTACCGGTGCCTGTTCCCGACGCCGCCGGCGCCGGGAACCGTCCCGAACTGCGAGCAGGCGGGCGTGTTCGGCGCGCTCGCCGGAACGATCGGAACGATCCAGGCGACGGAGGTCATCAAGCTCGTCTGTGGCATAGGAACCCCGCTCGTCGGGTTCCTGCTCCTGTACGATGCCTTGGAGATCCGGTTCAACCGGGTGCGAGTGAAGCGGGACGAAGCATGCCCGCTATGCGGTACCTCCCCTGAGATCAGCGAGCTGATCGATTACGAGGAGTTCTGCGGAAGATGACAGTCGTAGTGAAGATCCCAACGGTGCTCCGCAAACACACGGACGGCAACGCGACGATCGAGGCGCACGGCACCAACGTCAAGGAGCTCATCCACGACATCGTCCGGCAGTACCCGGACTTCAAGGACAGGGTCCTCTCCGACGACGGGCAGCTCCACCGCTTCATCAACGTCTACGCGAACGACGAGGACGTCCGGTACCTCGAAGGCGTCGACACGAAGGTGACCGACGGCGACACCGTCGCGATCCTTCCGGCCGTCGCCGGGGGCTGAGTCGTGCGCTTCGAGTCGCTCGTCGACGCGATCGGTGAGACGCCGCTGGTCGGTCTGCCGCACATCGCTCCGTCCGGACGCCGCCTCTACGCGAAGCTCGAGGGACAGAACCCCACCGGCTCCGTGAAGGATCGCATCGCGCGGTCGATGATCCTTGCCGCCGACTCGAAAGGTCTGCTGACCGACGACCGCATCCTGCTCGAGCCATCGTCAGGGAACACCGGGATCTCGATGGCGATGATCTGCCGCGCGAAGAACCTCGAGCTCGAGATCGTCATGCCCGAATCGGTGTCGATGGAACGGCGCCGGATGCTCGAGATGTACGGCGCAACCGTGCATCTGTCGCCCGGGGATCAGGGGACGAACGGCGCGATCCGCGTCGCCGAACGTATGGCCGAGGAGAACCCGAAGTATCTGATGCTCAACCAGTACGACAACGAGGCGAACCCGCGCGCACACGAAGAGGGGACCGCGCAGGAGATCTGGCGCGACCTGCCCGAGATCGACACGTTCGTCGCCGGGCTCGGGACGGGCGGCACGCTCACCGGGTGCGGTCGTGGCCTGAAGAAGCACAACCCCGAGATCAAGATCGTCGCCGCGGAGCCGCCTGCCGGCGATCTCGTGCAGGGCCTGCGTTCTCTCGACGAGGGGTACATCCCGCCGATCCTGGACACATCGGTGATAGACCGGAAGTTCATCGTGCAGTCGCAGGACGCGTTCCGCGCGACGCGCGATCTCTTCGAGAAGGAAGGCGTGTTCGCAGGGATCTCGTCCGGCGCCGCCTTGCACGTCGCGCTTCGCGCGATGGAAGCGCTCGACTCGAAGGTGTGTGTCGTCCTGCTCGCCGACGGCGGATGGAAGTACATCTCGACCGGCGTGCACACGGCCGACGCCGAAACCGTCGAGCGCGACATGGGTGATCAGATCTGGTGGTGACCCCGTGACGTCACAGCCGATCGGGATCTTCGATTCCGGGATCGGCGGCCTGACCGTCGCGCGTGCAGTGATCGAATCGCTCCCGAACGAGTCGATCGTGTACTACGGCGACACCGCGCGCACGCCGTACGGACCGAAGCCGCTGGACGAGATCTATCGTTATTCGCTCGAGATCATCGACTTCCTGCTCGAACAGGACGTGAAGATGATCGTGGTCGGTTGCAACTCGGCTTCGTCCGCGTTGAACACGCTCGGTCGCCCGAAGCTCCCCGTCCCGATGATCGCGGTGATCGAGCCGCCGGCCCAGACGGCCGCACGTCTCACGCGCAACAAGCGCGTCGGCATCATCGGCACGGAAGCGACCATCTCGTCGCGCCAATACGAGGAAGCGCTCCTGCGGCAGCGCGTCCCGGTCGAGGTCTTCGCGAAAGCGTGTCCGGAGTTCGTGACGCTCGCCGAACGCGGCGAGACGACGCTCCGCAGCACGCTCGAGATCGCGGAAGGCTACCTCGCCGACCTCAAGGACGCCGACGTCGACACGCTCATCCTCGGGTGCACGCATTACCCGCTGCTGCAGGGGACGATCGGCTACGTGATGGGTCCGGACGTCCTGCTCGTTTCGTCCGCCGAAGAGACGGCGAAGGACGTCTACACGGTCCTCGTCGCGAACGGTCTACTTCGCGAGGACGACGCCGTACCGACGCATGAGTTCGTCGCCTCCGGTTCGGAAGACGAGTTCGCCCGCGTCGCGCCGCGCTTCCTCGGTCCCGTGGTCAGTGGCGTGAAGCGCCATCCCTTATAGGGTGACGTGATGCAGGTGACGGTGCTGGGATGCAACGCCGCGTTCCCGCGCGCGGGCGGCGCGTGTTCCGGGTTCCTCGTGGACGGCGGCGGCGCCAAAGTGTGGATCGACGCCGGGAACGGTACGTTCTCGAACCTCCAACGTGTGGCGTCGTGGCGCGATCTCGACGCGATGATCATCACGCACGGTCACGCCGATCACATCTCGGACATGCTCCCGTTGATGTACGCGATGGGTCTCGACGACAACCCGCCGGACGAACCTCTCGCGGTGTACGCGCCGACCGAGGTCAAGGCGCGCCTGACGGCTCTCCTCGGCGGGGGCCGGTCGAGCGAGCTCTTCGCGAAGGTGTTCGCATTCCACCCGCTCGCCGGGGACTTCCGCGTGAAGGATCTGAGTGTCCGTCCCTTCCGGACGGAGCACCCGATCGATTGCTTCGGCCTCCGGCTGTCGGCCGAGAACCGCGACGTCGTCTACACATCCGACACAGCGTTCTTCCCCGATCTCGTGCCCGCGTGCGCCGAAGCCGACCTCCTGATCGCCGAAGCGACGTACGTCGGCGACGTGTCCGCGGACGGCGGCGTGCACATGTGGGCGCGCGAGACCGGACGCCTCGCGCGTGACGCGAAGGTGAAGCGTCTGGTACTCACACATATCTGGGCGACGTTCGATCCCGCGCAGGCCGAAGCGGAAGCGCGCGAGAGCTACGACGGCCCCCTCGAGGCCGCGTTGGAAGGGAAGGTCTACACGGTATGACTGAGCGTTCCTACGGACGTAGCGCGGAAGAGCTTCGTCCGCTCCGCTTCGAACGGGGGTACCTCGACTTCCCGGCGGGATCGTGCCTCGTGTCGTTCGGACGCACGCGCGTCGTGTGCGCTGCGACGCTCGAGGAAGGCGTCCCGCGCTTCCTCGAAGGCAAGGGACAGGGCTGGATCACGGCGGAGTACTCGATGCTGCCGGCGTCGACGATGGAACGCTCCGATCGCGAAGCCGCGCGTGGACGGTTGTCCGGACGCACGCAGGAGATCCAGCGTCTGATCGGGCGCTCGCTCCGCTCCGTCGTCGACATGTCGAAGCTCGGCCCCGTGACGATCACCGTCGACTGCGACTGCCTCACCTCCGACGGCGGGACGCGCACCGCGTCCATCACGGGTGGCTACGTCGCGCTGGTCGACGCGATCCGGGCCGCGGGGGCCGAAGCTGCGATCAAGGATCACGTCGCCGCGGTGAGCGTCGGCATGCTCGGAGACCGCGTCTGCCTCGACCTCGACTATTCGGAGGACGTCGCCGCGGACGTCGACATGAACGTCGTCATGACCGGCGCAGGTCACTTCGTCGAGGTGCAGGGGACGGCCGAAGGTGAAGCCTTCGACAAGACGACGCTCGACCGCATGCTCGACCTCGCGGGCAGAGGCATCGGAGAACTCGTCGCCGCCCAGCGCGAAGCCCTGTCTCAGGATGCCGCGAGCAGCGGCCCCCTCCGATAAGCGTGAAGGTCGTTCTCGCGACATCGAACCCGGGCAAACTCGCGGAGGCGCGCGAGATCTTGGCCGGTTCGCCGCTCGAGGTCGTGACGGTCCCGATGTGGCTCGGCGACGTCGAGACGGGGACCTCCTACCTCGAGAACGCGCGGCTCAAAGCGGCGAACGCGCTGCGGTTCGTCCGGCTCCCGGTTCTCGCCGAGGACGCCGGGCTCGAGGTTGACGCCCTGCACGGCGCGCCCGGCCCCCGTTCGGCGCGCTTCGCGGGACCGGACGCCACAGACCGAGCGAACAACGCGAAGCTCCTCCGCCTGCTCGACGGCGCAACAGATCGCCGAGCGCGGTACCGCGCGTTCGCGGTGCTCGCGATGCCGTCCGGCGAGGACTTCGTGTCCGACGGTGTCTTCGAAGGCGCCATCGCGGACGCACCGCGGGGGAGCGGCGGCTTCGGCTACGACCCGCTCTTCGTGCCGGAGGGCGAGACCAGAACGGCCGCCGAGTTGTCACCGGAAGAGAAGAACGCGCTGTCACATCGCGGCCTCGCGCTCCGCGCGCTCGTCGCCGAGTTCGCCGACCTCTAGCACCGAAAGCTCACCCCGCCGGCACTCGCATCGTGTAGCTCGTCGCCGTTGAACCGCGCGCGAACCATGCACGAGCCACCCGTGACTCGAGCGAACGACGCGCGATACGTACTCGCTTGGTCGAGGATCGGTCGCTGCACGGCGACGATCTTCCAGCCATCGGACGTCTTCCGGAACAGACGGACGACGACCTCGAACCCACGGTGGTCGGGTGAAACGGCGCCGTGGACGTCGATCTCGCCGTCGATCTTCGACATCGCGAGCGTCGTCGTCGACGCGCCCGCGGCGCTCCGCGGCGCGACACCCATCGTCACAGTTTCATCGTCGGTCGAGAACCCGTCGGATACCGCGAACCGCACGCCCGGATAGGTCCCGACGTCGGCGTCCCGTGGCTTCCACGCGAACGTGCGACTGTCCGCGTAGAACGTCGAGCCTGCCGGCAGGTGCGAGGCCGAGTACGTCAACGCGTCGCCGTCGGGATCGAACGCGGAGAGCGTGAAGGTCAGCTGCGATCCCGCGTGCACCGCCCGGTTCCCGACGGTGTTGAGCGACGGCGGTGAGTCGCAGCGGTTGTAGGGGGCCGAGTGGTTCCGCGGCTTCGCGGCGAGGACCTCGAAGTCGTTGGCGTCCGTGTCGGTATCCGTGCACCCGCCACGCTTGCGCGTCGTCGCTTTCGTCGCATCCGAGGACGAAGGCGCCGGATGGGTTTCACTACCAGTGCCGTACCCGACGAGATCGACCGTCGTGCCGGCGCCGTCGACGAGCCGGACGACCCCCGCCGAGCCGCTGAGGTTCGTGCTCCCGCTCGCGTCCGCGGCGGGCAAGGCCGCTCCGCCGGACGAACCACCCCCGAGCGCCACCAGGTAGTAGCGGTAGGGCGCGATCTGCCCGGCGAGGGTCGTCGACGCCCAACGGTCGCTGCCGCTCGGTGCCTACTGCACGCGCCATGTCGTGAGGTCAACGGCCTGTTTCGTCCGGTTGAAGAGCTCGACGAAGTCGTGGGCATAGGTGGCCCCGGCGTTGCCGCCGCCGCCGTAGACCTCGGCGACGACCGGAGCCGGGGATGCCGCCCAGACCGGAACGAACCCGCACGCCGAAACGAGCGTTGTGCAGAGGAGAACGCTGAAGAGCGCCCGCATGCCTACCTCCTGAGAGGTCAGGGGGAAGATCCGATGCGGGGAAGCGAAGGAAGTATGGCTCCAAGGAGTGACAGGGGTTATACAGCGACGTAAGTAGTGTTCCGCTACGATTTGCCCGTCTGATCCGATGCGGGGAGGCCCATCTTTGCGAGCGCGACTCCTGGTCATACCCGTCCTAGTCCTGGCACTGCTCGGCACCAGGGCGTTCGCGGCGACGCCGACATCGCAGGTTGCGCCGAGCGGGACGTCGCTCATCGATCCGGAACTCGCGAGCGCGATGCAACAGGTCGGCCCGGATGGTGGCGTCTTCGGCATCGTTCACTTCTCGGCGCAGGCGCGCCACGGCGATGCCCTGACCTCGATCGGACGTGTGGGGCTGCACGTCGTCACTGATTTCGCCGCCGTGAACGACACCTATGTATGGGGTCCCGCGAAGGGGTTCACAGCGCTCTCGAACACGAACGGCGTCACGAGGCTCGAGTTCGCTCGCAGTATGAAACTGGACAACACGACCGCAGCGTGGGCGACGCGGGTCCGCACCATGTCCGACCTGACCGGTGGCCTTGACCTCCGCGTGAAGGACGCGAACGGCCACTACATCGACGGCACCGGCGTGGGTGTTGCGGTTGTCGACGCCGGTGCGAACGCGCTCCACCCCGACCTCTCGTGGTGCGGCTCGCCGACGGCGGATCAGAACACGTGCAAGACGAAGAAGAACTTCAAGATCAAGTGTCCGACGCTCGGCTTGATCGTTGATCCGGCCACGAAGGAGTGCATCTCTCCGGAGCGGATCTTCCAGACGCTCCCGAGCCCGGTCGGTGTCGGCATCCCGCAACCCGGCTACGTCATGGAAGACGTTCCGGACTCCGATACAACGAGTGGGCACGGTACGCACGTTTCGGGCATCGCGACCGGCGACGGAACGGCAAGCCACGGTCTGTATCGCGGAACCGCTCCCGGTGCCAAGCTCTACGCGTTCGGCGCCGGCGACGGCGACAGCATCTTCACGATCGACGCCGCGGTCGCGTTCCAGTGGATCCTCGACAACGGCGCGCAGCAGAGCCCGCCGATCAAGGTCATCAACAACTCGTACGGGAATCCGGGCTTCTACGACGCGCAGAACCCCGACCTTCTCAGCCAGCTCGCGAACAAACTCATCGACAATGGCGTGACGGTCGTCTGGGCGGCGGGCAACAGCGGTGCGTCTCCGTGCACGGCGACCGGTTCGACGACGGCCGACATCCCGTGCACCGGACCTGATGCGAACAACCCGAAACCGGGCAACATCAGCGTGGCGAACTACAACGACAACGGCACCGGGACCCGTGACGGCGCGCTCGACTCGTCCTCGAGTCAGGGATTCGCAGGTCGTCCGGATACGAACCCGGACTTTAGTGCTCCGGGCGACAACATCATCTCCGCGTGCAACATCCCGAGCGCGGCATGTGACAACCCCGCCTTCGGCTTCCCCGCGCCGGGATACGAGCCGTACTACACGCATCTGTCAGGGACATCGATGGCTGCTCCGCACACGACGGGCGTCATCGCCGACCTCTACCAAGCTGACCCGACCATCACTCCGGCGCAGGTCGAGAAGCTCTTGAAGGACACGGCCCACCGCTTCGTCGCCGGCGCGGCCTATAACCAGGTCGATCCGACCGATGCGGACACCCCGACCTCCATCGACAAAGGTCACGGACTGATCGATGCCCGGGCAGCGGTCCTTCGCGCCATGCAACTGCCGGCCGACACCGGTCTGTCCGGCGGATCCGCGACGACCGTCGTCGCCCAGAACGACGGTGGCGACACCTCGACCGACTCGCTCGACCTGACGACCGTCAAGGTCCACGAGGTCCACGGCGGCGAGCCGTCGAACGTGCCTGGTGCTCCGTCCGGCGACCGCATCGAACTGATGTGGGACGTCGCGGGGACGTCGAAGAAGCCGTCGGCTGCACCCTTCCGTTACCAGCTCACCGGTTCGGTCGATGGCGCACCGCACACGTTCTCGGTCGACTGGGACGGCACCACCGCATCCTGCACGCAGGACCTCGCGAACCAGTGCGTCGCCACATGGACACCGACGAGCTTCATCGCGTCCTACGACGCCGCGGCGTTCGGCACAGCCCAGGGCGCACCCTTCTTCGATCTCGTCGCGACGGCGTGGGGCGACATCCAGAACGCGCCGGACGCGGTGAAAGCGCACTGCAACGGCTCGAACGACTTCGGCGTGTTCACGTTGAACACCGACATGCCGTCGCTCTGCGCCGACGATCGCGCACCCGGCGTCGACACCGTCCCACCCGCGGCGATCGCGTTAACGACGGCGCCTCTGCGCGGTACGTCCCACATCTTCACGTTCACTGCGACCAACGGCGCGTCGACGTGCGGCCCGAACTCGCCGGAGATCGTCGACCCCGAAGGCGATGCAACGGCGTTCCTGGTCGACCTGGGACTCGTACCCTCTGATCCGTCCCTCGACGTCCGTCAAGGTCGGATCACGTTCGACCCGAAGGCGCGAAGCCTGACGTTCCACATCGACGTACAGAAGCTCTCGAGCTCCGCGCCGACGGGAGCCACCGGGAAGCTCTTCCGCTTCGAATTCAACTACGCCGGCACGACCTACGAGGTACAAGCGGAGTCGGACGACGCCGCCGGTACGACCTCGTACACGATCGACGCGGCGAACGCCGCCGGTACGTTCGGCAGCGTCGCCGGTGTCGCGGAGGGCATGTCGGGCGCGTTCGACACCGGCGCGAACGAGATCCGTGTGGTGATGCCGCTCGCGTTGTTCGATTCCTCCATCGCGGCGTTCGACAACAGCCAGACGCCGGCTATCAAGCCGCCGCCGCCGCTCGACTGGGGCTCGGCGTTCTCGAACCTGGTCATCCAGGGCCAGCGCGAGATCGGTACGTCACCGATCCCTGGGCACATCACGCCCACGGCGGACACGGCGACCGGTACGTGCGGCTACACGATCGGCTCGGACCTCGGGGTCACGCCGCCAAAGGTCGTCGACGATACGGCGACGACGACGCAGCCGGATCCCGTGACGGTCAACGTCCTCGCGAACGACTCGGATCCGAGCGGTGGCACGCTCCACGTTTCTGATGTTTCGGCCCCCTCACACGGCACGGCGGTCAAGAACGCGGACGACACCGTCACGTACACACCGTCGACGGGGTTCTACGGAATCGACAGTTTCACGTACGCCGCTGAGGATGCGGCGGGCGTCTCCGACCGGGCCAGCGTGACGGTAACGGTCGCGCCGTTCTGTCCGATGTCGCCAAGTGGGACCTTCACCGACACGCTCGAGCCGAACCCGGATCCGCGCTGGACGTTCGACACCTCCGCCGACGTTGACCCGACCACCCACTTTGAAGACCCCCAGGACCTGACATGGTCGGTCATCTCGGACTCGAGCGCCCACGCACCATCCCAACACTCGTTCTTCACCGACGATTCGATCTCGACGAACATGGACGACCGGCTCGTCTCGCCCCCTGTGGATATCGCGCCTGAGAGCAAACTGAGCTTCTGGCATCGCTTCACGTTCGAAGCACCGGCGAACGACCCGACGGGAACCGGCGTCCAGCAGAACGACGGCACATTCTTCGATGCGGGTGTCCTCGAGGTCAGCATCGACCACGGTCACACGTGGCAAGACGTCGGCGCCGACTCCTTCGAGCAAGGCGGATACAACGGACACGTCACCGACACAAGTGGCTACGCGCTTCAGGGTCGGCCGGCGTGGGGTGGTTCGAGCGGTCCGAACATGTCGCAGGTCGTCGTCGGTCTTGGGAAGTTCGCCGGATCGCAGCGTCTCCTCCGGTGGCGCTTCGCGAACGACTCGTCGAACGCACCGTCGGCCGACACGCCGGTGGCGGACGGTTGGTACGTCGACGACATCTCGTTCACTGGCCTCACGCAGGTTTCGCAGTGCGGTCCGCAGGCCCGTTCGGACAGCGCAACGACGGACTTCCAGAAGAGCACGACGATCGACGTGCTCGCGAATGACTTCGACCCCGACGGCGACACCGTCTCGCTCAGCGGCGCCGACGCGACCTCGGCCCACGGTGGAACGATCACGAAGAACGGCGACAACACGCTTACGTACACGCCGGCGAGCAGCTTCTCAGGCGCCGACACCTTCAACTACACGATCAAGGATCCGGCCGGCGACACAGGGACCGGCGTGGTGTCGATCACCGTCAATCCCAGCCCACCTCCGGTGGCGGTCGATGACAGTGCATCGACGAAGTTCGGACAGCCCGTCACCGTGGCCGTGCTCGCGAACGACTCGAGTCCGGACGGCCCGATCCATATCGCCTCGCTCGACGCGCAGAGCGCCCACGGCGGCGCGCTCGCACAGAACCCCGACGGCACAGTGACGTACACGCCGGCTCCCGGGTTCTCCGGCGCCGATACGTTCGGCTACACGATCGCCGATGCGTCCGGCCAGACCGACGGTGCGACGGTCACGATCAACGTCGCAGCGAACAACGCCCCGGTGGCGAGCGACGACGACGCCAGCACGAAGTTCGGGACGCCGGTCACGGTGCCCGTCCTCGCCAACGACTCGGACCCCGACGGTGACGTCGTTTCCATCGCGTCGTTCGACGCCACCTCCGCGCACGGCGGCTCAGTGACGAAGAACGCCGACGGAACGCTCACGTACACGCCGGCGCCGAACTTCTCGGGCACCGATACCTTCTCCTACACGGCCGCGGATCCCTTCGGTGCTACCGACGGCGCGACCGTGACGATCGACGTCGCGGCGGACCCGTCGCCGAATGCGTTCGACGACACGGCGCAAGTGAAGGCGGGCAAGACGGTCGTCATCAACGTCCTCGCGAACGACTCGGACCCGGACGGAGAACCCCTGACGATCGTGACCGCCGACTCCCGCGGGACGAACGGTGGGAAGGTCGTCGTGAACAAGAACGGGACGATCTCGTACACAGCGCCAAAGAAGGGCGTCAAGACGGACACCTTCACCTATACGATCTCGGACCCGTACGGCGGTACGGACACGGCCACCGTGACAGTCAAGATCTCGGCCGCGAAGAACGCCAAGCGGCGCTAGCTATTCGTACTGCAGCGCGGACACGACCTCGAGTCGTGCTGCCCTGCGTCCGGGTGCGATGGATGCGATCACCGCGATGACGACGGCGAAGATCGCGACGAACGGCACCCAGATCCACGGGTAGAGCGTCGGGATCGAGAAGCCGAATCCCTGCGACGTGCCGCGCACGACGAGGAACGTCAAGAGCGCGCCGAGCGGGATGGACAGCACGAAAGCCGCGAGACCGAGGGTGGACGATTCCACGAGCACCATCCGCCACGTCTGTGACCGCGTGACGCCGATCGCGCGGAGGATGCCGATCTCGCGGAAGCGTTGCAACACGGACATCGCGAGCGTGTTCGCGAGCCCGAGGAGTCCGACGATCGCGGCGATGAGCAGGATCGCGTATACGATCTGAAAATACGTCGCGATCTGGTTGCGCGCTTCGTCCTTCGCCTGCGCGGACGTCTGGGTGCTCGGCTGGTACGACGCGAGGTCCGTCTTGATCGCCGCAGCGACCGTGTCGGGGCTTGCTCCCTTCGTCGCGTTGAGCGCGTACGCCATCGGACGCGATGCCGAGAGGTACGTCCGGGCGTCCTTGATGCCCATCGTCATCTCCGGCGGCCCGGCGGTGCCGATGTATGTCGCCGCGAGCGTGAAGGCGTGTTGTCCGCGCGCGGTATTGAGCGTGACGGTGTCGCCGACCTTTGCGTTCAGGCTCTTCGCGACCTCGTCCGACGAGATGACCGCACCGCCCTTGAGCAGCGCCGCCTTCGCGGCGGCGTCGTTCCCGTCCTTCCAGAAGTAGCTCGAGACGGCGAAGTAGGAGTTCGGCTCGATGGTGCGCAGGAAGAACTCCTGCTGCTTGCCGCTCTTATCGAGGCCCGTTGCGAAGCCGAAGCGGAGCGGCGTGACCGCGGCGACGCCGGGGACACGCGCGAGCTTCGCCGCCATCTGTCCGTCGTCGGGTACCTGTGGCTGGACGAAGATGTCTGCGCCGAATTGGCGGTCGACGATCTCGCCGACGCCGCTGCGCACCGAGAGATACAGCCCGCCGGTGGCGAACAGCATCGCCATCACGACCATGACGAGCGCGAGCGTGTACGCGGAGCGGCTCCGTTCCTTCGACAGGTGCATCACCGCGATGTCGCCGACGCCGGGCGCGATGCGATGCGTGAGACGTCCGAGGAGCTGCGACAGCGGACGCAGCACGAGCGGCACTACGAGCACCGCGCCGAGGAGGATGAAGATCACGGTGAAGGACCCCGCCGTCGCGATGTCGATGATGACCGAGCCGAGCAAGAGCACCGCGCCGACGATCCACGCCCGCGAAAGCTTGGTGTCGCGCACGTAGTCGCCTTTCATTGCAACGATCGGTGCGAGCTTGCCGGCGCGCCGTGCCGGGACCATCGCCGAGACGACCGTCACGACGAGGCCGATCACGACGGTGACGATGAGCGCGATCGGCGTGATCTGCAGCCCGGGGACCGTGAGTCGGAAGAGCTTGCCGATGAACACGAGCAGACCACGTGCGAGGAGGAGTCCGACGAGCAACCCGGCGACCGTCGAGACCGCGCCGAGCGTGATCGCCTCCCGCAGCACGACGCGTCGCACTTGCTTCGACGTTGCGCCGAGCGCGCGGAGCGTCCCGTAGATGCGTGTCCGTTCGATGACGGCCATCGACAGCGTCAGGTAGATGAGGAACGCGCCGATGAACAGGACGATCGCCGCGAAGAACGCCAGGAAGATCCCGAAGGCGGACAGGAACTGCTTGAAGCCCGCCGCCAGGCTCTGCGCGTTCTGCAACCGGACGCCGGTCACGGCGCCGCGGTGTGCGTCGATCCATGTGTCGACGTCCGTGCCCTTCGCGAGGATGATGTCGGCGCCGTCATAGGTCCCGGACGGATCTCCTTGGAGCTTCCGGGCCACGCCCATCGGGATGAAGGTGCGACCGCCCCCGCCGCGCTGGAAGCCTCCGACGTCCTTGATGTCGACGACGCCGACGACCAGGAACGGTCTGCTCAACTTGCGGCCGTGGATCTGAAGCTTGGTACCGACGTTGACGTGGATGTCGTCCGCCAGAGTCTTGGAGATGTCCATCTCGAAGGCGTTCGGGTTCGGGAATCGTCCGGACGTGAAGGGGTAGTCGCGGATCATCTTCGCCTCCGCCGGGACGATGCCCGAGACGCTGATGCCCGTCGGTTCCTTCGGGTCGGACTTGGACGGGTAGCCCGCGAGGGCCGTCCCGAAGCCGTAGGTGCCGACGACGTCGGTGACCTGCGGCAGGCGCCGCAGCTGCGTCACGGTGCCGCCCGGGAGCTTTGCGTCGAAGGCGCCGACCGGTCCCGCGACGACGTCGGCGCGTCCGGTGAAGCTCGAGATCAGGTCGTCGACGCCCTTCTGTGTCGTCGCGTTCGCGACGAGGACGCCGAAGAGGACCGCGACGCCGAGGACGATCCCCGTTCCGGTGAGGATCGACCGCCCTTTCCTATGCGCCAAGTTTCTGGAGCCAAGAGAGGACAGCTTTCGCACGAGCTTCACCTCCCTTCGTCCCGTTGAGCTCGATGTTGCTCGTGATGTGGCCGTCCTCGAGGTAGATCACGCGGTCGCCGAAGGCCGCGGCGCGGGGATCGTGGGTGACGATGACGATCGTCTGCTCGTGCGCCGCCTGAAGCTCCTTGAGCAGGGTGAGGATCTGCTGGCTCGTCCGGGTGTCGAGGTTGCCCGTCGGCTCGTCACCGAGCACGACGGCGGGGGCCGGGAAGATCGCGCGGGCGATCGCCGTCCGCTGCTGCTGCCCGCCGGAGATCTGGGAGGGGAGCTGGTCGCGGCAGTCACTGAGACCGACCTGCTCGATCACCTCGTCGAGGCGTTTCGCGTAGCTCGCGGGATCGGCCCCCGAAATGACGAGGGGCAGGGCGATGTTCTCGGCGACGGTGAGGACCGGCACGAGGTTGAAGAACTGGAAGACGAAGCCGACCGAGCCGCGGCGGGCGAGCGTGACCTCCTGATCGCTCAGCCCTGAGAGCTTCTTCCCCTTCAGGAAGACGTCGCCGGTCGTGGGAGCGTCGAGGCCCCCGAGGATGTGCATGAGGGTCGACTTCCCGGAGCCGGACGGACCCATCACGGACAGGAAGCTCCCCGGCTCGACGTCGAGCGAGACGCCGTCGAGGGCGCGGATCGAGCTGCCGTTGGTGTTGTACTCCTTCACCAGGTCGCGGGCGGCGAGGATCGGCTCCACACGCGCGCGGCGGGGCGTCCGGCGGGCGGTGGTGGTCTTCGGTTTGGCTCGGCGTCGTGCTGGCTTGGGCTTCACGGTCCGCATCCTGCCGTTCTGCGGCGCGCGGCGCAATCGGGAACGACCCGGCGGAGGCCCGAACGACCCTTAGCCCACGTCAGGGAGGTCCCTGAGGGGGCGGCAACTTCCAGCCGGAACCCGCGAACACAGGCGGCCCCGGCTTCGTTGGTATCGGTAGGAACGCATCCGACTGGGGACCTGCGGAGAACCCGGTGCTAGGGACCTGAAGGAGGCCTCGTGGGCTTTTCGCGTACGAAGAAGCAGGACCCGTTCTGGGACATCGTCGGAGAGATGGAGTGGAAGCTCGACGACGGACGTGGCGGTACCCGGCCCCCGGACGAGCCGGAGTTCGACCACAGCGGCGGTGGCGGACGAAGCGTCTGGCCGCGGTGGGCGACCCATGTCATCGCCTTCTTGCTCGGTGGCCTCACCTTCGGGGCGCTGCTCGTCGCGCCTCCGTTCGTGCCGGTCGTCGCGCTGGGCGCTCTGATCGGGGTCATCGCCGTCGCGTATCGGCGCCGCTGGCACTAACGCGGCGAGAGTGCGGGCGGAGGGACTCGAACCCTCAAGCTCTCGCGAGCACCGGCTCCTAAGGCCGGCGTGTATACCGATTTCACCACGCCCGCGCGCCTACGATTCTACGGCGACGACGCGACGATCTCGATCGTTGCCCCGACATCGACGTAGCTCCCGGGGGCAGGCCTCGTTGTGATGACGTGGTCGGGCGGGATGGTTGCGTCCCGCTGGAAGACCACCGTCCCCGGCATCACGCCGGCGGCCTGCAGCGCGCCGCGCACGTCCTCGACGGCCTTGCCCTTCACGATCGGCAGGCGTACCTGCGGGACCCCCTTCGTGACGACGGCGGTGATCGGTTGGTCCTTCGCGAGCGGTTCACCCGGCGCCGGATCCTGCCGCACGACGGTCCCGGCCCGGCCGCCGCCGGCCTGAACGACGATCTTCAATGCGAAGGAGTGCTGCGCGGCGACGGCGTTCGCCTGCTGGATGGGCACGCCGGTGATGGACGGGACGAACGCGGTTGCGCCCGGCGACGCACTGAGGAACCAGAGGAGTCCGACACCGAGGAAGGCGAGGACGCCGCCGACCGGGACGCGCTTCAGGAAGTAGAGGATCTCGTCCACGCCGGCGGAGCGTATCGTGCTCTCACCCTCATGGCGCTCATCTGGCTGAACGGCGACCTCGTCGCACCGGAAAAGGCGACGATTTCCGTCCTCGACCGCGGTCTGCTGTCGGGACATGGTCTGTTCGAAACCCTCCGCTCGTACCGCGGTGCGCCGTGGGCGGTCGGCGACCACTACGAACGTCTCGCCGCGGGGGCCGAGTGGATCGACCTTGCCGTCCCGGACGAAGCATCGATCGACCGCGCGCTCCGCGACACGATCCGCGCGAACGATCTGTCCGATGCCGGCGTGCGAGTGACGATCACCCGGGGGCCGGGCCCCCTGGATCCACAGAGCGAAGCGGACGGAGCGTCGAACATGTTCGTCCTGGCGTGGCCGCTCCGTGACTACAGCGCGCTGCACACGGACGGTGCCGTCATCGTCACCTTCGCGCAGGGCGCTCGGTCGCTCGCGCACGTGAAGTCGACGTCGTATGCGATGAGCGTCGCCGGGCGCGTCTACGCGAAGCGCGCCGGCGCGGACGATGCGCTGTTCACCTCCGACGACGGACGCGTCCTCGAGGCCACCGGATCGAACATCTTCGCCGCCTGGGGAACCCGGCTCGCGACGCCGCCGCTCGAGGAGGGCATCCTGCCCGGCGTGACGCGTCGCCACGTGATCGAAGTCGCCCAGGAGGTGGGATTCGACGTGGAGGAAACCGCGCTCCACGTCGCCGATCTCGCCGGCGCGGACGAAGTCCTCCTCACGTCGTCACTCCGGGAGGTCTATCCCGCGCGCTCGATCGACGGCGTCGAGATGAAGCGATCCGGAGTCTCCGAGCGTTTGCGGGACGCGTACCGCGCGCGCGTGCTCAGTGCTTCGTCGGGATGAAGATGCCCTCTTGCCAGGAGACGCGTCCCTCACCCGGGAGCTCCTCGAGCGAGGAGGGATGGACGAACCCCACAGCGCGGCGCGCGCCGGAGATCGCGTTCAGCAGACGCATAAGCTGCATCGTCGTGATGTGACCGTCCGAGAGGGCGCGCTCGATCGAACCGTCCTTGAGTAGCGCCTCGCGGATCTGCCGCGCAACGACGATCAGGTGCTCCTCGATCTCGTTCGCTTCCGTACGGTCGGTCATGGGTCCGCAGTCTAATCTGAACGTGATGTCCGGCCTCTACCCGCTCGAGCCGTCGCTGGATGAGATGCGCTCGATGGGCGAGGCCGCGCTCACCGCCTACATCGACTTCGTCGAGGGGCTCGACGAGGCGCCGTCCGTGGACCACGACGGCGTGAACGAGCTTGCGGCGAGGTTCCGCGAAGAGGCGCCCGAGTTCGGCGACTCCTTCGAGAAGGTGCTGGCACAGGTGATCGAGGCCTCGTCCAAATCGGTGGAGTACGCGGGGCCGGGGTTCTTCGCGTACATCCCCGGCGGCGGACTGTACGCGTCGGCGCTCGCCGCGCTCCTCGGATTCGGCATGAACCGGTACGTGAGTCTGGCGGGGCTCTCGCCGGCCGTCGCGCAGATCGAAGCGTCCGTCGTGCGCTGGCTCTGTGACGTGTTCGACTTCCCGCCGGAGGCGCGCGGCGTCCTGACGTCCGGAGGGTCGATCGCGAACCTCTCGGCCATCGTGACCGCACGCTCGGCGCTTCTCGGCGAAGACTTCCTCGACGGGACGATGTACACCTCCGAGCACGCGCACCATTCCGTCGCGAAGGCGGCGATGATCGCGGGACTCCCGCCGCGGAACGTGCGTCTCGTTCCGTGCACCTCCGATCTGCGCATGGATGTCAACGCGCTGCACGACATGATCGACGCCGACCGCCGGACGGGGCTCCGTCCGTTCTGCGTCGTCGCGAACGCCGGGACGACGAACACCGGAGCGATCGATCCGCTCGTCGAGCTCGTCGGTATCGCGCACGAACGGCGCATGTGGGTGCACGTCGACGCCGCCTACGGCGGGTTCTTCCAGCTGACCACGCGAGGCCGCGCCGCCTTACGCGGGATCAACGGCGCGGACTCCATCACGCTCGATCCCCACAAGGGGATGTTCCTGCCGTACGGGACGGGAGCCGTGATCGCGCGCGACGGACGGCGTCTGCGCGAAGCGCATCATCTCGACGCGAACTACCTCCAGGACGTGGGTGAAGAGGGAGAGATCCCGTCCTTCAGTGATTACTCGCCGGAGCTCTCGCGCGACTTCCGGGGCCTTCGCGTCTGGCTCCCGGTGAAGCTGCACGGGTTGCAGGCGTTCCGGGCCGCGCTCGACGAGAAGCTCGATCTCGCGAGGTTCTTCTATGAGCAGTTGCGGGACGACGATCGGTTCGAGCTGCCATGGGAGCCGGCGCTGTCGGTCGTTCCGTTCCGGTTGCGGGGGGCCGAGAACGAAACGAACCACGCGCTGCTCGAACGCATCAACGCGTCGCGGCGCGTGTTCCTGTCGAGCACGACGCTATCCGGACGATTCACGCTCCGCGTCTGCATCCTGAGCCACCGGAGCCACCGGGACCGGGTGGAGGAGTGCCTGGAAATCGTGAAGCGCGCAGCAAGCGAACTCCTTGGCTAGCTGCGCGCTTCTCGTGGGGCGCCCGGGGATCGAACCCGGCACCTTGGGCTTAAGAGGCCCCTGCTCTACCAGATGAGCTAGCGCCCCGCGCGAGTGTAACCGAGCGAGGCGGCTGAGCGGCTCAGCACGTCGCTCGATCCTAGCGCGCGATGGAACGCATCGGCGTGTGCGAGAATCGGCTCCCTATGGCCCGCCTCCCGAAGGACGCATCGGAAGCCGTCGACGCGCTCGGCATCGCCGAGAAGTCGACCGTCGCGCTGATCGGCCCGGATCACGGTTTCATCGGTGCCGCGACGCAAGCGGTCGGCGAGACGGGCAAGGTCATCGTGCAGTCCCCGCCGCCGGACGAAGCAACGGACGGCGCGGAGATCGTGGACGCCGTGCCGGCGGACACGAAGGCCGACGCGATCGTTGCGTGGATCGGCGTCGTCGGGCTCCATGACGCGCGCGACCTCGCCGGGAACGTCGCCGACGGCGGCTCGCTGTGGCTCGTCGTGCCGAAGGCCAGCAAGGACTCGCGCGCCCCCGTCACCGAAGGTGAGATCAAGCGGACGATGCTCTCGGCGGGCTGGCGCGAAGAGCGCGTCGTGCCGTTCTCGACCGATGCGTTCGCCGTGCGGTTCCGTCGCCGGCGCTGACGTTTCCGCTACAGGTCCTCGAGCGGTATGTAGTTGCTCTCCGTCACCTTGCGTGTACGCGGGACGGCCGGCTTCCGTTTCGCGGCGGGCTTTCGCTTCGCGGCCGGTTTGCGCGCAACCGGCTTTCGTTCGACAGTCTTCTTCGCGGCTGCCGGCTTCTTCTGTGCAGCGGGCTTGGGCGCCGGACGCGAACGAGCGGGCGGCAGGTCGACGTCCTCGACCTCCTCGTCGCCTGCGATGTCGTCTTCGTCGTCGTACTCGTCGTAGCCGTTGTCGTCGAAGTCGCCTTCGTCGTCCACGAAGAGTGGTTCATCGACTTCGACGAGAAGGTCGTCATCGAGGAGCGGACGTGGTTCGTCCTCTTCGTCGCTTTCATTCGCGGACGCGCGACCGAGGCGACGGATCACCGGGAGCGACGCGACCGGGAGCTCCTGGAGGTGGTCCGCGCCTTCGACCTCGCCCGCTGCGATGACCGTGTCTCGCGTCCGGCGTGAGCGACGCCAAACGATGATGACGAGAACGAGGACGAGGACGAGTCCGACGATCGCGACGATCACCCACGGCGAGCGCAAGAGGTACGGGCGCACGCGAGTCGATGTGGTCGGTGAGTTCGCGGGGACCGTACGCACGAGCACGCTGAGACGCTCGGCGAGATCGGCGGCGAGTCCCGTCGCCGTGTTCTCGACGACGATGGCGCCGATCGCCGGTGACGGTGCCGACGACTTCACGTTGACGGTGAACGAGACCGTCGTGTCGCCGTGCGGTGCGAGGCTCACCTTCGAACGTGACAGATCGATCCAGGACCCGACACCCTTCGGGTGCTGATCCTTGAAGCCGACGGACACGGTCGACTTCCCACTGGTCTGCGCGTCCGCGGCGTACAGAGCGAGGTCGATCGGTTGGTCGGTCTTGTTGAAGACGCGGACCGAATCTTGGTAGGCGGCGCTCGTCTCGAGCGGTATCTCGAAGCTCGAACGGTTCACGCCGTTCACGACCTGCGGTTGCGGCGCGATGCCGAACGACTCGTTCTCGGTGGCGTGCGATGGCGCCGACCACACCCCGATGCTCGCGATGATCGCGAGCGTGATGAAGGTCCTTCGAACAACGGTGCTCATGGGCGTCTTAGCGTACAGGTCCCTCACTGCTCCGCTGCACGATCTCGGCGAGGATGCGCAGGTCGCGTCGGAACGTCCGCGCGAGTAACGGTCGGAAGATGCGGAGGCCGACCGCGCCGAGGATGCCCCACGGCGGACGCAGCTCCTCGCGCCACTCGAAGCGTGTGCCGTCGGCCGTCGGCTCGAGATGAAGGTCGCCGCGGCCTCCGACCCAACCGAGGTGGACGATGCCGAGCGCACGCTCCTTCTCCCAGACGTCGACGCGGATCCGATCGCGCGTCGCGATGCCGGCGACGCGGATGGTCGCTTCCGCCTCGACGCCCACGCCCTCGCGGTGCGGCGACACGACGACGAAGTCGCTCGCTTCGAGCATCCACTCGCCTTGTGCTTCCCAGTCGGTGATCAACCGCCAGACGACGGACGGCGAGCCCTTCAGGTCGGCGCCGAGCGAGAGGACGACCGGCTTCATCCCGGGACGAAGCTCAGCCGCACGCGGCGCACGGGGTTGTCCGGATTGCGATCGACGAGGACGAGGTACTGCCAGGCGCCGAACTGGGGTTCGCCGTCGACGATCGGGACGACGATCGACGGCGACAGGATCGATGGAACGAGATGGTCGGCGCCGTGGCCGGGAGAGCCGTGCTGGTGGTTGTACTCGAGGTCCTTCGGGAAGAGCGAGTCGAGGAGCCGCCCGAGGTCGGGTTCCGAGCCGTCGCCGAGCTCGATGATGGCGAGTCCGGCCGTCGCGTGCGGGACGAAGACGTTCAGCAGGCCGCTGCCCTCCAGGCGACGGCAGAACCCACGGACATCCTTCGTGATGTCCGTGAGCTCTTTCGAGCGCGTCTCGACGATCAGTTCTTCGGTTTCCATGGGTACAGTTTCTCAGGGTGGCGAACCGCTCGGCCTCGGCTTTCGCTAACCCTGCGGGGCGTGTCAGCATGAAGGATGGGGGAATGAAAGGCGTCATCTTCAACCTCTTCGAGCGTGTCGTCTCCGATGAGGTCGGCACGCAGGTCTGGAGCCAGATCGTCGACGGCTCGGGCGTCCGTTCGGCCTACGACGATGACGGCACGTACAGTCACGAGGAGCTGCTCGATCTCGTCCGGGAAACCGCGATCGCGCTGTCGAAGACGACCGACGAAACCCTCGTGTGGTTCGGACGGCGCTCGATCCCGCTCCTCGCCGGCCTCTTCCCAACGCTCTTCGCCGGGCCAACGTCGACGGTGCCGTTCGTCATGTCGCTGAACGGGACGGTGCACCCGGAGGTCCGCCGGCGGTTCCCCGACGCGTATGTGCCGACCTTCGATATGGAGCAAGCGGCTACCAACACGTTGATCATCGGTTACTCCTCGTATCGCGACCTGTGCCGGTTCGCCGAAGGGATGCTCCTCGGGACTGCCGATCTTTTCGGCGAAGACGCCACCGTCGAGCACTTCCACTGTCAACGGAACGGTGACCCCCGGTGCGTCATGTTGCTGCATGTCCTGTCACCCGATCGACCGACGTGAAACGAGTCGACAACGGTATCCATGGGTTGTCGACGGGGTTAACATGAAGGCCGGAAGGGGAGGCAGCAGGTGCGCAGTCAGGCGGCCCCCAGATGAGCGCAACGCGGCCGGATGCCGCGCGTTTGCCAACGCGACGAGCGATGGCCGTCGCAGCAAGCGTCGCGGCGGTCGCCGTCTTCGTCTACGTGATCATCGGTGTGCTCGCGCCGCGTTCGGTGACGAAACCACCGACGCATCTGTCGGCGAATGACCTGACGAAGAGCCTCATCGTTGGCGGACTCGGCGGATCTGCGCCGACACCGTCCGCATCGGCGGCCTCTTCCGCCTCACCGGCTTCGTCGTACCTCACGGCCGCACCGACGATCCGCTCCGCAACCGCGCCGCCGACGGCTGTTCCGCGTTCGGATCTCCCCGCGCGACTCCAGGTCGCGATGAACGTGGACAAACGCGTCGCGAAGGTCGGCGACATGCTGACGTACGAGATCACGGCGAAGAACGTCGGTGGACAGACGTTCAGCGGCGCGCTGACGATCAATACGCACACGCCAACGGGAACGCTGCGGTGCGATACGACGACCGCCGTGGTGAACGTGTGCACGACGCAAGGCGACTACGACGGGTCGTCGAAGGACCCGAACGCACCGCATAACAACCCTCCCGGCGTGACCCACCTTGCGTCGATCAAGCCTGGAGCAACCGTGCTCCTCGAAACGCTCGTGGTGGAGGTTGCGCCGAACACGTCGACGACGGTTCTGCACAACCACGCACACGTCGATGGACTGAGTTCGGTCACGCAAACGGCCCCGAACGTGACGACGGAAGCGATCCCGGTCGCGGGCTTCAGCCACGCGCCGGACGTGCAGGTGTTGAGGTGAAGCTGCGCGCGCGGCTCCGCGATCTTCCGCTTGCGGCAAAGATGGCCGTCCCGCCCATCGCGATCATCCTGGTCTTCGCGCCGCCCGTCTTCGTCATCATCCGCAACCTCACGCAGGACGCCGAAGCGCGCATCGTCGAGGTGCTCGGCCAGCGTTCGGACCGCGCGCGGACGGCACTCGTCGAGGAGGAGCTGTACCTGTCCGAAGCTGCGCAGTTCGGCGCAAACGTCGAAGGGATCCGTCCGGCCGTGTCGGGTCACGACAGCGGCGGTGTGCGTGACGCGTTGACGAAGGTGCTCACGCAGAGCAGCCGCCTCGACGAGATCGCGGTGATCGATACGAGCGGACGCTCGGTGCTCGGGTTCACGCGTCCATCCGCATCCGCGGCCGAGTGGGACTCGTCGACCGGGGTCGATTGGAGCAAGTCGCCCATCGTCGCCCGGTTGCTCAAGACGGCACGCTCTGACGCGACGTCCCGACCGCCGGCGTCGGGGTTCGTCGAGGCGCCCGACGGGCGGACGCTCCTGGCGACGACGACGGCGATCGCCAACGGATCGAGCGTCGTCGGAGCGGTCGTCGTCGGCATCGATGTCCGTTCGGTCGTGCGGGGATTGGCGGACTCGACGGCCGGACCCGTCGCACTCTTCGATACGAAGGGAAACGTCCTCAGCCACGTCGGCCTCGTGCCGGAGACCGCGCCGCCGGCCGCCGACCAGACGCTCCGTCAGGTCAAGATCCGCGGACGCGATCTCTCGGTCCTGTACGAGCCGGCGATCGCAGGCGATCAAGAGATCGGATCCGTCGCGCTCGCCGTGGAGCGCGCGCCGGCCTTCGCCGCGGCACGGAGCGTCACGCACAACCTGCAGCTGTTCTTCGGGCTCGCGATCCTCGTCGGCGTCCTGGTGCTCTTCTGGCTGACGCGGTTCATGCTGCTGCAGCTGCGCGATCTCCTCCGGACGAACGAGAAGCTGCGGAAGGGTGATCTGTCCGCTCGGACGGCGCTCCAGGCCGGCGACGAGATCGGCGAAGTCGCCGCAGGACTGAACGCGATGGCCGGCGACCTCGAAGAGATCCACTCGAACCTCGAGGAGCTCGTCGCTCACCGGACGCGGAAACTGCACGCCGCGCGCGAGGAAGCGCGCAAAGCGAATCAGGCGAAGGCCCACTTCGTCGCGAACATGAGCCACGAGATCCGGACGCCGATGAATGCGATCGTCGGCATGACGAGTCTGCTCCTCGACACGAAGCTGTCACGCGACCAGCGCGACTACGTCGAGACCGTGCGATCGTCGGGGGATCACCTGCTGACGATCCTCAACGACATCCTCGACTTCTCGAAGATCGAAGCCGGACGACTCGAGCTCGAGACGATAACGTTCAACGTCCGATCGTGCGTTGAAGAGGTGCTCGATCTCGTCGCGGTCCGTGCGCTCGAGCGTCGGGTCGAACTCCTCTACACGATCGATGACGATGTTCCCGATGCGATCGCGTCCGATCTCGGACGCGTGCGGCAGGTGTTGCTGAACCTCCTGTCGAACGCGGTGAAGTTCACCGACGAGGGCTACGTGAAGGTCCGGATCGGTGTCGAGAGCAAGCGCGGTCAGTCCGTGCAGCTGCACTTCAGCGTGGAGGACACAGGCATCGGGATCGCGAAGGACCGGTTGATCAAGATCTTCGGTGCTTTCAACCAAGTCGATGCGAGCGTCTCGCGCGTCTACGGCGGCACCGGTCTCGGCCTCGCGGTCTCGAAGCGTCTCGTCGAGCTGCTCGGCGGACACATCTGGGCGGAGAGCAGGCTCGGGAAGGGAACGACGTTCCATTTCACGATCGCGACGGCGCGTGCCGACGCGCCTGCCCTCACGCCGGCTCTCGATCCTGCGACGCTCGACGGCAAGCGCGTACTCGTCGTGGTGAACGACGGCGCGGTGCTCGACGTTCTCGTCGAACACCTCGAGCAGTGGGGGATGACCGTCGCGAGCGCGCCGACGCTCGGGGAAGCACTCGACATCGCGAGCGATGAGGGTCCGTTCGACGTCGCGCTCGTCGATCTCAAGATGCCGAAGCTGAGCTCACGCCTCGCCGCGGATGTGCGGAAGGCCGGGCATAAGTTCCCCGTCGTGCTGCTCGCGAACCTCGACGGCTCGTCGCTCGAGGAGACGCGGCTGTTCGCCGCGGTCGTCCGCAAGCCGATCAAGCCGGCGCACCTCGCGGACGCGCTCGATCAGGCGATCGCCGGCCGCTCGACGACCTCGACCGACTCGCCCCGCGTGTTCGACGAGACGATGGCGACGCGCCATCCGCTCCGGATCCTCATCGCCGAGGACAACGCCGTGAATCAGAAGATCCTCCGCGCGATGCTCGGCAAGCTGGGCTACGACGCCGATGTCGCCTCGGGCGGGGACGAAGCCGTCGACGCGGCCTTGCGTGGGAACTACGACGTGGTATTCATGGATGTGCAGATGCCGGGTACGGACGGTCTGCAGGCGACGAAGATGATCGTCCGGCAGATGGAGAAGGAGGTGCGTCCGCGCATCGTCGCCTTGACGGCGACGGCAACGGCGGACGACCGCAAGCGTTGTTTCGCGGCAGGGATGGACGACTACGCAACGAAGCCGTTGACGCCGGCGAAACTCGTCGAGCATCTCGGGCGTTGCGTGCCGATCGACCGGGCGGGACGGGGAAGAAGCGAGGAATCGTCCGGTAGCGGGAAGGAGCCCAAGTCCCATGGCCGAGGTAAACCGAGTCGTCATCGAACAGCTGAGAGAGGCCGTCGGTAACGAGGCCTTCGTAGAGATCGCGACCGACTTCGTGAAGGACACGAAGCGGCTCGAAGCTCGCTTGCGTCGAGCGCTCGCCGAACGCGATCCGGACGACGCACGGGCGTGCGCACACGAGTTGCGCGGCCTGGCCGCGACGTTCGGCGCCGACGGGCTCGTCGCGAGCTGCGTCGCCGCGCAGACGGCGGGTCACGCCGCCCTGCGCGAGATCGGAACGACCGCGAAGCTCTGCGCGTCGGTGCGCGAAGCGGTCGAGCGCTTCGCCAGCGCAGCAGGCCAGGGCGCGGCCTAGCCCCGTCCCGAAGAAGTTCTTTGGGTGGCCGAGGGGACTTGAACCCCCGGCCTCCTGGCCACGGTCCTGCTTGGTACCTCTAGGGCTGTTGACATCCGTCTCCCGTCGTGACCAGCGGTTTCCGCTTAAACCAGCCGCGTTGCGACGAGTCTCTCCCACGGCTAAGCAGGGCTCTAGGGTTGCAATTCCGGTTGTAGGCGGATACGACCGAGTGGCGACATTTCCGTGCGATGGGAAGATGAGTGGACCAATCGACGCGCGGGATGGGGCCGATGGCAACGGGG
>Ga0307469_10000066_pt1 | contig 38685 bp, 42 predicted proteins | sample atmos_gasesAM2C__FD_203084 | JGI IMG/M metagenome (GOLD analysis project Ga0307469, IMG submission 203084) | Hardwood forest soil microbial communities from Morgan-Monroe State Forest, Indiana, United States - atmos_gasesAM2C_515 | ecosystem: Environmental > Terrestrial > Soil > Temperate... | reverse complement strand
TTGTCCTCCGCCGCGCGCTTCAGGTAGGCGCGCGCCTCGTCGAGCTTTCCCTGCTTGGCGATGGCGCTCGCGGCGCGCAGGCGCGCGGGGACCACCTGCTCGCCGCTGACGATCTGCTCGTACCATTCGATGGCGCGCGGCCAGGCCTTCTGCTCCTCGGCGATCTGGCCGAGCAGGTAGCGCACGCCGTTCGGGTCGCGATAGCCCAGGCCGAGCAGCCGCTTCATGTTCTCCTCGGCGACCGGGTAGTCCTTGAGCTGGTAGGCGAGCAGGCCGACCGCGTAGATGACGTCGGTGTTTCCGGGATTCGCCGCGAGCAGCGCCTCGAACTGCTTGCGCGCCTCGGGAAAGCGCTTGTCGAGCACCAGGGCGCGCGCGTAGTTCAGCCGGCCTTCGCGCGAGCCGGGGTTCTTCGCGACGAAAGCCTCGAGGCGCTTGGCCGCCGCGGCCGGCGAGCGCTTCTGCAGCACCTGCGCCTCGAGCACCGCGGGCGGCTCCCATTCGGGGCGCATCGCGGCGGCGCTGCGCGCCGCGGCGAGCGCCGCGTCGTCGTCGCCCGCCGCGAGCGCCGCCTGCGCGACGGCGAATTGCGCCTGCGCGAGCTTCGGCTGCTTGGCCGCGAGCTGCCGCACGACGCGCAAGTTGGCGCTCTTGTCGGGGTTGCCGGCGAGCAGCCGGCTGAGCTGCAGGAAACCGTTCTCGAGATTGACGCCGTCGGCGGAGAGCAGCTTCTCGAGATACGGCTCGGCTTCCTCAACGCGCTTGGAGCCGATGAGCAGCGCCGCCGCCACCTGCAATGCCTGCGGCGACGACGGCTCGATGTCGAGCCAGGTCTTCGCCGCCTCGATCGCCAGGTCCGGCAGGCGCGCGAGATTCGCCACCTCGACGGCGCGGCGCGCGACGCGCGGATCGCGCGTGCGTTTTGCAAGGTCCAGGTAAGTTTGCGCCGCGAGAGTGACGTCGCCGCGCTGCAAGGCGATTTCGCCCAGCAGGAAGTCGTACAGCGTCGGCTCGTTCAGCTCCTCGGGCGCGGGCTGAGGGGTGGCGGCACACGCGGCGAGGGAAAGGACCGCGGCAAAAATATATCTTGGCATTTGGCTTCGACCCATCTTAGGTATATTTGGTGCCCTGCACAAGCTTGCAATAAATGCCAGAACTACCTGAAGTCGAGGTCACGCGGCGAGGACTTTTGCCGCATCTCGCCGGTCGCGTCATCTCGGGCGTCGAGATCCGCGAGCCGAGGTTGCGCTGGCCGGTGCCGCCCGCGGTGCGCCGGCTGGCCGGGCGCACCATCCGATCGATTCGCCGGCGCGGAAAGTACCTGCTCGTCGATTGCGGTGACGGGCACCTGATCGTGCACCTAGGCATGTCGGGAAGCCTGCGCCTGCTGGCGCCGGGCACGCCCGCCGGCAAGCACGATCACTTCGACCTGCTGCTCGGCGACCGCATCCTGCGGCTGCGCGATCCGCGCCGCTTCGGCGCAGTGTTGTGGACCTCGGGACCCCTGGAAGCGCATCCGCTGCTCGCGCATCTGGGGGTCGAGCCGCTGTCGCGCGCGCTGCACACGGAGCGCCTGCACGCGCTGACGCGCGCGCACCGCACGCCGATCAAGCTGTTCCTCATGGATGCACACCGCATCGCCGGCGTCGGCAACATCTACGCCAACGAGAGCCTGTTCCGCGCCGGAATCCATCCGCGCACGCCGGCGCGGCGCCTGTCGCGCAGCCGCTGCGCCCGGCTGGCGGCCGCCATCAAGGAGACCTTGCGCGCCGCGATTCGCGCCGGCGGCTCGAGCCTGCGCGATTTCGTCGGGGCCGACGGCAACCCGGGCTGTTTCCAGCAGCGCTACTGGGTGTACGAACGCGCGGGCCAGCCCTGCAGGCGATGCGGAAGCGCGATTCGCCGCATCGCGCAGGGTCAGCGGTCTACTTTTTTCTGCCCGCGCTGTCAGCGCTAGCGGCTCTTGCCTTCAGCCGCTTCTCCACCCGCGGATCGACGAATTTCGACACGTCTCCGCCAAACGCCGCGATCTCGCGCACCAGCGTCGCCGAGATGAACATGTGCTGCTCGGAGGGCGTGAGGAAAATGGTTTCGAGGTCGGGATAAAGGCTGCGGTTCATCCCGGCGAGCTGGAACTCGTATTCGAAATCCGATACCGCGCGCAGCCCGCGCAGCACGACGCGCGCATCCTGCTGCCGCACGAAATCGGTCAGCAGGCCGTCGAATCCGACCACCTTCAGGTTCTTGACGCCGTCGAGCACTTCGCGGGCCATGTCGATGCGCTCCTGCAGCGGGAAAAAGGTGCGCTTCGCCCGGCTGTCGGCGACGCCGAGGACCACGGCATCGAACAGCCTGCTCGCCCGGCGCACCAAGTCCTCGTGCCCGCGCGTGAGCGGATCAAACGTTCCCGGGTAGACGGCCTTGATCATCGCCTCTCCATTCGAGCAGCTGGTAGCTCACCTGTCCGGCGCGCGAGCGCTTGAGTTCCCGCCACGCGGCTCGAGGCTCAAGCGGTGCCGCGGCTTCCGCGTAGACGCGCGCGAGCGCCGCGAGCCGCGCCGGCAGCCGCTCGAGCACTGCCGGCAGCGCATTCTGCCTGAACGGCGGATCGAGGAAAACCACGTCGAATTTCTCGCCCCGCCGCGCCAGGTAGCCGAACGCGTCGCCCTGCACGATTTCCACCTGCCTTGCACCCACCAGGGCGCGCGTGCGTTCCAGATGCGCAGCCACCGCGCGATCATGCTCGACCATCACCACGCGCGCCGCGCCGCGCGATGCGGCCTCGAAGCCGAGCGCGCCGCTGCCGGCGAAAAGGTCGAGACAGGCGAGCCCGTCGAGGCGCTGGCCGAGCCAGTTGAACAGCGTCTCGCGCACGCGGTCCGGCGTCGGGCGCAACCCCGGCTTTGACGGCACCGCGATGCGGCGGCCGCGGTATTCGCCGGCGATGATCCGCAGCTTGCCTTTGCTAGAATTCACCGATCCATGGTAGCAGCGCTTTCCTGGGCCGCGCGCCTCAAGGCTGGCCTTGCGCGCACGCGGGAGGTGCTCAACACCCCCGTCCCCGCGCTGCTCGCGCGCCGGCGCGTCGACGAGTCGCTCTACGCCGAGCTCGAGGCCGCGCTGCTGCAGGCCGACTGCGGGGTGGCTGCGACGCAAGCGATTGTTTCTTCGCTGCGAAGGAAAAAGCTCGAAGACGGGGAGGCCTTGAGACGCGCGCTGAAGGACGCGCTGGTGGAGCTGCTTTTGCCGCTGGAAAGGAAACTGGAGATTAGCGGGGCAAGGCCCTTCGTCATCATGATCGCCGGCGTGAACGGCTCCGGAAAAACGACGACGATCGGCAAGCTTGCGCACTGGCTGCAGTTGCAGGGGCGCAGCGTGCTGCTCGCCGCAGGCGACACGTTCCGCGCGGCGGCTCGCGAGCAGCTGGTGGCCTGGGGCGAGCGCAACGGCGTGCCGGTGATCGCGCAGCAATCCGGCGACCCGGGCGCGGTGCTGTTCGACGCGCTCGGCGCGGCCCGGGCGCGCGGCGCCGAGGTGGTCATCGCCGACACGGCCGGGCGGCTGCCGACGCAGCTGCACCTCATGGAGGAGATTCGCAAGGTGAAGCGCGTCGCCGCGAAAGCGCAGGCCGGCGCGCCGCACGAAGTGCTCCTCGTGCTCGACGCCAACACCGGGCAGAACGCGCTCGCGCAGGTCAAGGCCTTCGACGACGCGCTCGGCCTCACCGGCCTCGTCGTCACCAAGCTCGATGGCACCGCCAAAGGCGGGGTGGTTTGCGCGATCGCGAGAGAGCGGCCCGTTGCGCTTCTGTTCGTCGGCGTAGGCGAGGACATCGACGACCTGCGCCCATTCGCCGCGCGCGATTTCGCCGAGGCGCTGGTTGGTTAGCTTCTCCGCGGTCGCGAAGCGCTATCCCGGCGGCCAGGAGGCGCTGAGGGACGTGAGCTTCGCGATCGGCGAAGGCGAGCTCGCCTTCATCACCGGGCGCTCCGGCGCCGGCAAATCGACCCTGCTCAAGCTGATCCCGGCGATCGAGCGGCCGACCTCGGGCTCGGTGATCGTCAAAGGGCAGAATATCAGCGCGCTCAAGCGCGCGGCGATCCCTTACCTGCGGCGCAACCTCGGCCTCGTGTTCCAGGACCAGAAGCTGCTTTACGACCGCAGCGTCTACGACAACGCGATGCTGCCGCTCGCCTTCTCGGGCCACGCGCCGAAGGAAGCGGCGCGGCGCGTGCGCGCGGCGCTCGACAAGGTCGGGCTGCTCGGGCGCGAGCGCTCGAACCCGATCCAGCTCTCCGGCGGCGAGCAGCAACGCCTCGCGATCGCGCGCGCGGTGGTGAACCGGCCCTCGCTGCTGATCGCCGACGAGCCGACCGCCAACCTCGACGCCGAATCGGCCGCCCGCATCCTCGAGATCTTCGTCGCCTTCAACCAGGTCGGCGTCACCGTGCTCATCGCCACCCATGACCAGGGCCTGGTCGCGCGCTACGGCAAGCGCGTCCTGCATCTCGAGCGGGGACGCGTAGTAGCATGAGCGCCTGGTTGCGGCAGCATCGTCACGCGTTCGGCCAGGCGCTGCGCCGGTTTACGAAGGCGACGGGCCTTGCCAGCGCCCTGGTCATCGGCATCGCCCTGTCGCTTCCGGCGGGCGGCTATACGCTGCTCGAGAGCCTGCGGGCGATCGCGGCGCGCCTGACGCTCGAGCCGCAGATCTCGCTGTTCCTGCAGCCCGAGGCAAAGCGCGCCGAGGCCGAGGCGCTCGGCAAGAGGCTGCGCGCCGACCCCCGCGTGGCGACGCTGCGCTTCGTGGCGCGCGAGGATGCGCTGCGCGAGCTGCAGGCGGTGGAGGGATTTCCCGAGATCATCGCCGCCCTGGGGCGCAACCCCCTGCCGGATGCCTTCGTCCTCAGCACCAACGCGGCCGCGGTGGACGCGCTTGCCGCCGACCTGGCGAAGCTCCCGGGAGTGGCCCACGTGCAGGCGGATGCCGTCTGGGCGCGCCGCCTCGCCGCCCTCGCCGGCATCGCAAAATTGGGGCTGTGGCTGCTCGCCGGCTTGCTCGGCACCGGCCTCGTGGCGGTGACGTTCAATACCATCCGGCTGCAGATCCTCACGCAGCGCGACGAGATCGAAGTGTCGAAGCTGATCGGCGCGACCGATGCGTTCATCCGCCGGCCGTTTTACTACCTCGGCTTGCTCCAGGGCCTGGCGGGGGGCGCCGTGGCGGTCGGCATCGTTGCTGCCGCGCTCGCCCTGCTTAACCGCGAAGTGAGCGTCTTGGCCGAGTCCTACGGTTCGAGTTTTCGCTTCGCTTTTCTGCCGGCCGGCGATGCCCTGGCGGTGGTGCTCTTCGCCGGCCTGCTCGGCTGGCTCGGCGCCCACCTTTCGGTGAGCCGGCACCTGCGCGATATCGAGCCGGGGTAGATAGCTCATGTGAGCACATGCTTACGTTGAGACGTGCTTAGCTTATGGAACAAAGGAGAGGGTTAGCACTCTAATGACGAGAGTGCTAAGATAACCAGCCAGGAGGTACTGAGGAATGCAAACGCAAGCGACGACGATGCCCCTTGGTTCGATGCCCGTACCGATGCCCACGGGCAGCCTTGAGGCCTACGTCCATACGGTCAATCGGTTTCCGATTCTTTCCGCAGAGGAAGAGCGTGCCCTTGCGCAGCGCTTCCGCGCGGAAGGCGACCTTGAGGCCGCCCGCTCGCTGGTGCTGTCGCACCTGCGGCTGGTGGTGGCGGTCGCCCGCGGCTACCTCGGCTATGGGCTGCCGCACGCGGACCTGATCCAGGAAGGCAACATCGGCTTGATGAAAGCAGTGAAGCGCTTCGACCCTGAGCGCGGCGTGCGCCTCGTGTCGTTCGCGATCCACTGGATCAAGGCCGAGATCCATGAGTACATCCTGCGCAACTGGCGCATGGTGAAGGTCGCCACGACCAAGGCGCAAAGGAAGCTGTTCTTCAACCTGCGCTCGATGAAGAGCGGCCTCGCCCCGCTCACCGGCGACGACATCCGGCGCGTGGCCGCCGAGCTGCGCGTCAAGCCCGAGGAAGTGGTCGAGATGGAGAAGCGGCTCTCCGGGCAGGAGATCCCGTTCGAGGCCGACGACGACGACGAGGACAGCTACGCCCCGGCGCAATACCTCGCCAACAGCGAAAGCGAGCCGTTCCGCGTGCTGGAGGCCGAAGAGTCCGAGCGCGTGCAGGCCGCCGGCCTGCAGAAGGCGCTCGCCGGCCTCGACCCGCGCAGCCGCCGCATCATCGAGGCGCGCTGGCTGCGCGAGAAGGACGCGGCCACGCTGCACGAGCTCGCCGCCGAGTTCAAGGTGTCGGCCGAGCGCATCCGCCAGATCGAAACCAAGGCGCTGGAGAAGATGCGCAAGGCGATCGGCAGCCCGGACGCGATGCACGCCCTGCCCGCGCCGGCAAGCGCTTAGGTCTTCTGCAAGAGCTCGACCAGGCCCGCCATCGGCAGAGGCTTGCTGAAAAGGTAGCCCTGCATTTCGTCGCACTTCAGCAGCCGAAGGATCTGCGCCTGCTCTTCCGTCTCCACGCCCTCGGCGACTACCTTGAGGCGGAGCGAGTGCGCCAGCGAGATGATCGTCGAGACGAGCGTCATCGCGTTGGCATCCTGGTGCATGGCAATGATGAACGAGCGGTCGATCTTGAGCGACTGCACCGGCAGCTTCGCCAGGTAGCCGAGCGATGAATAGCCGGTGCCGAAGTCGTCGATTGCGATATTGATGCCGAGCGCACGCACGGCATTCAGCTTCTGGATGTTCCCCTCGATGTCCTCCATGATCAGGCTCTCGGTGATCTCCAGGTCGATCGCCGTCGGCGTCAGCCCTTCCATGATCGCGTGTTCGATGACCTCGACGAAGATGCGCTGCCGCAGCTGGATTGGAGACACGTTGACGGCCACGCGCGGCGCTTTGAGGCCCTGTTCTGCCCAGGCACGGTGATCGAGCGACGCGCGCCTTAACGCCCAGGAGCCGACCTGCTGGATCAACCCGGTCTCTTCCAGCAGCGGAATGAACTGCAGCGGCGGCACCAGGCCTAGTTCCCGGCTTTGCCAGCGGATCAGCGCCTCGACTCCGACGATGCTTCGACGCTCAAGATCCACTTTCGGCTGGTAGTGCAAGACGAACTCGTCTTTCTCCAGCGCCTGCCGCAGCTTGTTCTCGAGCGCCAGCTTCTCCGCGACGCGCTCGGTCATCTGCGCGGTGTAGAACAGATAACGCTCGCCCTGCGATTTCGCCCTCTTGAGCGCGGATTCCGCGTTGCGGAAGAGCGTATCGGGGTCCGAGCCGTCGCCCGGAAAGAGCGCGATCCCCGCTTTGGCGTTGATCCTGAGTTCGGTATCCCCGATGCGAAACGCCGGGCCGAAGACCCTTTGCAGCCGCCGCTCGACGCGGCGCGCGACTTCGTCCTCGGACTGCGCGGCGCGGCCTACGACGGCAAAGTGGTCCGCGCTGATTCGCGCAATGCGCAACGCACCGTCATCGTTCTGAGACATCCGCTCGGCGATCTGCTTCAACAGCGCGTCGCCCTCCTGACGTCCAAGCGAGTCGTTGATGGTCTTGAATCGTTCTACATCGAGAATGACGAGCGCGATCTTGCGCCCCTCCAGCGCCGCGGCTGCCAGGAGCTGCTCGACGCGCTGGTAGAACAACGTGCGGTTTGCAAGGCCGGTGAGCTGGTCGTAGTAGGCGAGATAGTCGAGCTTCTCCGCCTTGCCGATGTGCTCGAGGGCGAACGAGATGTCGCCCGCAAGCTCGAGCAGCAGACGCATCTCCTCCTCGTCGAAGGCGCCGATCTCCGCAGCATACAAGGCAAGCACGCCGATCGCTTCGCCACCGACGATCAGCGGAATGATCGCCAGCGATTTGATTCCGCGCTCATCCAGCTCCTTTCTCATCAGTCTCTGCGGATCATTCGCGACGTCGTTCGAGATCATGGGCTTCATGGCCCTGACCGCCCGTCCCGCGAGACCATGGCCGCCTGGCTTGTTTTCAATTACCGCCAGGGGCGCCGACTCGAAGAAATCTCCCACCTCGCCGGCCGAGGCAACCGGCTTGACCAGCCCGGCCCTGGGGTCCACGAGCCCGACCCAGGCCATGCGGAATTTCCCGTGCTCGATCGCGATGCGGCAGGACTCGTGGAACAGCTCCTGCCGATCGCCGGTTCGCACGATCGCCGCGTTGATTCCGCTGAGCACGGCGTAAACGCGGGTCAATCTCTCGACCTTTTCCTCCTTCTCGATGTGATCGAGCGCGAATGCAATGTTGCCGGCCAGTTCGTTGAGGACCTTCATTTCCTCTTCGTCGAAGTAGCCAACCTCGCGCGAATGCAGGCCGAAGCTGCCCACTGCCCTTCCCGACACGATCAAGGGCAGGATTGCAGCCGAGCGAACGCCCCGTTCATCGAGCCCCTTCTTGTGCCGGATACGCGGGTCGCTTTGCGTGTCGTTCACGACCAGCGCCCGCCTCTCCCTCACCGCTACGGCGCCGATGCCATGGCCGCCGGGCGCTTCATCGCGCAGCGAAAGACCGCTCTCGATCATCTTCAAAAACCCCGCGTCGGCCCCCGTCGAGGCGACCGGCTTCAGGCTCTCCTCTTTCTCATCCACGATGGCCAGCCAGGCAAATTGAAGACCTCCCGTATCGACCGCAATGCGGCAGGCCTCCTGAAACAGCTCGCGGCGATCCCGGACGCGCGCGATGACCCCGTTAATGCCACTGAGCATCGCGTTCACACGGGTTAGCCGCCTCAGTCGCTCTTCCTTCTGCATGTGCTCAACCGCGAACGCAATGTCGCCCACCAGCTCGCGCAGAAGCTTCATCTCCTCCTCATCGAAGAATGCGACTTCGCCGGCGTACAGCGCCAGTACACCCACTGATTCCTCCGCGATCATCAGCGGAAGCATGACCAGAGAGCGGAACCCACGCTCGAGAGCTTCCTTCCTCAACAGGATGCGCGGATCCTGCGTCATATCGTCGACGGTGATCGCCGTGCGTTCCCTGACCGCTCGACCCGCCAGGCCGCGCCCGTGAGGTTCGGTGTCGACCAGCCCCAACGGCATCAGGTGGATGTACTCCGCATCGGTTCCATGCCAGGCGACAGGCTTCACTAACATCGCTTCACGGTCCACGAGCCCAATCCAGGCCATGCGGAATTTCCCATGCTCGATCGCGATGCGGCAGGCTTCGTGGAACAGCTCTTGCCGATCGCGGATTCGCACAATAGCGGCATTGATTCCACTCAGCACCGCGTGAACACGGTTCAGCCGGATGATCCTTGTTTCCGCCTCCTTTTCCTCAGTCACGTCCTGCAGCGTGCTGAACCAGCGCTTGGATGCGACCGCCGACTGGTCCTGCAGCGGCTCGATGACCTGCCGGATGTGAATCCATGCGCCCTCGGGCCGCCGCAGCCGGTATTCGACGTCGACACGGGTTCCTTTGACTTCCGCTTCGATGCTTGCGCTGCGCAATCGCTCTCGATCGTCCGGATGGAGCAGGTCGAGCCACTTGCGGGTGCTGGCCGGCATTTGCGAGGGCTCGACGCCGATCAACGAAGGCAGCGTCTCCGACCAGCTCGCAAAGACGCCGTCGGCGCCGGTAATCACATGGCCAAGCTTTGCCATGGCCTGCGCGCGGCGCAGGCCCGCCTCGCGCTCGCGCAGGCGATCGCGCGCAACATCGAGCTCGGTCTGGGCGCGCCGCCGCTCGCCGCGCTCCTTTGCCTCCTCGAGCGCGCGCGTGACCGCGACCGGGAGGCGCACGAGATTGCTCTTGAGCACATAGTCGGTGGCGCCGCCCTTCAGCGCCCGGATCGCGTACTCCTCGCCGATCGTGCCGGAGACGAAGACGAACGGAGTGTCCGGCGACATTTCACGGGCCAGCGCGAGCGCCTCCATGCCGTCGAAGCCCGGCATCGTAAAATCCGAAAGGATCACGTGAGGCGTGAACTCGCGCAGCGCCGCCACAAAATCCTCGTGGCGATCGACGAGCCGTGGCGTCACGCGCAGTCCCGCGCGCTTCAGCTCGCGGAGCTCGAGCTCGGCGTCTGCGGCGACGTCCTCCGCGAGCAGAACCCGGATTGTGGGCGCAATCATGGTTTTGCCAGGGCCACTCATATCGAACTTACTCTTAGTCCGCGATGAGCGCCTCTATTTCTACCTCTCCAGGGTGGACAGATAGATAACTAAGCGCGAGGATCTCTTATAGGTGTTCGGGGCCGGCCGGCACGGCATTTGGCCCCGACGGATGGAGCCGAATGGCCCTAGCGCGGGCGCTGGCTGTAGATCGCGGCGGCCTGCGCGCGCCGGCTGACGCGAAGCTTCTGGAAGATATTGCTGAGATAGTTCTTGATGGTCCTGTCGCTGAGGCCCAGCTCGGTGCCGATTTCCTTGTTCGTCTTCCCCCGCGCGACGAGCTCGAGGACCCGCCGTTCCTGCGGGGAAAGGGATTCTCCGCCGCTGCCGCCATGACTGGCCAGGCTGTCCATCCGTTCCGTCATGACGCGCACCGCGACCGGATCGAGGATGGACTGGCCCGCGGCAACGGTGCGGATCGCGCCAAGCAGGGCCTCGCCGCCAATCTCCTTCAACAGGTATCCGCTCGCTCCGGCGAAGACGGCGGAGAGCACGGCTTCCTCGTCTGGAAACGAGGTGAGGAAGACCACCCGCGTACCGGGATGGGCGTCGAGAATATCCCGGCATGCCTCCACCCCGCTGCCGTCCTTGAGGCGGACGTCCATCAGCACGATGTCGGGCTTCAGGCGGATCGCTTCGGTGACGGCGTCCACAGTGCTTGCGGCTTCGCCGACGACTTCTAGGCCTTCCGAATGGCTCAGAAGAGCGCGCAGCCCCAGGCGGACGATCTCGTGATCGTCGACGAGCAGCAGCCTGATTCGGTTCTCGCTAACGGACGACTTCGCCATTGAGCGCAGGGATTTCGAGCGTGATGCGCGTTCCGCCACCGGGGCTGGAATGAATCTTTAGAGGCGCATTGAGCTGCGATGCCCGCGCCGCCATGTTGCGCAATCCCTGACCGTCGGAGCCTGCGCGGTCCCGGTCGAATCCGTGCCCATCGTCCTCGACAACGACGCGCACGCCGTCTCGATTCAATTGCAGCGAAACCAGGCCGTGCTGGCCGCACGAATGGCGCAGGCTGTTGCTCATCGCCTCGCGTACGATATTCAGCACCTGATTTGCGCGGTCGGGCGTCAAGCGCAGCGCCGCCTCCTGATCGATTTCCAGCCGGAAGCGCAGCCGTTGCGCCCCGTCCACCGAGCGGGCGAGCTCCTGCAGTTCGGCGCGCAGCTGATGGCCGTCGAGAACCTGGGGCGGCGAGCCGAGGATATGGCCGCGCAACGTGCGGATGAGGGTGTTGAGATCCGTGATCGCCTGCGCGAGCCCGTCGGCCGCCGACCGCGCCGCGCCCCCCACCACGTTGCGCTGCGCTTGCTCCAGGCGCAGGCCGACCGCGTAGATCTGCTGCACGATGCCGTCGTGCAGGTCGCGCACCAGGCACTCGCGCTCCTCGAGCGCCTGCCGCAGCGCCTCCTCCGTGCGCTTGCGCTCCGTGATGTCGACGCGCATGGTCACCAGCACGGACTCGCCGCGCAGCCGCACGATTTCCATGGAGAAAAGCGCAAATCCGATCTCCCCCGATTTCCTGCGGAAGCGTGCTTCGACGTTGCGTATCTTTTCGCCGCTCTCGATGCGCCGTACCAGCTCCATCCGTTGCTCGGGATCGACCCAGTCACCGCGTTCGGCGGTCGTGCGCCCGATCAATTCGTCTCTCCGGCACCCGAACAGCTCCAAATAGCGGTCGTTGACGTCGATCAGCCGTCCGTCCGTCGCCGTGCCGATGGCCATGGCCACGGGGCTGGAGCGGAAGATCGTGAAAAACCGCTCTTCCGACAGGCTCAATTCCCGCTCGATGCGCTCGCTTTCGCTCACGTCGCGCATGACCGAAACCATCACGACTTTGCCGCCTAGTTCGACGGCGCGCGCGTTGATCTCGACAGGAAATGTGGTTCCGTCCTTGCGGCGGAAGACAGACTTGCGGGTGAACGCTCTCGGACGGATGCCCACCAGGTGGGCGAGGCGTTTCTGGAAGCCTGCTGCATACGACCCTTCTTGAATGTCCCCGATCGTCATCGTGAGCAGCTCATCGCGCGCATAACCCAGCGCCGAACAGGTCGTCTGGTTGACTTCCAGAAGCTTTCCGGACGCGGTGTCTACGACGTAGATCAGGTCGGCCGAAACATCGAGCGCGGCGAGAAACAGGTCGCGCGAATCCGCAGGGCTGCCGCGCGTGCCGGACCGCGCCGCGATCATCCCGTCAGCGATCGCCGCGACCCTGGCGCGCGATGTTGAGTCGGAATTCATTGCCCGCCCAAGCTTGCCTCCTCGAAAAACTATATAGCAATTTGCAGGCGCGCCCGCGGCATCGGACAGAATGATAAAAAACTACCGCAGCAAAGTGCGCAGATCGTCCGCGAGGTCCTCGCGGATGCGGTCGTGGCGTACGAGCAGGCGCAGGCGCCCCTGGGGGTCGATGACGTACGCCTGCGCGCTGTGGTCGATCGTATAGCTGTCGCCGCTCTTGCGCTTCTCGAAGTAGATCTTGAATTCCCTGGCGGTGCGCTGCGTGGCCGCCAGGTCGCCGTAGAGCGCGAGAAACCGCGGATCGAAGGCGCCGACATACTGCGCGAGCGCCTTCGGGTCGTCTCGCTCCGGGTCGACGGTAACGAAGAGAACTTGCACGCGCTCGGCATCCGGGCCGAGGCTCTTCAACGCGCTGGCGACATCGGCCAGCGTCGTGGGGCAGACGTCGGGACAGTGCGTGAAGCCGAAGAACAGCACCACCGCCTTGCCGCGGAAGTCCTCGAGGCGACGCGGCTTGCCGTTCTGGTCGGTGAGCTCGAGCGTCCTGCCGTACTCGACGCCGGTGATGTCGGTGCTCTTGAACTTCGGGCCGGCGCTGTCGCAGGCGGCGAGCAGCGCAAGGCTACAGATAATGATCGACGAGAAGCGCGGCAAACAATGCGGCAAGGTAGGCAATCGAGTAGCGGAAAGTTTTCTGTGCGACGACGTCGCTGTACGCGAAATAGATGCGCAGCGCATAAGCGACGAATACCCCTCCCAACGCGATCGCGGCACCGAGATAGAGCCACCCGCTCATTCGCACCACATAGGGCAGCAGGCTCACGGCGAAGAGGATCAGCGTGTAGAGCAGCACCTGGAGGCGCGTGTACGGCTTGCCATGGGTCACCGGAAGCATGGGGACGCCGGCCCGCGCATAGTCCTCGGTGCGGTACAGAGCGAGCGACCAGAAGTGCGGCGGCGTCCAGGCGAAGATGATGAGGAATAGCAGCATCGCCTCGGTCGTCACCTCGCCGGTGACCGCGGCCCAGCCCAGCACCGGCGGCATGGCGCCCGAGGCGCCGCCGATGACGATGTTCTGCGGCGTCGCCGGCTTCAAGAGCACGGTATAGACGAGCGCGTAGCCGATGAAAGTGGCGACGGTGAGCCACATGGTCAGCGGGTTGACGAAGCGGTAGAGCAGCCACAGGCCCAGGCTGCCGATCGCGGCGGTGAAAACCAGCGTCTGCTGCACCGTCAGCTCGCCGCGCGGCAGCGGCCGCCAGCGCGTGCGCTGCATCACCGCGTCGATCTTCTGCTCCAGCAGGCAATTGATCGCCGCCGCGGCGCCGGCGACCAGCGCGATGCCGAGCGTGCCGGCGAGCAGCACCTGCGCCGGCACCATTCCCGGCGTGGCGAGGAACATGCCGATCACCGCCGTGAAGACGATCAGCGACACCACGCGCGGCTTGGTGAGCGCGTAGTAGGCGCGCAGTTTTTGCGTGAAGCTCTGGGAAAGGACCTGGGTATTCACCGGAACGGGCGCAAGCCGCGGAAAGCAAAAAAGTTTACCACGACGAGCGAGACGAGCAGAAGCGCGGCGCCGGCATTGTGAGCGGCGGCGAGCGCCAGCGGCAGGCCGAGCGCCACATTGGCCACGCCGAGCGAGAACTGCAGCACAAGAAGGATCCCGGTAAGCGCCGCCAGCGGCCGTAACGCCGCAATTCTGGACGCCTTGAAGGCGGCCCAGCCCACGGCGGCCACCAGGACGAGCGCGAACACGCGGTGCGTCCAGTGAATGGCGGTGAGGGCCTCGCGCGGCAGGAGCTCGCCTTCGCCGGTGTGCCCCAGCTCGCGCAGCACGTGGAAGGCGTTGGCGAAGTCCATCGGCGGCAGCGCCTGCCCCATGCATCCCGGAAGATCAGGACAGGCAGCCGCGGCATAGTTCGCGCTGACCCAGCCGCCCAGCGCGATTTGCACCACCACTGCGACAAGGCCCACGCATGCCGGAAAGCGTACCGCGCGCGTTCCGGGGTCTCCAACGAAATCAAATTGTTGAAGTGCAAGCCATGCGAGCAGCGCGAGCGTCGCCATGCCGCCGAGAAGGTGAGCGGTGACGATCGCCGGCTTGAGCAGCATCGTCACTGTCCACATGCCGAGCGTCGCCTGGAACACGACGAGGAGGACGAGCGCGGCGGCCAGCGAGCGGGATTGCCGTTTTTTCAGGGCCATGCTGAAGACGAAAAGGAGCAGTAGACCCAGGGCCGCGGCCAAATAACGGTGGCCCATCTCCGTCCATGCCTTGGCATGCGCGAGGTCGTCGGGCATCTGTGCGGGAACGGACTGCCCGTAGCAGAGCGGCCAGTCCGGGCAGCCCAGGCCGGCATCGGAGAGCCGCACGTAGGCGCCGACCACCACTACCACGAAGGCGAGCGCGAGCGTCGCGAGCACCAGGCGTCGATAGCCGCTCATCCGATCCTCGAGTATTTCAGGAGCCGCTCCAGGTCTTTGATGATGCGCGAAGGATCGGGATCCGGCGGAAAGCGCAGTATCAGGTTGCCGAGCGGATCGACGAGATAGATGTGCTCAGCGACGTTGCCGGGGAACTGCGGCACGACACGGTGATCCGCCGCCACGTAGGTGCCTTCGATCGCCGGGAAGAGATCTCTGCGCGGAACTGCAGAATCCGTCACCACCCACAAGCGCTCGACGCGCTCCATTTCGCCGCCCTGCGCGCGGCGCACCTGCCGCAGGTAGTAGAGCTTCCTTTCGCAGCGCGCGTCGCAGGCGGCGCTGTCGAAGCTCACCAGCAGCCACTTGCCGCGCAGTTGATCGAAGGGCGGCCCGGAGAGCGCGCGCGGCGCGAACAGCTCGCCGTAGCTGCCGCTCTCGCCCGGCGTCCAGCGGTGGAAGTAGGCGAGCGTGCCGAGCACCAGGGGAGCGGCGCAGACGACGCCGATGAGAATCAGTTTATTTTGAAGAATCTTCATTTTTTCTGAATGCAAGCACCACCGCGAGAACCACGGCCAGCGCGGCGAGCGAGTACCACTGCAGCGCGTAGGCAGCGTGCTTCTCGACGCCGGCGTCCGGCCGCGGCCATTCGCGCAGCAGTCCGTCCGCAGGCCCCCCGTGCTGCTCGATCACCACCGGCTGCAGCGCGAGCCCGGTTTCCCTGGCGAACTCGGCGATGTCCAGGTTCTGCCGAATTTTACCGCCCGTGTTCTTCTCCAGCTCCAGCGCATGCGGCAGGCGCTCGAGCGCGATGCCCTCGATGCGCACTTCGCCCGCCGGCGTGCGCAACTCGGAAATCCGCTCGCGCTCGATCCAGCCGCGGTTGACCAGCACGTGCATCGAATCGTTCAGCCTGAGGGGCGTGAGCACCTCGTAGCCGACGCGGCCGCGGCGGGTCTTGTTGTCGAGCAGCACGGTGCGCCCGGCGACGAATTCGCCATGCACCGACACCTGCTCGAGGCGGGCGCCTAGCGCGCGCTTCTCCTCGGCGCGCCGGCTCTGCCAGTTGCCGAGCGCGATGCCCGCGGCGCAGGCGGCGAGCGCCAGCGCGAGCGACCAGGCGCGCGGGCGGAAAGAGTATCCTCCGGGCATGCGTTACGTAGTGATCGCGATGTTCCTGCTGATCGTCGTGAGCCTGTTTTCCGCGCTGGTCTTCATCTACGCCGACCGCAGCGGCTCGAAGCGCGCGGTCAAGGCCCTCGCCGTGCGCGTGGGCCTTTCGCTGGCTCTGTTTCTGTTCCTGATGGCCGGGTATTACCTTGGCTGGATCAAAGGCAGGCTTTAGAGCCAGTAAACGAAGATAAACAGGCCCAGCCAGACCACGTCGACGAAGTGCCAGTACCACGCCACGCCTTCGAAGCCGAAGTGATGGTCCGGCGTGAAGTGGCCCCGGATGCAGCGCACCAGGATCACCGTCAGCATGATCACGCCGCAGCTGACGTGGAAGCCGTGGAACCCCGTCAGCAGGTAGAAGGTCGAGCCGTAGATGCCGGTCGAGAGCCTCAGGTTCAGCTCGCGGATCGCGTGGCCGTACTCGTAGGCCTGCAGGCCGAGAAACAGCACCCCGAGCAGGACGGTGAGCGCGAGGAACGCGATCAGCTGCTTGCGGTTGTTCTCCTTGAGCGCCCAGTGCGCCATGGTCACCGTCACGCCCGACGAAAGCAGCAGCAGCGTGTTGATGGCCGGGATGCCCCACGCCGCCATCGGTGTGAACTGCTCCTCGAACGCAGGCCCTGCGGTGGGCCAGCGGGGCGCGAACCCCGGCCACATCAGCGCGTTGCTTTCGATGCTCCCCAGGTCCGGTACCGAATAAACCCGCGCCCAGAACAGGGCTCCGAAGAACGCGCCGAAGAACATCACCTCCGAGAAAATGAACCAGCTCATCCCCCAGCGGAACGACAGGTCCTCCCAGCTCCCGTATTTGCCGCCTTCGGACTCGCGGATCACGTCGCCGAACCAGCGCACCATCATGTAGATCAGCAGCAGGAAGCCGGCGCCGATCGACGCCCAGCCGGCGCGGGTGCCGTTCATCACGAATACCCCGCCGATCGCCATCAGGAACAGCGCGGTCGAGCCCATGATCGGCCAGGGCATCGGCTGCGGCACCGCGTAGTGCTGGTGCCGGCCGTGCGTGGATGTGTTTTGCGCCATTTTGTTCCCCTGGTTCAGCGGGTCACGCCTCCATCACGACTTGCCCCCGCGGCCCGCGACCTCGAAGAAGGTGTAGGAAACCGTGATCGTACTGACGTCCCTGGGCAGCTGCGGGTCCACCACGAAGCTCACCGGCATGCGCCGCGTCTCGCCGGCGGCGAGCGTCTGCTGCGTGAAGCAGAAGCATTCGAGCTTCTTGAAGTACTCGCCGGCGAACTGCGGGCCGTAGCTCGGCACCGCCTGGCCGGTCACCGGCGCGCTGCGCTGGTTGACGATTTCGTACTCCACGGTGGCGAGCTCGCCCGGGTGAACCTGCACATGATTGACCAGCGGCCGGAAGCGCCAGGGCAGATCGTGGAGGTTGGAATCGAGCTCGATCGTCACGGTGCGCGACGCATCGATCTGCGTATTGGAAACGCTGTCCCGCTGCGTCAGGCTGTTCACTCCGAGCGCGGCGCAAATCTGGTTGTAGAAGGGCACCAGCGCGAAGCCGAAACCGAACATGCCGAGCGCGATGGCCGCGAGGCGCATGGACAGCCGCCGGTTTGCTTTCTCGAGATTCATCGGTTCAAAAACCAGAACTTCGCGATGATGCCGACGAAGAACATCAGCGCGATGGAGGCCAGGACGAGTGCCGTCTTGAGGTTCTTGGTCACGGCAGGGATAACCACTTCAGTACCGGCGGGGTTTCGAAGCTGTGGTACGGCACCGGCGTCGGCAGGTGCGTCCACTCCAGCGAGTCGGCGCCTTCCCAGGGCTTCTGCGGCGCAGGCGCCCCGCTGCGGATGCACTTCACCACGATATAAAGGAACAGCAGCTGCGCCAGTCCCATGCCGGCCGCGCCGAGCGAGGAGATCTTGTTCCAGGTCTCGAACATCAGCGGATAGTCGGGGATGCGCCGTGGCATGCCGGCGAGGCCGAGGAAGTGCTGCACGAAGAAAATCATGTTGAAGAAGATCAGCGTCAGCCAGAAGTGGATCTTGCCGAGCGTCTCGTCGTACATCTTGCCGGTCCACTTCGGCAGCCAGAAATAGATGCCGGCGAAGGCCGCGAACAGCGCCCCGGCCACCATCACGTAGTGGAAATGCGCCACCACGTAATAGGTGTCCTGCAGCTGGATGTCGACCGGCACCACCGCCAGCACCAGGCCGGTGAAGCCGCCGAGGGTAAACATGAACAGAAAGCCGATCGCGAACAGCATCGGCGTCTCGAAGGAGAGCGACCCCTTCCACATCGTCGCCACCCAGTTGAACACCTTCACGCCCGTGGGCACCGCGATCAGCATCGTCGCGTACATGAAGAACAGCTGGCCGGTCACCGGCATGCCCGTCGTGTACATGTGGTGCGCCCACACGATGAACGAGATGATCGCGATCGCCGAGGTGGCGTACACCATCGAGGCATAGCCGAACAGGGGTTTGCGCGAGAACGCCGGGATCACCTGCGAGATCACGCCGAACGCCGGCAGCGCGACGACGTACACCTCCGGGTGGCCGAAGAACCAGAAGATGTGCTGGTAGAGCACCGGGTCGCCGCCGCCGGCGGCGTTGAAGAAAGTGGTGCCGAAGTGCCGGTCGGTGAGCGTCATGGTGACCGCGCCGGCGAGCACCGGCATCACCGCCAACAGCAGGTAGGCGGTAATCAGCCAGGTCCACACGAACAGCGGCATCCTCAGCAGCGTCATTCCCGGCGCGCGCAGGTTGAGGATGGTGGTGATGATGTTGATCGCGCCGAGAATCGAGCTCATGCCGAGCAGGTGGACGGCAAAGATCGTGAAGTCCATGCCCATGCCCATCTGCACGGTGAGCGGCGCGTACATCGTCCAGCCCACTCCGGGCGCGCCCCCCGGCATCAAGAACGACAGGATCAGCAGCGTCGCGGCGAACGGCAGCAGCCAGAACGACCAGTTGTTGAGGCGCGCGAACGCCATGTCGGGCGCGCCGATCATCATCGGGATCTGCCAGTTCGCGAAGCCGACGAAGGCCGGCATGATCGCGCCGAAGATCATGATCAGGCCGTGCATGGTGGTCAGCTGGTTGAAGAAGTCCGGATTGACGAACTGCAGGCCGGGCGAGAACAGCTCGGCGCGGATGATCAGCGCCATGATGCCGCCGACGCCGAACATGAGGAAGCTGAACCACAGGTACATCGTGCCGATGTCCTTGTGGTTGGTGGTGGTGATCCACCGCATGATCCCGCCGTAACCACCATGGTGGTCGCCGTAGTCGTGCGCGTGCCCGTGTCCGTAGCTGTCGACGACTGAGCTCATGTATTTCTCCTAAAACCTATTTGCGCCGTGCTTTTACTTCGGCCGGCTGTACTTCCCCCGCCTTGTTGCCCCAGGAATTGCGCTCGTAGGAGATCACGGCGGCGATCTCGGTGTCGGAAAGCTGCTTGCCGAACGCCGCCATGGCGGTGTTCGGCTTGCCGTTCAGCACCATGTCGATATGCTCCGGCTTGGCGCCGGTGGCGATCTTCGAGCCGTCGAGCGGCGGGAACGCCGGCGGCATGCCCTTGCCGCTCGCCTGGTGGCAGGCGACGCAGTTCGCTGCGTAGACCTTCTCGCCGCGAGCCTTCAGGTCCTCGGGGCTCCACTTCTTGTTCGGGCCATCGGCCTGCACGACGAGCGCTCGTTTCTTGTCACCGACCCACTTGCTGTAGTCCTCCTGCGAAACCACGCGCACCACGACCGGCATGAAGCCGTGCTCCTTGCCGCACAGCTCGGCGCACTGGCCGCGGAAGACTCCGGTCTTGTCGGCCCGGAACCAGGTGTCGCGCAGGAAGCCGGGAATCGCGTCCTGCTTGGCGCCGAAGGCGGGCACCCACCACGAATGGATCACGTCGGCGGCGGTGGTGATGACGCGGATCTTCCTGTTGACCGGGACCACCAGCTCGTTGTCGACCTCGAGGAGGTAGTGTTCGCCTTTCGCCTGGCGGCCTTCGATCTGTTCGCGCGACGTGGCCAGGGTCGAGATCAGGCTGATGCCCTCGCCTTCGCCCTTGAGGTAGTCGTAGGCCCATTTCCACTGGATGCCGGTCACCTTGATCGTCAGGTCGGCCGCCGTGGTGTCCTTCTGCGCCACCACGACGCGGGTCGCTGGCCAGGCGATGATCACCAGGATGATCGCCGGAATCACCGTCCACAGCATCTCGACCGTGGTGTTCTCGTGGAACTCCTCGGCCTGGTGGCCCTTCGACTTGCGGTGCGCGTACACCGACCAGAACATGAAGCCGAACACGCCGACGAAGATCGCGGTGCACAGGAACATCACGTACTCGTGCAGGTCCTGAATCTCGGCGGCGAGCTGGCTTGCGGCGGGCTGCAGGTTCCACTCCAGCGCCAGCGCCAGGCCCGAAAAGGTCAACCCGAGGAAAACAGCCGCCCAGGCCGCGATGCTGCGTGCGGGCTTGCTTGCCATCTCTGTTTGTTCCCGGATCAGGTGATCGAAGCGGCTTTGCGAGTCTGCGCAGTATAGCCAAGAACCGGCATGATTTATGATGGCGCCGCAGGCAGTTTTATCTCAACCGTGTGGAGACCACTCAAATGAAGCAAAACCGTATCAGTATCGGCCGTCGCGATTTCCTGAAGGCGGGTTCGCTGGCGGTGGTGTCGGCCGCGATCGCAGGCAGTGCCGGCGAGGCCGCCGCGCAGGCCGCCAGGCTGGACGAGAAGGATGCGCAGGCGCAAAGCCTCGGCTACAAGCACGACGCGACCAAGGTGGACAAGGCCAAGTTCGAGAAATACGTGGCCGGACAGCACTGCGCGAACTGCACGTTTTATCAGGGCAAACCCACCGACGCATGGGCCAGCTGTCCGATCTTCGCGAACAAGCAGGTAGCCGCGAAAGGCTGGTGTTCGGCGTACGTGAAGAAGGCTTGAGGAAACTTTTGCCGTCGTGCCGGTTCTACCGGTTATGCCTCTCAAATTCAGCCTCATGATCACAAGCGTCGCGCTGGCCGCGATACTTGCCGGAGCGTGGCTCGCTGACGTCTATCGGGAACACGATTCGCGGGCCATGTTGCTGCCGGATCAGGTGATCACATTGTTTCCTGATCCGAAGCCGCTGACGGCCTTTGCGCTCACCGATGATAAGAATCGGGTATTTGATCTTGCAAGCTTGAAGGGTAAATGGTCCTTTCTCTTTTTCGGCTTCACCTATTGCCCCGACGTCTGCCCGACGACCCTGGCGGTACTGGCCCGCGCGCGTGACAACATCGCCAAGAACAAGGCCGGCGCCGAAGATCTCCAGTTCGTCTTTGTCTCGGTAGATCCAAATCGCGATACCGCCGGCAAGCTCGGGCAATACGTGGAATATTTTGATGCGAGCTTTCTCGGCGTGACGGGAGACAGCGCGCAGATCGCCAACCTGGCGGGTCAGCTTGGCGCCGCGTATGAGGTTGCGATGACACCGGGTACGGAAAACTACCCCGTCTATCACACTACGGCGGTATTTCTGGTGGATCCGCAAGCCCGATACCATGCCGTGTTCACGCCGCCCCATGATGCGGAGGCGATCAGCAAGCGTTTCAAAGTAGTGCGGGAGCTTGAGGCCCTGACCCCCGGCGTTGCTCAGGGGCGGCCGGGTGCCGGCGCAGCCGCCGCTTTTTTCACCGGCTCCCGCTGAGCTTCCGCCGCAGGGACGCCGACCCGCTCGGCCACACTCGAACCGGCGCCGAGCAGCTCGCTGCGGTCCTGTCGGACCCGGTCGGGGATGTGGCGGTGATGGCCCACGAGAAGGAAAATAAACAGCATCAGCACCGCACTGATCCCAAGAATGATCGAAAGGCTTTTGGCCATTGCTAGAACAATCCCTTCAGGAAAAACACACCCCGCGTAAAAAAGGTGTAGTCCGCTTCAAGGGCTCCAATGCCCAAAAGCACCATCAGCAAGGTCGTCGGGACCAAAATGGCGTACACCATGGCCAGGCGCTCCCAGAGCATGTGCATGAAGACGGCCACGATCAGCCCCGCTTTCAGCAGCATGAAGGTGATGATCAGAAACCACCTGAGGTAACCCTGAAAGTGGAAGTAGTCAACAAGATAGGACGCCGTGCTCAGGACGAACAGCAATCCCCAGATCTTGAGATAAATGCCGATCGGATGTTGCTGCCCCTCTACGTGCGCCGCCACGATTTACCTCACCAAAGATAGAAGACTGCGAAGATGAATACCCACACCAGATCGACGAAGTGCCAATACAGGCCCATGATCTCGACGATCTCGTATTTTCCCTTCCTGCCGGTCATGAAGCCCGGCCTCTCGTGATCCAGATCTCCCCGAATGACCTTGGTCGCCGTGATCAGAAGGAAAATCACGCCGATCGACACGTGCGTGCCGTGGAAACCCGTGATCATGAAAAACGCCGCGCCGAACTGCGCCGCGCCGAGGGGGTTGCCCCAGGGACGTATTCCCTCATGCAAGATCAGCTTGGTCCACTCGAAGGCCTGCATGCCGACGAATGTGGCGCCCAGTGCCGCGGTGCACAGCAACAGGATGAAAGTCATCCTTTTATTTTTTTCATAACCGAACTTGACCGCCATGGCCATGGTTCCGCTGCTGCTGATCAGGACGAACGTCATGATGGCGATCAGAAGCAGGGGGATGCTCTTGCCGAACAGCGTCAGGCCGAAAACCTCGCTCGGGTTGGGCCAGGGGTCCGTGGTGGACATGCGCACCGTCATGTACGAGATCAGGAAACAGCTGAAGATGAAGGTATCGCTGAGGAGGAAGATCCACATCATGGCCTTGCCCCAGGGGACATTCTTGAACGCCCGCTGGTCCGAGGACCAGTCGGCGACGATGCCTTGGATGCCTTCAGGCAACGCGACGGGATCTGCTGTGCTTGTCCGAATAGCTGGTGTCATTTTCTTTTGGGCCCGTTACCTGATCCCGCAGAGCTTCAGCAAAATGTCCAAATTATTCCCTGAAAACAGCAGACCAAAAAGGACCACCCAAACCCCGAGCAGGAAGTGCCAGTAAAGCGTACACAGCTCGACGCTGTGCCTGATTTTCGCAACGTCAAAATCGCTCCACACTCTGGCGACGGTCCTGCCCCAGGCCACCAGGCCGCCCAGCAGGTGCAGCCCATGCAATCCTGTGATCAGATAAAAAAACGCGATGGCGGGGTTGGTCATTTCGAAATAAACCGTCGCGCTCAGTTGCCGCCAGGCCAGGACCTGCCCGAACAGAAAAACCACGGTGAAGGCGCCGGCGGCCAGCAGACCGACCCGCATGGCGTCCATCTGCCCGCGGCGTACTGAATGCTGCGCCCACTGCAGCGCGACGCTGCTCAATATCAGCACAAACGTATTCGCCCATAGCAGTTTTACTTGAGGCGCAGGACGCCAGTCCTCGTACGCCATGCGGCCTGCATAGGCGATCACCAGAAGCGTGAACAGGACCGCGACCACCGCGAGAAACACCCTCAGAGCGAGTTTCCTCGCCGCCCGGGAAGATGTGTCTCGATCGCCAAGACCTTCGACGATCCCCTCGGCGGGCACCCAAGGCTTGACCATCAGCTGATGGAACCTGCTCACGTCGCCGGATTCCTCGCCGCCTACGTCTTGCTGCTGCTGCGGGTGACCTCTCGCGGCGGGACGTTCTGCGGTATGAAGTCCTGGTCGGCGCCCGGCACGCTGTAATCGTAGGCCCAGCGGTAGACCAGCGGCAGCGTCGGGCCAAAGTTGCCATGCCTCGGCGGGGTGTGGGGGGTCTGCCACTCCAAGGTGGTGGCGTTCCAGGGGTTGCTGCCCGACGGCCTGCCTTTGAAATAGCTCCAGATGAGGTTGTACAGGAACACCAGTTGCACGGCGCCCACGATCAACGCCGCGATGGTGATCCACTCGTTCACGAAGTGGGCCGATGCGGGGATGAAGTCCGTACCGCCAATTGCATAATACCGGCGCGGCACGCCCAGCATGCCCAGGTAATGCATGGGGTAGTAGATGCCATAGCTCCCGAGGAAGGTGACCCAGAAGTGGAATTTGCCCAGGGTGTCGTTCAGCATCCGTCCGGTGATCTTGGGGTACCAGTGGTAGATCGCCCCGAACACCACCAGGATGGGCGCAATGGCCATCACCATATGGAAGTGCGCGACCACGAACATGGTGTCCGAAAGCGGGACGCTCACGGTCGCGTTACCGAGGAACAGGCCCGTCAACCCGCCGTTGATAAACGTGAAGATGAACGCGATGGCAAACAGCATCGGGACGGTGAGGTGGATGTTGCCGCGCCACAGCGTCAGGACCCAGTTGTAGACCTTGATGGCCGTGGGAACGGCGATGATCAGCGTGGTGGTGGCGAAAAAGAAGCCGAAGTACGGGTTCATGCCGCTGACGTACATGTGGTGCGCCCATACCAGGAAACTGAGCGCGCCGATGGCCACGATCGCCCACACCATCATCCGGTAGCCGAAGATGTTTTTTCTGGCATGGACACTGAGCAGGTCGGAGACGATGCCGAAGGCCGGCAGGGCGACGATGTAGACCTCGGGATGACCGAAGAACCAGAACAGGTGTTGAAACAACAGCGGGTTGCCTCCCGCGTGGCCGGTCTGTTTTCCCATCGAGACGACGGCGGGCATGAAGAAGCTCGTGCCCAGCGTCAGGTCCAAAATCATCATGATGGCGCTGACGAACAAGGCGGGAAAGGCCAGCAGCGCCAGCACGGTGGCCATGAAAATGCCCCATACCGTCAAGGGCATTCGCATCATCGTCATCCCTCGCGTGCGCGCCTGCAACACCGTCACCACGTAGTTCAGGCCGCCCATGGTGAATCCGATGATGAAGAAAGCCAGGGAAACGAGCATCAAGATAATTCCCAAGCTCGCCCCCGGAGTGCCCTGGGAAATCGCCTGGGGCGGGTACAGGGTCCAGCCGGCGCCCGTCGGCCCGCCGGTCACGAAGAAGCTCGCCGTCAGCAACAGCACGGCGAACAGATAGACCCAGTAGCTCACCATGTTGACGTAGGGAAAAACCATGTCGCGGGCGCCGACCATCAGCGGGATGAGGTAGTTGCCAAACCCGCCCAGGAACAACGCGGTCAGCAGGTAGATCACCATGATCATGCCGTGCATGGTGACAAACTGAAGGTAGCTGCTCGGGTCGATAAAGGAGAAGCGGTCCGGGAACCCCAGCTGCAGCCGCATCAACCACGACAACACCAGCGCCACCAGCCCTATCCCGATCGCGGTGATCGCGTACTGGACGGCGATGATCTTGGCGTCCTGGCTCCAGATGTACTTCCCGACGAAAGTTTTCGGATGGTAAAGCTCTACCTCCTCGACTTCCGCAGGTGGGACAAAAACGGTTGCGTCATGCGCGACGGAACTCATGAAAATTTCCTCTCCGCTTGAGCCTCATCCATTATAACAAGGCCGGTCATCGCAAGGAATTGATGTAGGCAACGAGGTCGCTGGTTGCCTGGTCATCGGCCAGAATCGCGGCCATCGATGCCATCTGCGGACCGTACATGTCTTTCGGATGGGCGCCGCGAATGCCCTGTTTGAAATTTTTCAGTTGAGTGACCAGATACCAGTCGCTCATACCCGCCAGCCGGGGGGCGTTCGTTGCCTGCGCGCCCCGCCCATCGGCACCGTGACAGGCCCCGCAGGTCACGTAAAGCCTTTGAGCATTGGTCGTAGTCTTCGTCACCGTGGGGAGGGCAGGATGATCCGGCAGCGTCTTGATGTAAGCGACGACGTTATCGATCGCCGCGTCATCCCCCAGCGTCGCCGCCATCGGCGCCATCATCTTGCCGAACACGTCCTTCTCGTGCGTGCCCCGGGCACCGTTCTTGAAATATTTCAGTTGCCGCTTCAGATACCAGTCTCCCTGTCCGCTCAATTTCGGCGCGTGCAGCGCAGGGTTGCCCTCCGCTTGCAAGCCATGGCAGGCGGCACAGACTGCATAGAGCGGCTTGCCTGCTGCCGCATCGCCGTCTGCTTGCGCCGAGGTTTGCGCGAACGTCGGATAGCTGCTCAACCACGCCTGAAACTCGCGCTCTTCTTCGACGACGACTTTGCCACGCATGACGAAGTGCCCGACGCCGCACAATTCGTTGCAGAGGAGGTCGAATTTCCCGGTCCGGGTGGGGGTGAACCAGATATAGGTGACCAGGCCCGGCACCAGATCCATCTTCGCCCGGAACTGTGGTACCGCGAAGTCGTGCAGGACGTCTACGGAGCGCAGCAGCGCCTTGACCGGCCTGCCGAGGGGGAGATGCAGCTCCGGGCTCGCTACCAGGACATCGTCCTGCCCGTCGGGATCGTCGGGATTCATGCCGAACGGATTTTTATCGCTCACGTAGCGGGCATCGACGGTCCCCAGCTTGCCGTCCTTCCCGGGGAAGCGAAAGCTCCAGTACCACTGCTTGCCCACGGCCTCAAACACCGCCGCGTCTTTCGGCACGTCAACGAATTTCGCCCATACGAACAAGCCGGGCGCCAACATCGCGGCGACGCCCACCGTGGTCAATCCGGTGAGCCACAATTCAAGCTTCTTATTCTCGGGTTCGTACGCCGCCTGTCTGCCCTTGCGCTGACGGTAGCGGATCACGCAATAGGCCATGAACAGGTTGATGGCGACGAAGACAAACCCCGTGACCCAGAACGTGATGCTGATCGTGTCGTCCATCGCCTGCCAGTTGGAGGCGATCGGCGTGAAATACCACGGGCTCAGGAAGTGAAACAGGAGAGAGCCAAGGACCAATAAAACCAATATGATTGCTACGACCATGGCAGTGGCCCCGTCACGAGAAAACTGAAATTACCACAATTGAGAAGCGCCTCTCAAGAAATACGCTTGAAAACGCGCACTGTTTTGACTTTCTCGGCGGCTCGTGGCGCGGCTTGCCAGGCGTGGCCGTAGACCACTTCGAACGTGGCGTGGGTCCCAAGCGCCGAGCGTAGACGCGCGCCGAAGTGTTTGCCCGCGAGCCCGCGCGGCCGGTCGGCGCGCGCGCAGGTCTGGCCGCTCGCGCGCAAGTCGGCGAGAAGACCCGAAGAGTCGGGATAGGTGAAGCTGAGCAGCTCCATGTCCATCACCGGCGCCGAGAAGCCGGCGGCGAGCAGCATGTCGCCGAGGTCGTGCATGTCGATGAACTCGTGCACGCACCGCGCTCCGGCCGCCGCGCGCAACTCCTTCAGCGTGTCCGGGCCGAGCGTGCTGAACATCAGCAGGCCTGCGGGCGCGAGGATGCGCCTCCATTCGCGGAACGCCGCCAGCGGATCGTTCAGCCAATGCAGCGCCATGTTCGACCACACGAGGTCGATGCTTTCTCCCGCCAATGGAATCCGCGTCAGATCGGCGCACAGCGGCAACGGCGCCCGGCGCAGCAGACGCTCGAAAAACCCCGCCCGCGGCAGCATGGCCAGCGCAAAATCGAGCGCGATGATCTCCGCGCCGGGATAGCGCGCGCCCAGGATGCGCGCCTCGCGCGCCGGTCCGCTGCCCGCGTCGAGGATGCGCCGCGGCGCGATCTTCACGTAGTCGAGCCGCTCGAGCATGCGCGCGCCGACCTCGGCTTCCGCGCGCGACGCCCCCGCGTAGGTCATGGCCGCGCGTTCGAACCGCCGGCGCGCCAGGCCCGCGTCAATTCCCGGAGAGGAGCTCTTCAATGGCTGCCGCGACCGCGAGAATGCGCCGGTCGGAGCCCGCGGTGCCGCAGACCATCAGCCCGACGGGTGCAGTGCCGCGCTCATGGCAGGGCAGCGTCACGGCGCAGCCGTCGAGGAAATTGATCAGCCCGGTGTTGCGCATGATGCGGAAGTTCCAGCGGAAATAGTCCTCGTTGCTGCGCTCGGTCTCGGCGATCGCCGGCGCGACGCACGGCACGCTCGGCATGACGATGGCGTCGAACGCGGCGGCAAGAGCTTCGACTTCGCGGATGTAGGCGGCGCGCAGCTCGGTGATGAGGACATAGTCCGGCCCCGAGATGTCCTTGCCGAGAAGCACGCGCTTGCCGACGCGCGGATCGTACTCGGCGAGACGCCCGAGGTAAGGCCGGTGGATATGGTAGGCCTCGGCCCCGGCGAGGCCGCCGCCCTTGAAGTATTCGCCCTGCCGGTCGAAAGCCGGTACTGGAATTTCAATCACCAGCATTCCCGCCCTGGAAAGACGTGCCAGGGCGAGGTCGAATGCCTTCCCTACCTGGGGATCCAGGTCCTCGAGCGCCGAGGAGCGAGGCAGCAGGAGCCGCAGGCCCTTGGCCGGCATCTCCGGCAACGGCAACGGCGGCTCCCCGGCGAGAATCGCGTCGTACATCGCGCAGCAGGCTGCCGAGTTGGCGAGCGGCCCGATGGAGTCGAGCGTGAAGGAAAGAGGAAAGGCGCCTTCGCGCGGCACGCGCCGCGCGGTCGGCTTGAATCCCGCGACGCCGCACAGCGCCGCCGGCTGGCGGACCGAGCCGCGCGTGTCGGAGCCGAGCGCCATCACGCACATGCCGTCGGCTTGCGCCACCGCGGCGCCGGAAGACGAGCCGCCGGGAACGCGCCCCGTTTTCCTGTCGTAGGGGTTCTTTGGAGTGCCGAAATGCGGATTCAATCCGACGCCGCCGAAGGCGAATTCGACCATGTTGGTGCGGCCGAGGATCACCGCGCCCCCCGCGCGCAGGCGCGCCACCGCCGGCGCATCCGCTTTCGCGGGCGCAGCCTCGGCGCGGATCTTCGAGCCGGCGCGCGTCACGTCCCCCGCCACGTCGAACAGGTCCTTGAGCGAGATCGGCAGGCCGTCCACCGGCGAGCGGCGGATGCCGGCGCGGCGCAGCCGGTCCGAGAACTCGGCCTCGGCGCGCGCCGTGTCCGTGTACAGCTTGAGGAAGGCGCGCGCGCCCTCGCCCTGCGGAGCGGCGATGCGCGCCAGCGCCTGCTCCACGAGATCGCGGCTGGTGATCCTGCCGGCCGCCAGATCGGCGGAAAGCTGCGCTACAGTCCACATGCCGAGACGATAGCATGCGCGAATTCCTTTCGAATCTGCTGTTCGGCGGCAGCTGCTTCCTCTGCCGCGGCGCGGCGCGCGGCATTCTCTGCCCGGCCTGCGACGCCGATCTGCCGCGGCTCGCCGGCACGCTGTGCCCGCGCTGCGCGCTGCCCTCGCCCGCAGCCGCGCTCTGCGGGCGATGCCTCGCCGATGCGCCGCACTACGACGCGACCGTCGCCGCGCTCGCTTACCGCTTTCCGGCCGACACGCTGGTTCACGCGCTCAAGTTTCGCAGCCAGCTCGCCCTGGCGCCGCTGCTAGGAGATTTAGTCCTGAAGTGCATCCCGGCGGGAGAAAGGGTCGACTGCGTGTTTCCGGTTCCCCTGTCTCGCGCGCGGCTGAGGGAGCGCGGCTACAACCAGGCAGCGGAAATTGCCCGCCACGTCGCGGCACAGCGCGGCGTGCGCCTGGAGTTCACCGCGATTACCCGGGAGAGAAACACCCAGGCCCAGGCGGACCTGCCGTGGTCGGACCGGGCGCGCAACGTACGCGGCGCGTTTCGCTGCGAGCGCTCGCTCGACGGCGCGGCGATCGCCGTGGTCGATGATGTCATGACGACCGGCGCGACGCTCGATGAGCTCGCGGCAACGCTCAAGCGCGCCGGTGCGGCGCGCGTAGTCAATTGGGTCGTTGCCCGAACCTTCCCGCCCGATGCTTGAGATCGTCCTCGTGCAGCCCGAGATCCCGCCGAACGCCGGCAACGTGATCCGGCTCGCGGCGAATACCGGCGCACGCCTGCATCTGGTCGAGCCGCTCGGCTTTTCGATGGACCACCGGCAGCTCAAGCGCGCCGGACTCGATTACCAGGAATTAGCCGACGTGAAAGTCCACCGGGACTGGAATGCGTTTCATGCCTCCTTCGCCAACCGGCGAATGTTCGCATTCACGGCCAGGGCAAAAAGAATTTTCACCGAAGCGAGATACCTGGAAAATGACGTGCTGGTCTTCGGCGCGGAAACCACCGGCCTGCCGAATTCCTTGCTCGATCGGTTTTCGGAGGAAATGCGCCTCAAGCTGCCGATGCGGACAGGCAATCGCAGCTTGAATCTGTCGAATGCGGTGGCGGTAGTGGTGTACGAAGCCTGGCGCCAGCTCGGCTTTCCCGGCGGCGCCTAGCGCTCCATCTTCGCGTCGCGCGACAGCAGCAGCTCGACCGCCGCCGCCGGCGTGAGCCGCCCTTCCAGCACCGCCTTCACCGCGTCGGTGACCGGCATCTCTACGCCGCGCGCGGCGGCGAGGCGCGAGACTTCCTTTGCCGAGCGCACGCCCTCGGCGACGTGGCCGAGACCCTCGAGGATCTCGCGCAGCGCGCGGCCGCGCGCCAGCTCGAGCCCGACGCGCCGATTGCGCGACAGGTCTCCGGTCGCCGTGAGGATCAGGTCGCCCGCGCCGGCCAGCCCCATGAAGGTCTCAGGCGCGCCGCCGAGCGCCGTGCCCAGGCGCGCGATCTCGGCAAGGCCGCGCGTGATCAGCGCGGCGCGCGCGTTGTGCCCGAGCCCGAGACCATCCGAAATGCCGGCGGCAATCGCCATCACGTTCTTCACTGCGCCGCCGATTTCTACGCCGACCAGGTCGGCGCTGTAGTACACGCGCAGGCGCCCGCCGTGCAGCAGGCCGGCCGCCTCGCGCGCAAAAGCGGCATCGCGCGAAGCGAGCGTCAGGGCGCAGGGCAGTCCGCGCGCCACCTCTTGCGCGAAAGAAGGGCCCGAGAGGGCGCCGCAGCGCGCGCTCTTGCCGAGCGTCTGCTCCGCGATCTGATGCGGCAGCGAGCCGCTGCCTTCTTCGAAGCCCTTGCACAGCCAGACGAACGGCTGCGCTGCAGGCAGGCTTTTAAGGAGCTCGCGCAGCCCGGCTACCGGCGTCGCGGCGAGCACGAGCCTGGTTTTGGAAACGGCCTGTTCGAGTTGCGAGGTGATCTGGACCGCGGCGGGCAGCTCGATGCCGGGCAGATAACGGTCATTCTTGCGCGAGGCGGAAATCTGTTCGGCCTGGGCGCGGTCGCGGGCCCACAGCGCAACCTCGAGCCGGCTCGAGAGCGCGCAGGCGATCGCGGTGCCCCAGGCGCCCGCGCCGAGCACCGCGACGCGCTCCATGCCGCCTCAAATTCCCCAGACCAGCGCGGCGCGCAGATACCCGTCCGCACCGTCGGCGTGGCGCACGTGCACCCATCCCTCCGGGGCGGAGTCGAGCAGCTCGAGCGCGACGTTCTGCGAGGCGACGAACGCGACCGGCGCGTCGTCCTCGGGTCGCAGATGCGCGTCCGCGCTCGCCGCGGTGACGACCACCGTGCGCCGCTCACCGAGCTGCCTTTTCTCGATCCAGCTGATGGCGCCGGCGGCGTCGCGCACCTTGGCCCAGGCGTCGAGCTCGACCAGCACCTCGAGCGGATAGTCGCGCGACAGGACGTAGACCGGCGTTGCCTCGCGCGAGGGCGCGTCGTAGAGCACCGCGCCGCTTTCCTCGACGGCGCGGAAATTTCCCGCGCTCACCGGGAACGCAGAAAGCAGAGCCACCGTAAAAAACCACTTCATCAATTCGCGACCTCGACGCGCGGCCCCTGGCCGCCCTGCTGTTGCTGCTGCTGCAGGCGCTGCACGTAGAGCGCCTCGAACGAGATCGGGCTGAGCAGCACGGGCGGGAAGCCGCCGCGCGCGATCAGGTCCGAGATGGTCTCGCGCAGGTACGGGAACAGGATCGTCGGGCACGCCACGCCGAGCAGCGGGTCGAGCTCCCCGCTCGGCACGTTGCGCACCGAGAAAATGCCCGCCTGCACGGCCTCGGCGAGAAACAGAGTGCGCTCCTCGACGCGCGCGGTCACGGTCGCCGACACCGTCACCTCGAAATAGAACTCGGCGAATTGCGACGATGCGGTGTTGATCTGTACTTCGACCTGCGGCTGCGCCTGCTGCACGAACACCTGCGGCGCGTTGGGAATCTCCAGCGAGAGGTCCTTGACGTAGATCTTTTCGATCTGAAAACTTGCCTGCGGCTGCTGCGCTTCGCTCATGGCGAGCCCTCGAGGAGTGAGTCCAGCTTGCCCTCGCATTCGAGGGCGTAGAGATCGTCGCAGCCGCCGATGTGGCGCTCGCCGATCCAGATCTGCGGCACGGTGCGCCGGCCGCTCTTTTGCACCATCTCGGCGCGCCGCGCCGGCTCGAGGTCGACGCGGACTTTCTCGATGCGCACGCCCTTGTCAAGCAGCAGCCGCTCCGCCGACTGGCAGAACGGGCACGCTGCGGTGGTGTACATCAGCACCCGCGCCATCACTTTTCCACCGGCAGGCCGGCCTGCTGCCACGCCGACAGGCCGCCGGAGAGGTTGACCACCCGCGTGAAGCCGAGCTTCCTCAGCGCCGCCGCCGCCTTCGGGGTGCGATCGCCGGTGTCGCAGTACACGATCAGCGGCTTGTCCTTGCGCTTGGCAGCGTCGCCGCCGCGCTCGTCGATGTGATCGAGCGGCCAGTTCTTCGCGCCGAGGATGTGGCCGGCGCCGTATTCGCCCGGGTCGCGCACATCGACCACCAGCGCATCCTCGCGATTGATGAGCTGCGTCGCCATGGAGGCGTCGACCCACGGCCCGCCCGTCGTGCGGCGCAGGAGCGGCCATATCAGCATCGCGCCGGAAACGACCGCGACGACGATCAGCAGGAGGTTATTGCGTATGAAATCCACTGGGGCCGGCCATTATAATTCAGCGTGATGCACAAGCTCGTTCTTTTGCGGCACGGCGAGTCGGACTGGAACCGCGAGAATCGCTTCACCGGCTGGACCGACGTCGACCTGTCGCAGAAAGGCGCCGAGGAAGCGCGCGCCGCCGGCCGCCTGCTCAAGTCGGGCGGCTACGCCTTCGACCTTGCGTTCACCTCGGTGCTCAAGCGCGCCATCCGCACCTTGTGGCTCGCGCTCGACGAGCTGGACCGGATGTGGCTGCCCGAAGTGAAGGACTGGCGGCTCAACGAGCGCCACTACGGCGCGCTGCAGGGTCTGAGCAAGTCGGAAATGGCGGCCAAGTTCGGCGAGCAGCAGGTCCTCATCTGGCGCCGCAGCTACGACACGCCGCCGCCCGCGCTCGCGCCGGAGGACCCTCGCAGCGAAGCCCGCGACCCGCGCTACGCCGGAATCGTCGTGCCGCGCACCGAATGCCTGAAGGACACGGTGGCGCGGGTCGTCCCCTACTGGGAAACGGCGATAGCGCCGCAGGTCCGCGCCGGCAAGCGCGTGCTGGTCGCCGCGCACGGCAACTCGCTGCGGGCTCTGGTCAAACATCTCGATGCCGTCAGCGACACCGACATTGTCGGCTTAAACATCCCCACCGGCATCCCGCTCGTCTACGAGCTCGACGACGAGCTGAAGCCGCGCCGGCACTACTACCTCGGCGACGCCGAAGAAGTCGCGAAGCGCATCGCCGCGGTGTCGGCGCAAGGCAAGGTCAAAGCCTGAGGCGGTTTCCCCTTCTCGCGCTCGCGTTTGCCGCGCTCGCCGCGCAAGGCGCGCCGCGAGAGGAAGATCTGCAGGCCCTGCGTTCCCGCATCGATTCGCTGCAGCAGGAATTGGAGGGCAAGGAAAGCGAAAAGCGCGAGGCGCGCGATGCGCTGCGCGATTCCGAGCGCGCCATCTCCAACGCCAACCGCACGCTTGCCGCGCTCGAGGCGGAGGGCCAGCGCCTGCGCGCCGGGGCGACGCAACTCGCGGAGCGACGCCGCGCGCTCGAGCGCACGCTCGCCGAGCGCCAGACCGCCATCGAGCGCATGCTCGCCGCCCGTTACGCCGGCGGCGGGCCCGACGCCCTGCGGGTGGCCCTCTCCGGCGATGACCCCTCGGCGCTCTCCCGCACGCTGCACTACCTTGGCTATGTCTCGCGCGCCGCGGCGTCGCTGATCGCCGCCCACCGCGCGGGCATCGCCGAGCTCGAGCGCCTGGCGGGCGAGGCCCAGGCGCAGCACGCACGGCTGCTGGCGGTGGAGCGAGCGAGCCGCGTCGACCGTCAAAAGATTGTTGCCGAGCGCCGCGAGCGGCGCCGCGTGCTCGAGCGCGTCGCCGGCGAGGTTCGCAAGGGCCGCAAGGAAATCAAGGTGCTGCGCGCCGACGAGGCGCGGCTGGCGCGGCTGATCGAGCGCATCGGCCGCATCCTCGTGGAAAGCGTGCCCGAGCCCGGTGACAGGGACGTGACTTTTTCCACGCTGCGCGGCCAGCTGAGGCTCCCGGTGCGCGGGGAACTCACCGGCAGGTTCGGCGCTCCAAGGGGAGCGGCGGGAACCGAAGCAAAGGGCGTGTTCATCCGCGCCCCGCAGGGACAGCCGGTGCGGGCGATTGCCGGCGGCAAGGTCGTGTATGCCGACTGGATGCGCGGGTTCGGCAACCTGCTCATCGTCGACCACGGCGAGGCCTACCTCTCGATTTACGCCAATAATGAGTCGCTGCTCAAGCAGGTGGGCGACAGCGTGGCGCTCGGCGACAGCATTGCAACTACCGGCGCGAGCGGTGGCAACGAGGAATCGGGTTTATACTTTGAACTGCGGCATCTTGGCCGCGCTTTTGACCCGCTGCGCTGGGTCAAGTTGAAATAAGCGATCCCTATGCATAACAAGTTTCGCAACATCGGACTGATCTTCATCGGCGTCATCGCCGGCGTGCTGATCAGCCTCAATTTCCAGGCCGTCGCCGACCGCGCGACGCGCACGGTGCTGCCGATCGAGGAGCTGCGCGCCTTCACCGAGGTGTTCGGCGCCATCAAGGCCAACTACGTCGAGCCGGTCGAGGACAAGAAGCTCATCACCGAAGCGATCAACGGCATGCTGACCGGCCTCGACCCGCATTCCGCCTACCTCGATCAGGAAGCGTTCAAGGAACTGCAGGTCGGCACGCAGGGCCAGTTCGGCGGCCTCGGCATCGAGGTCGGCATGGAGGACGGCTTCGTCAAGGTGATCTCGCCGATCGAGGACACGCCGGCGTTCAAGGCCGGCATCAAGCCGGGCGACCTGATCGTCAAGCTCGACGAGACGCCGGTGAAGGGCATGACGCTCACCGACGCGGTGAAGAAGATGCGCGGCAAGCCGAACACGCAGATCACGCTGACCATCTCCCGCAAGAGCGAAACCGCGCCGATCGTCGTCACGCTGACGCGCGCCATCATCCGCGTGCAGAGCGTGAAGTCGAAGCTCATCGAGCCCGGCTATGTCTGGGTGCGCGTGTCGCAGTTCCAGGAGGCGACCGCCGAGAACCTCGTGAAGCAGCTCGATGCGCTGTTCAGGGCAGGGCAGGTGAAAGGCCTGGTCCTCGACCTGAGGAACGACCCCGGCGGCCTGCTGCACGGCGCGGTGGCGGTCTCCTCGGCGTTCCTGCCGGCCAAGTCGCTCATCGTGTCGACCGACGGCCGCGCCGAGGACGCGAAGAAGAAGTTCTTCGCCACGCCGGACGACTACGCGCGCGGCAGCCGCGGCGAGGACGTGCTGAAGAGCATTCCAGCGGCGGTGAAAACCGTGCCGATGGTGGTGCTGGTGAACGGCGGCTCGGCGTCGGCCTCCGAGATCGTCGCCGGCGCGCTGCAGGATCACAAGCGCGCCACGGTGATCGGCACGCAGAGCTTCGGCAAGGGCTCGGTGCAGACCATCATGCCGCTCGGCAACAACACGGCGATCAAGCTCACCACGGCGCGCTACTACACGCCCAGCGGCCGCTCGATCCAGGCGCTCGGCATCACGCCCGACCTGATCGTCGAGGACCCGTCCGACACCGCCGTCGCGACCCGCGTGCGCGAGGCCGACCTGCAGCGCCACCTGGAGAACGGCAAGGCCAAGATCGAGAAGGCCGAGCCGGCCGCGCCGCGCGCGAAGCCCGCTGCCCCCGTCGCCAACGTCGCGCCGGGCGAGCTGAAGCCGCCCGACTTCGGCGGCAAGGACGACTTCCAGCTCCTGCAAGCGGTCGCCTTCCTCAAGGGCGAGCCGGTGAAGGGCCAGTCGCCGACTGTCGCCCAGACCAAGCCCGCATCGTCCAACTAAGCTGACTGAACGACGAGCAGCTCCTCCGGTACAGCCGGCACATCCTGCTCCCCGAGATCGGCATCGAGGGGCAGGAACGGCTGCGCTCGGCAGCCGCGCTGATCGTCGGCGCCGGCGGCCTCGGCTGCCCGGCAGCCCTCTATCTCGCCGCGGCGGGGGTCGGCCGGCTGACGCTGGCCGACGCCGACAAGGTCGATCTCACCAACCTGCAGCGGCAGATCCTGTATCGCACCGACTCGGTCGGCGTGCGCAAAGTCGAAGCGGCACGGGCGGCTCTCAACGCCGTCAACCCGGAAGTTGAGATTGTCGAGGTCGCGGCGCGCGTCGAAGGCGATCAAATCGAAAAGCTGATCTCGAAAAACGATGTCGTTCTCGACTGCACGGACAACTTCGCCACGCGCCACGCCCTCAACCGCGGCTGCGTGCGCCAGCGCAAGCCGCTCGTTTCGGGGGCTGCGATGCGCTTCGACGGCCAGCTTGCCGTTTTCGATCTAACCAAAAAAAATTCCCCTTGCTATGCCTGCCTCTTTCCCGAGGACGCGCAGGTCGAGGAAGTCCAGTGCTCGGTGATGGGCGTCTTCGCCCCGCTCACCGGGGTCGTCGGCGCGCTGCAGGCGATGGAAGCGATCAAGCTGCTGGCCGAGGTCGGTAACTCGCTGAACGGGCGCCTGCTTCTCGTCGACGCGAAGAGCGCCGAGTGGCGCAGCGTCAAGGTCGCCAAGGACCCCGGCTGCAAAGTCTGTTCTAAAGCAGGAAGCGGCGCTGGGCGTTGAAGCTCTCGGTGGGCTTCTTCACGAAGCCGCTCTTGGCGAACTGGTGCAGGCAGCCGATCGAGTAGCGCAACAGCGTCCCGGCGCGGCTTGCCGCATCCCCGTCTTCCGAGGCGCGCAGCGACTGCTTGAGCGTGGCCTCGAAGCGGTCGAAGAACTGGTTCATCCGCGCCTGCAGCCGCTCGTGCTCGCCGACCAGCGCGTCCCCGGTCATCACGCGCACCATCCCTGGGTTCTTCTCTGCGAACGCGAGCAGCATCTCGACCAGCTTGTCGGCCTGGCGGCGGCCGTCGGATTCGTCCTCCGCGATGCGGTTGGCGAGAGTGAAAACCGAGCTCTCGATGAACTCGATCAGCCCTTCGTACATTTGCGCCTTGGAGGCGAAGTGCCGGTAGAGCGCGGCTTCGGAGACGTCGAGCTTCTCGGCCAGCGCCGCGGTGGTGATACGCTCCCATTTCGGCGTCTCGAGCATGTGCGCGAGCGCCTTCAGGATCTCGAGCCTGCGTTCGCCTTTGGCGCGGGGCATGGGGGAAAGGACCGACCGGCGCAGATTCTAAGCCGAGCCCTAGCGGAACACCAAGCGGGGCAGTTCTGTCACCGAGCGCACGCGCCAGTCCACGAACGGCGCGCGGCGCCGCTCGCGGCTGACCCACACGGTCGACATGCCGAGGCGGTGCGCCGTGCGCAGGTTCTCCAGCGCGTCGTCGACGAAGGCGCAGCGATGCGGGTCGAGGTCGTGGTTGCGCAGCAGCACGTGAAAGCCGTGCAGGGCGGGCTTGCCGAGATAGCGCGCGTCTTCAATGCTGTACACCGCGTCGAAGAAACGCCCGACACCGAGCGCCCGCAGCACCTGGTCGACGTAATGGCGCGGCGCATTGGAGAACAGCAGCTTCCTGCCGCCGAGGCGTGCGAGCGCATGCCGCAGCGCGTTCTCGCGCACCACCATGTCGGCCAGCTCCGGAAACCGGTGCGTCTCGCGCAGGAAATGGCGCGGGTCGGTGCCGTGGTGCCGCATCAGGCCCTTCAGGGTGGTGCCGTAGCGCAGCCAGAAGCGGCGCCGCATCGCATCCGCCCCGGCCTCGTCGACGCCGAAATGGCGCTTCAGGTAGGCGTTGATCTGCTCGTGCATCGACGGAAAGATGCCCGCCGCCGCGTCGTGCAGCGTGTTGTCGAGGTCGAAGATCCACACCCGCCGTGAAGGCTGCAGCCGGGCGATCCTCACGCCTTATTTGCTTCGGATGAGGGTGCCGACGCCCTGGTCGGTGAGCACTTCGAGGAGCAGCGCGTGCGGTACGCGGCCGTCGATGATGTGCACGCTCTTCACGCCGCTGCGCGCGGCGTCGAGCGCCGAGCCGATCTTCGGCAGCATGCCGCCCGAGACCACGCCTTTCGCCACCAGGTCGTCGAACCTTTTCGGCGTCAGCCCCGTCAGCAGCTTGCCAGCCTTGTCGAGCACACCCGGCGTGTTGGTCAGCACCACCAGCTTCTCGGCGCGCAGCACCTCGGCGAGCTTGCCGGCGACCAGGTCGGCGTTGATGTTGTAGGTCATGCCGTCCGACCCGGTGCCGATCGGCGCCACCACCGGGATGAAACCGCCGCCCTCGAGCGCCTGGATCACCGAGGGGTCGATCGAGTCGATTTCGCCCACCTGGCCGAGGTCGATGTGGCCGTTCTCCTTCGAAGGCAGCAGCATCTTGCGCGCGCGGATGAAGGCGCCGTCCTGCCCGGTCAGGCCGACCGCCTTGCCGCCCGCCTGGTTGATGAGCTCCACCACTTCCTTGTTGACCTGGCCGCCGAGCACCATCTCGACCACGTCCATGGTCTCGCTGTCGGTGACGCGCATGCCCTGCACGAACTCGCCCTTCTTGCCCAGGCGCGCGAGCAGCTGCTCGATCTGGGGCCC